>CAJHZZ010000036.1_pt1 | contig 65592 bp, 51 predicted proteins | sample 9199071 | NCBI WGS metagenome assembly CAJHZZ01 (sample SAMEA7708275, study PRJEB35096) | sediment metagenome | biome: marine neritic benthic zone biome [ENVO:01000025]; feature: sediment [ENVO:00002007]; material: shallow marine sediment [ENVO:03000034] sea grass bed [ENVO_01000059] ...
CCGTCTACAGCGGCCTCCCAGGGATATGTCCGCACGGGTTTCTGGACCGGTATCCATGATGGAGCGTCGTCGAGGCCGTTCGGGTCCTCGGCCGTAGGCCTCTCGAGGAGCCGCGTCAGGATGATCATGCATCGATCTCAGATCCGAGGCGAACGAGAGCGGAGTCGAGAGCTCACGGTCACAGCTCGATAGGCTCGAGACGTTCGGAGGCCGAGGACCCGAACGGACCAGAGACGCGGCACTCTGCAATGACAGCCGGCCAAGCCCTCACTGCCCAATGCTCACTGCCCACTGCTCCACTGCTAGGTGCCCGCATGGCACCGACCACTGCGTTACCCCGTCAGGGCTCCTCGCCCGGTGCCCGACCGGTCTCGATCTCCATGGTCTCCCAGTCGAGCTCGCTGCCCCCCATACTGTGGGGGATCAGATAGACGACGATCATTACAGCGGTAGCGCCGAGGACCGCGGCCCGCTGGATCTGGGGCCACTTCTTGCAGAGCCACCAGGCTAATGCCCAGGCGATAAGCGCCGCCAGCGTCTTGTTGTCGGTCCAGTCGGTGCCGAAGGGCCAACCTGTCCACCAGTCGTCGAAGGCGTACTTCTGCACCAGGGGTCCGAGGAAGAAGCCGCCGAAGATGAGGAATCCCAGGATCGAGGGAATGAACCGCCGCACCGCCGTCTCGCCCAACAGCGCTCCCAGCGCCGCCCGGAAGACGATCCAGAGGGTCAAGAACATGGTGATGACATGGGGGACCAGGACCCACGCCGGCACCTCATCGCGGTAGCGGATGACGGCTGTGTCGCCGTGAGGCAGAGTGCGCTCGTCGCTCCCCTTCCACAGGCGGACCGAATACTCGAGCTTGGCAGCCGCTGCCTGGTTGGGAAGGTAGGCGGCCAGCTCGGTCTTTCCATCGACTTCCTCGCGCACCATCTGCAGTCGACCCCACTCCTCCTTCGTCGGGTAGCGTCTCCAGACGACTTCGCCCTCGACGTCAGCGGAGTCGACACTCAGCGCGACGCGGGCATCATCGGCTCCGGGTTGGGTACGAATCAATTCGCCGGAGATCTCGGATCCGGCCAAGGTCTCTTGCACTGGTATAGGCCATGTGGGGCCGGTACGTCGCTGGTATCTGGCCATGCCGTACATGGCGATGAAGGCGATCAAGCCGATAACGACTCGGAACCACCGTTTCGTGAACAGGTCTTTCATGCAGGAATCCCTCCAGATTCAGAGGCCGACGCGAGTCTATCGGCTGCGGGTGAGCTAGGATAGACAGGTCATGGATTGGCTCCTGATGATCTGTTTCCTCGTGGGTTGGATTCTGCTGCAGTACATCGTCCTGCCTCGTCTCGGTGTCCCGACGTGAGGCGTGCCGAACCCGGCAGGTCGCCGGTCCCGCGAAAACTCGGAGCCCGAATCCATCCCTGAGCCCACTGATCCACAGTGAGCGCCGGCCGATGACTCCCGACATCGTTCTGGTTCTGGCGATCCTCGTCATCGCCGTCATCCTGTTCGTCACCGAGAAGCTGCGCGTCGACGTAGTTGCCATGCTGGTTCTGGTGACTCTGGCGCTGACCGGTCTGATCAGCCCCGAGCAGGCGGTCTCGAGCTTTCAGAATCCGGCCGTCATCACAGTCGGCGCCGTCTTCGTCCTGAGCGCTGGTCTCTCCAGAACCGGCGTGGCCGGCATCCTCGGTCGGCAGGTGTTGCGCTTCGCTGGCGATAGCGAGCTGTTGCTGGTGATCCTGATCATGGTCACCGCGGCCTTCATGTCGGCCTTCATGAACAACGTCGGTGTGGCCGCCCTGCTGCTGCCGGTGATCATGGATATTGCCCGACGGACCAACCGGCCACCCTCGAAGCTGCTGATTCCGTTGGCCTACAGCTCGCTTCTGGGAGGTCTGACGACGCTCATCGGTACACCGCCCAACATCCTGGTCAGCGCCGCGCTGGAGGAGAACGAGCTCGAACCGTTTGCCCTTTTCGACTTCACGCCGGTTGGTCTGGCGGTAGTAGTGGCCGGCATCCTGTTCATGGCCTTTATCGGCCGTCGGATGCTACCGGTGCGGGACATCGCTCGCGAATCCCGTGGCGGCGCAGACGTCGACCTACGACAGGCCTATCAACTTGGTGAACAGCTCTTCGTACTGCGGATACCCGAGGGCTCGATCCTCGACGGCCGAACCTTGGCCGAGAGCCGACTGGGGATCTCGTTGGGACTCAACGTTGTGGGCATCATGCGGCACGGCCAGGCCCGCCTGGCTCCCGACCCGAGAACCCCGCTCCGCTCGGGAGACCGGCTGTTGGTGGGCGGCGCGTCCGATCGGCTCGATGAGCTCCTCGGCAGGGAGTACCTGCAGTTCGAGAAGGACAGCCTGACCATCGAGCGTCTGGTGTCATCGCAGATCGAGGTGGTCGAGGTGGAGGTGTTGCCAGGTTCCAGCCTCATCGGCAGGAACCTGCGAGACCTGGACTTCCGCAACAAGGTCGGTTGTATCGTCCTCTCGATTCGTAGCGGTGGGGTCCCCCGCAGCACCGGCATCGAGGTGGTGCCCATCAAGGCCGGCGATATGCTGCTCATGCAGGGCACCAGTGAGTCCCTCGAGCCCCTGCGAATGGATCACAGGTTGGCGGTCAGAGTCGCCTCCGAAGAAGATCTGCAGGACCTGGGGAGGCGGCTGATGCTCCTTCATGTGCCCGAGAACTCATCGCTTGCCGGCAAGACCCTGGCCGAGAGCCAGCTGGGCGGCAGGTTCAATCTGGGGGTCATGGGGATCATCCGCGGGGACAAGACCGACCTCATGCCGCACCCCAATGAGGTGCTGCGGGAGGGCGACGCGCTGCTGGTCAAGGGCAAGAAGGAGGACTTCACGGCGGTGGCGGGTCTCCATGAGCTGCAGCTCGAAGCCGAGGATGTGCCCGATCTCGAGGACCTGGAATCGGAGGATGTAGGGTTCGCGGAGGTGGTGCTCTCGCCGCGGACAACCCTGGCTGGCCAGACTCTGATGCAGCTCCATTTCCGTGAGAAGTACGGCCTGAATGTCGTCGCAATCTCCCGCGGCGGAACGATTCACCGGGAGAATCTGCGAGACTTCACCCTGGAGTTCGGCGACGCGCTGCTGCTTTATGGCCCGCGCGAGAAGCTGATGGTCCTCGGTAGCGAGCCGGACTTCCTGGTCCTGACCGAGGAGGCCCAGGAGGCGCCCCGTTCGAGCCGGGCGCCGGTAGCGGCAGGCATCATGCTGGCGGTGGTGCTGTCGGTACTGTTCGGCTTTCTGCCGATCTTCATCGCCGCCCTGACCGGAGCGGTCATCATGGTCCTGAGCGGCTCGCTCACCATGGACGAGGCCTACCGCAACGTGGAATGGCGGGCGGTTTTTCTGATCGCCGGCATGCTGCCCATGGGCACCGCCCTGCAGGAGACCGGCACGGCGGAGATGCTGACCCAACAGGTGGTCAACGTTGTGGGTGGACTGGGCCCGCTGGCGGTAGTGGCCGCCTTCTACATCGTTACGGCCATCGGCGCCCAGGTCATGCCGACGTCGGCGGTGGCGATCCTCATGGCCCCCATCGCCATCAACACTGCCGGCGAATTGGGGCTGTCGCCGTATGCTCTGATGATGACCGTCGCCATGTCGGCTTCGGCAAGCTTCATGAGCCCCGTGGCCCATCCCGCCAACGTCCTGATCATGGGCCCCGGCGGCTATCGCTTCGTCGACTACATCAAGGTCGGTCTGCCCCTCACCCTGCTCTGCCTGGTGGTGGTGCTCCTGGTGCTGCCGGTCTTCTGGCCCCTGGTCCCCTAGCCTCGAGAGATTCCCCTCGTGAGTCGGCCGCACACCTCGGATCCCGTTGCGCCCCCTGTCGAGCCACGTCCGGCCTGGGTCGAGGCCCTGGCAGAGGGCCGTGAGCCGATATGGACTCCGGTCGTCTGTGGCGCCCTGACACTTCTCGGTTGGCTCGGACCCAGCCTCCTGGGGCTACCCCAATGGGCCGAGATTGCCGCCTTCGCCGGCGCCTACATCGCTGGCGGGATCTTCAGTCTGGTGCGCTCGGTCAAGAGCCTGCAGCAGCGGCAGCTCGACATCGATCTGCTGATGCTCATGTCGGCCCTGGGAGCCGCCTTGATTGGCGAGTACGCCGAGGGTGCAACGCTCCTCTTCCTCTTCTCCCTGTCGAATGCTCTGGAATCGCGGGCGTTGCGACGCACCACCACCGCCATCGAATCGCTGATGGAGCTGCGCCCGGACGAGGCCATGCGCCTCGACGCCGCTGGGCGGGAGGAAAGGGTGGCGGCCGACGATCTCCAGCTGGGCGATCTGGTGAGAGTCCGCCCGGGTGGGCGGATTCCGGTGGACGGGCATGTGCAATCGGGGTCCACCGCTATCGATCAGGCGGCCATCACCGGCGAGTCGGAGCCGGCGGAGAAGGGGCCGGGGGACCCGGTCTTCTCGGGCACCATCAACGTCGGCGGTACCGTCGACATGGTGGTCGACAAGATGGCCGACGAGTCGACGCTGTCGCGCATCATCGAGCTGGTGGAGGAGGCGCGGGAAGGCAAGGCGCCGACCCAGCGATTCGTCGACCGATTCGAGCAGGGCTATGCGGCCACCGTCATCTTCGCCGCCTTCGCGGCGACGGTGGTACCCCTGGCCTTTGGCGAGTCCTTCCGGCCGGCCTTCTACCGTGCCATGACCCTGTTGGTGGTGGCCTCGCCCTGCGCCGTGGTGATCTCGACCCCGGCAACGATTCTGGCGGCCCTGGCCCATGCCGCCCGGAGGGGGCTGCTCTTCAAGGGTGGAGCTCCTCTGGAGACCCTGGCGACGGTGGAGACGGTAGCCTTCGACAAGACCGGCACGCTGACTGCCGGCAAGGCCTCGGTGCTGGAGGTCGTGGCCTTCGGCGGCAGCGAAGCCGATCGCGTGCTGTCGCTGGCGGCGGCGGTGGGCCGGCTGTCGGAGCATCACCTGGGCCGGGCGATCTACGACGAGGTGGTGCGGCGGGAGCTACCGCTGCCCGGGGCCGCCGAGCTGCGCAGCCAGCGGGGTCTGGGGGCGGTGGCAGATGTAGATGGAGAGCGGGTGGCCATCGGCAGGATCGCATTCGTCACCGAGCAGGCAGATCTCGACCTGACACCCGAGGAGCAGGGCCGGATCGAGGAGCTCGAGCGGCAGGGTCGAAGTCTGGTCTATGTGGCCAGCCGGTCGGAGCGCGGAGTCGTGGCTCTCGAGGACCGGGTGCGACCGGAAGCGGCGGCGGCGATCCGTAGCCTGAAGGCCCACGGAGTACGTCGGACCCTGCTGCTGACCGGGGACAACGCCGAGGTGGCGCAGCGTGTCGCCAACGAAGTCGGGGTCGACGAGCGCCAGGCGCAGCTGATGCCCGAGGACAAGGTGGCCCTGATCCGTAGCTTCACGGCTCGTGGCGAGCCGGTGGCCATGGTCGGGGACGGCGTCAACGACGCTCCGGCCTTGGCGGCTTCGTCGGTGGGTGTGGCCATGGGGCTGGCAGGGACCGACGCGGCCCTGGAGGTGGCCGATCTGGTCCTGGTTCGCGACCGTCTCGACGATCTGTCCTACGCCCAGCGGCTGGCCAAGCGCTCGCTGCGGATCATCCGGCAGAATCTGGCCTTCGCCTGCGCGGTGATCGCGGTTCTGGTGGTGATCAATCTGCTCTACGGGCTGCCACTGCCGATAGGGGTCGTGGGCCACGAGGGCAGCACCATCCTGGTGGTGCTGAACGGTCTGCGTCTTCTGCGACCGCTACCGGCCGAGGGTGAGCTTGAGGACCAGTAGCACCCACGGCACGGCGTGAAAGACCAGATCGAACCAATCGATGGGGCGCTTCAGCTCACCAGCCACCAGCATGTTCAGCTTCTCCCAGATGTGTGGCGGGGTGAAGGGGGCCAGACCCAGGGTGAGGCAGGCGATGACGATGAGGCTTAACGGCACGTTGGTTAACCACTCTCTCAACATGGACCCAGTCTAATGGAAGCGGGAGGCTGTAGAATCAGCGGTCTGTCCGAGAGGTCCCGACCATGAAGAACCTTCGATTCGCTCCCATACTGCTCCTATTGACCGGTTGTGCCACCGGTGGTGGCTCGCCGACCGAAACAGCACCGCCACCAGAGCCCGAACCGCAGGAGCTGGATCGGGCCGCCCATTGGCTGCGCAACTCGGCGGAGTACGAGGCCCTGGTCTTCCAGGCCTTCAACATCGCCAGTGAAAGGGTCCGCAAGGAGGCTGCGGGGCGGCAGCGGGGCACCTGGGCGGTAGCCGTCGATGCCGACGAGACGATCATCGACAATTCCGATTACGAAAAGGAGCTCACCGAGGCGGGAATCGACACGACGGACGAGCTCTGGGATGGCTGGGTGGCCCGCAGGGCGGCCCCGCCCCTGCCTGGCGCGGTGGAGTTCCTCGAGCTGGTGCAGAGTCTGGGTGGCCGAGTGGCGGTGGTCACCAATCGGATCGAGGAGCACTGTCCGGACACCAGGGCCAATTTTCGCGCCTTCGACATTCCCTTCGACATTATGCTCTGCCGCACCGGCAGCAGGAGAAAGGAGCCACGGTGGCAGAGGATCGAAGCCGGCACGGCTTCACCAGATCTGCCACCGTTGGAGATCGTGCTCTGGATGGGCGACAACATCCAGGACTTCCCCGATCTCGATCAGGGCTTTCGGCGGATTCCCGGCTCGGCTGCCGGCGACTTCGGTGACCGCTTCATCGCCATGCCCAACCCGATCTACGGGTCGTGGACCGGCAATCCCAAGAGATAGATCTGGTGTGTGCCTGGGCCGTCTACAGGGCCCCGGTCACATCCGCGGCCAGGTCCGCGGCATCGATCTGCAACGCCTCGTCGCAGGAGAAACCGAACCGGACCTGGCCCGCATAAGCGACGATACTGATCCCCAGCGCCATCTTCTTGTTGAGGGCGGGCCACCAGACCAGCTGCGAGACCGTCTGTCCGCAGAGTTGCTGAATCTCGGCGGGACCGTCGAGCACCGCCAGCGCGGCGCTGGCCTTCTGACAGATCAGACGGATGGAGCGCTCCTCGATTTCGGTCATCGAAAGGCTCATGCTGGCATCGAGACCGAGGATCGCCAGGTTCTCGGGCTTCAAAGAGAAGCGCGCGATCTCCGTCTGGGCGGATGTCATCCGGTCTCCCTGAGTGGATTCCTGAACTGGTAGCCGCAAAAGCCCGAGGGCGGTCCGGGTGCCGATGGGAGAGTCGCCAGGCTGTCGCAGATCCAGCGGAACGACGGCGCGAATCTCCAGGGTGTCGGCGGGTGTGTCCAGTCCCTGGGCGGCCCTGCGCAGGGTCCTGGCTACGGCCGCCAGCAGGAAATCGGTGGCGGAGGAGCCGTGATCGGAGGCTACCTTTCCGATCTCGTCAATCGACATCGGTGCCGACCAACCGGCGCTTCTTACCCGGGTCGAGTGATGTCGGAAAGGATTGCTGCGATCGGCCCGCGAAGTGATGAGCTGCACCAGCATGCGGGTCGCCGTGGAGGTTCCGCGCTGCGCCTCCAGTAGGTCATGGAGAGGGAGTTGACGCTCCAGACCCACCTCCATCAGGGGCAGATCCCTGTTCTGATCGTCGACGAGACGCAGCGCCAGAGCCGCCGAGGCCCGGCTATCGGCGACAACCGCATGGATGCGAAGGATGACGGCCGAGCGATTCCCCTCGAGCTCCAGCAGGTGGACCTGCCAGAGCGGGAGCGACTCGTCCATCGGCAGTGAGAGAACGTGGTCGACCAGAGCCCCCAAAGATCGGTCCTCGGCGGGTCCCAGCGGATCCATGACGAAGAAGTGGTCCGTCAGCTGGAATTCATCGTGGTCCTGCCAATGCGGCCGGGCCAAGGGTAGAGGTGAAGATTCCAGCCGCTGACGGAGACGCGGGATCGGCAGTAGCCGGTCTTCGATCCGCTCCTTGAGAAGTGTCGGTTCCAGCGGCCCGTCGAGGATCAGCGCCACCGTGTTGACGGATGGGCTCTCGGCGGTCTGGACGCGGAGCCACGCCAGCTCGACCGAAGAGAGGTCCTGTTTGGCGGTTTGGCTTCGTCCGGCCATGGTTCGGATCGACCGGCGGGAGGCTCAGGGAGCCTGTTGCTCGGCCACCAGCTCCATGTTCTTGAACTCGGTGCCGTCCGACATGACAACGAACGACTCGTAGGTGTAGCCACCCTCGTCGACCAGAGTAGTGACTCCCTTGATCTTGAGTCTCTGGCTGGAGACGGGATCGAGAAACTCGGCGGTCATCGTCCGGGTCTTACAGGTCAAATCGCAGGTGCCGCGAAAGATCATGGTGTAGGTGCCCAGGTTGTCTCGCCAGGTTGTGACGTATTCCTTGGACGCCTTCTCGAACCCCTCTATTTTGAGGGCTTCGAAGGGACGATCCATCACCTCACCTTCGTAAACCGTCTCGACGAATCGGTCCCCAAGAATCCAGCGGCCGACGGCGGTGCCGGTCGACTCCGCCGGCTCGGTATCCGGGGCGGTCCAGACGCGGAAGGTCAGCCGCCATTCACCGACCGTTCCGGCCAGCAGCTCATGTGGCTCGCCGGGGATGGTCAGATCGGAGAGGCTCTCTTCGGCCTCCGTCTCGTCGGTGGCCTCGACCTGCGCCACGCTCGGCGCGGTGGAGCCGAGGAAGAAAAGGGTGACGGCGATGATCCAGGGCGCGTTTCTCATGGATGACCCCTTCCTATGGGACGATGGCGGACGATGGTCTCGGTTGATTCTCTGAGCAGGCAGAATGATAACCCAGCGAGAATGGTCGGATCGGCACCATTACCGGCCTGCGATACTACCGGGTCATGTCGGAGAGATATCGGGATCTCGCCGCCACCTCCCGGCTGATGCTGAAGCTCGGGGTACTGGCCTTCGGCGGCCCGGCCGCCCACATCGCCATGCTGGAGGACGAGGTGGTGGAGCGCCGGCATTGGATGACGCGCCAGCACTTCCTCGACCTGGTAGGTGGCACCAGCTTGATCCCCGGTCCCAACTCGACCCAGATGATGATGCACGTCGGCTTCGAGCGTGGCGGCTGGCCGGGGTTGTTGGTAGCTGGATTCTCGTTCGTGCTGCCGGCGGCGTTGATCACCCTCGCCTTGGCGGTGCTCTATGTCTCGTACGGCACGGTGCCTGCGATCGAGTCGTTTCTCTGGGGTGTCAAACCGGCGGTGCTGATCATCATCCTGGGCGCCACATGGCGGCTGGGGAGAAGCGCCATCAAGTCCTGGGCTGAGTCGGTGGTCGGCATTGCGGTGCTGGCGGCGGTGCTCCTGGGCGTCGACGAGATCACCGCTTTTTTCGTCGCCGCGGTCCTGGGCGCCTTCTGGCTGTTGGCTCTTCGCCGGCAGTCCGTTGGGGTCGAGCTGGCGCTGCTACCGCTCATGGCGCCAGCCAGCTCCCCAGGGGCCGCAGCGGTGGCAGAGGTGGCCGCACCGACCCTGGTTTCGTTGGGCCTCTTCTTTCTCAAGGTGGGCGCGGTCCTCTACGGCAGCGGCTACGTGTTGGTGGCTTTTCTCGAGGGGGATCTGGTGGGGCAGCTCGGGTGGATGACCAGCCAACAGCTACTGGACGCTATCGCCATCGGTCAGATGACCCCCGGTCCTCTGCTGACCACCGCCACCTTTGTGGGCTATCTGTTGCTGGGGGTTCCCGGAGCGGTGGTGGCCACCACGGCCATCTTCTTTCCGAGTCTGATCCTGGTTGGGCTGTTGAATCCGGTCATCGCCAGGTTGCGGGCGCGGCCGTGGAGCAGTGCCTTTCTCGACAGCGTCAACAGCGCCGCTCTGGCTCTGATGGCCGTGGTCGTCTTCAGGCTGGCGACCGACAGCCTCACCGGTTGGCAGGCGTGGTTGATCGCTGCTGCAAGCGCTGTAGCGGTCTTCCGCTTTCATCTTCACTCCGCGTGGCTCATCGTGGGAGCGGCGATGGCCGGATTCCTGCTGCAGTCGGCGACCGCAGTGCGCTGACTGCGGTACTCTAGAAGACACCATGTATTGTCCCAACTGCCGTTCCGAGTTTCGCCAAGAGATCACCTCCTGTCCCGACTGTGAGATCTCCCTGGTGGTCGAGCTGCCGCCGCAGCCCGAGTTCTCCGAAGACGATCTGGTCCAGGTCTTCGAGGCCACCAATGTGGCCGTCCTGCCGGTGGTCAAATCCCTGCTCAGATCGGCCGAGATTCCCTTTCTCGTGCAGGGCGACGAGGCCATGAGCGTGCTGCCAGTGGGCAATATGGGGCTGGGTCCACTGACCAACAAGGGTCACGGTCTGGCAGCTCTGGTCCTGGTACCCAAGGACAGGGAAGAGGAGGCCAGGGCCCTGCTCACCGAGCTGCCGGATGTCGATGACTACGTCACCGATACCCCTACGACTCCTGAGTGATCGCTTCGCTGTCTGCCGTCTGGCAGCGGACGATGAGATCCCGCAACAGCTCGAATCTTCGACCTTTCTGAGTGTCACCCGGACACCGACCGAGCTCTCCATCGTCTGTAGCGAGGCGCCCGACCCGCCGGGCCGGGTGGAACCCGGCTGGCGTTGCCTGGTCGTCGACGGGACGCTGGAATTCGACCAAGTCGGCATTCTCGCTTCACTGGCCCAGCCGCTGGCGACCTCAGGGGTGAGCATCTTCGTGATTTCCACCTACGACACCGACTATCTGCTGGTCAAAGAAGAGAAGCTGGAGGTGGCCCTGGACGCCCTCAGGGCTGCTGGGCACCACATCGCGTAGGGGCGGGGATTGCCCTCGAGATTTCGAAGTATCCTGCCGCTAGGGTAGGAAGCGGCTCATGAGAGCCTGGGGAACTCTGGGACAGACCTCGGGCGGCCTCTTGAAGAGACGATGGCGAACCTGGGCGATGCCACGGTAGCCGAGGTCGCGCAGACGCTGGGGAACCCAGGAACCAGCCGTGCTCAGCAGCCTCCAGCCGCCGCCGATCCGGTCGAGTATTGAGAGGATCGCCTCCGATTCGTAAAGGGTCTTGCCGTCTGGTTGCAGGACGACGATACTGTCGGGAAGATTCGTGATGGTCTCGACGGAGAGCGTTCGACTCACGGTCTCGCCTTGGAGTGGTGCGAAGCGGAAGAGGCTGCCGTCGGGGTCTCGAAGCAGAGCGAAACGCACGGCGCGGTGACAGAGGCCGCAGTGTCCATCGTAGAAGATCAGAGTGTGTTGCGGGTTCACCCCTGCATACTATTCGTTGTGGGAATCAAGATGACTAGCGGCGAAGTCGCCTCGCAGTTCTTCGGCTTCCCATCGAAGTTGGACTGGCGCTTCACTCGGGGAGGGCAGTCGGGATCCGCTGGCCGTCATCCCGGCCGGTTCGAAAGCGCCAGGTCAGCGAGCGAGCCCACGCCATGAAGAGGTCCTGGTCGGCCATTCTCATAGCCGCGTTGGGTTGCGGATTGGGTCTGGTATTGGTCTTCTACCCGATCTTCGTCAGCGGTTTTCGGCTCACCCACGGAGGTCTCGGTGACGCCCGTCTGGTCAACTACACCCTGGAGCACGGCTACCGGTGGGTCACCCAGATGCCGGGGCACGAGAGCTTCTGGGACCCTCCGATCTTCTATCCCTACCGCAACGTCAGCGCTTTCACCGAGGTACAGCTCGGTGTGGGCCCCTTCTACTGGGTGTGGCGGCTCATGGGTCTGGCGCCGGACACCTCCTTTCAACTCTGGATGTTGACCGTTTGGGCGCTGAACTTTCTGGCCGCCTATCTGCTCTTTCGCCGTGGCTTCGGATTCCGGCCGGTGGCGTCCGCGGCGGGTGCATTTTTTCTCGCTTTCGGTACCACCCTACAGGCCCATTTCACCCACCCCCAGCTGATCCCCCTGTTCTACGTCCTGCTGGCCTTCCTGGCCCTTCTGCGGCTGTTCGACGATTCTGGCCCTGAAGGAGAGGAGGACCGGAAGGGCTGGTGGGGGGGCCTCTTCTTTGTCTGCGTGGTTCTCCAGGCCTACACCTGCTTCTATACCTTCTTCTTCTTTGGATTGCTTTTGGCTATTGCGGTGCTGTGGTCGCTGGCCTTGCCCGGTCCGCGAAGCAGGCTTGTGCAGGTTTCCCGATATCGGAACTGGCCGACACTGGTGGCGGCGGTCGGCGGCACGCTGGTCCTGGGCTATCTAGCCAGTCGCTATCTGGTGACGGCGGAACAGATTGGAGTGCGAATCTTCGAGCCCGAGAAGCTACCCTCGTGGTTGTCCTGGCTGAGAGTTCATGAGCGAAATGTCCTGTGGGGCTGGCTGAGTCTACTCACCAGCAGCCGAATGCCGACTGCAGGCTCCGGATGGAACGGTCCGAGTCTCATCGTCCTGGGTCTCTCGATCTTCGGCCTGATCCATTACCGGCGCCACACGGTGGTCCGGTTGCTCCTGCTCTCGGGCGCGACCGTCATCGTCATGACCACCTCCTGGGGCGGTTTCAGTCTCTGGGAGTCTCTCCGTGGCCTGATTCCCGGGGCGGCGGCCCTGCGGGCGGTCTTTCGTTTCGGCATCGTCCTGGCGTTGCTGGCTGGAGTCGGGGTGGCGCTGGGGGTGGAGCGGCTGCTCCAGAGGCGCCGCTACGCCCTGATCGCTATCTTGATGATTCTGGGAGTCGTCGAGCTGATCCACAATCATGCCTGGGCCGACAAGGTTTTGCTCAGAGACCGGATCGCGGAGCTCGCGGCGATGGTGGATCGGGAGAGTGAGGCCTTCTTCATGGTCAGCGCGGGTCCCGGGCCGCAACCCGACATCGCCGAACTGGCCGAGTGGGTCGGACTGGAGACAGGGGTACCAACCGTGAACGGTCGCTATGGCAACTACCCACCAGGTTGGGATCTGCGAGGAGCCGAGCGGATCGCCGTTGTCACCGAAGGTCAGCGGCGGGAGCTCCAGGAGAATCTCAGGAGTTGGTGTGATGCCACCGGGTTGGACTGCGCGCAGGTTCAGTGGATCGAGATCGAATCTAAGAGGATTCCCCGTATCCGTTTCATGGAGCCCACCCGGAGACGTTGGAAGCGATGGCGGCAGACGGCGGCTACCCCTAATCCTTGATCTCGGTTGGTGTCTCGGCGATCGGCCCGCAGCCCGGGGAAGAGACGACCTGCCGATACAATCCGCGCCATGACTGCGGAACGATCCGGCGACCGGTTGCGGTTGCGCCGCGAGACCATCTCCTCCTGCTCGACGCGCCACTGGAGCACGGGTCTTGCGCTGGTGGCACTCTTCGCGAGCCTTTGGGCCTGTGGCCGTGACCAGAAGCCCGACACTCCCGAGGCGGCGGTCGACGCCGACGAGGATCTGAAGGCGCTGGTGGCCCTGCCCTATCTGTCGTGGACCACCGAAGAGGCTGACCCGGCAAAGCTCGGCGTCACCTTGTGGCATGCCGAGCAGGCCTGGAGCGGTCTCAATCTCTACACCAACGACGTCAACGAGGCCTACCTGATGGATATGGCGGGACGGCGACTGCATACCTGGAAGTTGCCCGAAAAGTTCACGCACTGCGAGCATTTCGAGCTCTTGCCTGGTGGCGGCATCGTCATGGTCTGCGTCGGCCAGGGTCTGGTGCGGCTGGATCGGGACTCGAAGATCCTCTGGGAGCTGGACAAACGGATCCACCACGACGTGGCAGTTGTCGGGGACGGCACCTTCTGGGCGCCGATACGGGGACGAGGGCGGAGATACCAGGGTCGCAAGGTCGGATTCGACGGTCTGATTCGGGTTTCGGCGGACGGCGATATCCTCGACCGTTGGAGATCATGGGATCAGCTTCCCGAGCTGCAAGCGCGGCATGGAGCCAGCCATCTGGACAGTCCTTTGCTGGGAGAAGCGCCGAAGAAGAACTTCGACTACTACCATCTCAACACGGTCGAAGTGCTGCCCGAGACCCCGCTCGGCGCCAGTGATGAGAGATTTCGCGCCGGCAACCTGCTGATCTGTCTGCGCAACGTCCATCTGATCGCGGTTCTCGATCAGGACACCTTCGAGGTCACCTGGTCGTGGGGTCCGGGTGAGCTGAGCTTTCCGCATATGCCCACCATGCTTGTGGACGGCAATATCCTGGCTTACGACAACGGGGTCGACAGCGAGCGCTCCCGCGTCCTGGAGATCGATCCCGCGACTGATGAGATCGTCTGGAGCTTCGAGGGCGATCCACCGGAGAGCTTCTTCAGCAAGCGACGAGGCTCGAGCCAACGGCTGCCCAATGGCAACACCCTGATCGCCGAATCGGAGAAGGGCCGCGTGTTCGAGGTGGATCGTGACGGTCAGGTGGTGTGGGAGTTCTGGAATCCGGAGATGCGGAAAGGGCGCCGCAAGCGAATCTATAGATTCATGCGGCGAGCCGAGGATGAAGTGCGTGAGCTCTTTCGCTCGCAGCCACGGTGATAGCGGCAGAAGAGAATAGAGATGTTGACAGCCGCCAGAGGTCGCGAGAAGCGCGAATCGCCTCGCGGAGCAGGCCGTTGATCGGTGGAGGGTAGGAGAGGAAGGCCTCCGAGGCTCAGAAAGCAACCGTGCTCAGAGCCTCGGAGGCAATCAGTTGGGCGACAGGACACGCCGCGGTTCTGGTCTCTCTACCTATTTCTGAAACATCTCCTCGATGGGCACGATGGTGATCGAGTCCGGGGCCACCTTGATAGCGTCGATGACCTTGTCGTCCTCGACCACCTCCGGCTCCGGCGCGGTGTTGTAGACCATCGGGCTCGACTCGTCCGCCTCGAGGTACGCCTGCACCTCCTCGGCGTTGTTGGTCACCATGACGGCATGGAAGTTGTCGGTCGACAGGTACGTCCTGATCGCCGCATTGACGTCGTCGACGGTCATCGAAGTCAGCTTCGCGTCGATCTCGTCGATGTAGTACGGCATGCCATAGAACTCGCTGTCCATGGCAAAACCCAATCGGTTGGAGAGCGTCCGCGCCCAGAGCTTCGAGTAGTTGGTGACGAAGTCCCGGGTCAGCTCGAACTCCTCCTCGGTCATCCCCTGCTCGACCAGCCGGTCCACCTCGTACATGGCATCCCGCAGCGCGAAGTGGGCCGTCGACGGCACCACAGGTCGCACCCAGACCGAAAAGTACTGATCCCGCCGCGGGTGGTTGGGCGCCGGGTTGGAAGTGAACGGCGGGCTGTCCCAATACTCGATGTAGGAGTAGTCGCCGTAGTTCAGACCCCGCTTGCCACGCAGCTGCTGCATGAGCCGGCCGTGGAAGGTCCGGTGCTCACCCAGGTAGCTGTTGGCCACCATCAGGGGGTAGTAGTCGGGATCCGAGCGGTTGATGGGGATGTGATAGCCGAAGTGGATGCCGACCGAGTCGGTCTCCTTGTCGATGAGGGTGAAGTTGCGACCCTCCACCGCCGTCGGAGTCGGCAGCTCCATCAGACCCGTCGCCTCGCCCTCTGGCAGGGCGCTCAGGTTCGAGGCCAGACCGGCCACATAGTCGTCGGGGTAGCCACCTGCCACACCCAGCATCAGGTTGGCCTGGGTGTAGTGCTGGTCGTAGAACGCTTTGACGTCCTCCAGCGTGATGCTCTCCAGGCCCTCGACAGTGCCGGCCGGTGACTGCTGGTACGGGTGGCCGTTGAAGATGACTTGCTGAATCCCCTCGAGACCCAGGAGCTCGTCGTTGGTGGCCCGCATGGTGGTGGTTAGATATGACATCAACAGCTCTTTGTTGCGGTTGAAGTCGCTCTCGTCGAAGGCGGGCTCCAGGATTGCCTCGGTCAGGAGCGCGGTGTAGTCGTCCAGGGTCTCCCGATGGGCGACACCCGAGATGACGGTGATCTCCCGGTCGGTGCTCACATCGATGCTCGACGCCATCGGGTAGAGAGCGTCGATGAGCTCGCTGTAGGAGCGCTGCTGGGTGCCGGCCTCGCCGATCATCATGCCGGTCAGGGCGGCCAGACCCTCCTTACCCTCGGGATCGTGGATGGAGCCGGCCTTGAACATCAGGCGCACGGGAACCAGCGGAGACTCGGGGCTGGGCAGCGTCACGGTCTCGATGTTGCTCGCCGCGTCTTGACCCGTAGGGGCACAAGCGGTCGCCAGGACCGCCAGAGCCAGAATGAATGGAATGGATTTGCGTAGCATGGCTTATTTCCCCGCTCCGGTGGCCGCCCCACCCGAGGACTCACCCGAGCCCGGGTAGGAGAGCGTCACCGTGGTCGATTTTTCCGGTACGAAGATCTGCTGGGCGACCCGCTGGATGTCCTCGGGAGTCACATTCTGGTACTGCGCGTAGATCCGATTCACATCCCTGGGATCGCCGGAGACGATCAGATAGTTGCCGATGGTGTCCATGATGGCGTCGGGGCTGTCGAGACCCAGCGCGAAGCGATAGCGCACGTGGGACTTGATCCGCTCCAGGTACTCGGGGACAACCGGCTCGTTCTGCAGCTTGGCGATGTACTCCTCGATGGTCGCCTTCACCTGCGGCACCAGCTCATCCGACTTGATGCGGGTGTAGATGTTGAACAGGAACGGATCCCGGTGGTCGCCGTACCAGCCCTGGACGAAGTCCACCGACTGATCCTCCACCACCAGCTTCTGATAGAGCGGAGCGGACTCGCCGAAGAGCAGCAGGCTGATCAGATCGATGGCGGCGATGTCGACGTTGTCGGCCGTCCAGGCCGGCACCTTGTAGCCCCGCATGAGGTAGGGCCGGATCGGCGCCGCCCAGTCGATGTGGTCGCTCAGGGCCTCAGTCTGCTCGGGCTCTTCGGCGATGGTGGGTGCCTGGTAGCCGGGCTCCCATTCGCCGTAGTACTTCTCGGCCAGCGTGAAGACCTGTTCCGGATCGGCGTCGCCCACCACCAGCAGGATGCTGTTTTCGGGCCGGTAGAAACGGTCGTAGAAGCCGAGGCTGTACTCGTAGTAGCCGGGCATGGCCTTGATGTCGTCCAGATAGCCCATCGTCGTATGGCTATAGGTGTGTTCGTTGAAGGCCAGCTCGCGCATCCGCTCCCACATGGGCAGGAAGGGATTGGAGATGTTCTTGTTGTACTCGCCCAGGATGGCCAGAGCCTCGCGCTTGAAGACGTCTTCGCTGTACGAGAGGTTCTGGAAATGGTCGGACTCGATGTCCATCATGGCCTCGAGCTCGGCGGCGGGCCCGGTGATGTAGTAGCGGGTCCGGTCGTCGGAGGTGTCGGCGTTGGAGTCCGCCCCCATGCGCTTGAGGACCGCGTTGTACTCGTCGCCCGAGTACTTTTCGGTGCCGCGGAACATCATGTGCTCGAAGAAGTGGGCGAAGCCGCTGTAGCCGGGCTCCACCTCGTCGCGAGAGCCGGTGCGTACCACGGTCATGTAGGAGACCGTACCGGGGCTGTCGTAGGGGATGACCACGATACGAAAACCGTTGTCCATGGTCTTCTCGTGGATCTCGAATGGAAAGATGTCCTCTGCTCCGGCAGGCGCGGTGGCAAGGGCCACCAGGCTCAAGCCGAGCAGGGCCAAACACAGGTTTCTCGACACGATGAATCCTCCTTTTGGGATCGAAATCGGGGTTGTGGCGGTCGATATCCACCCCGGCAAGGGGTCGGGGGTACTCCCGTGCCAAGTGGGGCCTTAGTCCAGATCGATGGGCCGCGGGAACGGACCGTCGTCTGGTTCCTCTTCCGCTCTCTTCAGAGCCTGCTGAAACTTCTCCTCCAGCAGCCTGTCGCGATCCTTCATGGCGGCGACCTCGCGCTCGAAGACCTCCTCGGCCTCGGCCTTCTCCTTGTCCAGATCTTCGAGCAGGGAGTCGAAGTCCTTGCCGCCGGCCAGCGGTTGCTTCGTCGGTCGATGGGCCAGGACCTCTCCGGTCGCGGAGTCGACCACCAGATGGGCGTCGCACTCAGGACAGCGTAGAGTCAGGTTTCGCGGCTCTGCCATCTCAGTTCGATATTCTACCTCGCAGAGTGGCTTCGGCGCCCCCAGGCATTGCTTGACAGCCCCAGGGGCGTGGGTTAGAAAGATTCCGAGGTCGTTTCCAGATACACTTGCAGTGTGGGGGGAGCGCCATGATCCGACGAACAGCAAGCCTACTAGCCATCTCGCTCGCGGCCTTCGGCTGCGCACAAGAGAAAATCGTCAAGATCGGTGCGGTACTACCGCTCACCGGTGAGGGTGAGATCTACGGTCAGCCGGTCAACAAGGGGGTCGAGTTGGCCTTCGAAGAGCTCCAGGCGTCGGGGGACTTCCCCTACCCTCTCGAGCTGGTGGTGGTCGACTCCGAGAGCGACCCCGAAAAAGCCGCGCAGCTCCTCGAGCAGCTTTTCGAGGATGGCGCATTGGCGGTGATCGGCGGGGTGATCACCCCCGAGGCGCTCAAAATGGTGCCGGTGGCGGACAAGTACAACCAGGTGCTCATCTCGCCTTCGGCGACCTCGCCGGAGCTCACCGGCATCTCGAAGAATTTCTACCGGGTCTTTCCCTCGGATGCCCGCGAGGGGGCCACGATGGGGAACTTTGCCACCCAGAAGCTCAAGGCCGAGCGGGTGGTGATCCTGGCCAAGGAGCACGAGTACGCCCGCGGCATCCAGCAGCAGTTCAGCGAACAGTTCGAACAGTTCGGTGGCGAGGTGCTGGAGCTGATCGAGTTCCCCTCGGTGCCCTCCGATCTGAGCGGTCTGGTGGAGCGGGTGATGACTCTGGAGCCCGATGCGGTCTATCTGGCCGCCTACGCCGAGGATCTGGCCAAGATGATCGCCGGTCTGCGGGACCTGGGCTACAAAGGGACCATCTTCACCACCTCGGCCTTTGCGGCGCCGGAGATCATCGAGCAGGTCGGTAAGCCGGCGGAGGGTGTCTTTCTCACCCAGGCCGCCTTCGACACCGCCAGCGAGGAGCCGCTGGTGAAGAGCTTCGTCTCCGCGTTCCAGCAGAAGTACGGGCTGAACCCAGATCTGTATGCGGCGCACGGATACGATGCGGTCAAGGTGCTGGCGAGAGCGGCCGAGAACAGCATCATTGCCACCGAGTTCTGGAGTGCGGTGCGCTCGCTGCGCGATTTCGAGGGGTGCACCGGTACCATCCAGTTCGACGAGCGGGGCGATGTGCAGAAGTTCCCGCGAGTCTATGTGGTCAACAACGGTCAGCTGATCGACTACGAGGCGGAGGTGGAGCGTCGCCGGCGGGCGTTGCTGGATCGACTGCGGGATCTGGAGAAGAGGCAGCAGAGCCAGACGCCGCCACCGCCACCCAACTGAGCCCAACGCTCAAGTACAGCTTGATCACCGCGAAAGCTGGGCACTGATCGATGTCCCAGGTAGCCAAGAGACTGTTCGTGTTCCGCGGGCTCCTGTGGACGCTGGTCGTGCGTGAGCTCAAGGCGCGCTACCGCGGGTCATTGCTGGGCTATCTCTGGTCGCTGGTCAACCCGCTCCTGCTTTTGGCGGTCTACACCTTCGTCTTCAACTACATCTTCCGGCCGCGGATGGAGGGTGCCGACCCCTATGCCCTGTTCCTGATGACCGGGCTCTTTCCCTGGGTCTGGGCCTCCACCTCTTTGCTCGAAGGCACTGTGTCGCTCACCGCCAACGCCGGTCTGATCCGCAAGGCGGTCTTCCCGGCCGAGGTGCTACCCGTGGTCACGGTCCTGTCGAATCTGGTGCATTTCCTCTTCGCCCTGCCGATCCTCGCCGGGGCGCTGTTGGTGGGTCGCTTCATGGGCTATCCGGTGGGCGGCTGGACGGCGTTCCTCTTTCCGCTGGTGGTGCTGATCCAGGTGCCGCTCCTGGCGGGTCTCAGCATCGGTCTGGCCGCTCTCAACGTCCATTTCAAGGACGTCAAGGACATCGTCACCAACCTTCTGACGCTGCTCTTCTTTCTCACCCCCATCATCTACGTGCTGTCCAACATCCCGGTGGAGTTCAAGGCACTTCGCTGGGTCATCGCCTGGGCGAATCCGTTCACCCCCTTCACCCTGGGCTACCAGGCCCTGCTGTTTCACGGCTCGTGGCCGGAGCCCTTCGTCTGGCTGCACATGGTGATCTGGGCGTCGGTCGCCTGGATCGTCGGCGGCTGGCTCTTCAGCCGTCTGGGCGAAAACCTGGCGGAGGCGGTATGAGTGTTGCCATCCAGGCCGAGAACCTCGGCAAGCTCTATCGACGGATGGCCCCGGGGTTCCGTCTGCGCACGCTCAAGAGCGCGCTGCTGGAGCGGAGTCTCACGGAGGGGTTGGACCCGGAGGACACCATCCCAGCGCTGGAAGGGGTGTCGTTTGCCGTCGAGAAAGGCCGCGCCTTCGGCATCATCGGCAGCAACGGCTCGGGCAAATCGACGCTGCTCAAGATCCTCACCGGCATGCTCAAGCCCACCACCGGTTCGGTGGAGGTGGAAGGTCGGGTGGCGGCGTTGATCGAGCTGGGTGCCGGCTTCCACCCGGAGATCTCCGGTCGCGAGAACATCTTCATCAACGGCGCCGTCCTGGGGCTCTCGAAGCGCGAGATCGAACGCCGCTACGACGAGATCGTCGAGTTCTCGGGGCTCGCCGACTTCATCGAGGAGCCGGTCAAGAACTACTCGTCGGGAATGTATGTGCGTCTGGGCTTCGCGGTGGCGATCCACACCGATCCCGATGTCTTGTTGGTCGACGAGGTCCTGGCGGTGGGGGACGAGGCCTTCCAGCATCGCTGTCTGCGGCGGATCGAGGAGTTCCTGGCCCGCGGCAAGACGCTGGTCCTGGTCAGCCACTCGTTGGAGCTGGTGGAGCAGTTTGCCGACGAAGTCCTGTGGATCGAGGGCGGGCGCAAGAAGCTGCAGGGCTCGCCTCGCCGGGTTGCCGATGCCTATCGTCATGCGGTGGCCGATCGGGAGGGACAGGAGCATCTGGAGGCCAAGGAGGAGCGCCAGAGGGCGGTGGCCGATCAGGAGCCGCAACCCGAGCCAGCGGCCGAGGAGGAGGCCGAAGAGACCACCGTCGAGGAGGAGGTGCTCCGCTGGGGTTCGCGGGAGGCAGAGATCATCGCCATGCGGGTGCTGGATGGGGCGGGCACGGAGAAATACAACCTGGTCTGTGGCCATTCCGTGACGTTCGAGATCGAGGTCCGGGCCCATCAGCCCCTGGAGGACTTCGTCTTCGGCATCGGCATCTTCACTCCCCGGGGAATCGAATGCTGGGGGGTGAATACCCACATCGGCGGCTTCGTCCCCGAGCGGCTGGAGGGCGAGACGACGGTCCGTCTGCTCTGCCCATCGCTGCGGCTGGCGCCAGGTGAGTATCTGGTAGATGTGGCCGTGCATGCCCGGGACGGCTATCCCTACGACTACCACCGTAGGTATCTGAGCTTCACCATGACCTCCCGGGAGGGAGGTGTGGGTCTCTACTTTCCCGAGTTCCGCTGGGAGTTCGATGACGCGATAAGCTGGCAGATGGAGACTTCTGGGAGCAACGACCAGGACCTTGACTAGACCGAGCCCCGAAACGAGCCAGAGAGAGCGTCCGGCCCTTGTGAGATCCGGCGCCGCGGGGCTCCTTCTTTCGCTGCTGGTCCTCGGTGCCGAAGGTTCACCCGCAACGGAACTGAGCCTCGATGAGCTCTCCGCCTGGGCTGCGGGTCCGGTGCAATGGCTCTTCCTGCCGGCAGACCGCAAGGCCCTGAAGCAGGTGGAAGACAGAGACGACGCCGCGGCCTTTGTCGAGTTCTTCTGGAGCCGACGGGGGGTGGAGCCAGGGTCTTCGTATCAACAGGAGTTCGAGCACCGGGTGCAGGCGGCCGATGTCCTCTACGACGACGAGGGTCCTCGTGGCAGCCTCACCGACCGCGGCCGGGCGCTGATCCTCATGGGGCCGCCCACCCACATCACCGTCACCACCGAGCCGGTGATGGCCTGGGACCCGGCCAGCAACACCGATGACCGGGTCACCATGCGGGACGTCAATGTGGAGATCTGGGGCTACAAGCTGCAGGATCTGCCCCAGGGGATGCTCGAGATCTGGATGGCCAAGAAGAAGAGGGCGGCCGAAGATACCCTGGCCCTGACCCTGATGTTCCGCAACGTCGGGAAGAAGACCTCGCTGGTCCAGGGTGAGCCCCTGCTGGAGGCGGCCGCCAAAGCCGCGGTGATCTTCGCGGCAGACTAGAGACTGTCTAACGTCTCATCCAGGTCCAACCGAACATCAACTTGACCTTGTTGACGTCGCCTGACTGGACATCGAGCTCGACCAGCAGCTTGTTGCGGCTCTTCAAGATGATGTCGACGCCGAAGGTCAGGGCGGCGGCCACTTCGGTTTCGCTCTTGCCGTTGTCGCGATCGACATAGGCGACCACAGCACCACCACCGGCATAGGGCACAAAGCTGCCGTTCACCGGAAAGACGTAGTGCAGCGGCAACGTCAGGCCGAAGATGTTCTGGTTGTCGCCAAAGCCCGCTTCGAAGTTGGGCTGGAAACGCAAGTTGGTCGTCAGCGTTCCCAGGTCCCAGTGGGCGCCGACGATCCCCTGGTCGGGATCGTCGCCGATCCCGGCCCGAATGCCCCAGCCGCGGAACATTATGTCGGCCGAACCGACGGCCGGCAGGATGAGCACGGCCATGGTGAAGAGAAATACTGCCCGGAGTCTGCTCGACATACGAATCTCCTTTGCGGAGGATGATTTCAGCGGGACATCTTCTCGAGGCGCTTGTAGGTCTTGTCGTCCACCGGCATCACCGACAGCCGGGAGAACTTGACCAGCATGAAGTCCGCGAATCCCGGGTCGGACTTGATGTCGGCCAGCCTTACCGGCTTCGCCCAGGCCGCCATGGGCTCCACGTCCACCACGGCCATCTTGGGGTCGTCGAGCCCGGGATCGGGGTAGGGGTCGGAGGTCACCTCGGCCACTCCCATGATCGCCTTGTCCTTTCCGGTGTGGTAGATCAGGGCCCGATCGCCCCTCTTGACCTCGCGGAGGTTCTTCAGCGCCCAGTTGTTGCCCACACCATCCCAGACGGTCTTGCCGTCCCGTTCGAGATCGGCGTAGCTGTAGTCGCCGGGTTCGGTCTTGAAAAGCCAGATCGCCATGGCGTGAATTGTAGAGGAATCCACCCCTTGAAGTGAGGGCCAAGGACCAATAATGTGCGGGGTCAGGAGGGATGGCTATGCAACGTCTAACGGTTTGTCTGATACTTCTCGCCCTGATGGCCTGTGGAACTTCGCCGGAGAAGGCTCCGGAGGAGACCGCAGAGACCGGTCTGGCGATCGTGCCCGATGTGGCGGAGCGATTGGCGCAGTTCGTACCCACTGAGCTGACGGTCGATCTCGACACAGTTTCCGATCAGGACAAAGCTGTTCTGGTGGAGCTGCTGGGCGCCGCCCACATCATGGATGAGATCTTCTTCCGCCAGGTTTGGGTGGACAACCCGCGGTTCTGGCAGGAGCAGATGGAATTGCTCGAGGGTCCGCTAGCCGAGGACGCCCGGGCCTACTTCAAGGTCAATTTCGGCCCCTGGGACCGGCTGGCAGAGTTCGAGCCGTTCATCGGTGACATGCTCCACCCGGAGGGTGCCGGCTACTACCCCGTGGACATCACCCGCGAGGAGTTCGAGGCCTGGATCGAAGCTCATCCCGAGGACGAGGATGCCATGCGCTCGCTCTTCACCGTGGTGCGGCGCGAAGGCGATGGTCTCACCACGGTCCCCTACTCCGAGTACTACTGGGAGTTCCTGGGGCCGGCGGCGGAGAAACTCCGCGCCGCCGCGGCCTTGACCGACAACGAGTCGCTGAAGACCTTTCTGGAGTCCCGGGCCGACGCCTTCGGCACCGACGACTACTACGAGAGCGACAAGGCCTGGATGGATCTGGACTCCACCGTCGAGGTGACCATCGGTCCCTACGAGGTCTACGAGGACGCGCTCTTCGCCTACAAGGCCGCCTTCGAGGCCTTCGTTACCGTGGATGTGCCCGAGGAGTCGGCCAAGCTCTCCCGCTACAAGGAGATGCTTCCCTGGCTGGAGCGCAACCTGCCGATCCCCGACGAGCACAAGAATTTCGACCGTGGCACCGAAAGCCCCATCCGGGTGGTCGATGTGCTCTTCGTCGGCGGAGACTCCAAGTCCGGCATTCAGACCCTGGCCTTCAACCTGCCGAACGACGAGCGGGTGCGTGAGGAGAAGGGCTCGAAGAAGGTCATGCTGCGCAACATCCTGCAGGCCAAGTTCGATCAGATCCTGGTGCCCATCGCCCAGCGGGTGTTGGTCCCCGAGGAGGCCGACCGGGTCGCCTTCGTCTCCTTCTTCAACGAGTCCCTCCACCACGAGTTGAGCCACGGTCTCGGCCCCGGCATGATCACCCTGGACGGTGAGGAGATCGAGGTCAGGATGGCGCTCAAGGAGCACTACTCCACCATGGAGGAGGCCAAGGCCGACGTCATGGGGATCTACAACATCCTGGCGCTGGTGGAGAAGGGCGAGATGGACGCGAGCATCCTCGAAAGCCTGGTACCCACCTACGTGGCGGGGCTCTTTCGCTCGGCTCGCTTCGGCGTCGAGGAGGCCCACGGCCAGGGCGTGGTCTCGCAGTTCAACTACCTGCTGGAGAAGGGTGCCCTGGAGATCAACGAGGAGGGTCAGTTCAGCAGCAATGCGGAGATCTTCTCCGGCGCGATCCAGGACCTGCTCAATGAGATGACCATGTTGCAGGCCCTGGGCGACTACGACGGCACGGTCGCCTTCCTCGAGAAGTACGGCCATCCGTCCGAGACTCTCCTGGAGGCCTTCGGCCGTCTCAAGGAGGTGCCCGTCGACATTCGGCCGAACTATCCGTCGGCGGATCAGCTGTTGGCGGAAGCGGAATAGGGGCCGGCCTCTGTGCCGGCCCCGGCGCAGTGAAGCAGTGAAGCAGTGGCCGGCGCCTAAGGGCGCCGAGCAGTGGGCAGTGAGCATTGGGCAGTGGGAAGTGGGAAGTGAGAGCCCCGTTCCGGCGTCCTCCCAACGACGAAGCCTCTAGCGGTCGGGTCCAGGTGTGGGTTCTCCAGACGGTCTCAGCGGCGATCCGCCAGAAGCTACACTCGGATTCCGTCCATAGGATAGAGGCCCCCGAAGATCCGCTATTGAATCTCGGGTCGATTGCAATTATTGCCTGCAATGCCTACACTTGATGCATGCAATACACGATCCGAAATGTTCCGAAGACAGTGGACTCGAGGCTGAGAGATCGCGCCAAGAAGGAAGGTAAGAGCCTGAATCAGGTGGTTCTGGAAGCCATCGCCCGTGCCTTGGGTATCCCAAGCGAGCCCGCCCGACAGCGTGATCTGAGCGATTTCGCCGGAACCTGGAGCGAGGACCCGGAGTTCGATCGGGCCATCGAGGATCAGGACCGTGTCGATGAGGACCTGTGGCGGTGAGGCTGGCGCTCGATACGAATGCCTACACCGACCTCTGTCGGGGGAGGCAGCAGGTTCTGGAGCGCCTCGAGATCGCCGAGACAATACTCCTGCCACTGATGGTTGTTGCCGAGCTCCGCGCCGGCTTCGCTGTAGGCACCCAGGGTCCTGAGAACGAGAGGATCCTGCAACGGTTCCAGCTGCAGCCGGGAGTGGAGATCCTGATGCCGGACGAGCAGACGACGTTTCAGTACGCTGCCGTCTACCGACAGCTGCGGAAGCAAGGCACACCCATCCCGACCCACGACATGTGGATCGCGGCCCTGGTCCTTCAGCACGGCCTCACCCTCATGCACCGCGATCGGCACTTCACCCACCTGCCTCAGCTGGCGACCATCGAGCTCACCTGAACAGTGGCAGGTTGAATTGCCAGGCGCAGCGACGATTGACCCCTTTCACCTCCGTCCGCAGGGTTCGGATACCATATTGCCAATCCGACTCAGGCTCCATTTAAGAAAGGGGGTGAATGTGAGATTCACTGCATCACAGCAGGAGATCGCCGCCGCTGAAGCCTACGAAGAGCTCCATGTCCCGGCATTGTTTCGACAGTGGGCGCCGCGGATCGTGGACTTGGCGCAGGTACGCTCGGGTCAGCGGGTATTGGACGTAGCCTGCGGAACCGGAGTGCTGGCTCGGGAAGCGGCGATGCGGGTCGGCAGGGAGACCGTCGTGACCGGCATTGACGCCAGCCCTGGAATGCTGGCGGTAGCCGAACAGCTAGCGCCAGAAGTCGAATGGCGGCAGGGCTTGGCGGAGTCACTACCCTTCGACGGTGACTCGTTCGACACGGTCGTCAGTCAATTCGGCTTGATGTTCTTTCAGGATCGTGTCGGTTGCCTGCGCGAAATGATACGTGTCCTGGTACCTGGCGGTCGACTAGCGGTGGCTGTCTGGGAGTCTCTCGAGAACTCGCAAGCCTATCCGGAGGAGGTGGCTCTGCTCGAGCGCCTCGCAGGATCGAAGGCGGCCGATGCCCTGCGAGCGCCCTTCGTGTTGGGAGATCAGATTGAACTGAAGGCGCTGTTTGAGAAGGCCGGTGTGGACTCGGTGGAGATCAAGACGGTTCACGGGACCGCCCGCTTTCCCACCATCCGGTCGATGGTCGAGGCCGATCTTCGAGGGTGGCTCCCAGTGATGGGTGTCAACCTGACCGAGGAGCATATCGAGGAGATTCTCCGGGAAGCGGAAAACACCCTGCGTGCCTATGTGACGCCGCAGGGAACGGTCGAGTTCGACGCACCGGCGCACATTGTGACCGGAAGGAAGCCCTGAGCGTCCTATTTCGGCCGGCACAGAGGCCGGTCGCGCCAGACCTTCATGCCTCCTAGCCTAGGCAGCTTTCGGTTGCCGACCATTGCCTTACTTCCCACTGCCCGCTGCTCACTGCTCACTGCTCACTGCTCACTGCGTCACTGTGCCGTGTGCACAATCTCTCCCCGCTTGACCACCGTGGTCACCGGATTGATGCCGTAGTGATACGCCAGGTGCAGGAGATTGGGGGCGTCGAGGAGGACCAGATCGGCATCCTTGCCGACCTCGATGGAACCGATCCGATCGCCCAGGCCGAGGCAGCTGGCGGCGTTCAGAGTGGCTGCGGTCAGCGCCTCTTCGATGGTCAGGCCGAGCTCGAAGACGGCCAACACGAAGATCATCGGCATCGACTCGGTGTTGGAAGAGCCGGGATTGCAGTCTGTGGCGATCGCCACGGGCACCCCGGCTTCGATCAGACGGCGGGCCGGTGCGTAGGTGTGCTTCATGAGGAAGAAGCTGGTCCCGGGCAGCAGCACCGCGGTGACTCCGACTTTGGCCATGGCTTCGATGCCGGCCGGGGAAACGGCGATCAGATGGTCGGCTGAGAGGGCGCCGAGCTCTGCTGCCAGCTCCGCGCCGCCCGAGTCGACAAACTCGTCGGCGTGCAGGCGCGGTGCCATGCCGTGCTCGCGGCCCGCCTCCAACACCTGGCGGGACTCGACGGCCGTGAAGACCCCCTCCTCACAGAAGACATCGCAGAAACGGGCCAGACCCGCTTCGCCGACGGCCGGAATGATCTCGTTGGCCACCAGATCGACGTAGGCCTGGCGGTCGTCTCGGTACTCGGGCGGCGTCTCGTGCGCCGCCAGCAGTGTGGGCACCAGCTCCACCGGCTGACGCTCGGAGCAGGTTCGGATGGTCTCGAGCTGTTTGAGCTCGTCGTCCAGATTGAGACCGTAGCCGCTCTTGGCTTCGGCGGTGGTGGTGCCGTGCCTGAGCATCAGCCGCAGCCGGCGATCCACGCCCTGGATCAGTTCCTCCTCAGAGGCCTCCCGGGTAGAGCGCACCGTGGACAGAATGCCGCCACCGGCCGCGGCGATCTCCATATAGGTCTTGCCCTGGAGTCGCATGGAGAACTCCTCCTCCCGACTGCCGGCCCAGGGCAGATGGGTGTGAGGGTCGACAAAGCCCGGCACCAGAGTGCCGCCTCGACCGTCGAGACGTTGGGTGTCGGGCAGCTCTCCATGCTCGCCCATCCGCACCTCGGGTGAGCCGATAAAGACGATCTTGCCATCACGGCAGAGGACCTCCACATCCTGGAGCCGACGCACGCGTCCCTGTTCCGAACCACCGCAGGAGTCTCGACCCACGGGTGTGGCGAGCTCGGAGAGATTGGTGATCAGCAGATCCATGGTGTGGCTCCTATTCAGGGGTATCGAGTCCGACGTAGCGGCGGCCCAAGGTGCGAACTTCGTTCCGGGCCCACTCCTCGACGGTAGCCCAGTCGATGGGCTGGCTCAGCTCCGGGAGTGGCTCGCCGTCGATCTGGGAGAGATCGGCCAAGCCCTTGAGAGCCTGCAGCGGAAAATCTCCCACATGACCGAACTTGTCGAGCGAGATCTCGAGAAGCTCGGTCAGGGGTATCTGGCGGCAGAGCAGGTAGAGGTCGACGAAGTCGCGACGAGTGCCCCGGCTGATGACCGCGCCGATCTTCATCAGCCCCAGATCGATGGGAGAGGCCACCGGCACGTCGACAAAGAGCTCTTCGGATTGAACGAGGGGATAGGGGTAATAGTAGAACCTCAGGGAGGCCCCGCGACCGGCCCGGACATGGAGGAACCCGTCCCGCGCCGTCTCGACGCGAAAGTCCTCATCCAACGACAGCAGATCCTGCAGCAGGTCGCGACGCTCACTGGCGCGGAGCCTGCGAAAGGAGCTCATGAAATCCAGATCTCGCACGGGTCGGTGCTCCAGGTAGAGACACAGCGCCGCTGAGCCGGCGAGATAGAAGTCGGCCAGCCAGTCGAACCCGGCCAGGGTCTCGAGAAGCCGGCGACTCATCGCATCGAGTGCCTCTCCGCTATTGATGGTCAGAGCGGCCAAAGCGGTTCTCCAGGTGCCTCTCGTCGGTCGGTGGGTCGGTCGAGCACCGCCCGCCAGAAGCTGTGGCTGCGTCGAGACAGTTGACGGAGACCGTGTTGGTCCAGCCAGTCGGACAGATCGGACTCCGGGTAGCGGCCGGTCAGCCAACGCAGATCGGAGCCGTCACCCTCTTCCATGAGCCTTGCCATGACCAGCGGTGCAGAGGTCTCGGGTAGCCGCTCGAGGTTCGCGTAGTGGGCGAACAGTCGTCTCGTGGCAGCGGGCAGGGTATCGGCCATCCCGACGGGCTCAGAAGAGGGTGGACAGTAGCAGGTAACGAACGATCTGGATGGCGACGATGGCCAGGATCGGCGACAGGTCGATGCCGCCCAGCTTCGCCGGCGGCACCAGCGTCCTCAAGGGCTTGAGCACCGGCTCGGTGACGCGGACCAGCGCCAGGACCAGCGGATTCCCGGGATCGGGGCGCGACCACGAAACCACCGCCCGGATGATGATCACCCAGGTATAGAGATAGAGCAACAGAACCAGGAGATTGACCAGACTCGCCACGTTTCACCAGTTCCGGGGTCCGAACAGAGAGGTTCCCACCCGCACGTGGGTGGCACCCTCCTCGACGGCGACGTCGTAGTCGTGGCTCATGCCCATAGAGAGGTATCCCGGTCTCAGACTCCACCCCTCGCGAGAGAAGAGATCGTCGCGCAGTTGGCGCAGTTGCCGAAACCATTTGCGGGAGTCCTGGGGATCCTCTTCGTACGGCGGTATCGCCATCAGGCCTTGAATCGAGAGGGTCTGGAGATCCAGCAACTCGGGGAGCACATCGTCCAGCTCGGGGGGCCGGAAGCCGTGTTTGGACTCCTCCTCCGCCAGGTTGATCTCCAGCAGTCCGAGAAGCGGCTTGCCCAGGGCGGCGGCCTCTCGATCCAGGACCCGGGCGATCTTCAGTCGGTCGATGGATTGGACAGCGGCGAAGGCCGGCACGACCTTCTTGGCCTTGTTCGACTGTAGCGGGCCGATGAGATGCCACTCGATCTCCGCTGGCAGCTGGTCCATCTTGGCCAAGGCCTCCTGGACGCGGTTCTCACCGAAGAATCGCAGGCCCGCATCCCAGGCCCACTGGAGGTGCTCCGAGGGCTGGGCCTTGCTGGCTCCGAGGATGGTGACCTCGTCAGGACCTCGGTTCGCCCTATCGCAGGCCTGGGCGACACGCTGTCGAATCACCTCGAGGTTGTCTGCGATCTGGGCGGCGGTGGTCATGGCGCCAGGGTCTCGATCTCGAGCCAGTCTGGGGGCGGTTGACGCAGGTCGACGGCTTGGTTGGCCAGCCGGTCAGCGTCTCGATTCTCGTCCCGCGCATCGTGGTGAATGCCGTCCACCCAGGCCCGGGCCTGGGTGGTCTCTGCCGCCGGAGTCATGATCAGCCTGCGTCCTCTTCGATATAGAGAATCCGCTTGCAGCTGTCACACATCTCGATGGTGCCCTGGGTCTGAATAGAGACCACAGACTGGGGCCGAACCCGGTAGTTGCAGGCGCCGCAGTGCCAGATCTTCGGGCCTTTGCCACGCACCACCTCCTGGATCGCGGCCAGGGCCTGGCCGTCTCGATGAGCCATGACGCGCTCGAAGTAGGCCAGCATTTGTTGAGGCACCCTTTCTTTGAGGACATCGATGCGGCTGCGCAGGACTTCGGCCTTCTGGGCCACATCGGGCTTCTGGGCCTCCCACTTCACGAGCTCGACGGAGTAGCGTTCGTCCAGATCCTTGAAGCTCTCCTGCTCCTCCTCCAGGCGGCCCGTGGCCTCCTCCTGGGTCTCCAGGGCGGTGATCGCCTGCTCCTCGAAGGCGCTGATCTGTTGCTTGGCGCCATCGATCTCCTGCAGCAGGGCGCCGTACTCGCGTTGATTGCGCACCATACCGATCTGCTCCTGGAAATGTTTGACCTTCTCGCGCAGATCGGAGATCTCGGCCTCGGCAGTGCGGTTGGCCTGGGCGGCGTCCTCGACCTCCGCCGCCAGGGCGTCGATGGTCGCTTGGCGCTCGCTGTGCTCGTCGTGGAGCTCCTGCATCCAGTCCGGAATGCCGTCGAGGAGCGCCTCGGCGGCTCGCAGCTCGTTCAGAGCATGTTGCAGTTCTACGATGGTCGAGAGTTGCTCAGCCATCTCGTCTGTTCCCCTCCCTCAGAATAGCGAAAGGGGTGTCTCGTCCGAGACACCCCTGAAGCGTTGATCCTGGCCGGTCGACTGCCGACGGATCGCCGGAGACCTGTCGCAACTGTTGTGGGACTGCGATCGTCCTCCGAGATCTCAAATCGATAGGGCTCCCATGCCGATGTGGGCCCACCTGGATTTGAACCAGGGACCTGCCGGTTATGAGCCGGATGCTCTAACCGCTGAGCTATGGACCCAAACGCCCCTCACGGGGGGCTAGGAGTATAGCACCGGGATTGTCTGCTCAGCCGTCCTCGGAATAGAGGCGGATGTAGCTGTCTTCGAAGAGGACGATGCGCTTGACGTAGGTCTTCGTCTCCTCCAGCGACAAGCCCTCGACAAAGCGGTCGAGCTCGCGATTCCTGCCGGCCTGACGCCAGAGCTTCTTGATCCTGTAGGGGCCGCCGTTGTAGCCCGCCAGGGCCAACTCCTGATTGCCGTCGAACATGTCCAGCACCTGTCGGAAGTACTTGGTACCGAGCCGGACGCTGAAGTCGGGGTCGTTCAGCCTGGAGGTGGAGTATCGCAGCCCGAGCCGTTGGGCGACCTCCCTACCGGTAGCCGGCATCAGCTGCATGAGGCCGCGAGCTCCCGCCCAGCTGCGGGCCTCGGCGTCGAAGGCGCTCTCCTGTCGCACCATGGCGAAGACCAGCTCGGCGGGCAGTTCGTGCTCCCGCGCCCGCTGCTCGATGATCGAGCGGAAGTCGAGGGGGTAGTAGAGCACCTGGGCCTCTCGGGGCACAATGTCCTGATTGGCCCTGCCCAGAGCGGGGAATGCGCAGACCAGCGACTGAATGCTGTCGCGACGTTGCCCGAGCCTGGCCAGCAGCACCGCTTTCTCGGCACAGAACGCCTGCCGATCGGCCGCCTGCTCCTGTCCCTCGAGCTCGCGCATCGCCAGCTCGTTGAGACCCAGCTCGCGCAACCAGACGGCCCGGTCGAGCACCGGGTCATCGGGCCAGGGCTCGGTAGGCTGACTCGGGGTTCGTGTCCCTGCCGGCGTCTCCCCGTCCAGGCGATTGCGGGCGTGGCGGCTGTAGAAATCGTCGGCCTCGGAGGAGAGGATCTGCCGGTAGATGTCGCGGGCGCGCGAGCCGTGCCCGAGAGCTTCATGGGCGCGAGCGGTCCAATAGCGTCCGCTGCGGGCGCTGGTGGTGCCCGAATACATGGACTCCAGCTCGCTCCAGTAGCCGATGGCCACCGGATAGTCCCTTTTGGCGTAGGCCTGCCATCCCAGACGCCAGAGGTAGCGGGTGCCGGTGGTGTCGCTGGAATCTTGTTTCTGCAGGCTCGCCAGGATCTCCAGCGAGGGCTCGAAGGAATCGTCCTGGTCGCTGACCAGGATGAAGAGGACCTGCGTCGCCTGGTATCGCTGCTCGGGATCCGCGGTGAGCTCGGCGACCTGACGCAGGTTGGCCCGAGCCTCGGCTCGCATCTTCTCGCGGCTGGCCTGGGGCAGATTGCGGCGGCCTCGTCGTACCCGACCGGCTTCGCGGGCTGCCAGGGCGCGCTGCCAGGCGATGGCCACCTGGCGCTCGGTATCGGAGGAGGCTAGTCCGTCCAATACCTCTAGAGCATCCATGCCGCGGCGAGCGCGGGTCAGGACTTCGGCGCGCAGCAGGGTCCAGTCAAAGCTCCGCTGGTCGTCGGGGATCCGATCGAGGGTCTCCAGAGCAGCCTTGGGTTCGCGATCTTCCATCTGTCTGCGCGCTCGCTGCCCGAGCTCGGCTGCGGTCAGCGCCCCGTCCCAATCGAGTTCATCTGCAAGCTCGGCCAAGAAGGCCTCAACCGCCAGCTCCTCGGCTTCCAGAGGATGGTCGACCAGCAGGCGGCGCGCCGCTCGAGATTGGACGTCCGGGCGTGACAGCGTCTGGCCGATCTCCCAGGCCAGGGTTTCGATATCCCTCGACTCGTCTCTGGGTAGATTCTCCTCCCTCGCCGTCTCGATCCAGCGCAGAGTCATTTCCCAGAGCTCCTGATCGGCGGAGATCTGTGCTGCCCTCAGGAGGGCGTGGGACCGGATCGGCGAGCCGCGGTGCTTCCCGATGAGGCTGGTGAGAGCTTCGTTCGCCAGGCCTGGATCGTCGATCCGGTGGGCGCTCTCGGCCAGCACCAGGAGACGCCAGTCGTCCAGGGCCCCGACGGGTTCAGCCAGGAGTTGTGTCGCCTCGCTGTAATTGTCGGCATCAAAGGCCAGGAGACCCTGCACCAGACGAGAGGAGCTGGCGGTATCGGTGGCTCCATTGGGAGAATTCAGGGTCTGGGCGACCGCCGGTCGAGTGGACGCAGCGCGGTTGTGCACCGCCGCCACCAGCAGCGCTGCGACTACCAGGGGTACGCCGAAACGGAGCAGAGCTCGATGAGTCACTCTGAGGAATTCTACGCCCGGCCCGGAGGGCTGGATGTGAAGTTTCGAACAGCGCCGCTAGGTGCCCATGACGTCCGCATCACCTGCGGCCAGGATCTTCACCAGCTCGTCGTGGAAGTAGTCGCTGTTCATCCGCACCGCCTCGTCGATGCGCTCTTCATAGATCTGACGCGAGCGGTCGATATCCTCCTTGAGGGCACGGTAGATGTTGCGACTCCGTCGGCCTTCCTCGACCTGCTCCTCGTTGTAGAGCTTGATCTCGGTGACCAGCAGCCGGGCGAGACGTCGAGCCTCTTCGTGGGTGGCGTCCTCGCCCTCCTCACCGCTGAACCGACGGGTGGTGAAGGCCCAACCCGGGCCATCGATGTCCTCGGGAGCAGACACCTCGGCTCCGGCGGCAGCAGCGGCCTCGATAGGCGGTGCGACCTCCGTGGGTGGTGCGACTTCTGAGGGCGGTGCCACCTCTGCCGGCGGCTCCACCGCGGTCGGCGGCTCGACCTGGGCTGGTGGGGCGACATCGACCGGTGATTCGATGGCCACGGTGGGCGCGGCTCCGACCGGTTCCTCTTCGGCCTCCATCGGTGGCTCGACCTCGACGGACGGCTCCGGCTTTGCAGGGGGCTCGACCTCGGCGAGAGGCTCTTCGACCTCGACGGGTGCCGCCTCTTCGACGACCTCATCGGCCATTCGCAGCGGTTCTTCCTCGACCGCTTCCTCGACCTCCGCCTCCAGCGGCTCGACGGCCACAGGCTCTTCGGCCTCTTCGATCTCGAAGCCAGCCTCCTCAGCGGTTTCCTGCCACGCTGGCGGGGTCTCGGGCTCGGGAATCTCCTCCACCGGAGCCGGCGGCTCGACCATGATGGCTTCCTCGGCTGTGGCCTCTTCAGGTTCCGCCGGAACCGAAACCGGTTCGCCCAGATCCGCCGGAGCTTCCTCGGGGACCATCTCTTCGACCGGTTCGGCTGGCGCCAGGAACTGCCACAGCTCCAGGCCGGGTTCCTCGACGGAGACCTCCTTGGCCATCTTCAGCGTGGCGGTGCCGGAACGTCGGCGAACAGGGATGGACTCGAGAACCTGTGCCGCCACATAGGCCAGTATCTGCAGCATGGCGAGCTGAAACGGATCCTGCTCCTCCAACCGGTCGGCATAGAGCGTCGCGGCCAGTCGGTCTCGCAGGACCAGGGGAATGAGGGCGCCACTGTGCGGACGACTGCCGTCGATGAGGTCGCAGAGAATGGCGCAGGTGCCGCCGTCCATCTCCACGGTGCCCCGTCCCTGCGAAAGCTCGGCCCAGGGGGTCCCGTCGTCGTAGTCGATGTGGCTGTCCGGGATCTGCCCCTCGGCAGCGCCGAATCCACGCCCGCCCCAGCCCCGCAGACCGTCCTCGCGGGTGAGAAACAGCAGGCAGCGGGACGAATAGCGGGCGGTGGCGTTGAGCAGGACATCGAGCACTTCGGCTTGGGAACCGGCGGCGTCGAGCTTGGTGACCGACTCGTGTAGATGCAGAGAAGCCAGGCCGACAGCCTCCGCGACTGCTTGTTCGGCGGCATCGGCGGCATCGGCCAGGGCGGCTTCATGGGCCTCGGCCGCTTCGGCCAAGGCGGCTGACTTCGATTCTTCGAGCTCGGCGTAGGCCTGGTCCTTGGTCGCCAGGGTCTCGGCCAACTCGGTCTCTTTGCCTTCCAGGGCTTCGGCGACTGCGGCTGTGCGGCTCTCTTCAGCCTCCGCCAATAGGGCCGACTTGGTCTCTTCCGCTTCGGCGACCAGGGCCGCCTTGGCCTGTTCGGCCTCTTCCAGGGCCTGGTCCCGAGATCGTTCGGCTTCGGCGAGAGCCTCGTCGCGGGCGCTCAGGATCTCGGTGAATTCGGCTTCCCTGGCCTCCAGGGCCTCGGCGATGGCGGCCGCCTTGGCCTCTTCCGCTTCGGCCATCAGTGCGGCGCGGGATACTTCCGCTGCGGCCTCCGCTTCGGCAGCCGCTTCGGCGAGGCCTGCAGCCTCCTCTCTGGCGGCGACCAGCTCGGCGCGCATCTCTTCATCGAACCGGGACTTGGCACCCTGGAGTCGCTCGAAAAACTCTTCCTTGATTTCGGATAGAGCGTCCTCCATCCGTTCCGCGATTTTCTGTTCGAGCTCGTCGAACGACTCGGTCGATGACATGCTGTTCCTCCCCTCGGATCTCGTCGGGAACCGCTTAAAAATGCTGGCGACTATTGTACGTCTTTGGTTGTCCGCGGTGTCAAGGAAATGGGAAACAAAGGTAGCCCGGGCTTGAGGCCCTGAGAGGGCTGTGTTAGGTTGGATTTCCGCCCTCCAGGGCGGTCGATTCTGACTAGGAGGAGAGACCCATGCAGCGTACCCGTACCGGTTTTCTGGTAGGCGTCGTGCTGGCCGTCGTCGTTCTGTTGGCGGCCTGCGGAGGAGGAGGCCCGTCCAAGGAAGAGCAGGCGAAAGCGGAGGAATGGGCCTGGCTCACCGAGGCCAAGCAGAACCTTGACAGCAAGCGTCAGGAGCTGGCGGATCTGACTGAGCAATTCGAGATCGAGGAGGAGGCCGCCGCAACCGAGGAGATGGCGGAGGAAGTCGCCGGGGAGGGCGAAGAGATTGCCGAGGAGATGGCCGAGGTGGTGGAAGAGGTCGATCTGGCCACCCAGATCGACGAGTTGACCGCCGAAGTGGAGACTCTGACGGAGGAATTCAGCAACCGGCTGGTGGCCTTCATCAACGCCGACCCGATGATCGAGGGCGAGCCACCGACAGAGAGTCAGATCAACGCACTACGCATGAAGAGCAGTGAGGACATCATCCTGGCCCAGGAGTGGATCGTCAGAGGCGGCGACTACAAGCGGGCCATCGAGATCGTCAACACCGCCATGATGTTCGACGAGGGCAACCCCGAGCTCGAGGCCGCGCTGGTCGAATTCGAAGCCAACCGCTACATGACCGAAGAGAAGTTCGCTGTCGCCGAGAAGGGAATGAGCGAGGCCCAGATTCGTCGAGCTCTGGGGCAGGTGAATCTGCACAACATCCGCGAGTACCCCGACAAGGACGTGGTGGCCTGGTTCTATCCCACCGCCGAGGACGGTTCGGCCGCCGCGGTGTGGTTCCAACCGAACAAGGAGACCGGTGCGTTGGAGGCCTACCAGATCAAATTCCAGGCCATCGATCCTTCGCAGATGGCCGAGGAGTAGATCGGGCCGGCGAACCAGGAATCCATTGACTTTCCGGGCCGGATGGGCGACACTTCCCGTCCCATCTGGGAGCCTTCGTGGCAAACTACCGAGTGGAAGGTGAGGTGATCAGTTAGTGCCTTTGGTACACGTGCGAGAAGACGAGAGCTTTGAAGCAGCGTTGCGGCGGTTCAAGCGCAAGTGCGAAAAGTCGGGAATCCTGACCGAGCTCAAGAAGCGGCAACACTACGAGAAGCCCTCCGTCAAGCGGAAGCGCAAGGCCGTCCAGGCGCGCAAGAAGATGATGCGCAAGATGGCCGAGGAGCGCCGCATGGGTCTGCGCTGATCTCGACCTTTCAGCTGAGTTGATCCATGGAGCGGGGAGTTTCTCCCCGCTCTTTTTCTTTCCCCGGTTGTAGACTTTTTCGAAGATGCCCCGATCTCCAGTTCTGTCGATCTCGAGCGCCACTGCCGAGGCTCTCGAGTTTCGATCGTTCTTGGCCCTGTTGGCCGATTTCGCTGCCACCGATGTGGGTCGACAGCGGGTCCTGAGTGTCCAGCCGTCGACGTCGGCCGAAGAGATCGACCGACGACAGGCGCTGATCCGCGATACGGCCAAGGTGCTGGAGGCGGGGGCGCTGGTTCCCAGCCAGGAAGAACCGCTGCAGGATCTACTGGCTGACCTGCAGGGTGGCGAGCTGTCGATGAGCGGCGCTCATCTGGTGCGGCTGGCCACCGTTCTCCAGATCCCTTCCCAGGCGGCCGAGATGGTACAGGCGACGGAGGCGGAGACTCCAGCCCTGGATGCGCTTCTGGCTGGTCTTCCCGATGCCGAGCCGCTGCGCAGGCGAATCTCCAAATGCCTCGACAAGCGCGGTCGCGTCCGGGACGATGCCAGCCCTCAGCTGGTGAAGTTGCGTCGTCAGGTTCATCGGGTGCGGGACAGCCTGTACAAGGTGCTGCAGCAGACGCTGATGGCAGAGAGCGACCATTTCAGCGAGGACACTGTCTCGCTCAAAGATGGGCGTCTGACGTTGTTGCTGGACGTGAAGGCCAGGGGGCAGGTCGGGGGTCTGGTTCACGGACGTTCCGGAAGCGGCCGGAATCTCCACTTCGAGCCGCTCTCGGCCGTTGAGGGCAACAACCGCCTGCAGGAGAACCTGGAAGAGGAGGAGGCCGAGCGCCGGCGGATCCTGGTCGAGCTGATCGGCGAGACCCAGGATGAGCTGCCGTCCATCACTCTCCATTTCGAGATCCTCGGCCAACTCGATCTGCTACAGGCAGCCTGTCGATTCGCCGAGATGACGGACTCGCTGCTGCCGGAAGTGGGGCGCCAGGACGATCTACGGCTCCTCGGTGCACGCCATCCCCTGCTGGACCCGCTGCTGGCCACTGTCAGGGAGAGGGCCCTGGGTCAGGCTGGGCACCTCGGACCGGCGGTACCGCTGGATCTGGAGCTCGATCGGCAGCACCGGGTCCTGGTGATCACCGGACCCAATGCCGGCGGCAAGACGGTGGCGCTCAAGACCGTGGGCCTGCTGGCCCTGGCGGCCCAGTCGGGTCTGCCGATTCCTGTGGCGGCCGGCTCGAGACTGCCCCTCTTCGAGACCGTCATGGCGATGGTGGGCGATGAGCAGGACCTGCTAACCGATCAATCGACCTTCAGCGCCAGGCTGTTGCGGCTCAAGGAGGCCTGGGAGGCCGCCGGCGAATCCAGCCTGGTGTTGCTGGACGAGGTGGGATCCGGCACCGATCCCGAAGAGGGTTCGGCCCTGGCCGTGGCGCTTCTGGAGGGTCTTCTCGAGAGCGGCACCCTGGCAATTCTGACCACCCATCTGACCCAGCTGGCGGCGGAGGCGTTGGAGAGTCCCGGTGCTACCTGTGCCGCCATGGAATTCGATTCGGAGACCGGCGGTCCCACCTACCACCTGCGACCCGGGGCCCCTGGAGGGAGCCAGGCGTTGGCTCTGGCTCGCCGGCTGGACCTGCCGGAGACCTGGCTGGATCGTGCCGAGGAGCTGTTGGGGGTCGAGCATCGGGATCTACGGAATCTGCTGGCCGAGGTGGAGAGCGTCAGGCAGGAGCTGGCCTCGACTCAAGGACGTCTGGCGGCCCAGAACCGGGATCTGGAGAAGCAACGGCAGCGAATGACCGCCGAGCTCGAGGCCACGCGCGACGAGCGACAGCGCCTCGGTCAGCGCATGAAGACCGAGGTCGACGAGTTCCGTCAACAGGTCACCCGGAAGATGAGGGACGAGATGGAGCGGCTGCGCGAGGAGGTCGCCAAGGGCCGCAAGAAGGGCCTGGTGGCGGCGGGTGTCGGCAGGCTCTTCGAAGAGGCACCAGAGGTGGAGCCCGCGGAGACCACCGAGGAGCCGCCCGAGCTCGGAAACCACGTTCGTCACCGGTCGTTGGGTTGGGACGGGAGGCTCGAGCGGGTCAAAGGGAATACCGCCGAGGTCGTCGTGCAGGGCAAGCGTCTCCGCTGTGCGCTGGCAGATCTGCTGTCAGTTCGAGACAATGTTCAGGAGGCCAGTCGTCGCCGGCCCAAGGTCGTCCTCAGCGGCTCCGCGACAGAGGACGTAGAGGTGCCTGTCGAATTGAATCTCGTGGGCCAGCGGGTCGAGCCGGCCCTGGAGGAGTTGGATCGATACCTCGACCGGGCTCTGCTGTCGAGTCACCGAGAGGTGCGGGTCATCCACGGGTTCGGCTCGGGGCGCCTCCGACAGGGGGTTCGAGAACATCTGAGAACCCACCTGGCGGTGGGCGCGTTTCGTTCCGGCCGCAAGAACGAGGGCGGAGACGGTGCGACCGTCGTCACCCTGAACAAGAGATAGATGGCACTCTCGAACATTCATCTGACACCGCAGTTGGTGCAGTCGGTGCGCGATGCGGTGGACATCGTTGACATCGCCGGCGAGCACACCAAGCTGCGCAAGGCCGGTCGCCGGCACTCGGGGCTCTGTCCGCTCCATCGGGAGAAGACCCCCTCCTTCAGCGTCGATCCGGACCAGGGTCTGTTCTACTGCTTCGGCTGCGGCCGCGGCGGTGACGCCATCAAGCTCTACATGCTGTTGAGCGGCGACGACTTTCCCGCCGCCATCGAGGTGCTGGCCCAGCGCTACGGCATTCCCCTGCCCAAGCCGTCCCGCCAGGGGCAGAGGGGCTACCGACAGCAGCGGGATCTCGAAGGGGTTCTGCGGGCCGCCGCCGAGTACTTCTCGCAGCAGCTACAGAGCTCGGACGAGACCCGGCAATACCTGGAGCGCCGGCAGATTCCCGAGGAGCTGACGAGCAGGTTCGGCCTGGGCTACGCGCGGGACGGCTGGCGATTCCTGCTGGAGTCGCTGCAGGGCAGATTCTCGCTCCAGGACCTGGAGGCGGCGGGTCTGGTGGCGCGATCCGACCGCGGGTCGGGTAAACCGTACGACCGCTTCCGTCACCGACTGATGTTTCCCATACGGAGCGCCGCCGGTCGCCTGGTGGGTTTCGGTGGCCGCACGTTGGGTGACGATAAGGCCAAGTACATCAACACCAACGAGACCGATCAGTTTCAGAAGGGATATCTGCTCTACGGTCTCGATGTGGGCAAGCGGGAGATCCGGGAATCGGGGACCGCGGTGCTGGTCGAGGGCTATTTCGACGTCCTGGGTGCCGCCGCGGCGGGCATCGAAACCGCGGTGGCCAGTATGGGAACGGCCCTCACACCGGATCAGGCTCGCCTGCTGGCGCGCTATGCCGACGAGGTGGTGGTGGGGTACGACGGCGATACCGCCGGCGAGCAAGCCTATCGCCGGGCCCTGCCGATCCTGTTGGCGCAAGGCCTGATGGTCCGCCGGGCACAGTTCGGGAAAGACCACGATCCCGACTCTCTTCGCTTGGCCGAAGGGCCGGAGGCCGTGGTGGCAGCGGTAGAGAAGGCTCGCGATGCCGTCGAGGCGGAGTTCGAGCGGCTGATTCCCGAAGGGGTGCACAGTGACCCCAAGAAGCAGGCGGCGGCCGCCAAGCAGATCGGCGAGCTGCTGCGCTCCATCCCCGATAGCGTCCTGCGCTACAGCTACGGCCGTCAGGCCGCCGATGGGCTCGGCCTGCCGGTGGAGCTGCTCTGGCGCCGGGTCGGCCAGAGCACCGCAGCCGAGGAGAAGGCGACCGAGAGCGACGATCGATCGCCACAGGTCGTGCGCAGCCTCGAGGAGTTGATCCTCCAAATGCTGCTCTCCGGGGATGCCGACCTACCGGCCCCCGAGGATCTGCCGCCCCCCGAAGCCTTCCTGATTCCGGCCTGCAGGAATATTTATGGCGCTTTTTGCGATCTATATAGGGACAGGGCGCCTGAGCGACCTACCGTCCAAGAGGTGTTGGGCCGAGTGCCCCACGAAGGTTCGGAAGTTGACCAGGTGGCCCGCCTTCTGTTAGAAGGATCGTCCGCTTTGGGCTCGGAGGACCTGGACAAGGCCCTCCATCGCATGAGCCGTCGCTGGTTGCAACAGCGGCTGCGGGGGCTTTCGAGCAAAATCTCGGCGGCCCAGCGATCTGGAGACGAGGCGTTAATCGAACGGCTAGTGCGGGAGAAGTCCGCGCTCAGCCGAGCTTTGCATCGCGGAATGTCCGAATCGGACAGCGAGTAGAAACAACCGGAGGATCAGTATCTTGGCGACCATGTCTACATCCGCCCCGGTAGAAGAGCGATTCCCTTCCGTCCGCCAACTCATCGAAGTCGGCAAGGAGAAGGGCTATCTGCTCTACGACGAAATCTATGACCTGCTGCCCGACGAGGTGGTGAGCCTGCCGGACGAGCTGGAAGATATCTACGTTCGTTTCGGTGAGCTGGGCATCGAGGTTATCGATCGTCCAGACCGCTATCGCAACCGCGATGACCTCGACGCCAGTACCTCCCTCGAGAAGAGGGAGGGCGGCGAGCTGACCGAGTTCGTCGTCCCCGAGCAGGAGAAGACCAACGATCCCGTTCGCATGTACCTGCGCGAGATGGGTACGGTGCCGCTGCTCGACCGGGATGGCGAGGTGGAGATCGCGCAGCGTCTCGAGCAGGGTGAGTGGATGATCTACGAAGCCCTGTGCGAGAACCCGGTGGTACTCCGCGAGCTGCTGCGGCTGAGCGAGCTGGCGCAGAAGGACGAGAGCGTCCTGCACCAGCTCACAGATCGTGAAGGCGACGAGCCCCTCGATGCCAAGGCCGCCGACCGCATCAAGACCAACCTGAAGATCTTCGGCCGCATCGAGAAGAACAACACCGCCATCGAGAAGCTGCGCAAGCGCCAGAGCCGGCTCAAGGAGGGTGGCGACAAGTACCAGGAGACCGAGCGCGAGATCGACCGCCTGGTGGCCAAGATCGCCAAGGACATCCGCTCCATCGACTTCTCGGTCCGAACCCGCAATCAGCTGGGCGATTTCCTGAAGAACCTCAACAACCAGTTCGTGCGGCTCGAGCGCGATATTCGGCGAGCCAAGCTGGCGCTGGACCGCGAGGGCAACAAGGAGCTGCAATCGCTGCACCGGCGACGGATCGACAAGTACCGCCGCAAGGTCAGGGAGCATGAAGAGCGCTACGGCACTTCGCGTTCGGAGGTCTCGGCCACCATCACCAAGATCCGTCAGGGCGAAGCGCTCTGCGAACGAGCCAAGGAAGAGCTGATCGTCGCCAATCTACGTCTGGTGGTCTCCATCGCGAAGAAATACACCAACCGTGGGTTGCAGTTCCTCGACCTGATCCAGGAGGGCAACATCGGTCTGATGAAGGCGGTCGAGAAGTTCGAGTACCGTCGTGGCTACAAGTTCTCGACCTATGCCACCTGGTGGATCCGGCAGGCCATCACCCGAGCCATCGCTGACCAGGCGCGCACCATTCGTATTCCGGTCCACATGATCGAGACCATCAACAAGCTGACCCGGACGAGTCGCTCGTTGGTGCAGGAGCTGGGTCGTGAGCCCACCGCCGCCGAGATCGGTGAGCGGATGGATCTACCGGCTTCGAAGGTCCGCAAGATCATGAAGATCGCCCAGGAGCCCATCTCGCTGGAGACCCCCATCGGTGAAGAGGAAGACTCGCATCTCGGCGATTTCATCGAAGACAAGAACGCCGCCTCGCCGGTGGAATCGGTGATCGGCAACAACCTGCGAGATCAGACGGGCAACGTCTTGAAGACCCTGACGCCGCGTGAGGAGCTGGTGCTGCGGATGCGATTCGGAGTCGGCGAGGGCTCGGAGCACACGCTGGAAGAGGTCGGCCGGTCATTCAACGTCACCCGCGAGCGTATCCGTCAGATCGAGTCGAAGGCCCTGCGCAAACTGCGTCACCCCAGCCGAGCCACCCGTCTGAAGGCCTTTTTGAACGGTGGAGGTTAAGCGGTAGCTGATTGACAAAGTGTTCAGCGGTACCTAATATCTCGCCCTTGTCGGGCACGTTGGGTCCGCTATGTTCCTCGGTAGCTCAGTGGTAGAGCGGTCGGCTGTTAACCGACGGGTCGGGGGTTCGAATCCCTCCCGGGGAGCCAGATAGATCAGGGCCGCTGGTGATCGCGCCAGCGGCTTTTTTTCCTGGCCTTCGAAATCGTGAAACGCGAACCGATCGATGCCGCCGCGGCCGTCGAAGAGCTCATGGAGCGCGACGGCCAGAAGATGTACGGCCTGGCCCTGAAACTCTGCCGCAACCGTTCCGAGGCCGAGGATCTGGTCCAGGACACCTTCCTGCAAGCCTTCCGCAAGTGGGATCAGTTCGAGGGGCGCTCGGAGCCCACCACCTGGCTCTACACCATCGCCTCTCGACTCTGCCAGCGACGCCAACGGCCGCGCTCCGGCGAGCCACAGCGGATGGAGTCGCTCACCGAGCTGCTGCCGGTAGGGGAGAGCTCGATCCCCGAGATTCCCGCTGACGAGGACTCCCCCCTGGACGAGCAGCTCAAGCGCGAAGCGCAGGAACGGGTGGAGCAAGCGCTGGCGGAGCTGCCGGTCCATCTCCGTCTGCCGTTGGTGCTGAAGGACATCGCCGAGCTGTCGGTGTCGGAGGTGGCCGCGGTTCTGGGAGTCAAATCGGCAACCGTCAAGACAAGGGTCCACCGCGGGCGCCTGGCGCTGCGCCGGGCGCTGGCCGAAGTCTTGCCCAAGCGGCTCTCGGCACCGCCCGATCATCCGCAGCAGGTCTGCCTGGATCTGTTGAGCGCCAAGCAGGAGGCCCTCGATCGGGGTACCGAGTTTCCGGTACCGCAGGACGAGCTCTGTAGCCGCTGCCAATCGCTGCTGTCGACGCTCGATCTGGCGCACGACGTCTGCACCGAGCTCAGCCTCGATGGGCTGCCGGAGGAGTTGCGCCAGAAGATCAGCAGCCAGCTCGATGCCTGAGAGCCGAGACCCTCTCGCGGCCTGTGCTAGGTTGCTCCTCAGGAGGAACGGAACATGACCGATTTGGCCGCCAGGGAATGCATTCCCTGCAAAGGAGGCATCCCCCCGCTCGCCGGTGAAGAGCTGACCCGCCTGCACCAGGAACTGGGCAACGACTGGCAATTGGTGGACGATCACCACCTGGATAAGACCTACAAGTTCTCCAACTTCGTCGAGGCGCTCGAGTTCGCCAACCGGGTGGGGGCACTGGCGGAGGAGGTAGACCACCATCCGGAGATCCGGCTGAGCTGGGGCTGGGTGCGACTGATCATCTACACCCACAAGATCGACGGACTCACCGAAAGCGATTTCGTCTGGGCGGCGAAGGCCGACCAGCGGCTCGGCTGAAACGCCCGGGGCATCGCTGGAGGTTCCCGACGGCTGGTGTTGCCCGGCCCGATGCGACGGCCGGGTGACGATTCATTGACAGTTGTCGATACGTCAACCTGCATTGCCTTCTTGCGCTAGATTAGCTCCACACAGAGGATTCACCCGCGGCGGTCGTCGCCGGGTGCTTGTACAAAAAGGGGATGTCTGATGGGGAACCTTTCTGGTAGGGCGCGGCTCGCCGTGCTGACGGTAGCGATGCTGGTAGTGCTGGGTTCGTCGGCGTCGGTGGCGCCGGCGCAAGTCGTCATCAACGAGATCATGCAGAACCCGGCGGCGGTGTCCGACAGTGCCGGTGAGTGGTTCGAGATCATCAACACGTCGGGGTCGCCGGTCGATCTGAACGGCTGGACGATCGCTGACAACGATTTCGATAGTCATCTGATCACCAATGGCGGACCCTTGCTGGTTCCGGCCGGGGGATACCTCGTCTTCGGCAACAACGGCGACTCGGCCACCAACGGCGGGGTGACGGTCGACTACGTGTACAGCGGTATCGCCATCGCCAACGGCTCGGACGAATTGATCCTCTTCGACACCTCCGCAATAGAGATCGATCGGGTCGAATGGGACAATGGTGTGACCTTTCCCGATCCCAACGGTGCTTCTATGGCGCTGATCGATCCGGTTCTGGACAACAACGACGGCACCAATTGGTGTGAAGCGTCGACGCCTTACGGTGACGGCGATTTCGGGACTCCCGGCAGCCTCAACGACTGTGCTGGGCCCATTCCCGAGGTGGTGATCCACGAGATCATGAACAACCCGTCGGCCGTCAGTGACAGCGCCGGCGAATGGTTCGAGGTCTTCAATCCCACCGCGGTGGATATCGACCTCGAGGGTTGGACGATCGAGGACAACGACTTCGACAGCCATCTGATCACCAATGGCGCTCCGCTGCTGGTACCGGCCGGCGACTACATCGTGCTGGGGAACAACAGCGACTTCGCCACCAACGGTGGCGTGAACGTGGCCTACGAGTACTCCGGCATCTTCCTCGGCAACAGCGGCGACGAGATCGTGCTCATCGATGACCAGCTGCGTGAGATCGACCGCGTAGAGTACGACGGCGGTCCGATCTTTCCCGATCCGACGGGTGCTTCCATGGCCCTGATCGATCCGGCTCTCGACAACAACATGGGAATCAACTGGTGCACCTCGTCGACTCCTTTCGGTGACGGTGACCTGGGTACCCCTGGCGCCGCCAACGATTGCCCGCTGCCGGCTCCCGAGCTGGTGATCCACGAGATCATGAACAACCCGTCCGCCGTCGGTGATGGTGATGGTGAGTGGTTCGAGATCTACAACCCGACGGGCAGCGCGATCGATATCGACGGCTGGACCATCGAGGACAACGACTTCGACAGTCATCTCATCAACAACGGTGGTCCGCTGCCGGTGCCGGCCGGTGGCTTCGTCGTTCTCGGTAACAACGCCGACTCGGCATCCAACGGCGGTGTCTCCGTCGACTATGAATACAGCGGCTTCTTCCTGTCGAACAGCGCCGACGAGGTCGTGCTGCTGGACACCGTCCTGGTCGAGGTCGATCGCGTGGAGTACGACGGCGGTCCGGTCTTCCCCGATCCGACGGGTGCTTCCATGGCTCTCGTCGATCCGGCCCTGGACAACAACGACGGCACCAACTGGTGCACCTCGACGACGCCCTTCGGTGACGGTGATCTGGGGACCCCGGGTTTGGCCAATGACTGTCTGAACCCGTACTTCCCGCTGGTCATCAACGAGATCCATGCCGACCCGGCGGGCAACATCAGCGGTGACGCCAATCGGGACGGTGTCCGAGACTCCGGCGATGACGAGTTCGTCGAGATCTTCAACGACACCGGTGGCCCGGTGGATATCTCCGACTGGACCCTGTCGGATGGCTTCAGCATTCGCCACACGTTCCCTGCGGGCACCGTGCTCGAAGACCAGTGTGGCATCGTGATCTTCGGCGGTGGCTCCCCAACGGGCAGCTTCGGAGGCATGGTGGACCAGGTAGCTTCCACCGGCGCTCTCGGTCTGAACAACAGTGGCGACACGGTGACGCTGAACAACGGTCTTACCGATGTGACATCGGTGAGCTATGGCTCCGAGGGCAATGGCAATCAGTCGATCACCCGCGATCCGGACATCTACGGCACCGTGCCGTTGGTCCGCCACGCGTCCGCCACCGGCTCGGGAGGCACGCTGTTCTCCCCGGGGATCATGATCAATGGTCTCCCGTTCTCCGGTTGCGGCTTCGGTGTGCCGGCGCTCGAGATCTACGAGATCCAGGGCGCCGGGCTCGCCAGTCCGTTTACCGGATCGGTCGTCGCCACCAACCAGAATGTCGTCACCGCCCTGGGCACCGACGGATTCTTCATGCAGACGCCGACGGTCCGCGCCGACGGCAACGTCAACACCTCGGACGGCATCTTCGTCTTCCAGGACGCCCCACCGACGGTGGTGGTGGGAGACGTGGTCGATGTCACCGGCCGGGTGGCCGAGTTCTTCGGCTTTACAGAGTTCTCGGCCGGAACCAGCGTGACGATCACGGGCAGCGGGCCGACCCCGCCGCCGGTGATCTTCGATGCCATCGTGCCCTCGCCAGATCCGACCGCGCCGAGCTGCGCCATCGAATTCGAGTGCTACGAATCGATGCGGGTGGACATTCCCGCTGGCGCGGTCACCGGCCCCAACCAGACCTTTGGACCCGACCCCATCGCCGAGGTCCACATCACCTCGGCGGCGGATCGGACCTTCCGCGAGCCGGGAATCGAGTTCCCGGGTCTGCCGGGTTATACCGTGTGGGACGGCAACCCCGAGGTCTTCGAGCTCGATCCCGACAAGCTGGGCCTGCCGAACCAGATCATCCCCGCCGGCTCGGGATTCAGCGCCAGCGGTGTGATCGGTTACGAGTTCGGCGGCTACGAGATGTGGCCTACGGCACTCACCGTGGATGAGCGGTTCTTGCCCATCCCGGCGCGGCCGCGGGAGTTCGACGAGTTCACCATCGGCAGCCTCAACATGTTCCGCTTCTTCGATGACGTCGACGATCCGCCGAGCTTCGCCGCCGACGGAATGACTGTCAGGAATGACACGGTGGTCAGCACCGAGGAGTACCTGACGCGGCAGGCCAAGTTCGTCCAGTACATCCTGGAGATATTGGATGCGCCGGACATCCTGGCGGTGCAGGAGGCCGAGAAGCTGGAAATTCTCGAGGCTCTGGCGGCCGAGATCGCCCTGGTCGACCCGAGCGTCGTCTACACCTCGTATCTGGTCGAGGGCAACGACATCGGCACCATCGACATCGGGTTCATGGTGCGCGACAACATCACGGTGGATGCCGTGATGCAGCTCGGCAAGGAGGAGACCTTCGAGAATCCACTCAATGGCGAGATCGAGCTGCTCCACGACCGACCGCCGTTGTTGCTTCAGGGTCGGCACCTGGATCAGACCCTGGTGCAGGTCTTCGGCGTCCACATGCGCTCGCTCAGCAACATCGAAAGCGCCCGGACGCAGCAGAAGCGGTACGAACAGGCCAACTCGGTGGCGGAGAAGGTGCAGACCATCCAGGATATGGATCCGGAGGCCCCGATCCTGGTGACCGGTGACTTCAACGCTTTCGAGTTCACCGATAGCTACGTCGATCTGGTGGGTCAGATCCTCGGCGACTTCGTGCCAAGCGAGAATGTCGTCTGTGAGGACAACACCTGTGAAGATCTGGTAGAGCCAAATCTGTCCAACCAGATCGAGGTTCTGCCGGCGGAGGATCGCTACTCCTTCATCTTCCGGGGGAACGCCCAGAGCCTCGATCACGCTCTCACCAGCGTTGGTTTGGAATGGTTCCTGCGCGGTTTCGAGTACCCACGCGGGAACGCCGATGCCGCCTTCATCCTGCTCGAGGATGGCGACACCGTGCTGCGATCGTCCGATCACGACGGACTGGTCCTGTTCCTGAACGCCGATGGCGATCAGGACGGGGTCACGGATGCCCTGGATGTCTGCCCGGGCACCATGATCCCCGAGGGGGTGCCGACGGTGCGGCTGGGGACCAATCGCTGGGCCCTGGTGGACGACGATTACGAGTTCGACACCAAGAGGCCGGGTGGAAAGCTGATGGGGCCCACCGGTCGCGGCTCCAGGGCTCCGTCGCTACAGTTCTCCACCCAGGACACCGCCGGCTGCTCGTGCGAGCAGATCATCGAGAACCTGGGCCTCGGAAATGGGCACAGGAAGTTCGGGTGCAGCATCGGAGCCATGAGGAACTGGGTCAAGATGGTGAATCCGAAGAAGTAGCCTGCGAGTCGGTTGAACGGGCCCTGTCGGTGTCTACCGACAGGGCCCTCCTTTTTTGGAATTCGACGCAGCCGATCGAGGTTGCAGACACCAGGGGACCCCAGAGCGGGCATGGATGTCGAAATCGTCAGGGATCGAAGCGTGGTGCCGACCCGTTACTGGCACCGCTTGGAGGATGGTCGCGTCCAATGCGATCTCTGTCCCCGCTTCTGCATGTTGCGGGAGGGACAGCGCGGCCTCTGCTTCGTCCGCGGTTGCCTGGATGGTGAGATCGTCCTGACCACCTACGGGCGCTCCAGCGGTTTTTGTGTCGACCCCATCGAGAAGAAGCCGCTCAATCACTTCTACCCCGGGACCCCGGTCCTTTCCTTCGGTACGGCGGGCTGCAACCTGGCCTGCCGGTTCTGTCAGAACTGGGATATCTCCAAGTCGCGGCAGGTCGACACCCTGGCCGATCAAGCCGGTCCGGAGCTGATCGCGCGCGCCGCCCGGCAGCTGCAATGCACCAGCGTCGCCTTCACCTATAACGACCCGGTGATCTTCCACGAGTACGCCATCGATGTGGCCCAGGCCTGTCGCGAGGTCGGCGTCAAGACGGTGGCGGTGACCGCGGCGGAGGTCTGTCCGGAGCCACGGGAGGAGTTCTACCGCCACATGGACGCGGCCAACGTGGATCTCAAGGCCTTCAGCGACAGCTTCTATCGGCAGATCTGTGGTGGCCATCTGCAACCGGTTCTCGACACCCTCGTCTATCTCCACCGCGAGACAGAGGTCTGGTTCGAGATCACCACGCTCTTGATTCCGGGTGAGAACGACTCCGAGACGGAGATCGACGAGCTGACCCGCTGGATAGCAGAAGAGTTGGATGTCGACGTGCCGATCCACTTCTCCGCCTTTCATCCCGACTGGAAGATGCTGGACCATCGTCCCACGCCCCCGGAGACCTTGACCCGGGCTCGCCAGATCGCCCTCGGCAACGGCCTACGCCATGTCTACACCGGTAATGTCCACGACCAGGTGGGGGGCAGCACCTACTGTCACGGCTGCGGTGAGAGGCTCATTGGACGGGACTGGTACGTACTGGGTGAGTGGAACCTCACCAGCGAGGGTCGCTGCCGATTCTGTGACACCACCTGTGTCGGTCGCTTCGAAGCCACCCCAGGCTCCTGGGGCTCGCGGCGGCTGCCCATCCGATTGCAGGATTTCGCCGACTAGCCAGGCCACCGAGACTGCGTTCGCCTTCGTTTTGTACTTCCTGTAGTCTGCGCGGACCGAAATGAGAGAAGAGGACCCGCTATGCAATTGGATCGTTCAGGAATGCTCATGATCGCCTCCAGGGCGCTGGTTCTGTGCATGACCCTGCTGCTCGCCGCACCTATGGCGGCGCAGGACGAGCCCGAGAATGAATGGCCACGTGTGGTCGAGGACGCAGTAGGTACGGTGGTAACGGTCTTCCAGCCGCAGGTGGACAGCCTGGACGGCAATGTCCTGTCGGGCAGGGCTGCCGTCATGGTGCGAGAGACTGCGGAGAGCGAACCGGTCTTCGGAGCCGTCTGGCTCGAAACCCGGATCAGCACCGATCTCGACACCCGCGAGGTCTTCTTCGAGGACGTGAAGGTGCCGCGAGTTCGCTTTCCCGAGGCGACGGAAGAGCAGGAACAGGGCCTGATCGGCCTGCTGCAGCGGGAGATCCCGACCTGGGAGATCGAGCTCTCCATCGATCGACTGATCCCCATGCTGGATCTGGCCGAGAAACAGCTGCAGGCGGCCCAGGGATTCAATGACGACCCGCCGCAGATCCTCTTTCGCCAGGCACCGACGGTCCTGGTGAGCATCGAGGGAGAGCCGCAGCTGCGGGAGATTCCCGACAGCAACGGCATCCAGGCGGTGGTCAATACCCCCTTCATGATCGTTCAGGACCCCGACAACCGGAACCGGTTCTTTCTCTACGCCGGATCGGATACCTGGTATCAGGCCGAGGACATCATGGGCCCCTGGAGCGTCACCCAGAACGTCCCGAAGAAACTACGCCAGATTCAGCCCGAGGAGGAAGAGGTGGATGAGGAGGAGGCCGCAGAGGGCCCTGATTCTCCCCCGGCCATTCTGGTAGTCACCGAGCCCTCCGAGCTCATCGTTTTCGACGGCCCGCCGGAGTACAAGCCCATCGCCGGCAGCGAGCTGCTGATCGTCACCAACACCGAGAGTGATGTCCTGCGCGAGGTGGCCACTCAGAAGATCTACGTGCTGCTATCGGGCCGTTGGTTCGCCAGTCCGTCCTTCGAGGGTCCCTGGGAGCTGGTGAGACCCGACGAGCTGGCCGAGGCCTTTTCCGAAATCGATCCCGACGGCGACTATGGCTATCTGCTGGTGTGGGTCGCCGGTACCGAGATGGCTGAGGAGGCGGTGCTGGATTCCGCCATCCCACAGACGGCGGTCATTCGCCGGGACGCCACGATTGAAGTGGTCTTCGATGGCGAGCCGAAGTTCGAGCCCATCGAGGAGACCACGCTCTACTACGCCGTCAACACGGAGTCACAGGTCATCCGGGCCGGCAGCCAGTACTTCTGTGCCGAGGAGGGTGTCTGGTACGTGGCCAACGATCCGCAAGGCCCCTGGCAGGTGGCCACCGAAGTGCCGGACGAGATCCGCGCCATTCCTGCGTCGAGCCCCGTCTACAACACCAAGTATGTCTACATCTACGACTCCACCCCGGAGGTGGTCTACGTGGGCTACTACCCCGGCTATACCCACAGCTATGTGTTCTGGGGCGTGCCCGTCTGGGGGACTGGTTGGTGGTATCACCCCTGGTGGGGACCCACTCACTTCTTCCCGCGGACCAGCACCTGGGGCTGGCATGTCCGCTGGAATCCCTGGAGCGGCTGGGGTTTCGGCTTCAGTTACTCGACGGGACGCTGGAGCTTCAGCATCGGCTGGAGCAACTGGGGTCGCGCCGGTTGGTGGGGTCCTGCGGGTTGGCACGGCTATCGCCGTGGCTACCACCGCGGTTGGCACCACGGTTTCCGGGCCGGCTATGCGGCCGGTCGACAACGGACCAGGCAGAACGTGGCGCGGAATATGTACGCCAGGCCTCGGAACGCCGACCGTGTGGCACGAACTACCGACCGGGGTCGGGTCGCCGGTGCTGCGGGGGAACGCACTCCCCAGGTGGCGACGGGTCAGGCCAACAACGTCTTCACCGATCGGGATGGCAACGTCTTCCGCCAGAACCAGGATGGCAACTGGCAGCAGCGCGACGGTAACCAGTGGCGAAATACCGACATGGGCACCAATGCTGCCCAGCGGGACCGATCCGCCGCCGCAACCCAGCCGGCCACCGCCGACCGCCAGCAGGGCAATCGCCAGCAAGGGACTCGTCAACAGAATGTGACCCGGCAGAACCAGGGGACCCGCAATCTGAATCGTGATGCGGCTGCCCGTAACCGTGGCAATCAGAGGGCCCGGAGCGCCCCTCGGGGCGGTGGGCGAGGGGGAGGAAGCCGACGGCGCTGAGCCGCGCGGCCGCTTCAGGAGGTCGGAGATGTGTCGTTGGCTTGCCTCCTTGGGGACATGGAGGCTTGGAGCAGTGGGTAGTGACGCAGTGCAGCGGCCGGCCTCTTTGCCGGTCGTCGGGAGGACCCGTCAGGGACGGGTCGCGCTCATGGCGTTTGAGGGTCCGGCGCTCCCCTGCGCTCTCCGTCGCACCGGATCAGCCTCGTGTTCGTAGGCCTTCGCCCTGTGCTCGTCGAGAGCCCCGTTCCGGCGTCCTCCCGACGACCGCCCGCAGCGGCCTCCTGGGTATGGGGTCCTGGAGGCTAGGAGCTGTGGAGCAGTGGGAAGTGAGAGGTGAGAAGTGAGAGCCGGAGGGAGCTCGTCTCGCTTCGTTGGGTAAGTTGACGCTACGTTAGGTGAGCTACCGATCCTGGGCCCCGTCGTTCATCACGGAGCGTCGTCCAGGCCGTTCGGGTCCTCGGCCGTAGGCCTCTCGAGGAGCCGCGTCAGGATGGTCATGCATCGAGCTCAGATCCGAGGCGAAGGAGAGCGGAGTCGAGAGCCCACGGTCACAGCTCTATAGGCGCGAGACGTTCGGAGGCCGAGGACCCGAACGGCCGGAGACGCGGCACCCTGCGATGGTGACCGCCCATTACACTGCGTCACTGCCCACTGCCCACTGCTAGGCGCCAAGAGGCGCCGGTCACTGCCCCACTGCCGGCCACGCCTTCAGAAACTCTCTTGCAGAAAGCCCCAGATCTCCTTCTGGAGCCACTTGTTACCGACGGGGGTCATGGAGAGGAAGGCCTTCTTGTGGCCGTAGGGGATCAGGATGCGCTGCGGTTGACCCATGGCGAGCCAGAGCGCCTCTCGGGCGCCGGCCGGGATGCAGTCGTCCTTGGCGGCCTCGACGATGAGGATGCGCCGCGGGTCCACCCTGTCGGGATAGTTGGCCGGATCGAGATCGAAGTACAAAGGCTCCAGTCGCTCGGCGAACTCCTCCAGGCTCCAGCCGTACTCCTTGCGCACCTTCTTCTGCACCCCTTCGCCCTTCAGCATGGGACATGCTGCGAGGGCCTGGTGGGGGTGGGCGCCGCCCATGACCAGCACCGTGGCGGCCAGGCGGCCGTCGTTGGCAGTGGCCACCGCCGCCATGATGGCGCCGCGGCTGAAGCCGATGACGGCGATGCGCTCGGGATCGACCTCGGGTCGTGCCTGGGCCCAGTCGATGGTGCGTCGGATATCGATGATCGTGTTGCGCTCGGCCTGAACCGTGGCCTCCCAGAGCTCCATGAAGGACTCCTGGTCCGAGGCGTGTTTCAAGGCCCACCAGTCGGTGAGGTTCTGCTCTCCCAGCATCCGAAAGACATGCACCTCACCCTCACTGATCCTCTTCAGATAGAGGGTCGTGTTCTGGGAGGGATAGACATGCCCGCCGAAGATCGGCAGCACGATGACCAGCGGTCGCTTACCCGGGTGTCTGCTCTCGTAGTACTTGCCGGTGACCTGGTCTCGTCGTTGGCGGTTGTCACCGATGGAGGGGAAGTGGATGTGGCGGACCTGATAGTTGCGGGTCGCCTCCTCATCCAGCATGTCGTTTTCGAAAGGGACGGGGGTCTGCTCGTACTGGAATACCGGTGCTGAGCTGGAAGTACCGGCCAGTTGCACGGCGGCACTGTCGGGCGGCCCCGGGGTGGTCGTGTACGAGACACAGCCACCCAGATACAGCCCAACCGCAGTAAAAAGCCAATACCGTCCCGACAACTATCCCTCCGATACGCGGGAGGCTACTAAGGGTCGCCGCTGGATGCAATACGAAACACCACGACGATCCGGTCTAGGGCTAATGCTTGAACCGGGTACCGTGCTCCTCGACGGAGAGAATCCACCCCAGGATCTTGCCCGGCTGGATTCGACGGGCCTCGTCCCAGAACCGACGATTCCGCAGGTGTCGGCTGGAGGTGTCCTCTTCGGGGATGGAGGTGATCTCTTCGTGAATGGCCTGGAAGCGGTCGACCCAACGTTGGCAGTTCTCGACTCGTAGATCGACCCAGCCGTCGTGGATCCAGGCCTCCAGTGCCTCGGGTGTCACGGTCACGTGGTCGGCGTTCCCCGGCACGATGACCTTGGGCGCGCGCAGCACCTCGCCACTGGCCAGGTAGATGGGGATGCCGACCGAGACGACCTCGTTGGCGATGCGAGGGTTCTCGCGCACCAGGGTGTCGAGGGCTTTGGCCACCTCTTCACCAGTCGACTCACGCACCGCCGTCATGGTGCCGAAGGCTTCGCGCAGCAGGTGGGCTTCGAAGAGCAGCTTGGTGTTGCGGGGTGGACCGAGCATCTCGAAGGCGACACTCTTGGTCTCACCCTCTCTTTCGAACTCCATCATCCGCTCGAGAGCCCAGTGACGCATCAGACCGGCCCTGTACGTAGGCCCCAGGACCGCGTTGTCCAAAGCGTTGATGATGTCGTGCCCGGTGTTGCCTCCCTCGATCTCGAAGCGCAGGTACTGGGCGATCTCCTCTGGCGTGACGAATTCCATCTGCCGCGAGGTGGTGAGCATGGCGAACTCCTCGAGACTGAAGATGCCGTTCTCACCGGTATCGATGTAGGCGGTCTCCAGGGTGTCATCGGTCACCGGGGCGGCCTTCTCGTCGAAGGTGGAGAAGACCTCACCCAGGGGCGCCGGTTTGGCGTCGACCATGCGAATCGGTTCGCGGCCGCGGTATATAGGGCCGTGGGCGATCTTCTTCCAGGCGATGGCGGCCGCCGGTTTGATCTCCTTGGTGATCGGTGCGCCCGGGGTGCGGGCCATGAGGAAGAGCAGCATAGAGTGGGCACCGGCGACGGCACTCTTGGACAGCAGCACGCGACTGGGCTTCTCCTCCGAATGGGTATAGGGCACGTTGAGACCCATACCGCCTGTGCCACTGGTACCGACCTTGACGTAGGAGCGTGTACCGGCATCGCTCATCCCTCGATAGAGGATCTGGATGTGGCGAATGAGACGGGGTACGTAGAGCGCTTCCAACAGGTTGGTGACGGTCTCGTCGTCGAGGTTAGAGTCGATGAGCTCGTCCCAGACGTTACTGGAGGCCGTGTACACGTCGCGGTAGGCGATACCGGTGGCCGTGTTGACGCAGTCGATGACGATGTCGGGCTCGCCCTGAACCAACAGCGAGTAAAGGCGGAAGCTGGGCAGCTCCTTGTCGCGGAGCTGTTTGAGTTGCGACCAAACCTGGACTCGCCGGTCGGCATCCTTGAGCAGACCGAAGATGTCGCCGCTGGAGACGGAGAGCTTGGTGTCGCCGGCGAACTTTTGCAGCTGCTCCAGAGCCTCTTCCGACTCCTCCTGCCTCAGGCTGTGGATCTGGATCTCCCGGGGTTTGCATTCGAGCAGCTCGCGACAGACCGCCAGCCCCACCAGGCCGTAGCCGCCCAGTACGAGAACCTTGGTACCCTCGATATTCACAGTAGTCTCCTCCTCGCCAGGGGGAGCTCGACGGTCCGAAGAGAGCTGGTCCTGACGATCGAATGTGGGGTAATCAACGCGATCCGAGCACTGCCGGACCGAAAAAATGGAGTGCCGAGATCCGCCGGCACCAGGCACAGCTTATCCCAATTCCAGGCCTCATGCAGGCCTGGAAAGGTCGCCAGAGAGCAGGCCGATCTATGCCTCGACGCCGTCTTCCAGCGACTGGAGCTCGGTCTTCAGCGCTGCGGGTAGACGATTTCCGAACTGGGCATAGTGATCGTGGAGCAGGGTCACCTCTTTGCGCCAGTCGGCCCTATCGACCTTGAAGAGCTCTTCCAGATCTGCCGAAGGGATGTCCAGGCCGGACAGGTCGAGGCCGGTCGGAATGGGATGCAGTCCGATGGGGCTCTCGACGGTCTCTCCCTTCCCCTGACAGCGCTCGAAGACCCACTTGAGGACCCGGGAATTCTCGCCGAAACCGGGCCACAGGAAGCTGCCATCGGCACCCTTGCGGAACCAGTTGACAAAGAAGATGCGCGGCATCTTTCCCCACTCACCCCGCTGGCCGGCTCCACCCTTGTTGCCCATCTCCAACCAGTGGGCGAAGTAGTCACCCATGTGGTAGCCGCAGAAGGGCAACATGGCCATGGGATCCCGCCGCACGACGCCAACCCTGCCCGCCGCCGCGGCGGTCTTCTCGGAGGCCATGATCGATCCCAGAAAGGTGCCTTGCTGCCAGCTCAACGCCTCGGTAACCAACGGCACGGTGTTGGCCCGTCGGCCGCCAAAAAGAATGGCGCTGATGGGGACTCCGGCCGGGTCCTGCCACTCCTCGGCGATGACGGGACACTGGCTCGCGGGAGCGGTGAAGCGGGCGTTGGGGTGGGCGGCCGGACGATCGGCGCCCGGTTCCCAGCGGCGGCTGAGCCAGTCGACCAGGTAGTCGGGCTCCTCGTCGCGCATCTCCTCCCAGTAGACATCGCCCTCCCGGGTCAGGGCGCAGTTGGTGAAGATGCAGTTCTCCTTGAGAGCCAGCATGGCATTGGGGTTCGATTTCATGCTGGTGCCCGGCGCCACCCCGAAGAATCCGGCCTCCGGATTGATGGCGTAGAGACGACCGTCGGGGCCGAACTTCATCCAGGCGATGTCGTCACCGATGGTTTCGACCTTCCAGCCGGGGATCGTGGGGTTCATCATCGCCAGGTTCGTCTTGCCGCAGGCTGAAGGAAACGCAGCGGCGATGAAGCGGGCCTCCCCCTCGGGGTCCGTGAGCTTGAGAACCAGCATGTGCTCGGCCAACCACCCCTCGTCATGGGCCTGGACCGAGGCGATTCTCAGGGCATGGCACTTCTTGCCCAGCAGGGCATTGCCACCGTAGCCGGAGCCGTAGGACCAGATCTCGCGGGTGTCCGGGAAGTGACAGATGTACTTGTTGTCACCGTTGCAGGGCCAGCGCAGATCGGCCTTCTTGGGGGAATCCAGGGGGTAGCCGACAGAGTGGATGCCGCGGACGAAATCCGCGCTCTCACCCAGGACCTCGAGAACCTCGGTGCCCACCCGGGCCATGATGTGCATGCTACAGACCACGTACGGGGAGTCGGTGATCTCGAAGCCTATGCGGGCGATGGGGCTACCCACTGGACCCATCGAGTACGGGACGATGAACATGATCCGTCCCTGCATGCAGCCATCATAGAGACCGCGGAGCAGCGCCTTCATCTCGGCCGGATCGGCCCAGTTGTTGGTGGGACCGGCATCGTCGTGCTGCTGGGAGCAGATGAAGGTCCGGTCCTCCACTCTGGCCACATCGGCAGGCGCCGAACGGACATAGAGGCTGTTGGGTCGCAGATCCTCGTCCAACCACCTTGCCGTTCCCGTCTCGGTCATGAACTGGGCCAGCTTGTCGTATTCGGCCTGGGAGCCGTCACACCAGTGGATGGAGTCTGGGTTGCACATGTCGGCGACCTCTTCGACCCAGGCCAGGAGTTTGGTGTTGGTGGTTGGGACGTCTGGAGCGGTGTCGACGATAGTCATGATTCGCAGGTCCTTTTTTGTGGGAGGTAGTCGGGGGAGTGACGATCGACCTCTGGGCGATTCGTCAATATATCAGGCGCTACGGCTATCGACGGGTGGCGGAGAGCTCGAGGTCAGGGGCTGCGGACGGTCTAGGAAGTAGCCCTGAACGTAGTCGACACCGATCTGGGTGAGGGCTCGATAGGTCGCGGCATCCTCCACCGATTCGGCGATGGTCTTGAGCCCCATCACCTCGCCGATATCCCGGATGGAGGAGACCAGGGCAGCCTGGATGGGATCCTCCACCATCTCGCGCACAAAGGCACCATCGATCTTGATGAAGTCCAATGGCAGGCTCTTCAGATAGCTGAAGCTGCTCAGCCCCTGCCCGAAGTCGTCGAGGACGAAGAGACAACCCATCTCCTTGAGGACCGAGATGAACCGCATGGCCTTGCGCAGGTTGGCGATGGCGGAAGTCTCGGTAATCTCGAAGAGCACCCGATTGGGCGCGATACCGGTGGATTCGATCTCGCGGGTGATGTAGTCGAGAAACCCGTCGGCCCCCAGGCTCTGTCCGGAGATGTTGATGGCGAAACGGCCGTCGTGGGAGCCGAGGGGCAGACCGCCGTTGCTCATGGTACGCAGGGCGGATCTGACCACCCAGCGATCGATGGAGGCGATCAGGCCGTACCGCTCGGCCGCTGGAATGAAGGTGCCGGGAGCCACCACATTGCCCTCGTCGTCGATCAGCCGGATGAAGAGCTCGGCCAGTGGTGGCTGCGGCATGTCACTTCGAAGAGGGTGGATACTCTGTCGCCAGAGACAGAAACGGTCCTCATCCAGACCCTGCTGAATGCGGGAGATCCACTGCATCTCTCCGTGCCGTTCGGCGATCGCGGTGTCCCCGGGCTCGAAGACGTGGATCTTGGCGCCGCCTGACTCCTTGGCCACGAAGCAGGCGGCATCGGCAGCACTGAGCAGGGCCTCCGGTCGGGCGGTCTCCGCCGTTACGGGCACCAGGCCGGCACTGACCCGGGGCGAGAAGGTCTGTCCGTCCCAGTGAAAACGGAACTGATGGATGGCATCGCAGGTCTCCTCGGCTCGCTGTCGCGCCTCTTCGGCCGAGCAGTGTCGAAAGAGGATGGCAAACTCGTCCGCGCCGAGCCGCGCCAGCAGATCCTGCCCGCGGATCCGCTGCTTGAGGACGCCGGCGATCTGACGGATCAGCTGATCTCCTGCGGTGTGGCCACAGGTGTCGTTGATCAGCTTGAAGGCGTCGAGATTCAGGTGACAGAGAGCGTGGTTGGGCGTCTGGCCTTTCGGGGCCACGAGAACATCCTGGATCAGCACCTCGAACTCGCGGCGATTGATCAGACCGGTCAGGGGGTCGTGGCGCGCCAGATGCTGCATCTCTTCCTCGACCTGGCGCATCTGGGTGAGATCGCGGAACACCAGAATGGCGCCTGTCAGCCGACCGTTGCGATCACGGATCGGAGCCGCCGAATCGTGGATTGGACAACGGCCGCCATCGCGCCGGATCAACAGCCGCTGACCGAGAAAGACCACTTCCCGTTGCTCGTTCAGACAGTGCTGAACCGGGTCCAGGACCTTCTTCCCGGTCACTTCGTCGACGACCCGGTAGATGTCTTCGGCAGGACGTCCGTAGGAGTCTGCCAGTGACCAGCCGGTAAGCCTCTGGGCCACGGGATTGAGATAGTCGATGGTCCCCCTGGCGTCGGTCCGGATCACACCGTCGGCGATGGACGACAGGGTGACAAAGGCGCGGTCGCGCTCCTGGAAGAGGGCATTCTCGGTGATCTTCTGGTCGGTTACGTCCTGGGCCACACCGATCACCCGATCGACGCGACCGGTGCCGTTGCGGATGGCGATTCCACTCTCCGACAACCAGCGTACATCGCCGCGCGGCGTCAGACAGCGGAGCTCCAGGGCCAGCGGCTGATCGTTCTTGAGGAGTCGTTCGATGGCTCGCCGAAGTCGGTCCCGGTCCTCGGGATGGATCAGGGCCAGGAAGTCCTGACCGGTACGCACCTCGTCCTGCACATTCATCCCGAAAAGGGAATCGGCGTAGGGAGAGGTGCTCAAGGCATCGTCTTCCGGGGTCCACTCCCAGGTGATCCAACGGGCGGCCCGCTGTGCCTGGTGAAAGCGCTCCTTCGCCTCCGCCAGTTTCGCTTCCGCTTCCCGTTGGAGGGTGACATCGACGGCGGTCAGCAGGGTCGCCGGCTGCCAATCGAGCTCGACGTAGGCCGATGTACAGCGCACCCAGCGGATCTGACCGTCTTTGCGGATCATCTTCACCGACTGCTCGCCAGCGGGGTCGCCCGCCAGCGCCTCGATCTCCAGAAGCTTCTCGAAGGGCAGTTCCAGCAGCTCGGGTTCCGCATAGCCAGTCAGATCGACTGCAGCCTGGTTGCAGTAGAGGATCTGGTCGCGAAAGACGAAGATGGCGGCAGAGCTGGTTTCGGCTAGGATTCGAAACCAATGCTCGGCGTGAGTGATGTGCCCAGGGAACTGAGACGATGACTTCATATGGGAGGCATCCAGAGGGGATTATAGCCGTCGCTCGAGAGTTGTCGGCGACCGTCTCGAACCTTCGATTCGCGCCTCCCGTGACCCATGTCTACAACCCGCTCACCTATGCCTGGCCAGCTCACCGCCAGTACCTGGAGCGCTATGGCGGCTCGGCCGACCTGGAGGTTCTCCTCCTCGGGATGAATCCCGGACCCTGGGGTATGGCCCAGACCGGCGTGCCCTTCGGCGAAGTGGGGCTGGTTCGGGAGTGGCTGGGGCTCGAGGCCGAGATCGGTCGTCCGCCGGATCAGCACCCCAAGCGTCCGATCGACGGTTTCGCCTGTCACCGCAGCGAGGTCAGTGGCCGCAGGCTGTGGGGATGGGCCAGGGCGCGTTTCCGGACCCCGGAGGCCTTCTTTCGTCGTTTCTTCGTGGCCAACTACTGTCCGTTGATGTTTCTCGAGGACAGCGGCCGCAATCGCACTCCAGACCGTCTCCCTGCGGCTGAGCGTGAGCCTCTGCTGGCGGCCTGTGATGCGGCCCTACGGCGACTGGTGGAGGTGCTCGAGCCCGAGCATGTGGTGGGCGTCGGACGGTTCGCCGAGCAACGAGCCCAACAGGCCCTGGCGGGCCTGCCGGTAGGGATCGGCCGAATCCTGCACCCGAGCCCAGCCAGCCCGGCGGCCAACCGAGATTGGCAGGGTCAGGCCGAGGGCGAGCTGCATGCGTTGGGCATCGAGCTGTGAGGTAACATCGGCCTGGACTCGACGACCGGGTCTCTGGTCTTGCCTCGCTTCGGAGGATCACCCGCGATGACCCCTGCCCAACGTCTCCCTCTCGAGCACTCGAGTATCGCCTCCATGACCGAGTACCGGCGTCTGTATCGGGAATCTCTGGAAGATCCCGATGGTTTCTGGCGGCGCGAAGCGGAGCGGCTGACCTGGTTCCATCCGCCCCAGAACATCCTGGACATGGACATGGAGGAGGTCGATTTCTCCTGGTTCGGTGGCGGCAGGCTCAATGCCTGCTTCAACTGCGTGGATCGACATATGGGTCCTCGTGGGGACAAGACCGCCATCATCTGGGCGGCCGACGAACCGGGGGAGTACCATCACATCTCCTATCGAGAGCTCAAACACCAGGTGGCCCGCCTGGCCAACGTTCTCTTGGCGCACGGCGTCCGGCAGGGAGATCGTGTGGCGATCTATCTGCCGATGATTCCCGAGCTTGCCTATTCCATGCTGGCCTGTGCCCGAATCGGGGCGGTCCACTCGGTGGTCTTCTCCGGATTCTCGGCCGACGCCCTGCGGGACCGGGTCCTGGACGCGGGCTGCAAGGTCCTGATCACCGCCAACGAGGGGCTGCGGGCCGGCCGACCCGTGGGTCTGAAGGCCACGGTGGACCAAGCGATCGCTGGCCTGGGCTCGATCTCCACGGTACTGGTGGCGCGGCGGACCGAGAACGATGTCAACATGGTGGCGGGTCGGGACTTCTGGCTGGCCGATGAGATGGAGAGGGAGCGTTCGACCTGCCCGGCGTTGTGGATGCACGCCGAATCGCCCCTCTTCATTCTCTACACCTCGGGGTCCACCGGTAGACCGAAGGGCGTTCTCCACTCCACGGCTGGCTATCTCCTCTACGCGGCGATGACCCACGAGCTGGTCTTCGATCTGCGACCCGATGACGTCCACTTCTGTGCCGCCGATATCGGCTGGATCACCGGTCACAGCTATATCGTCTATGGTCCTCTGGCCAACGGTGCCACCACGGTGATGTTCGAATCGACACCCACGCATCCCGACGCCGGTCGCTACTGGCGGATCGTCGAAGACCTAGGGGTGTCGATCTTCTACACTGCACCCACCGCTATTCGTGCCATCGCCCAGGAGGGCGATAGCTTCGTCGAGAAGTTCGATCGCAGCAGCCTGCGAGTCCTCGGATCGGTGGGCGAACCCATCACACCCGAGGTCTGGCGTTGGTACCACGATGTGGTGGGGCAGGGACGCTGCAGCGTGGTGGATACCTGGTGGCAGACGGAGACCGGAGGCATCTTGATCTCACCTCTGGCCGGGCTGACGCCGGCTGAACCGGGCTCGGCGACGTTGCCGTTCTTTGGGGTGGAGCCAGTGGTCGTCGATGACGACGGCCACGACGTGGAAGGGACTGAGGTACAGGGAAACCTGTGCATGAACCGTCCCTGGCCCGGACAGGCGAGAACCATCTGGGGCGATCACTCGCGTTTCCGCCGCACGTATTTTTCGCGCTTCCCGGGCCTCTACTTCACCGGGGATGGCTGCCGACGCGACGAGGAAGGAAACTACTGGATCACCGGTCGAGTCGACGACGTGCTCAACGTCTCGGGCCATCGCCTGGGAACGGCGGAGATCGAGAGCGCCTTGGTGGTGCATGAGGCGGTTTCTGAGGCGGCAGTGGTCGGTTACCCCCACGAGCTCAAGGGCACCGCGATCTGTGCCTTTGTGGTGCTGACCCCGGACTTCGAGTCCCTGCCGACCGAGGATCTGGTGGGTGCTCTGAAGGAGCAGGTCCGCCATGTCATCGGCCCCATCGCCGCCCCCGAGCGCATCCAGATCTGTCAGCAGCTTCCCAAGACCAGGTCGGGCAAGCTCATGCGCCGCGTCCTGAGGCAGATCGCGCTGGGCGAGTACACCGATCTTGGTGATGTGACGACCCTGGCGGACCCAGCGGTGGTCGAGGTCCTGGTGGCGGATGTCCGTCGGCAGCACGAGGAAGTGAATGAATAGCAGTCTGCCGAGGACTCATCGATGTCAGCCCTGACAGTTCTGGTGTTGGCTTCGATGGCCATCCGTTCCAGCGCCCTCGTCTGGTCGGTGGTGCTGATGATCAAGCACCGGGACTGGCGAATGGCGACCCTCTCCGGCATGCTGATTCTGGGTGTGCTGCGACAAGCACCGGTACTTCTGGCTCACCTGAAGGTGGGCCAAGGCATGCCGGAGACCGAGCACGAGCTCCTCGGCGAGATTCCCGCCCTGGCGGTCAGCATACTGGCCCTCGCCTTCGTCTGGGTCCTGGACCGCTCCATCACCGCCCAGCGGGACGAGAACCGTCGACTGCGTGACGCCGAACAGCGACTCCGTCAGAGTGAAACGCACCTGCGGGCCATGTTGGAGCAGATCCCGGCCGTGGTCTGGACGACCGATGAGGATCTCAAGTTCACCTCGAGCCTGGGGGCTGCGCTGTCCAATCTGGGGCTCGAGCCGGGCCAGGTGGTCGGCATGAGTCTGGAGGAGTATTTCGGCACCGATGACGCGAGCTTTCCGGCTCTGGAGGCTCATCGACAGGCGCTCGCCGGCCGGTTGGTTGGATTCGAGCAGGACTGGGGCGGCCAGAGCTTCCACGTCATGGTCGAACCGCTGAAGGGACCGGACGAGGAGATCACCGGCACCCTCGGAGTGGCCCTCGACATCACGGAGCTGGTGGCCTCGGAACGGGCTCTGCGACAGAGCGAGGAGCGCTACCGCGACTTCCTCACCCAGACGTCGGAGGGAATCTGGCGACTGGAGTTGGACGATCCCATGTCTCTCGATCTCTCCGAGGAGGAGCAGATCGAGCACTTCTATCACCACGGCAGCCTGGCCGAATGCAGCGACGCATTCGCCCACATGTACGGCCTCGCCGCCGCCAGCATCCTGGTCGGGGCCCGGCTGGACGAGATCCTGCCTCGCTCCGAGCCTCACAACCGGGAGCACCTGCGAGCCTTTGTTCGACGTGGCTACAGCCTGGCTGATGCGGCCTCCACCGAGAGAGACGACAGAGGCAGGCTGCGCCACTACATCAGTACCCTGACGGGTATCGTCGAAAACGGCCAGTTGGTGCGGTTGTGGGGCACCAAGCGCGACATCACCCAGCACGAGGAGGCGGAGCGAGCCCTGCGCACCTCTGAAGAGCGCTATCGCGAGCTGTTCGAGGACTCCCAGGACACCATCTTCATCAGCACCCCGGCGGGTCGGATCATCGACATCAATCCTGCCGGTCTGGAGCTTCTGGGATTCGACCGCAAAGAGGACCTGCTGCAAGTCAACATCGCCCAGGAGCTTTATCAGGACCCGGAGGATCGCCAGCGCATGCTGGACTTGATGAACAGCCAGGGATTCTGCCGCGACTACGAGCTGCGGCTCAGGCGTCGGGATGGAAGCCCCATCAGGGTTCTGGAGACCACCACCGCGGTCAGGGACTCCGCCGACCGGATCATCGCCCTGCGCGGCATGCTGCGCAACGTCACCCAGCAACGCCGGCTCGAAGAACAGCTGCTGCGGTCGCAGAGGATGGAGGCGGTGGGCCATCTGGCGGGCGGCGTGGCGCACGACTTCAACAACCTCCTGACGGTCATCAATGGCAGAAGCGATCTACTGCGCACTCTGCTGGAGCCCGGAAGCCCTCTGATCAAGGAGGTCGATGAGATCAAGCAGGCGGGCAAGCGGGCCGCCGCCCTGACCCGACAACTGTTGATCCTCAGTCGGCGGCAGATGAGCGCGCCCGCCGCCGTCAATCTCAACCAGATCATCGGCAATGTCGAGAATCTCTTGCGGCGCTCCACCGGTGAGCAGGTCGAGCTGGAGATCAAGCTCAATCCGGAGCTGGCAAATATCGAAGCCGATCCGAGTCAGGTGGAGCAGGTACTGCTCAATCTGACCCTCAATGCTCGGGACGCCATGCCGCGCGGCGGTCGGTTGACCATCGAGACCGACAACGTGAATGTCGCCGAGGGTTCGTCGCTCCACGCCATGGGGCTGCAGTGGGGGCCGCACATCCTGTTGCGGGTGGAGGACACTGGCGTCGGCATCGACGCGGGGATGCTGGGAAAGATCTTCGAGCCGTTCGTGACTACCAAAGGTCCGGGCGAAGGCACCGGTCTCGGGCTTTCCACCGTCTACGGTATCGTCCAGAACAGCCATGGCCAGATCCGGGTGGACAGCGAGCCGGGCCGTGGCGCCTGTTTCGAGATCTTCCTGCCTACCGTGGAAGATGCCGTGGTGGAGGAGATCGAGGCCGAGGAAGATGCAGAGAGTCCGCGTGGCACCGAGACGATCCTCCTGGTCGAGGACGAGGCCGCGGTCCGCAGCCTCCTGCGGCGCTTTCTGGACGGTCAGGGCTACCGGGTCGTGGAAGCCTCCGACGGCGAGATGGCGTTGGAGCAGGCGGAGAACCGGGATGGTGAGATCGATCTGCTGCTCACCGACCTGGTGATGCCGGGCATGGGTGGATTCGAGCTCGCCCGGCAGATGGAGTCCAGGTGGCCCGATCTCAAGATTCTCTTCATGTCGGGCTACAGCGAGGACGCCGTCGGCATGATGGACAGCGAGCCGCTGATGGACTCCGCGAACTTCCTGCAGAAGCCCTTCTCCACCGATCTGCTGGCCCGCCGTGTCCGAGCGATCCTCGAGGCCTGACCGGCGCCAGTAGGCGCCGCGCAGTGAGCATTCAGCATTGAGCTGTGGGCAATGGGATGTGACGCAGTGACGCAGTGTATCGGCCGGCCTCTTTGCCGGTCGTTGGGAGGACCCGTCAGGGACGGGTCGCGCTCATGGTGTTTTGGGGTCCGGCACTCCCCTGCGCTCTCC
>CAJHZZ010000051.1_pt1 | contig 62112 bp, 58 predicted proteins | sample 9199071 | NCBI WGS metagenome assembly CAJHZZ01 (sample SAMEA7708275, study PRJEB35096) | sediment metagenome | biome: marine neritic benthic zone biome [ENVO:01000025]; feature: sediment [ENVO:00002007]; material: shallow marine sediment [ENVO:03000034] sea grass bed [ENVO_01000059] ...
CGGCAGCCGGCGAAAGGATGTGGGCAATCTTGGGGGCGGCAAAGGTAACCGTCAACTCCGCCTGGATATGGACACCGAGTATGTGCGGGCTGCCGCCGTTCAGTCCGCTGGGCAGGTCGACCGCCAAACAGGGGATCTCGAGCGCGTTGATGGCGGTCACCAGTTCGGCGAAGTGTCCGGAGAGCTCGCGCGTCAGCCCGGTGCCGAAGAGCGCGTCGACTACGAGATCCTGGTGCCGGGCCAGTTCCATGGCCTGCTGAATGGAGTCTTCGGGGCCGCAGTCCTGCAGAGCCAGTCCCTGTTTTCGACAGATATCGAGCTGGATCTGCGCATCGCCGCGTAACCCTCCGTCACCCGTAGCCACGAAGGTCTCCACGTGGTAACCGCGACCCGACAGCTGGCGGGCCAGCGCCAGGCCATCGCCACCGTTGTTGCCAGGGCCACAGAAGATCGCCACTGAGGTGGCCTGCGGATACCAGTCGCCGATGGCGTCCACCAGGCCGATGGCGGCGTTCTCCATCAGCACGAGACTGGGTATGCCGATCTCCTCGATGGCCCGCCGGTCGACCTCGCGCATGGCTTCAGCGTCAAGGATTCTCAAAATGACTCCTCCTCCCGTCTCCCTGGAGTGCCTCGAGGCGCCCCCAGGACTTCAGCAGCGCCCGCGTGTGGCCACATGTCAGCGCCGCGTCGCGCTCGAGGTCTGCGACCAGCTTTTCGAGATCGCCCGGTGTGTCGACGTCCATGACCAGAGGAAGAAGCTCGACTCCCAGACCCAACTCGCCGCAGCGCTCCAGGGTTGTTCGCAGAACTCCGTCGGTACTCCAGGGAATGGCCTCGAAAAGTCTGGCCCGCAAAGCCTCCCGACGGACAGCAACCAGGTAGTAGCCACCATCGCCCGCCGGACCCAGGACCACCTCGGTCCCGGCGTTCAGCTTATCGAATGCCGATTCGACAAGCGAGGCTCGCAGGTGGGGGTGGTCACTGCCGATCGCCGCGACCAGCGGGTACTCGTCACCGGTCTCACTGAGGGCACCATAGAGCCGCTCTCCAAGATCCGAACCGTGCTGGGCCAAAGAGGGGATACCATCGTCCGGGGCGCTCTCGTCCGCCGCCAGGGCCCAGGCCATTCGTAGGGCGAAACGCCCCGCTGTCATCTCCTCCACCACGTCAGCCAGGAAGGCCCCATGCAGCTCGGCCGCTTGCTCGGCGCTGAGCTCGCCGATCAGCCGGGTTTTCACCCTTCCCGGGCGCGCCGGTTTCGAGAACACCAGCAGACAGCGGTCGGTCCGTACAGTGCTCCGACTCGTAGGGAGGTCCCCATCCTGACTCTTCGACACCGGCCTGTTCCCCTTCTTCGCAACGGTTTTCCGCTACAATCGTTTCAATGTAGCAGGCATTGCCATCGTCCAGTGGCTGTAGGAGGGGAAGGAGAGCGCGAGATGACGAAGTGGGAGTATCACATCATCAACATCCGCAGCGAAAACTACCGCCTGGATCCGAACGCCGTCCGGGAGCTGAATGTGCTCGGCGAAGAGGGATGGGAGCTGATCTCCATTACCTCGGTGAACTTCAAGAGCGGGGCCACAGACAACATCGCCATGGTGTTCAAACGCCCCAAGGCCGACTGAGACCGCGTCCGTCAGTCTCGTAGTCGAGCCCGCCGCCACCAGAAGCCAGCTCCCGCAGCGACACCCGCTGCCAGCGCCAGAACCGGCCAGACCCGATTGGCCGTCCAGCGCGGCTCTCGTCCGGTCTCTCGGCGAATCGAGGTCTTCAGATCGCGCCAGTCCGCCGCGAAACGTCTCCTCGCCTCCTGCAGCTCGCTCATCGGACCTCTTCCCCTCCAGCCGGAGTTTCGACCGACTCTTCCGCCAGCTGCTGCGCGGCTTCTTCCTCCACCAGCACCTCGCTCCGCCACCAGCTCACATGCTCATCGAGGTGGCGCCGAACCGTCTCGACAGGCGGCTCGATTGCCAGAAACCTCTGACGGGCCACCCCGGCGAAAACGGCGGCGAGGAGCAGAAACAGAGCCAGCACAATCGAGGCGGCTCCCCAGGCTGGAAGCCAGAGCCTCAAGACATGAAAAAGGACGAACGCACCAGCCCCGACCACCCAGAAGAGCAGAAAAGCCGCCACCGCCGCCAGTGCCACCGCCATCGCCAGTTGGCGACTGGAGGACCGGAGATCCCCTTTCAGAGCCACAGCCTCCGCCTCGGCGACGCCGACGAGCGACGCTCCCAGAGACCGCAGCAACTCTGTCCACCCGCGGCTCATGCTCTCTATCCGCTGCCGATGAGGACCGGTTTGCTGACGAAGGAGCTCACACCACCCATTTCGTCCCAGATTCCCACCGTGACTCGATGGCCACCCTTGCGAATCTGCAACGAGGTCTGAAACGGGAAGTACTTACCCGCCGAGTCCTCGAGCTGATCGAGGGGGATGCGAACGGGTACGTTGACCTCCGAAACTTCCGACATGTCCCCATCTTCGTCCATGGCACCGAAGTAGAGCCGCACCCGCCCCTCGTAGACCTCCTCCAGCGGCACCAAGACGATGTTGTCCAGAGGGATGCCGACCAGAATTGGCATCATGTAGATGCCTTTGTCTTTCAGCGCTGCCTGTCCGAACCGCACCACCAGGTCGAGATCGTTGTTGTCGAAGCCGTAGGTCAGGCTGGCTCGAGCCACGTCGGTCATCCGGTCGTTGAGCGGTTTGTCACGATAGCTCTCGCGGTGGCGAATCCGCAGCCCCTTGCGGTTCCCCGTCAGCCGCACCTTGATCTTGTAGAGCCTGCCGGTGCCGTTGTGAGCCGGTGAGTAACCCAGGGAGTAGTAGTTGTAAAGGTCGTTGGCCACCCTGTCCAGACCCGGACCCACGTCGTTGCTGTTGTAGATGGCATAACCGCCGGTCTCCTCGGCCATCATCAGCAGCGGTGCCTGGATATTGGAGATGTTGATCGAGTCGAGGAAACTCCCCATGCCGGGATTCTGTGCCGTGGCGGCCTGCACACTGGAAGATTCGGGTGCTCGCAATCCGGCCGCATCGATGGTGTACAACACGACGCTGTTGGTGGCGGCCCGGGAAGACAGATCGATAAACCGGCGTGAGGCATCGAATTCGCGCGCCACGGTCATCGAGGTGGAGTCGTAGAACTTGTAGTTGAGCGCGTAGTACATGTCCTCTGCCGGCACCATCGGTAACCCGTCGCTGACGTAGACCATCGCCTTCCTGCCTCCCAGACCGGCCATCGAGTCGACGATCTCCTTCAGGGCGTCGATGGTGAAGGCAAGATCGTTGGCCTGGTTCTCGGCGAATTGCCGGATGCGCCAGTCCACCTCACCGACAGATTCCGCCTCCTCGATATCGCGCATGATGTCGCGGCGCTCGGAGTCCAGATGCACCGCGTGGCCCGAGACCGTTTCCAGGTCGAAGAGGGCGTTGGCGATCAAATGCGGGTCGGAGGTGAACTCGTGGCGGACATGCAGGGACCGGTCGTAGGAGACCAGCATCACCCGGTCGCCGGGTCGTAGCTTGTTGTTGAGGAAGTCGCGCAGACGCCGAAAGACCCGGTTGCGGTTGAAAGGGCGGATATTGTAGTTGTCGATATAGACCACCAGATGCAGGCGCTGGTCCTCCGGGATATCGTCCACCGACCCGCTTTCGGGCAGGGCCAGGGGGTCCCTCGGCTTGTCTTCTTTCTTCTGCCGTCGCTGGTCGCCCACCAGATCGAGTCGCTCACCCTCTTCTACCGCGTAGAAATTGGTGATCGCTATTGGTTTGCCGTCTTCGAGGATCTCGAAATCCTCGGCCTCGAGACCGGTGACGGGGTTGCCAGATTTGTCGGTGACGTAGACATCGACATTGACGACGTTGACGTCGACGATCTCTATATAGGCACCCTCATCTTCGGCTGCCTCCTGCGACGCCTCGGGCGGCGTCTCCTGGGCCAGAGCCAGAGCCGCCACCAGCAGAGCCGCGGGGATCCAAAAGAGATTTCTTAGAGTCATGGTCAGAGTGTTCCCGTCGAATTTCTGAAATCGCTATGGAGATCTAAGGAGAAATCTCGATGGTTGCAGAGAAAATCCTACCACTAGCGGGATCGTAGACCCCGACCGCCGCCGAGTGGGTCTGACGTCGAAGCTTCAGTCGGGTTTCGAAGCGACCGTAGAGTCCGGGCTGCGGATCTTCCTCAACCGTGACCACCATCGGCACCATGGGCACCTCCGCCCGGCGGCCCTCCTCGTCCCTGATCGCCACCCGCAACTCCAGATTGGTGACCAGTCCACCTTGGCCGTCGGGTAGGAAGGTGACCTCGGTGAGCGGGAAGAGAACCGCGATGGGCACCTCGATGCGCTTCCTGCCCGCTTTCGTCGCCTCCCCCACCTCCACCAACAGGGACTCGGTTCCCGGCGGGCTGCCGAACAGCAGACTGCTCTCCAGGGCCATGGCCACTTCGTGATCCTTCGAAGAGTCGAGGAAGCTCGAGCGTGAGCGGACCCGGAAGCTCGGCTCCTTGACCCGCACCTCCACCTTGTGACGTCGATCGTCCCAATCCCTCTGCGGAGAAAAACCGAGCCAGTAGAAGGAGCGGGTGTCCGAGACCGCGTCCTCGAAGGCGGTCAACCTCTCGGCGTTGATGAAGGCCTTGCCGCCGGTCTCTTCGGCCATGAAGGTCAGGGAAAAATGGAGCTCCTGTTCGCGGAGGAATTGATTGAATCCGGCGTCAACCGGCAGTGCCTGGGATGTGGCGGCGAGCCTGTCGAATCCCTGGGTCGTGAGGTCCTGGAATCCGGGCACGTCCACCGGGTAGATCGTGTAGCCGAGCAGGTTGGCGGTATCGGTCAAGGGGCGGAAGAGCGCTGGACCGCGCTCCGCCTCCGATGCCTGGACGATCGGCGAGATCAAGGGTCCGAGGAAGGAGACTGGAAAGTAGGGCCAACCGCCGGAGTAGAGCAGCATCACCTTACGACCCGGTGGCATGGCGAAGCTGCGCAGAGACATGGTGGCCGCGGTCACCGAGCTCTGCACCTGCTCGGTCAACCGTTCGAGAAAGAAACGCTCATCGGGATCCAGCTGGGTCTGTAAGAACCGGTCGACCTCGAGATCGCCGGAGCGAATCTCGAAGCTGGCGCGAAGCAGGCGATCGTAGTCGTACTGCCGCTGCTCCGCCACGCGCCGCAGCCCGTAGACCGGCCGCTCCACCGCCTTGTCCAGGGCTCGCTCCAGGGCCGGGATCGACTGGCTCCAGGTGGTCAACATGGCGAGATCCTGGCCGTTGTAAGCCACAATGGCCATCCGATCTTTGGGCCCCAGCCGCCCGATCTGCTCTCTGAGATCGCGAACTATCTTGTCGCGGTCTCTGGCAATACTGAAGAACTCGTCGATGAAGACCAGGTAGCTGGTCTCCATCGGCTCGCCGGGAATCAGCGCCGGCAGCTCCGCGATGCCCTGGTCCTTCTGCTCGGCGCTCGCCGGGGCCACCACACCACCACGAACCTCGGAGAAGTATTCAATCGGCACTACCTCGCCATCGACGGTGAGCTCGAAGTCGTCGGCCTGCAGGCCCCGCAACGGTATGCCCGACTTGTCCGTCACCACGACTTCGAGATTGACCACCCGCACATCCAGGACCTCGGAGAAGACCGCAGGCACAGGTGTCGACGGCGGCTCCTGTGCTGCCACCGGCAGGTAGGGAGCGAGGACGAGGGATGAGAGTAGGAGGACCCTCGAAAGCGGATTGAGCTTCATCATGAACTCCAGCAGAACAGAGACACGGCACCTAGGACGAGGCACCCGTATTCTTGATGCAATGGACGTGCCGGTCTGGTGCGCCCTTATCCAGGCACCGCCTCGGCCAGGACCCTCCGCAGGTGCTCGACGATCTTCACGCCGTGGTCGCGGGAGTTTTCGATGAAGATCTTGTCGGTTCTCCGTCCGGCTTGCAGCGTTCCGGCCACATAGAGACCCGGGACATTGGTCTCGCAGGTTTCGGGATCGAAGCTGGGGACCAGCGTCTCGGGGTCCACCTCCACCCCACAGCGTCGCTCCAGATCGGCATCGGGTGTGTAACCGATGAGCACATAGACCGCCTGGGCCGGTAGCAGGCGGCGCCCCTCGGGTCCCTCGATCTCGACACCGCCAGACTGGAAGCCGACGACCCGGCTGCGATAGTGGGCAACGATCGACCCCTCCTCGACGCGATGCTCGAAATCGGGTCGCAGCCAGTATTTGATGGTCTTCTTGACCGACTCACCGCGGTGAACCAGGGTCACCCGGGCGCCGTTTCGCCACAGGTCGAGTGCCGTCTCGGCGGCCGAGTTGCCACCTCCCACGACAACCACGTCCTGGCCGAAGTGAGAGTAGGGCTCGAGATAGCGCGAGTGGACCCAGGGCAGATCTTCCCCCGCTACGCTCAAGCGACGCGGGCGATGAAAGTAGCCCGTCGCCAGCGCCACGGCTCGGCTACGGCGCTGCAGCTCCTCACCCTCCTTCAGGATCCGGATGTGAAACTCCCCGTCCGCGAGCTCGCAAGCCTGGACCTCCTCGTACGGTGCCACCGTCAGACCGAACTGCCTGGCCACCGAGTGGTAGTAGGCAACCGCCTGACGCCGATCGGGCTTGTCCTGGGGGATGGCGAAAGGGATCCCCGCCACTTCGAGGAGATCCCGCGTGGTGAAGAACCCCATGTAGGTGGGAAAGTCGAGCAGATTGGCCAGCAAGGGACCCCTGTCCAGCAGCAGGACATCGAGACCGGCCCGGCGGGCTTCGGCACCGATCGCCACGCCGGTGGGTCCGGCGCCGACCACCAACAGATCGACGATCGTCTTGCTTGTAGATTTCATCGGTATCGACCTCGGGCAGGTCGGTTCATTCACCGACCGAATCAGGTGTCTCGGGTTCGACGCTCGCCCGGCGACGTCGCACAACCGTGAAGATCGCCAGCATCAACGCCATGACCAGCAGACTGATCAGTTGCGCCAGAGTGAGGCCGGCCAGGAATCGATCATCCTTGGCACGCAGAAACTCCACCAGGAACCTCTCCGCTGCCAGCAGGGTCAGAACGGTCAGAGTGGTCACTCCGCTGGGCGCACCCCGGCGGATCAGTCGTACCCCGACGGCCCAGATCAGAATCGCTGCCAGCACCTCGTAGAGCTGCGTCGGATGGACGGTCACCAACTGGTGATCCGGGATCTCCCAGGGAATGGCAGCCCCATACTCCTGGCGCATGAGACCCGCGGTGGTCGGCCCTGGAAGACCCTTGGGAAACGCCACGCCCCACGGCAGATCGGTCGGCATGCCGAAGTCGTCCCCGACCAGAAAACACCCGACTCGACCCAGCGCATAGCCCAACGCCAGACCCGGCGCCGCCGCATCCAGGGTCGGCCAGGCCGGCAGCTGCCGCCGCCTGGCGACCCAGATCACCGCCAGCGCGCCGAGAATGAGACCGCCGTACCAGACCAGCCCGAATCTCTCCAATAGCAGAGCCGGATCCCGGTAGAGGATCGCGTAGTAGATCTTGGCGCCGAGAATTCCACCGATGCCGGCGGCCAGTACCAGTGCGCTGGCGTCCTCCGCATCTCCCACACCCAGTCGGCGCAGGCCCCACTGGAGCTGCGCCCAGGCGGCTACGAAGGCGGCCACCAACATCACCCCGAAGGGACTGATGCTCAGAGGACCGATATGGAACAGTTCGTTGATCATGGGAGTACGGGGGCAGATCCGCGGGCCGGTATCGTACCATCCTGCCGGCCGCCGCTCCCCTATTGCCCAGCCGGTCGAGTAGAATCTGGTCCTCCATGATCACCGACCTGACTCGCCGGCGTCTGGAGGAACTCTCCCAGTATCTGGCACGCCGGACCAGTGCCGGGCGCTGGCTCGTTCTCACCCACGACAATCCGGACCCCGACTCCATCGCCACCGCGGCGGCCCTGAGCAAACTCCTGCGGAAACGCTTCCAGAGACGGGTGACCACCGCCTACGGCGGCCTCATAGGTCGGGCGGAAAATCAAGAGATGGTTCGTCTGCTGGGTATCAAGCTCAGCCACATCAAGTATCTGAACTGGGCTCACTACAAGCACTTCGCCCTGGTGGACTCGCAGCCGCGGACCGGCAACAATCAGCTGCCGGACGGCACGCTTCCGGATCTGGTTTTCGATCACCACCCGATACGGCAGGCCTCTCGCAAGGTGCCCTTCGCCGACATCCGGGTCGACTACGGATCTACCGCCACCATCCTCACCGAGTACTTCCTGGCCAGCGAGCTCGAGATCAACAAGCTCGACGCCACCGCCCTCGTCTACGCCATCCGCTCGGAGACCCAGGATTTTGGTCGCGAGTACGCCGCCATCGACAAACGGATCTACGACTTCCTGCATCCCCTGGCCGACATCCGCGCCCTGGCCAGAATCCAGAACCCGCGACTCCCCCTGAGCTACTACCGGATCCTGCATCAGGGTCTGAAGCGGTTGGAAGCCGTCGGCACCCTGGTGGTCAGTCACCTGGGCGAGGTCGAACAGCCCGACATCGTGCCCGAGATCGCCGATCTCATGCTGAGGCTGCAGGGCAAGACCTGGTCCATGTGTTCCGGAGTCTTCGCCGACCGCCTGTATCTGTCGATACGCACCACCAACTCACGAGCCGACGCCGGCAAGCTCATGCGTCGGCTTCTCGGCCGCCGCGGCAAGGGCGGCGGTCACGGCATGATGGCAGGTGGCTGGATCCAGTTGGATCAACCGGGGATCGCCGATCCGGAGACCCTGCAAAACTCGCTGGCCTGCCGCCTGGCAACCCTGCTGAAGAAGAATCCCGATCGCCTGGCGCCGCTGATCGACGATTCGTAATGGCTACCTGGAGCCACCGCGCTCCGGCCGACTCCGTTCGACGATCCGTCGCAGGCCGCGGCTATCCAGCCTGACCTTGGCCACAGGTCTGCCGTCTCGGAGCAGCACTGGAATCACCTCGCCGAACCGCTCCTGCCAGTCGCGACGCGAGTCCACGTCCTCGACCACGAACTCCTCCCCGTAGACGGGCAGCACCGTATTCAGCAGAGCCTCCATCTCGTGACACAGATGGCACTCGGCTCTGGAGAGCAGCTGGAATCTTGGACGTGCCACCTACCGGCCTACTCCCACTCGATGGTTCCCGGTGGTTTGCTGGTGATGTCGTAGACCACGCGGTTGACACCCGGGACTTCGTTGACGATCTGGTTGGCCACCCGGCCCAGAAGGTCGTAGGGCAGCGGGCTCCAGTCGGCGGTCATGAAGTCCTGAGTCTCCACCGAGCGCAGCGCCACGACATTCTCATAGGTGCGGAAATCTCCCATGACACCGACGCTCTTGACCGGCAGCAGCACCGCGAAAGCCTGGCTCACCCGCTCGTAGAGACCGCTCTCCCGCAACTCGTTCAAGAAGATCGCATCAGCCTCCTGGAGCAGGGCCACGCGATCGGCCGTCACCTCACCCAGGATCCTGACCGCCAGCCCCGGTCCTGGAAACGGGTGTCGACCGATGAACTCCTCCGGGATGCTCAGCTCCCTTCCCAGCTGCCGCACCTCGTCCTTGAAGAGCCAGCGCAGCGGCTCGATCAAATCGAAGCCCAATCGCTCCGGTAGCCCACCCACATTGTGGTGAGTCTTGATGACCGAGGCCGGTCCCTTGACCGACGCCGACTCGATGACATCCGGATACAGGGTCCCCTGCGCCAGGTAACGTATGTCCTGGTGGTTCCTGGCTTCCTCTTCGAAGACCTCGATGAACACCCTGCCGATGGTTCGCCGCTTCTCCTCCGGGTCGGCGATGCCGGACAGCTCGTCCAGAAAGCGCTGGCGAGCGTCGACACCTACGACCTGCAACCCGAGGCCATCCCGCAAGCTGTGCAGGACCTGCTGCGCCTCGTCTTTGCGCAGCACACCGTTGTCGACAAAGACCGCCACCACCCGATCGCCCAGGGCCCGATGCAATAGAACCGCCACGACCGTCGAGTCGACTCCACCGGACAGCGCGCACAGAACCCGTCCATCCGCCGACTGTTGCTGCACGGTGCTTGTCGCCTCCTCGAGGTACGACGCCATGCTCCAGTCTCCGGCAGCACCGCAGATGCCATAGAGGAAGTTCCTCAGGATCTCCCCTCCAGAGACCGTATGGGAGACCTCGGGATGGAACTGGATACCGTAGATTCGACGCTCTTCGTCGGCCAGCGCTACCGCGGGAGCATTGGCAGTCGAGGCGGTAACACCGAAGCCGGACGGCGGCTGTCCGACTCGGTCCCCGTGACTCATCCAGACCGTTTCCCGGCTGGACAGACCCTCGAACAGGGGCGACCCGCCGGCGATATCGATCTCGGCCCGGCCGTACTCGCGGCGATCCGACGCCTCCACTTCACCACCCAGCAGATGCGCCAGCACCTGCATCCCGTAGCAGATCCCGAGTACGGGAATGCCGAGCTCGAACAGCTCGGGATCGGGGTGCAGCGCCTCGGACTCATAGACACTCTGCGGGCCTCCCGAGAGAATGATGCCGATGGCGTTCTTGTCGGCTATTTCGGCAGCCGACAGGTCGTGCGGATGGATCTCACAATAGACACGGTTCTCGCGCACCCGCCGAGCGATCAGCTGCGTGTACTGGCTACCGAAGTCCAGCACCAGGACCGATTCGTGGGGTTGAGTCGCTGCAGACATTGAGTCCTCTACTCGGGCCTCTAGGCCGCGGTTTGGGTTGGCCTCAGAGCTCGGCTTCGGCTTTGAGGGCCCGGGTCATCAGTTCCTGCACGGCTTGAGTCGGTGGCTTGCCCTCATACATCACGGACATCATCTGTTGGGTAATCGGCAACTCGATCTCGAGCTTGTTCGCCAATCGGGTCAGGGAGACCGAGTTGCGGATTCCCTCGGCCACCATAGAGGTCTCTTCCTCGATCTGCTGCAGGGTCTTGCCGGCGGCCAGCTCCAGACCGGTTCGACGGTTGCGCGAAAGCCCGCCGGTACAGGTCAGAACCAGATCACCCAGACCAGCCAGCCCGGAAAAGGTTCTGGCCTCGCCCCCACAGGCGACCCCTAGTCGGGTGATCTCGTGCAGACCACGGGTGATCAGGGCTGCCAGGGTGTTGTGACCCAGATCGAGGCCGCTGACGATTCCGGCGCCGATGGCGATCACGTTCTTGCCGGCGCCGCCCGTCTCCACTCCCACCACATCGGTGGTGGAGTACAGCCGGCATCTCGGCGTTGACAGCCATTCGCTGAGCTGTGTAGCGAGGTCAAGATCCGCGGCGGCGATGACCGCCGCCGTGGGCTGTTCGGCCGCCAGCTCGGCCGCGAAGCTGGGGCCGGCCAGCACTGCGAAGCGGACCCGAGCCTCGAGATTCTCGGTCTCCTCGGACACCACCTGGCTCATCCGACAGGTCGTCTCCTGCTCGATCCCCTTGGTGGCAGAGATCAAGGTGACCACTCGGGAATCTCGACGGCGGCTGAAGAAGTCCCGCACCACCGATCGAAAGCCGTGCGAGGGAACCACTACCATGACCGAATCGAACTCGGTCATCGTCGCCATCTCAGAGGTGATCTCGACACTCTCGGGCAGCCTCGCACCCGGTAGGTACTTGGCGTTCTCTCGTGCGCTCACCATCAGTTCGGCCAGCACCGGATCACGGGCCCAGAGTCTGACCGCGCAACCCGCCCTGGCTGCCTGAATCGCCAGCGCGGTTCCCCAGGAACCTGCTCCCAATACCCCTATTTCGCGCAATGCTCTTCCACCTCCAGGTTCTCGCCGATCCGGCTCTCGGTTCCCGACCGTATGCGTCGCAGATTCGCCCCGTGACGGAGCAATACAACCACAGCCGTCGCCAGCCCGGCAACACTCACCGGCAGCCAGGGGATGGTCATCCAACCGAGACGTCCGAAGAGATAGGTCCAGAACGGGAAGCTGCCGACTGCCACCACCGACGCGAGGCTGACATAGCGCTTCCAGACCACCAGCAACAGGAAGAGCGCCGCCGCGCTGACCGTGGCGATCGGCGCCAGGGCGATGAAGGCTCCCAGAGCGGTTGCCACCCCCTTGCCACCGCGAAACCCCAGAAAGACCGGGAAGACGTGGCCCATCACCGCGGCGAAGGCGATACCAGCCAGGATCTCGGGACTGGCTCCCATCACCCGTCCTACCAGGACAGGGAAACAGCCCTTGGCCATATCCATCGTCAGCACACCCAGAGCCGGCACTTTCCCCGCCACCCGCAGAACATTGGTGGCCCCCACATTGCCGCTGCCCACCGAGCGTACATCGACGCCGGTGCGTTCCTTGACGATCAGATACCCGAACGGAATCGAGCCCAGCAGATAGGCCAACGGGACCAGTAGCCAGGTCACAGGAGTCTCCTGCGCAGCAGCTCGAGAGCCCATTGGCTGGCCAACCAGCGCACCCTCTCTCGTCCTCCGGGCAGATGCAGCTCGCGATGGGTGGCCTCTTCGCCTCTGCGCGCCACGACCACATGGACCGTGCCGACAGGTTTCTCTTCGGTACCTCCTCCGGGCCCGGCCACTCCGCTGATGCCGATACCCACATCGCTGCCCAGACGATCGATCACCCCTTCGGCCATCTCCTGAACCACCTCCCGGCTCACCGCCCCGTGGGCCTCCAGCGTCGCCGCAGCCACCCCCAGAAGACGTTCCTTGAGCTCGTTGGAATAGACCACTACCCCACCGACGAAGTAGGCGCTGCTGCCCGCCACCCGAGTCAGACGCTCAGCCAGCAGACCCGCTGTACACGACTCAGCCGTTGCCAAGGTGATCTCACGGCGGATCAGTAGCTCTCCGATCTCTCCTTCCAACGTCTTCTCCGCACCGACCGCATAGACGCCAGCGCCCACCTGTCGGCTGACCGACTCGACCATGGTCTCCAATCTCGACTGACGCCGCTCATCGGGGCCCGAGGCCGTCAGATGGATCTGGATGTCCCCGAGCGAAGACAGAATCGAGATGGATTCGGAGCCGAACTCCTCGTAGGCCTCTGCCAGCCGATCCTCGACCGCCGACTCCGACACACAGGCGACCCGCACCACGCGGGTCTCCACCCTTACTCCCGCAGCTCTGGCGGCGAGCCATGGCACCAGATCGGATCTCGCCATCCTTTCGAGCTCCGAGGGCACCCCAGGGAAGAGGAACAGGGTGGAGTCCCGATGGTCGATCCGCATTCCCGGTGCGGTACCGCTGTGATTCCCGATGATCTGGGCTCCCTCGATGACGTCTGCCTGGCAGGCATTGGAGGCCGGCATCTTCATACCCCAACGCTCGAATCGCTCTCTCAGTGCCTGCAACAGCGTCTCGTCTCTCTCCAGACTCCTGTCCAGCGCCCGCGCCACCCCCTGGCGAGTCTGATCATCCGTGGTCGGACCGAGACCCCCGGAAATCAGCACCAGGCCGTAGTCTCCCACCATCCCTTGCACTGTGGCCGCGATCTCCTCTTCCTGGTCTCGCACGACGGTCTTGCGTATCAGCGAAACCCCGAACTGCCGCAGGATGCCGGTCAGGCGAAGGGAGTTCGTGTCGAGGCGCTCGGTTCCCAGGAGCTCACTGCCCACTGCCAGAATGCCGGCCTTCATGGGGTGCATCTTAGGGCGCCACCCAACGATGGGCAAGCGGGTCCTGTCCGGACCGTGATTGACAGTCTTCTCCCGGCTTCATAGGATGCGCGTTGCCATGCGGACTCTCCTTCCATTTGGCTCGTTGTTGTTGTGCCTCGTGGCCACATCCAGCTTGGCTGTGGAGCCGGAATACGAGGTTTTTCAGCCGGTCGAGAATCGGTCGAACCTCGTCCTGCGAAGTGCTCGCGGCCAGGCTCGGGTCGAGAAACAGGGTGGGGCGACCCAGCGTGTCAGCCTGCGATCCGACGAGCTTCTGTCGACGATCGCCGAGACCCGCGGTGGTTGGATCGCAGCCGGAATCGCCGAAAAAGAGGATGCTTCCCGCCTGGTGGTCATTCGCCGCAGCGCCCAAGGCACCCAGAGGCTCAGTCCTCCCGGGCGGCAGCGTCACCCCATCCGGGCTCGCCCGACGCTGGCAGTCCACCGCCAGGAGCTGGCCGGGATGGCCTGGCTGGAAGGTCCGGATCCCACGTCGTTTTCGGTCCGGGTCGCCGCCAGCGACCCCGACAGCGGCTGGACCGATGTCTCCATCGTGGCGCCACCGGCTCGGGGTAGCCAGACGGGCCTGGTGGCTACGGTTCTCGAGAGCGGTGAATGGCTCTTGGCGTGGAGTGCTTTCGACGGCAAGGACGACGAGATCCTCTGGAGCGTCGGCAGCCAGGACAATTGGACGGCGCCCCGGCGCCTGGACAGGAACAACTCGGTACCCGACATCATGCCGGCCATCGTCACCACACGCGGCGGTGCCCTGCTGACCTGGAGCCGGCGGATCGAAGGTGAATACCGGGTCATGTCGGCACGCTTCAACGGCTCCTCCTGGTCCCGCATCCGACCGATCGGCCCACCGGGCTCGCTGGAGCCTGGCTTCGCCTACCAGGATGGCAGACTTCTGCTGCTCTACCGTCACGCCTGGCCGCAGGCCTGGGCGGTCGCCGAAATGGGTTCCGACGGGCAGACACGGAGCCTGGCGGTTTCGACCCAGGGAAGCGAATCGCGACCCGTCCTCTCGAGCTCTGCCGCCAACCGGGTGGCACTGCGTTGGGCCGATCAGCGTCGAGCGGTCCTCGGCCTGGAGACCTTGCCATGAGACCCCGCTCCCTTGTTTGGGCGATCCTGCTGCTGCTCCTCGCCTGGAGCCCCGCTGCCCAAGCCCAGGAGGACATCGTCGCCTTCGGCGACAGCATCACCCAGGGACCCCAGCCATTCGATGAAGAGGGGAAGGGCGGCTATCCGAGCCGTCTGCAGGAGCTTCTTCGGGCCTCGGGGAGGCCAGAGGTCAAGGTCTTCAACGAGGGGCTTTCCGGCGAGACGACCAGTGCCGGACTGTCGCGGATCCAGTCCATCCTCAACTCACGCTCCGGCATCGAGATCTACATCATCATGGAAGGCACCAACGATGTCTCCAGGGTCGCCCGCGGCGAGCTCTCGCTGGAGACCACCGTCAACAACCTGGAATCCATGGCCGCCAGGGTCCGCGCCGACGCCATCATCGCTCTGTACGCCACCATCATCCCGCGACCCAGCTGGGCCCGCCTGGACAGGAACAACGCCATCTCCTTCGACCTGGTTCGCCGACTTCGGGATCTCTCTTCCGGTGGCGCTCGCCCCCGGGCCGAGCCCTACGAATTCTTCGAGAACGAGGGGGCCACCAGCTTCAAGAAGCTCTATTTCTGCTGTGATCCCGTAGGCCACCCGAATGCGGCCGGCTTCGATTTTCTGGCCCAGATTTTTGCCGACAGGATCCAGGAAATCGACAATCTGGCGCCGACCATCAGCCTGTTCACCAAGACCGGCTCCGGTACCTCGCTCCAGGCTGGGGATCGCCTGCATGCCGAGGTCCATGAATCGGGCTCCGACATCCGCTCCTCGGAGACCTATTTCACCCTCAACGGCCGGGTAGTTTCCACCGATGTCACCGGCAGCAAACGGCGGGTCGAGCTCGACTACCAGGTCAGCGCCAGAGAGATCGACTGTGGAGCTCGGATCACCGTGCGCACCGAGGACACCGCCGACCCACCCAACATCCGCAACCGGACCATGGCCGAGCTCGGAGTGCCCAACGCGAGCTTGCTCAAAGGCGATGTCAACGGCGACTGCCGTGTCGATGGTCTCGATCTCGGCCTTCTGGGTATCAGCTTCGGCGCCCGCTTCGGAGAGGTGCTCTACGCCGCTTTCGCCGACACCAACAACGATGGCAGGATCGACGGCGACGACCTGGCCAAGCTGGCCAGGAACTTCGGCAAGACCTCGGATTCCTGAGTCGGGGCTCAGCCCTTCGTGGCCACCACCCGACCGAGTACCTGGGGCGGCGCTTCGCCTTCGTCGGCGACCTCGAAGCAGTCGGCGAATCTGGCGGCGAGCTCTGGAGCCGCTCGTCTGAAATAAAGTCGAGCGATCTCTTCTCCCGCTTCGAGCCGGTCGCCGAGGCGGGCTCGGTAGCGCAGAGAGACGCCGAAGTCGATCTCGTCACCGGCCAGCGCCCTTCCGGCTCCGGCCTCTACCATCAGCAGACCGAGCTGTCGGGTAGCAACCTGCGCCAGGGTGCCATCCCGCGGACTCTCGAGGACATGCTCGTGGGGTGCCAGAGAAAGGTCAGGCGCCTGTAGCCACCGCGGATCCGCCCCCTGGGCCGCCGCCCAATCCACCAGGGCCTGATGGGCCTGCCCCGAAGCTACGGCACTCTCGAGTCTGTCGTGGGTCAGGCCGTGACCGAGTCGGTCGCTCAGCTCCAGGGCCAGGGCGAAGGTCACCTGCATCAGATTCTCCGGGCCATCACCTTTGAGACAATCCAGCGATTCGAGGATCTCTGCCGAGTGCCCGACCCAGTCCCCCAGGGGTTGGCTCATATCGGTGATCAGGGCGCTTGCCTTCCTGCCCAGGGACTCGGTGACGTCGACCAGCAGCTGGGCCAACTCCTCGGCCTGCTCGCGGCGGCTCATGAAGGCCCCGTTACCGGTCTTGACGTCGAAGACCAGACCCTCGGCACCACTGGCCAGCTTCTTGGAGAGGATACTGCCGGTGATCAACGGTAGCGACTCGACTGTGGCCGTCTGGTCACGCAGTCGGTAGAGCTGTCGATCCGCCGGAGCGATGTCGGCGGTGGCCACACCGATCGCCATGCGGTGCCGTTCCAGAAGCCGCAGGCTGCGTGACCGGTCGAGCTCCTGATCCAGCCCCGGGATGGTGTCCAGCTTGTCGGCCGTTCCCGCCGTGTGACCCAGGGCCCTGCCGGTCAGCATCACCACCGGGATGTCGCAGGCCGCCAGAATCGGAGCCAGAATCAGCGACACCTTGTCACCGACACCGCCCGTCGAATGCTTGTCCACCAAGCCCGGTATCTCGCGCGCCAGATCCCACTGGTCGCCGGACTCGAGCATCGCCATGGTCAGGTCATGGGTCTCCCCGGCGTCCAAACCGCGGATCGCCGCAGCCATCAGAAAGGCCGCCAGCTGGGCATCGCTCCAGCTACCATCGGTGGCGCCGTCGACAGCCGCCCTGATCTCGGCCGAGCTCAGGGACTGACCCTGACGCTTCTTGTTGAGGATCGGGTAGGCGAGCATCAGCTGCCGAAGAGCGGTGCCTGCCCTCCACCGGTTCGCTGGCGGGCCGCCGGTGCGAAGGCGGACTGGGGGTACTCATCGACAATACGCTGGAAGGCTTCATTGGCCTCGCCCTGGCGGTTCAATGCCTCCAGGGTTACCGCCAACTCGTACCAGAGCAGATCGGCCGGCAATCCGGGATCCGCACCGCTGAGCAGGGCACGGAGCTCGGTGACCAGCTCGTCTCCAAGGCCGTCCGCTCGGTCCAGCGCCATCAGATTCACCCTTGCCTCCACCGCCAGCGCATTATCGGGACTCTTGTCGACAAACTCCTGCCAGTAGGCTCGGGCGGCCTGGTGATCCCCTTCCTGGGCCGCAATCTGCGCCAGGTAGACCATGGCGATCTTGCCGGCATCGGTACCGCCGAAGTCCTCCTGCACCGCCTGAAAAAGCTCCTTGGCCCGGGCGGATCTGGTTGCCGGATTCGCAAAGCTGGGATTCTGGGGATCCTCTGGGTCTGCCGCCACCGGATCGATGGTCGCCTGGTACACCCGTAGCGACTGGGTCAGCGCCTGGTCGGCCTTTCCCTCGCGTCGCTCGGCGAAGGCCATATAGGCGGCGACCACGATCAACACAACCAGCACCGCGAAACCCAGGAGCACCAGGTTGCGCGAGTTCCCTCGAATGAATTCGATGGCTTCGCCCACCGACTCCATGAACTCGTCGCGCTTGATCTCTTTTCTGGAAAGTCTTTGACTCATGGCAAGAATCCACCAATGATGAGATGGGTTGAAATTCGAGACTCGTTTCTGGTGCGGCTGGGAGGACTCGAACCCCCGACTCGAGGCTTAGGAAGCCCCAGCTCTGTCCAGCTGAGCTACAGCCGCGGACGAAGACGGGATTATACGACGTTCAATACTTGATCAGCGACTCCACCGGGTAGCCCGCCAGTCGTCGGCGACCTTCGAGAAAGGCGAGCTCGACCACGAAACCGAGCCCCACCACCTTCCCACCCACCGATTCGACCAGCCTGGTGGTGGCGGCGGCTGTACCACCGATGGCGATCAGATCGTCGACGATCAGGACCCGCTCGCCGTCGTCGATGGCGTCGCGATGGATCTCCAGCTGGTCGGTACCGTACTCGAGCTCGTACTCCTCCCCGACAGTGTGGGCAGGCAGCTTGCCCGGCTTGCGCACCGGCACGAATCCGGCGTTCAGGTTGTAGGCGACGATGGAGCCGAACATGAAACCTCGCGACTCGATACCCACCACCTTGTCCACATGTTGATCCGAAAAGAGCCAGACGAACTGATCGATGGTCATCCGCAGCGCGCGCGGGTTCTGCAGCAGTGTCGAGATGTCGTAGTAGAGGATGCCTTCCTTGGGAAAATCCGGCACCTCGCGGATGAACTGCTTCAGGTCTTCCATCTCCTTCTCCTAGGAGTCCTCCGGCGCCGGTGCCCGGCTGGCGCGGCTCGCCCCTCTGCCGATGAGCCAGAAACCCACCAACAGCAGGACCACGAAGGCGATGGTCAGGATATTGAGATATTTCTCGATGAAGAGCTTCGCTGTTTCCCCGAGAAAGTAGATCAGACCAGCCACCAACATGAACCGGGCTGTCCGCGACACGATGGAGGCCACCACAAAGGTCTTGAAGTTGATGGCGAAGGCGCCGCCCGAAACGGTGAAGAGCTTGTAGGGCAGCGGCGTCAGACCGGCGATACCGATGGCCCAGGCGTTGTACTTGTCGTAGTAGCGCTCGACAGCTTCGATCTTCTCGCGGGCGAACATCTTCAGCAGCAGCGGTCTGCCGCCGTAGTAGCCCAGGGCGTAGCCCGCCATTCCCCCGAGGATCGAGCCCAGCGAGCAGACCAGCGCGAACCAAAAGGCGAGCTCAGGGCGTCCGAGGCTGAGAGCGATCAACAGCACATCGGGGGGAATCGGAAAGACGCTGCTCTCGAGGAATGCCAACCCGAAGAGTGCCCAGCCACCGTAGGGGGTACCGGCAAACGCCTCGACCCAGGCCAGCATCCCGGACAACCATTCGTGAAGACCGTGCCAGAGATCCTGCAGTAGATTCATCATGGACTTGGCTCCCAACCGTAGCGACCGATCAGCGGCACAAAGGTGACCGGTTCGGCCTCGGTACGCCGTACGCCCTGTCGGAGTTTGCGATAAACGACCAACCTCTGCTCGGATCGGCTGCCCTCGGGTATCAGGAGCCGCCCGCCGACCCGCAGCTGGTCCAGAAGGGGCTTCGGTACCTTCGGCGATCCCGCGGTCACCATGATGCGGTCGAAAGGTGACACATCGCTCCAACCCACGGTACCGTCGAAGGTCTGGATCTTGACGTTGTCGAAACCCAGCTCCCGGACTCGCTGGATCGCCTGTAGGGCGAGATCCGAGACCCTCTCGAGGCTGTACACCCGCCTGGCCAACTCTGCCAGAATGGCCGTCTGATAGCCGGATCCGGTGCCGATCTCCAGGACGCTGTGCTCGGAGTCGACCTGCAGCAGCTCACTCATGCGCGCCACGACATACGGCTGCGAGATGGTCTGGTCAGCCCCGATGGGCAGCGCATGATCACCATACGACTGGGTCCGGACGTGCGAAGGCACGAATCTGTGGCGCGGAATCGCCTGCATGGCCTCCAGAACCCGATCGTCGCGGATACCACGTTTGCGCAGCAGTTGCACCATCTGCCGCCGCTGATAGGCATGCTCGTCGGTCACTCTGTCAGCCCCTCGAACAGACCACTGAGACGGCGCTCCAGCTCGGCATGCCCCTCGAGACCCCGATAGTCCGTCAGATCCAGGTGTAACGGGGTCACCGAGACCAGTCCGCGAGTGATCGCAGCGTGATCGGTGCCCTCCTCCTCCTGCCACTCGGGGGTGCCGGCAATCCAGAAGTAGTTCTTGCCGCGAGGGTCGGTCTTCTCTACCACCACCTGTTTATAGCGTCGCTTGCCGAGCCGGGTGAACCGCACACCCCTGATCTCGGCAGACGGAATATTGACGTTGAGCAACAGGTCCGCAGGCAGGTCCTCGCTGAGCAGCACCTCGATGAATCGCCTGGCGAAGGAGGCTCCCTGCTCGAAGGAGAAGTGCTCACCGATCTCCTGGCTGAAGGCGACCGAAGGGATACCGAGCAGCGTACCCTCGAAAGTGGCGCTGACGGTTCCGGAATAGGTCACGTCGTCCCCCATATTGGGTCCGAAATTGATCCCGGAGACCACCAGGTCGGGAGGGCTCTCCTTGAGCAGCCAGAGGACTCCCAGATTGACACAGTCGGTCGGCGTGCCATCCACCGAGTAGACGTTGGACTCGAGTTGCTGCATGCGCAAGGGCCTGTGCAGGGTCAGCGAGTGCCCGGTAGCGCTCTGCTCCCGATCTGGAGCCACGACGATCACTTCGGCGATCTCCGAGAGAGAGAGCGCCAACAGCTTGATCCCCTCGGAAAACACCCCGTCGTCGTTGGTAACCAGGATTCGCGGCATCTGAAGACTCAATCCCTGCTGCCGGCATCGAGGTACTTGTCGATGAGCAAAGCGAGATCCTGCCGGGTGTCCGCCGGGATCAAGGAGGCGTCGGTGATCAGGGCCGTCTGCAAGGCGGTCGGGCACTCACAGCGCCGTTCGATAGGCAGCTGACGGACGATTCGACGCACCACATCCTGGGCCGTCGCCGCGTTCTGCTGCAGAACCTCCATCACCGCGTGGCCGCTGACATCGTCCTCGTCCTCGTGCCAACAATCGTAGTCGGTGATCATCGCCAGCGTGGCGTAGCAGATCTCGGCCTCGCGAGCCAGCTTGGCCTCCTGCAGATTGGTCATGCCGATGACATCGACACCCCACTGGCGATAGATCTGCGACTCGGCACGGGTCGAGAACTGGGGGCCCTCCATACAGAGGTATACACCGCCGTCATGGACCCGGGCTCCCGCCTCCTTGGCGGCATCCACGAAGACCGGTCGGAGGGTCGAACAGACGGGATCCGCAAACGACACGTGCGCCACCAGTCCACGCCCGAAGTAGGTGTCGATCCGATGACGCGTACGATCGAAGAACTGATCGGGCACCAGGATATCGGTGGGTCGGTACTCTTCCTTCATCGAGCCGACCGCGCTGACGCTGACGATCCACTCCACACCCAGCTGCTTGAACCCATGGATGTTGGCCCGGAAGTTCAGCTCGTTGGGCAGAATCCTGTGACCCCTCCCGTGGCGGGCCAGAAAGGCCACCTCGACTCCCTCCAACTCACCCATCAGATAGGCGTCGGACGGCTCGCCGAAGGGAGTCGTGAGCTCGAGCTCCTGCCTCACCTCGAGACCCTCCATGTGGTAGAGGCCACTACCACCGATGACACCGACTCGTACCTGGCTCATGGATCTCTCCTCGTTCCACACCGCGTTCTCGGCTGTTCAGCCGACCTGCTCGATCGCCTTCAACACCCGCAGCGCGGTCTTCAACGCTCGTCTCCCCTGGAGCCCGTCGACCAGGCGTCCAGGCTGTCCCCGGCAGGCGGCCACAAAACTCTCCAACTCCTTGCGCAGCGGCTCCTCACGTTCCACGGGCATGGGGTCGGGCACGATCTGTCGTTGCTCTCCCTGGCTCGCCAGCCGGAATCCCTTGACCTCCTGATCCTGGTAGTCGACCGAGTAGTAGCCCCGTCCCGGCAGGAAGGCCCGCAGCTTGCGGACCCGTTCGGCAGACACCCGGGAGGCCGTCAGATTGGCCACACAGCCGGAGGTCAGGGCGATTCTGGTGTTGGCGATGTCGATCCGATCGGAGAGAACGCTGATTCCGGTGGCCCGCACCTCTGCCACCGGACTATCGTCCAGGGCATGAAGAATCTGCAGGTCGTGGATCATCAGATCCAGCACCACGTCCACGTCGAGACTGCGAGGAGTAAAGGCGGCCAGTCGATGGATCTCCACGAACCCTGGCCGCTGATCGATGCGCAGCAGCTGCTCGACGGCGGGGTTGTAGAACTCCACATGTCCTACCGCCAACACCGCGTCACCCGCCGCTGCCACCAACCGATCGGCCTCGGCGAGGCTCGGTGCGATGGGCTTCTCCATCAGCACGTGCACACCCGCTTCTAGCAGCCGGCACCCCACCTCGGCATGGTCTTGGGTCGGCACTGCCACGACCGCCGCCTCGACCTGCGACGTCAGCTCGGCGAGGGAATCGAAGATCGGTACGCCGAACTCACCAGCGACGGCGGCTGCCACCTGCGGATCGATATCGAAGATGCCCACCAGCTCGACACCGGGTAGATCCGACAGGATCCTCACATGGTGCCGGCCGAGAGAGCCGGTGCCGACCACTCCGACGCGCAGCGGCTGCAAGTCGCTCTCACTCATCAGCCGCCCCTGGCGCCCCGGCGGCCCGGCAACGCCGTAACGAGCCCTCTCTCGGTGGTCTGCAGGAAGTCGATGAGGTAGGAGACCTCGGGCGAATCTCCGTAGTCCTCCTGCATACGCTCGATGGCCTGCGAGGTGTTGAGGTTGGAACGCAAGAGCAGCCGGATGGCAGCCGAAATGACCTTGATCACGTCCTCGTCGAGTCCCTTGCGCTCCAGGCCGATGGTGTTGACGCCGTAGCAGGCCGGTTTGATACCGACGGTCTTCACCCAGGGCAAGGCGTCCTTGGTGATCACCGAGTATCCCCCGATGTAGGCATGACGACCGACTCGACAGTACTGATGGACCGCGCTGAAGGCCCCGATCGTCGAGTCGTCATCCACCATGACGTGTCCCGCCAAAGTAGCCGCATTACTGAAAACGGTGCGGCAACCCACGTGGCAGTCGTGCGCCACGTGGGTATAGGCCATGAAAAGGTTGTCGTCACCGATGGTTGTCAGCCCGCCACCTTCCTCCGTGCCCCGGTGGACAGTCGAAAACTCGCGAAATCGATTGCGGTCGCCGACCTCGAGGCGGGTCTCGCCGCCCTGGAACTTGAGGTCCTGGGGCTCGAACCCCACGCACGCATGAGGGAATATCCGGTTTTCACGACCGAAACGACTCGGGCCGTAGACCTGGGCACTGGCACCGACCTGGGTCCCCACACCGAGGATGACATCGGCACCGATGACGGCGTAGGGTCCGACTGTAACTCCCTCCGCCAGCTGGGCGGAGGGGTCGATGACCGCCGCCGCGTGTATCTCTTGATTCATTTCTCGTTTCCCCTCGTCCGTGCCCTTCCGACCCGCTTCATTCCGCACCATCCGCCGCGCCTCGATTCTTGCCAGATCCGAGAACCTACGGAGTCTCTCGGTCAGCGCGGCATCATCGCTGAGGTGCAGACCGCTTCGGCCGCAATTTCGCCGTCGACCAGCGCTTTGCCCGACAGCTTGCAGTGATTGGCGCGGCGTCTCAGAATCTCCACCTCGTAACGGACCTGGTCTCCGGGCACTACCGGCCGACGAAAACGCGCCCGGTCCACGGACATGAAATACAACAGCTTGTTCTGACGATCCGGGTCGTCATGTAGGAGGAGGATGCCGCCGGTCTGCGCCATCCCCTCGACCAGAAAGACACCTGGAAGCACCGCGTGGCCCGGGAAGTGTCCCTTGAAGATCTCCTCGTCGGCGGTGACGTTCTTGACCGCCACGATGCGCTCGCCGGGATCGATCTCCAGAACCCGGTCCACCAACAGGATCGGGTACCGATGGGGTATGACACTCTTGATCCACTCTACATCCCAGCGCTTCCCCTCAGACATCGATATCGTCCTCCCCGTGACTCGCCGAGGCCTTGGCCTCCAAATCCTGCAAGCGCTGCTTGAGCTCGTTCAGTCGATTGACCAGGGCTTGTTGCCGCCGCCAGGCGCCCATGTTGACCGCCGGAATCCCCGCCACCGTTCGTCCAGCCTCCACTGACTTGAAGACCGCCGATTTCGCCGCCACCTGGACTCCGTCTCCCAGCTCCAGATGGCCGGCAACGCCGGCCTGACCGGCCAGGACCACTCCCCGACCGAGACGGGTACTACCGGCGATTCCTGACTGGGACACCAACAGGCAGCGATCTCCGAGGCGCACATTATGGGCCACCTGTACGAGATTGTCGATCTTGCTGCCCGCGCCGACTCTCGTCTCCCCCAGCAGCGCCCGATCGAGCGTGCTGTTGGCTCCGATCTCTACCTCGTCTTCGACCACCACTCGACCGGCATGCTGCAGCTTCACGTGAGTGTCGTCATGCAGGGCGTACCCGAAGCCGTCGCTACCCACCACCACGCCGGCATGGAGAATACAGCGCTGGCCTACGAAGGTTCCCGGATACAACACCACCCGAGGGTAGAGGACCGAGTCGGCGCCGACGACGCTGTTGCTCCCCACCACCGCGTGGGAGTGAATCTCTACGCCTGCCGCCAGCTGGCTACCCTCACCGATGACCGCAAAGGGGCCGACGCTGGCCCGTGCGTCCACTTCGGCACCCTGCTCGACGACAGCGGTAGGGTGGACGCCAGGCTCGGGCCTGGTCGCCGGGTAGATGTGTGACAGCAGCAGCGCCAGCGCATAGTAGGGCTCATCGACCAGCAGATAGTCCTTCTCCACCCCTTCCAGCGGCTTGGCCGCCAGCAGGGCGCCGGCTGCGCTCTCCGCCGCCTGACGTCGATATTTGGGACTGGTGACGAAAGAGAGGTCATCGGGGCCCGCCGTCTCCAGCGTGCAGACAGATTCCACCACCCTTTCGGCGTCGCCGGCGACTTCTCCACCGACGATGCGGGCCAGCTCTTCCAGCTGATAGCTCACAGACTAGTCTTCCCCGCCGACGCTCTCGTCATACAGTCTGAGAATCAGATCGGTGATATCGGCCTCGTTGGTGGCGAAGACCAGGCCACTTTCATATTTGTTGAACAGCAGCGTATAGCCTTGCTCCTGCCCGATGCGGCTGATGATCGGCATGACTTCGCGCTCGATTCTAGCGAAGGCGTCATCCTGCTCCTTCTGCAGCAACCTCTCGGCGTCGTCGGCGAAACGGCGAAGCTCGAGCATCTTGTCCTCCAGCTCCTTCTCGAGCTCGACGAGCCTCTCCTCCGACAGGGCCTGACGGCCGTCCTGGACGCGACTCTGCAGCATCTTGACCTCCTGCTGCAGGACCTCGCCTTCCGCGGTCTTCTGCTCGCTCAGATTGCGCAGCCGGTCTAGAACCTGCTTGCCGGTTCTGGACTCGGCGACCAGCCTCTGAACGTCGATCACACCCACCCGGAGCGCTCCGGAACCGCCCATTTCCTGGGCGAAGAGTGTGGAACCAAGGGCTAAAAGCAGGCAAAGCATGACGCTCGACCGTCCAAATCTCGACATCGATGGTCTCCTCTAGAAGCTGGGGCCGATACTGAACTGAAAGGTCTCGAAACGATCGTCGGGCAGGGGACTGACGTTCTCGGAGAAGATGAAGCGGATGGGAGCTCCCAACATGGGAACGTTGATCTGCAGCTCCGCTCCGGCCGAGATCCGGATGTTGTCCAGGCTGAAGGACTCATCATCCCCATACACCTTGCCGCCGTCGGCGAACAGGATGAAGCGGAAGGGCCCGGTGATCACGAAGATGAACTCGGTGTTCAACTGCAGAGAGCGGGTTCCTCCGAGCGGGAAGCCAAACGGATCGGTGACGGTGTTGCCCTCGGAATCCCGGGCCCAGATGGTGCGGAAGCGGAAACCGCGGACGCTATTCTCGCCTCCCAGGTAGAAGCGATCGTTGAAGAACAGCTCACTGTCGTCAATGGGCTCGATCAGCCCCGCGTCGATATTGAAGGCCCACGAGGTCTGGAAACGCTGTTTGGAGAGCGGAATGTACCTGGTGTAGGTGCCCCGAGGCCGGATGAAGTTGGTGTTGCCGCCCAGGACGCCTCCGGCGTAGTCCAGCGCCAGGTTGTAGCGGGTACCCACTGTCGGTTGCAGTCGACTGTCCCGTCGATCCCTGGAAACCCCCAGTCGAATCATCGAGATCTGCCGCTCGAGGGTCTGCTCGAGCAGCTCGCCGTCGATGGTCTGCTCCTGCCGGGTCTCGTCCGATTGATAGCGGGTGAAGGTGATGTTGGCGCTGCCGAACAGGCCGAGATTGCGACCATAGGTGATCGATCCTCCGGCGTTGTTGGTGACGAAGTCCTGACCGGTCAACAGGGCGTAGTCGAGGCGCCGAACGAAGAGATTGGCGCCGATGCTCTGGGGACGATCGAGAAACCAGGGGACCTGGTAGGAAATGTCGAAGATGTCCTGGCGGGCACCGATCTGGGCATTGAGGCCCAGAGTCTCTCCGCGGCCGAGGAAGTTTCGGGTCTTGAACTGTCCCTGGAAGAAGAAGCCGTCGATCTCGCTGAAACCGCCGCCGAAGAGCAGCTCGGTCCGGTCGCCCTCTTCTCCCTTCACGGTCAGGTCGACTGTGGTGTTCTCCTGATCGATGTCGAAGGCCACCGGATCGGACTCGTCGACCTTGAAGAATTCCATCTGCTGCAGACGCAAGAGACTGTTGCGCAGGGCGGCGGTGGACATCACCATCCCCTCCTGCACCGCCATCTCCCGCCGGATAACCTTGTCCTTGGTCTTGGTGTTGCCCTGGAACTCGATCCGTTTGATGCGGAACTGGTCTCCCTCATTGACATGCACGATCAGATCGGCCACCTGATCTTCGCGTTCGATGAGCTCGGGCTCGACCTGAGCGAAGAGATGACCGGTGTTGCTGTAGACCTCACCGATGGCCTCGAGCCCCTTGTCGATGACGTTCTGACGCAGCCAACCGCCCTTCGGCTTCTCGAAAACGCGTAGCAGAATCTCTTCGCTGAATCGCTCGGTCCCTTCGATGGAGACGGTTCCCAGTTTCCAGCGATCACCCTCCTCGATGGGCACGGTGATGAACAGGCGTCTCTTCTGCTCTTTTGGCGTCGGAGCGTTCGGCTTGGTCGGCAGGACCTCGACCTTGGGCTCTCCCAGAACCACGTTCTTGTATCCCGCCTTCTTGTAGAGGCCCCGAACCTTGTCGAGATCCTCGTCCAGTTTCGCCGGATCGTAGAGATCCTTCTTCATCAATTTGGTGACCAGATTCGACTGCTTGGTCTCCTTCATCGACCAGCGAAGGCGTCGATCCTTGAAGACCGTGTTGCCCTCGAAATCGACATCCTCGACCCGCACTTTGTCTCCCTCGTCTACATTGAAGAAGACCCTACGATCTGTCGGCGAGATCGCCTCGATGCTGAATCGCGCTTCAGCGAGCCTGAAGCCCTTGTCGGCATAGAGCTGCTCGATGGCGGTCTTGAGCCTGTAGAGCTCGCCCATATTGAGGGCGTCCCCCTCCCGGACCCGAATCTGCTCCTCGGCGATCTTGTCGGTGATATCGGCGCGTTTCAGCTTCTTCAGCCCCTCGTACTCGACCGATCGCAGAGTCGGACGCTCGACAACCGCAATGCTCAGGATGAGGCCCGTCTGCCCTCGCTGCGGCGTCACCTTCATGTCGTCGATGAGCTGACGGGTCCAGAGATCGTGAACCTTCTCGTTGAACAGCTGCAGATCGAAGGGCTCTCCCTCCTTGAGTCCGAGATAGAACTTCAAGGTGTCGGGAGTCAGAGTTTCCAGACCTTCGAATCGCACCTCCTCGACGACTTCCCCTGCTCCTACCTGTGCCAGCGCCGGTGAGGCCGAAGACACCAGGCAGAAGGCAACGAGCAGACGGCGGACCCAGACCCCTGCCCAGCCTCCGAGGCGTGACAGATCGGACTCTTGGGAATGGACGGCCATGGAAATGGGGATGTATTCGTTCCGCAGAAGCAGAGATTACCTGCAAACCGCTTGCCGAACCAAGCGATCGATTCTCGAGATCAGCTTTCGGAGGCGACTGCGGTGCGCTCGCGGGCTTCGAGCTCCAACTCGTTGTCCGCTACCGTGATGTGGATCAGCTCCATATCCTCTCCGTGACGAGCGATCAGTACCTCGGAGACCGCGTCCTGGACATGCCGCTGGATGGTGCGCCGCAAGGGTCGAGCTCCCGTGGACGGATCGATGCCGGCCTTCTCCAGCAACCACTCCTTGGCTTCGTCGGACACTACTACCGCCAAACCCCGCTCCTCGAGTGTCATATTGACATCCTCCAGAAGGATGTCGACGATGACCCGTAGCTCTTCTCTACCGAGCGGATTGAAGACGATCACCTCGTCTACCCGGTTGATGAATTCCGGACTGAAGGTCTTGCGCAGGGCCGCCAGGATCTCCTGTTCAATGCGTTCGAAGTCGCGCTTCTGGTCGGCCTCGCCAAATCCCATGCGACCCCCCCGCAGGACGAGCTGGCTGCCGATGTTGGACGTCATCAGGACGATCGTGTTCTTGAAATCGACCTGGTTGCCGTAGGCGTCGGTGAGCATCCCGTCCTCGAGAATCTGCAGCAGCAGGTTGGCCACATCGGGATGAGCCTTCTCGATCTCGTCGAAAAGGATCACCGAATAGGGTTGGCGGCGAATCCTCTCGGTCAGCTGCCCACCCTCGTCGTGGCCGATATATCCCGGCGGTGACCCGATCATCTTCGAGACGGCATGCTTCTCCATGTACTCGCTCATGTCGAACCGCACCAGAGACTGCTGGCTGCCGAACAGGAACTCGCCCAACCGCCGCGCCACCTCCGTCTTGCCGACCCCCGAGGGGCCCAGAAAGATGAACGAGCCCACCGGCCGTTGGGGATTGCTGACTCCGAGACGGGAGCGCCGGATCGCCCGGCTGATGGCACTGATGGCGTGGTCCTGTCCCACCACCCGCCGCCGCAGGGTGTCTTCCATCTGCATGAGCTTTTCCGCTTCCTCGCTCTGCAGGCTGGCCACCGGAATGCCGGTCCAGGAGGCGATCACCTCTTCGATATCCCGCCGGGTGACCTCCAGGGCCGCCTCCTCGTCTGTCTGCCCCTTGAGGCCTTCCAGATCTTCCCGCAGCTCGATCTCCTTCTCCCGGAGATACACGGCCCGCTCGAACTTCTTGTCGGAGATCGCCGACTTCATCTCGCGCACCACATCCGCGATCTCCTTCTCCAGGCGTCGCAGATTCTGGGTATCGCGCACCCGTCGCAGCTTGACCTTGGCACCGGCCTCGTCGATGACGTCGATGGCCTTGTCGGGCTGCTGCCGATCGGCGATGTAGCGACTCGACTGGTTGATGGCCGCCTGCAGCGCCTCCTCGGTGTAGCGCACCTTGTGGAAGGCCTCGTAGCGATCCTTGACGCCCTGCAGAATCTTGAAGGTCTCGGAATCATTGGGCGGCTCGATCTGCACGGACTGGAACCGGCGCAACAGGGAGCGGTCCTTTTCGATGTACTTGCGAAACTCTTTGAGGGTCGTGGCGCCGATGCAGGCCACGTCCCCGCGGGACAGGGCCGGCTTGAGGATGTTGGCGGCGTCCAGGGAACCCTCCGCCGAGCCGGCGCCGATCAAGGAGTGGATCTCGTCGATGAAGACGATGACCTCCGGGTTGTCCCGCAGCTCCGTGAGAATACCCTTCAAGCGCTCCTCGAACTGGCCCCGGTACTTGGTGCCGGCGACTACCAGGGACAGATCCAGAGCCAGGATCTTGCGCTGAGCCAGCGAGATCGGTACCCGACCTTCGACGATCCGCTGAGCCAGACCCTCGACAATGGCTGTCTTGCCAACCCCCGGCTCGCCCAACAGGATGGGGTTGTTCTTCGTCCGTCTGGAGAGCACCTGGATGATTCTCTCGACCTCTTCGTTGCGGCCGATCAACGGATCAAAGGTCCCCTGGGCCGCCAGGTAGGTGAGATCCCGAGCGTACTCGGACAGAAAGGGCAGCTCTTTCTTCTGCTGCGACGCTTCGCGCTCCTTGGCGATAGCCAGGACCTCTTCGCGCACGCTGTAGAGATCCATACCGGCTCGGGTGAGGGTTCGCATGGCGGCGCACCCTTCGACGCGCAGCAGACCGATGAGCAGGTGCTCGGAACCCACCGCGGAATGCAGCATGCTCTCGGCCTCGTGAGAAGCGTAGGCCAGGACCTTCTTCGATTCCTCCGACAGCGGGAGCTCTGCCGTGGATGAGATGCGCTCGACAAAGACCCGCTCTCCCTCGATCTCCTTGCGCAACGCCTCCGACTTGACCTCCATCCGTCGAAAGAGCTCTCCGATCGTCTCCTCGCCCTCGCGCAGGATGCCAAGCAGAATATGCTCGGTCTCGATCACCCGACTGCCGAGCTTGCTCGCCTCGTAGCGGGCGAAGAATAGAGCTCGACGTGCCTTTTCGTTGTACTTCTCGAACATTTCAGACCCTCAGTCTCGTTCCCGCCCGTGATTCTACTCGGATGTGCGAATCGTTGCGCCGACAGCGCCAGCTTCTCACTGTCTACGCGGCTTCCGGGATGTGGGATTCAGCGGCCGATCGGCTGCAACAGACCGCCCTCGAGGGCCAGGACTCTACCACAGCGACCCGCCAGTTCCGGGTTGTGAGTCACCACCAGAGCCGTGGTTCCATGGCGTTTCTGGAGCTCCAGCATCAGATCGAAAACCTGCTCGCCGCTGCGTGGGTCGAGATTGCCGGTCGGCTCATCGGCGAGCAGCAGCGGCGGCTCCAGCATCAGGGCTCGGCAGAGCGCTACGCGTTGCCGCTCGCCTCCGGAAAGTTGATTCGGAAAATGCTGGCGGCGGTCGGTCAGACCCACCTCCGCCAGCAGGCCGCGAGCCCGATCTCGCAGATCGCTCGGCGATCTCCCGGCGATCCGACCCGGCATCATGATGTTCTCCTCAGCGGTGAAATCAGACAACAGTTCCTGGAACTGAAAGACGAAGCCCAGCGTTCGGTTGCGAAACTCGGCCAGGCCCTGACGATCGAGGCCATGCAGGTCCTGCCCGCCGATCGTCACCTCGCCGGAGTCGGGCACATCCAGAGCGCCCAGCAGGTGCAGCAGGGTCGACTTCCCACACCCGGAGGGTCCGACCACGGCGACGAACTCGCCCGCTGCGACCTCGAGATCGGTTCCCCGCAGGACCTCGACGCTGCGGATTCCGTCTCGATAGGTCTTGTACAGGCCGCTGGCTTGCACCGACACGCTCATCGATTCAGGGCCTCCACCGGGTGCAGCCTGCCGGCTCTCGACGCCGCCAGCCAGGAGCAGCCCAGGGTGAGGACAACCGTCGCCGTGAGGATCACCCCGACCTCCAGCGGACGTACGAGAAACGGTACATGATCGAGAAAATAGACATCGCCTGGCAGGGAGAGGAGCTGGTACCGATCGAGTACCCAGGCGCCGCCGACTCCCAGGGCGGTGCCCAGCATAGAGCCTACTCCCACCAGGAGGACCCCCAGCCAGAGGAAGATCGCTCGCAGGCTGTCGGGTCGGGCTCCCATCGCCCCGAGCATTCCCATCTCGGCCTGCTTGTGGGTGAGGATCAGCATCAGATCGGAGATCACAGCCATGGCTGCAACTACCACGATGAGGAAGACCGCCACGAACATTAGGCTCTTTTCCAGCCGCAGGAGGAAGAGCAGGGCCCTGTTCAGATCCTGCCAGGTGCGCACTTCCGCTCCCGCCGGCAGGCTCTGCCGAAGATCCTCGGCAACTCCGAGAGCCGCCTCGATATCGTCGGTATCCACCCGCAATCGTTGCTGACCGGCACCGAACAGCTGAATGGCATCCTTCAGCGGCAAGGCGATCCTGTCGTCCTGCTCGGTCCGGCCTGCCTTGAAAGTACCGGCGATGACCAACCTCTGAACCCGTGGTTGCGGGCCCATCGGCGTCAGCGTGGGATGAGCGGACACCACCTCGAGGACTTCGCCAGCCGCCAGGCCCCAGGTCCTGGCCAGGCGATCGCTCACATACAGACCGGGTGAGCGGCTCGCCGCCTGCGGGAACTGATCCGGCAGCGTGTCGGCGAAACCCACTACCTCCACCGGTCTGGCGCGGCCAGCTGACAGAACCCAGCCCCGGCCACGCAACCACACCTCCACAGCTGCGACGCCTGGATGGGTGCGGAGGTCTCCGACGACGAGGTCCGGATCGGCACTGGCAGGCAGCGTGATCTCGATCGGTGCGGTGCGAGTCAGCACCTCTTCCCGTAATACCGTCTGAAACCCTGTCAGCGCCGAGGACGACAGAATCAACGCTGCCACCCCTAGGGTGATCCCTCCCGCAGCGGTGAGCGACAGGAAGGTCACGAAGGCGTTGCGACGGGAGCTACGCAGGTACCGCTGCGCGACGAAGAACGGAAAGGAGCGCTGGGACCGGGTCACTTCGCCTCGTCGGCCTCGGGACGCAGCAACGGAAAGAGAATCACGTCGCGAATCGAGCTGCTACCGCTGAAGAGCATGGTCAGACGGTCGATCCCGATCCCCTCGCCGCCAGCGGGAGGCATACCGTGCTCCATAGCCCGCACGTAGTCGTGATCGAATCGATGGGCTTCGTCGTCCCCCAGCTGACGCGCCTCCAACTGCCGGCGGAATCGGTCGGCCTGGATTTCGGGATCGTTGAGCTCGGTGAAGGCGTTGGCGATCTCCATACCACCCATGTAGAGCTCGAAACGCTCAGTGAATCGCGGGTCCTCGTCCGATCGTTTCGCGAAGGGCGACACTTCGACCGGGTACTCGGTAATGAAAGTCGGCGCCACCAGATGCTCCTCGGCCACCGATTCGAAGAGCTCCATGAGAAAGCGCCCGTACCAGCCCTCGGGTACCTCGGCGTCGGGATGATCCGACTCGAAGGCCGCCCGAGACCCAGCGGTCAGGACCGGATGGGCGGCATCCTTGACGACCACCGGCCACGGCAGCTCGCGACTGGCGAAGATGGCGGCCAGGTCGGCCAGATGCTCGAGCCTGTCGGGTTCCACATCGCCGTATCGGGCGATGGCCTGCTTGATCGTCAGACGCTGCCAGGGTCGGGTGAGCTCGATCGAGTCTTCCTGCCACTCGACGCTCTCGCCGCCCAGGATCTCTCGAGCCAGCTCGAGCACCATCTCCTCGGTGAAGTCCATCAACTGCTCGTAGTCGCTGTAGGCCCAATAGAACTCGAGCATGGTGAACTCGGGATTGTGCTGCGTCGAGATCCCTTCGTTGCGGAAGTTCCGATTGATCTCGAAGACCCGATGGATGCCTCCCACCAACAGACGCTTGAGGTAGAGCTCGGGCGCGATCCGCAGATAGAGATCGATGTCCAGCGCGTTGTGGTGGGTCACGAAAGGCCGGGCCGCCGCGCCGCCAGGGATCGACTGCATCATCGGCGTTTCGACCTCCAGGAAATCGTGGCGCTTCAAAAAGGACCGTAGGCCGTCGACCAGGGCGGCGCGAACCTCGAAGACCCGGCGGGACTCTTCATTGAAGAGAAGATCGAGATACCGACGACGGTACCGGGACTCCACATCGGTCAGCCCATGCCACTTCTCGGGCAAGGGTCGGACCGCCTTGGCCAGCACCTCGGCTGCCGCAGCCTGCAGAGTGAGCTCTCCGGTCCGGGTGCGGATGAGCGCTCCACCGACCACCAGATAGTCCCCCACATCCAGATGCTCGAAGACCCTTGTCGCCGCCTCATCGAGCTGCGGGTGACGGACCATGACCTGCAGCTTGGTGCGGCCGTCGTGGAGATCGACGAACGAAGTCTTGCCGTGGCGCCGAACGGCTCGCACCCTTCCCGGGACGCGCAGCTCGATGGCGGCCTCCTGCAGGTCCTCGGCACTCTGCTCGTGGTACTGCTGGTGTACCTGGAAGGGCTCGAGATCGTAGACGACACGCGTCGGATAGGGCTTGACTCCCTGCTCTTCCAGGGCGCGTTTCTTCTGCTTGCGGTTCTCGATCTGCGATTCCAGCTCAGACATGGCTTGGCCCCTTCGCCTCGGATCCTCGGCCGCGGACTGCCCGGAACAATAACCGATTTCCGGCGAGACTGTTACCATCGCTCAGATGAGCGAGCGGCAGAAGGATCTGGATCTGGCTGTGTCCCGCTGGCAGGCCGCCGGCTGGCCCAAGCCCAAGGTTCTGCTGGTCTCAGGCTCCGGTCTCGCCGTCGAGATGGAACCGCGCGAAGGATTCGAGGCGCCCCTTTCCGACTGGCTGCCGTTCCCCACCCGCCAGATCGAGGGTCACCCGCTCAACACCCAGATTCTCGAGCCACGCCCGGGAGTGACCGTCCTCTACCAGCAGGGACGATTGCACTCGTACCAGGGCTACGACGCCCATCAGACGGTCTTCATGATTCGCCTGGCGGCCCTGCTGGGAGCCGAGTTTCTGATCATGTCCAATGCCGCCGGGGGCCTGAATCCCGAATATCGCCCGGGAGATCTGGTCCTTATTCGCGATCATCTGAATCTGATCGGTCTCAACCCCCTGCGTGGCAGCATCCCGCCCGACTGGGGCCCGCAGTTTCCCGACATGAGTGAGGCGTACGACGAGCCGCTGCGGGCCGCCGCTCGCCAAGCCGCCGCCGAAGCGGGTCTCGATCTGGCGCAAGGCGTCTATGCCGCCGTGGCAGGTCCCAGCTACGAGACACCGGCAGAGGTTCGCATGCTGCAGGTTCTGGGTGCCGATCTGGTCGGCATGTCGACCGCACTCGAGATCATCGCCGCCCGCCATATGGGTCTGCGATGCCTGGGCGTCTCGTTGGTGGCCAACATGGCTCCCGGAGTGGCCGCAGGCCCGACGGATCATGCCGAAGTTCTGGCAGCCGCCGCGGCAGCCGGCCTGCAGCTCCGCGATGTTCTGGCCAGATTGTTCGATTCCGCGGTCTTCGACGACGGCTAGCTCTTGCCGGACTCCGTCGGCAAGTCGATGCCGGCCTCCGGGACCGACAGCAGCTCACTGGCCGCCGACTCGGAAGTGAATCCCGAGACTCCGCCTGACTTCTCGCCGCCACGACTGGCGGGCATCATCAAGACCAGACCGGAGTACTCGCGCAGCATGCGTGCCCGCAGACGCTGCAGATCCTGGGCCTCACCGATCTCGCCCTGGTAGACCGCCGCCTCGATCAGGTGGGAGAAGTGCTTGATGTAGGCGTCCGCGATCGTCGCGGTCTGTCGCGATCGGCGGATCAGCTTGTCGGGCATCGCACCGGGATGGCGGCTCTGCAGCCCCCGCATCTCCTCGACATCCTGGCCGATCCGGCGACGCAGGGCGGCGGCAGCCAGAACGAAGGCATCGGCGCCCGACTCGCTCGTACCCGAGCCCGCCCGCCGGCGGAAGGCGACGATCTCGCGCTCTTCGAGACGAAAGGTCGCCAGCGAGGTGTCGCTGGTCGCCTGTTCCGCAGCGATCTCACCGCTCAGCCCGGAGAGCGCCTTGAGCAGAACGCTCCAGTGCGGTTCCAGGCATTCGAGATCGGGAACCAATCCCGAGCTGACCTCACCGTTGGCTGGCGTCCAGGCCCGCACGGGTGGCGGCGCGCCAGTCTCCGCATCGGCCGCCGGATCTGCCGCAGCCAGACGCGACGTCACATCCCGGAGTGTGTCGCCCAGCGCAACCAATTCGCTGATGCGAACATTGTTGGCCTTGGCTCGCTCGCGGAACCTGCCGACCTGTTCCTGCAGCACCTGCAGCTCCGCCTGCAGCTCGGCCTCCGGCTGCGCTGTCTCCTGGAGCTGGCTGAGCCGGTGGTAGTCCTCGATCAGTCGGAGCTCTTCGTGACCACGAAGCTCTTCGATCTTGCGGCGGAAGGAGTTGTTGACCTGCACCACCAGGGGGAGGATCCTGGCGTGGAAGATCCGCGGCCCCATGTCGTGCTTGAGAGCCCGATAGACATCCACCCGACGACTCTCGTTGAGCTCTTCGAAGGTCTTGACCCAGCGCACCTCGGATTGCAGATCCTGGAGTGAGCTGATCAGACCCTCCAACTCCTGATCGGGGATGGCTACGCCCTCTGCCGAAGTGAGCAGACCTTGCAGGACCTTGTCGAGACGGCTGCGGTCCGCTTTCAGATCCGGACCGGCAATCCGCTCGGCCAGACGGCTGATCAGGAAGTCCACCTTGTCGAGTCGGTCGGCCTGCCAGGGGATTCCCCGCTGGATTTCGAGGTAGAACCGGACCACTTCGATGAGAATCCGGTCGTCCAGAGCTCGAACCTGGTCGAAGAAACGTCGTAGCTCCGAGGGGCTGATGGACTGCTCCTCCTTCGTCAACTCCTCGACCAGACGCGCAACCTCGCGCTCCAGAACCCCGATCTCCGCCGAGCTCTGGGGATCCAGACCGGTGGTCGCTCCATGCAGGCTCTCGGAGAAGTCCTTGAGCCGCCCGAAGAGGGGCTGGAAGGTGTCGGACCGGTTCTGGAACTCGATGCCGGAGTTGAGTCGGTGCATCCCCATCAGCAGCTGATGGAATGCCCAGGCCGCCTTGAAGCGAGCCGACAGCGCCAGGTGACGCTGCTCCAGGGGATTGACGTCTCGATCTACCATCGGTGTAACCTTCGCAGAACGCAGGGGGGAATCGCTATGGAATATGAACGCTTACCCGGTCGTCTACGGACCCTGATCTCCGAGGAAGAGCTGCAGAAGAGGATCAGCCATCTGGCGGCGGCGATCGACCGGGACTTCGCCGATTCCGACCCCCTGCTGTGTATCGGAGTGCTCAAGGGCTCCGTCTTCTTCATGGTCGACCTGCTCAAACAGGTAAAGATCCCGGTGGCCGTCGACTTCTTTCAGACCGCCAGCTACGGCGGCGGCACCTCCCCGGGTGAGGTGCGGATCCGTAAGGACATCGATCTGACCATTCGGGGCAAGGACGTTCTGCTGATTGAGGACATCGTCGACACCGGCTACACGCTGCGGACGATTCTCGATCTGTTCCGCTTCCGTGGCGCCAGAACCGTCAGACTCTGTGCTCTGCTGGACAAGGTCGATGCCCGCGAGGTGAAGGTTCCCATCGATTACCGCGGCTTCCCCATCGACAACGTCTTCGTGGTCGGTTACGGACTCGATCTGGACGAGCGCTATCGCAATCTGCCATTCATCGGCGTCGTCGAGCAGGAACCCGACGACGAGGCCGACCCATCGACTCGCTGAAAGGAGAACGTGCTCTCATGCAGACCTATCACACCGATCAAGCACCGGAGGCCATCGGACCCTACTCGCAGGCCATCTCCGCCGACGGTTGGCTCTTCACCTCTGGCCAGGTGGGTATCGACCCCGCTACCGGCGAGATCGTCGAGGGAGGGTTCGAGGCTCAGGCGCAACAGGTCCTGACCAACCTGAGCAAGGTGCTGACCAACGCCGGCTGCTCGTTCTCGGACGTGGTCAAGGCGACCGTCTATGTAGCGGACATGGCGGACTTTCCGGTTCTCAACGCCATGTATGGTGAGGCGATGGGGGCTCACAGACCGGCCCGATCGACCGTGCAGACAGCAGGTCTGCCCAAGGGGGCGCTGGTCGAGATCGATCTGATCGTCAGGATTCCGTAAGCTCGGCCGGAGTCCTAATCGATCTGTAGATCGAGGTATTCGGCTTCCAGCTCATCGAGGAGGCCGGCCCGGCCCTCTGCCGCCACCTCTTCGATCACCTGGCGACTCTCTGGATCCAACCAACTGACGACACCGAGATTGCCCTCGCGGGTCAGCAACATCAGGTCGTGGCTCTCCCGGTCCGTCCAGCGCGCGGCCCGGAAGAACGCCTGGCCTCGAGACTCCTGCCGACCCAACCGCAGCCAGAGCTCGCCGATCGCCAGCAGGATCCCAGCCAGGTGCCGATTGTGGGTCAGACGGCTGGGTGCGGCAGGCAGCGGCCGGCCCAAGAAAGGCCGCATACCTGTCCGGTACACGGTCGCCGCAAAGGCCCGTTCGTCCGGCGTCGGACCGTGGAAGAGTCTCTCAAAACCTCGATCGCCAGCCAGTTCGACCACCCGTCGGCGATCGGCCGGAGCAAGATCCGCGGCGACCCCTCGAACAGCGCCGACGCCGATCGAGGCCAGAATCTCCAGTCCCTGTTTCCACTGGCCCGGTTCGTCGCTGTAGCCTGCCACCAGCGGCCAGAGAACCGTGGCGCTCGCGGGAATCTGCTGCAGCTGCTGCCAATCGCCCGTGACAACAGGGTGGAGAACATCGATCACCTGGAGATCGACGGCCGCTCGTCCAGCCGCAGGCTCCCCCGGCAGGCTCTGCAGCAGGATCGGGGGGCCCTGGTCGCCGACACCCGCGAGAATCTGCTGCCGCAACTCCCCATCAGCGGGGGCCGTCGGCGGCAGGTAGAGGACATCATCGAGCTCCCGCAGGGCGGCCAGGTCGATCTCTGCTGGCGCCGCAGGGCGCTCCCTACCGAGGCTGCAGCTGGAGAGATCCAACCAGAGACCCGGGGCCGCTGGCCAGGGCCGTAGCCGATATCGCACCCAGGCGTGGCCCGGGTCCGGCATTTGCTCGACGAGCTTCAAGCTGTCTCCTAGCCGAGGAGCGCCTCGGCGAACTCTCTGGGGCGGAACTCGATGAGATCCTCGGCCCCCTCACCCACACCGAGGAACATCACCGGCAGCTTCAGATCGCGGGCCACGGCCACGACTACACCACCCTTGGCCGTGCCGTCGATCTTGGCCAGCAGCACGCCATCGACCTCGACCACCCGGGTGAACTCCCGGGCCTGGGAGATCGCGTTCTGTCCGGTCGTGGCATCGAGGACCAGAAGGGTCGAACGCTGCCACCCCTCGGACTGGCGGTCGATGACCCGTTTGATCTTGGCCAACTCGGCCATCAGGTGGTCCTTGTTGTGCAGCCGACCAGCGGTGTCGACGATGACGTGATCGATACCTCGCGCCCTGGCTGCCTGCAGTGCATCGAAGACCACCGCGCCGGGATCGGCGCCATGAGCCTGCTTGATCACATCGACACCCAGACGTTCCCCCCAGAGTGAGATCTGCTCCACCGCCGCTGCCCGAAACGTGTCACCGGCGGCCAGCAGGACACTCTGCCCCCTGTCCATCCAGTAGCGGGCCAGCTTGGCGGCGGAGGTGGTCTTACCGACCCCGTTGACTCCGACGATCAGGGTGACCACCGGCTGGCTGCCGACGACGGTCGGCCGCGGTGCCTCCATCAGCAGGGCCGTCATCTCTTCGACCAGGCGCCGTCGCAAGCGCTGCACATTGCCACTCTCACCCTCACGCACCGTGTCCTTGAGACGCTCGACCAATTCGAGACTGGTCTCGACACCCAGGTCGGTGCCGATGAGGCTCTCCTCCAGGTACTCCAGGGTCTCTTCGTCCACCACACCGCGGCCCGTCACCGCCGCGTCGAAACGCTCGAGAAACTCGGTGTGGGTCATCAGAAGCCCCTTTTTGAGCTTCTTCCAGAACCCCTTGGACTCCGCCTCCAGCGGTGCCGACTCTTCGGCCAGATCCAGCCATTCGGGTCTTGATTCTTCGTTCACCGTTCAGAAGACCTCTCGCTCCAGCTGGATCGCCGCCCGCCGCAGACTCTCGCGGGCCGTGGCGATCTGGGCCGGCTGTCGTTGCACCAGAACCAGGTAATAGCCGTCGGGCAGGACGGTCACGTGCAGGTGTCTACGCCGACGCTCGATGTGAAACCAGTGAATCGACCCCAGGTCGGCCGCCGAGACGATGTTTCCAACCTGCCGGAGGTAGATTCCCAGATAGGCTCCGAGGAGCTGCATCTCGTAAGGGCTTTCATCGGCGCAGGCAAAATCCACCGTCTCACCCGCGTCGTCGATGAAAAGAACTCCAACGGCATCGGGATGGTCCGCCAACAAATTGGCCAGCACGTACTGAAAAGGCATCAGATGGACTCCTCGTCGAGAGCCCTAAGCGGTGGCCCGCGGGGGGCTACACCAGGTCTCTCGCGGGCATAGGCTAGCGCGAGGCGGCAGCTTTGGCTACAGGGGCAGGAGCGGCAGCTGGTGTCGACTGACGCTTTTGGATCTGACCACTCTCGAAGGCTTGCGTGAAGGCATCGACCACATTGACATCGAACCGCTTGGTCTTCAGCTTGATGATGGTCTCGACGGCGAAAAGCGGTTCGTAGGCCTTCTGGTACGGGCGATTGGTGGTGATGGCATCGAAGGTGTCGGCCACTCCCACGATCCGAGCCGATAGCGGGATCTGCTCGGCGGTCAGTCCATCCGGATAGCCCTTGCCGTCCCAGGCCTCGTGGTGCCAGCGGATCGCCGGGATCATCTCCTTGAGCTGTTCGATACGGCTCATGATCTGGGCTCCGATGACCGGGTGCAGCTTCATCTGCTCGTATTCCTCGTCGGTGAGCACGCCGCTCTTGCGCAGGATGCGGTCTTCGATACCGATCTTGCCGACGTCGTGCAGCAGGGCCCCGACCCAGATCCGGTGCTGCTCATCGGCGGGCAGACCCAGATGCTTGGAGATGATCCTGCTGTACGCGGCCACCCGTTCCGAGTGCCCACGGGTGTAGGGATCCTTGGCGTCGATGGCCGCCACGAAGGATCGCATGGAGCCGATGAAGAGCTCGCGGTTCGCTTGCGCCGCCGCCCGCAGTTGGTCGACGTGATCCTGCAGATGACCGCTCATGCGGTTGAAGTCCGACGCCAGCTCGTGGAATTCGCGGCTCGGTCCCAGGACCTCGACCCGCTTGTCGAACTTGCCCTCGGCGATCTCGTGGGTGGTGTCGGCCAGATCCTGGATCGGCCGACTGACCTTGCGAGTGGCCAGCGCGGCGATCACCAGGGCCAGGAGGATCAGGGTGCCGGAGGAGATGAGGGTGTTGATGACCATCTGGTTGACGGCCGCTGGTACCAGGTCGGCCGGTCGCTGGACAACGATCCCCCAGCCCGGCGCTTCCACCGGGCTGATCCGGCCTAGCATCCGGCGCCGTCGTCCGTTGACGTTGAGGGTGTACTCCAGGGTCATGTTGAGGGGGGTCTGGACAAAGTCCTGCACCAGGCGCGATTGGCCGACGGCCTGCTTCTCTTCCACGTCGGCGTCGCCCCACCAGAGAAGTCGGCCAGGCCGATCCACCAGGAAGACCTGCACATCTCCCTGCGTCTCCTGCTCGAAGACCGATTCCATCCGGCGGAGCTTGACCACACCCTGGACGAAAAGGGTGGGACTTCCCTCCGAGGAGAGAATGGGCACTGCCAGCACCGCTACCGGCTCACCGCTGTCAGGCAGAACCAGGAAGCGGAAGCTCGCCGATCGATGATCGCGGACGCTGGCATAGGTCGCGTCCAGCGCGTCGAGCAGCTCTGGAGTCTGGCGAACAATGGCCGCGTAGGGACCGCGACCGTCCAGGTTGAGCAGCCGCACGGCGGCCAGCTCGGTCTCCGGATCGACCGCCAGCAGGGTCTCGAAACGGCGCTGCAGCCACTCCTGCCGAAGCTTTACTCCCACGTCTCCCTCCGGCGGTGCCAGCAGGAGCGTCTCACCGAGCTGCGTCAGGCGCCGCTGATTCGACAGCAGATGCTGGTTGAGCTCCAGGGACAGAAACTGGGCGGATCGCGTCAGATGGGTCTTCTCCTGGGTCTCGAGAATCTCTCGGTTCTGACGAACCACCAGATAGCTGCTGACGGCCAGAGGTACGATGCCGGCCACGAGCAGCAGCAGGAATAGCAGATGCCGCAGCTTGAGTTGCTGGAGGATGCGAGTGAAGAAGTCCATGGCGCGCAGGCCCTGCCCGGCCCGGAATGGCCAGGGGCTGGGCAAAAAGTATACGCGCCGCCTGCCGATCTATCTGTTAAGGACGCCACCCCTGAAGGCGACGTTCAAAGGCGCTCGAGAGGCGCGGCCAGAAACTCCGTTAGCTCCCGCAAGACTTCGGACTCCTCGACCCCGGAGGTGGGCTGGCCGGACCCGATCCGGGTCGGCAGGATCCATACCAGTCCCGACTCGCGGGCCTTCTTGTCACGCCGCATCATTTCCAGGAGCTCCTGCGGATCGACCTCCGGCAGCTGGGGCAGATCGAAGCGGCAGATCAGCGAGTGGAGTCGATCGATGGCATCCACATGCAAACCCCGCTTGGCCGCCAGGCGAAGTGCGAAGAGCATCCCGTACCCCACCGCCTCACCATGTCGCAGGGCCTTGTAGTCCAGCCGAGCCTCGAGCGCGTGCCCCAGGGTGTGACCGAAATTGAGCATCCGACGCAGGTCGTTCTCCTCGGGATCCTTCTCCACCACCTCGATCTTGGCCTGTGCCGCCCGCGCCACGATGGGGCCCAGCAGGGCCGCATCGCCGCTGAGCAGGCCGTCCAAGCCCTCCTCCACGTCCTCGAAGAGCTGTCGATCCAGAATGGCGCCGACCTTGACGACCTCCATCAGACCCGCACCGAGCTCCTCCCTGGGCAGCGTCTCCAGAAACCGGGTATCGGCCACGGTGGCCCAGGGGTGGCAGAAGAGACCGACGCTGTTCTTGGCTTCTGGGAGATTGATGCCGGTCTTGCCCCCGATGGAAGCATCCACCTGAGCCAGCAGGGTGGTCGGGATCTGCAGGAACGAGATCCCCCGCAGAAAGCAGCCGGCAGCGAAACCCGCGAGATCGCCTACGCTGCCGCCACCAAAGGCGATGACTCGACTGTCCCGCTTGCCGCCGCAGGAGAGCATCTCCCCCCAGAGCCTCTGTGCTGTCGCCGCCGATTTTGCGGCCTCACCCTCTGGCACCTCGAAACGGGTACCGTCGGCCACTGTGGCCAGAATCGGTTCCAGGACCCCGCCGTGGAGCTGCCAGACCCGCGGTGTCGTGATCACGAAGACCGTCCGGTCCTCCAACCAGCCGCCTATCTCCTGGACAAAGGCCTCCAGCGCCCCTTCGCCGGCAAGGACCGGAGTCGACCCTCCGGGGTGACGTAGGGTCATGCGCGCCACACTCATCGTCGGCTACTCCTCGAGACCGAGGTCGCGCAGCTGCGCTCGGTCCACCGCCGCTGGGGCGTCGGTCATCAGACAGGTGGCTGAGGCGGTCTTGGGAAAGGCGATCACATCGCGGATGGAGTCGGCTCCGGCCATCAACATGATGATGCGATCGAGTCCCAAGGCCAGCCCCCCGTGGGGAGGAGCACCATACCGCAGAGCGTCCAGGAGAAAGCCGAATCTCTCCCTGCCCTCTTCGCGACCGATTCCCAACACCTCGAAGGCACGCTCCTGGAGCTCACGATCGTGGATACGGATGGAGCCACCGCCCAACTCGAGTCCATCCATGACGACGTCGTACGCCCGGGCGCGAACGGAGCCCGGGTCCTTATCGAGACGGTCCAGGTCGCGTGGATCCGGGGTGGTAAAGGGGTGGTTGCAGGCCAGGAAGCGACCGGCATCCTCATCCCACTCCACCAGCGGAAACTCGGTGATCCAGACAAATTCGTGTCGAGACGGATCGACAAGATCGCAGGCCCTGGCCGCCTCCAGACGGAGCGCTCCCAGCGCCTTGGACGCCACAGTCTCTGCTGCCGCCACCAGCAACGCCAGATCCCCCTCCGCCATATCGAGTCGGTCCGCCAGCTGCTCGAGGACGGCAGGCTCGACGACGTTCTTGACCTGAAACACCACCTCACCATCCAGTCGCTTCAAGGTCAGCGCGCCGGCGGCCCCTTCGCCCCGGGCCACCTCGGCCCAGGCATCCACCTGCTTGCGACTGGCGGTCGCCAGGCCGGGAAACTTCACGGCCCGGATGACCCCGCCGTCGGCCAGGGTTTGGCTGAAGCCTCGGAACTCCGTCTGGCCCAGCAGATCGCCCACGTCGACGATCTCCAGGTCGAACCGCAGATCGGGTCGATCGCTGCCGAATCGACGCATGGCCTCGGCGTAGGGCAGGCGTTGGAACGGCACCTGCGGCTCGATCCCGGCCAGCGGGAAGATGCGGGCGAAAAGACCCTCGATCAGGCCGAAGAGCTCGTCCTCCGACGGAAACGCCATCTCGACATCGACCTGGGTGAACTCCGGTTGCCGATCGGCGCGCAGGTCCTCATCGCGGAAGCAGCGAGCGATCTGGACATAGCGATCGAAGCCCGCCACCATGAGGATCTGTTTGAATAGCTGTGGCGACTGGGGCAGGGCGTAGAAGGTACCCTGCTTGACTCGGCTGGGTACCAGATAGTCCCGGGCGCCTTCCGGGGTCGAGCGCGTCAAGATCGGCGTCTCGATATGCAGGAAGCCCTGCTCGTCGAAGTACTTCTGGATCTCCAGGGTGACCTTGTGCCGCAGAATGAGGTTCTTCTGCAGCTCGGCTCGACGCAGATCGAGGTAGCGATAGCGAAGCCTGGTCTCTTCGCTGGCGTCCACCTGGCCACCGATAGCGAAGGGCAGGGGCTCGGCCCGCGCCAGGATCTCGGCTCGCTCCGCCACCACCTCCACCTCACCGGTCGCCATCTCGGGGTTGACCGCATCGGCCGCCCGCTCGGCCACCGGACCCTCGACCTTCACCACGTACTCGAGTCGCACGGCATCGAGAATCGCCGCCGCCTCCGGCTGTTCTTCCGGTCTGACCACCACCTGGACGATGCCGCTCCGATCGCGGACCTGAAGAAAGATGAGGCCGCCCATGTCGCGTCTCCGGTGGACCCAGCCCTCGAGCATGATCCGCTGACCGACATCTTCGGTGCCCAACGTTCCTGCTCCTCGACGATTCATTCCGACTCCCCCAGATGCTCCACCAGTGCGTCCCGCGTAACCTGGGATTGGGACGCCGTCTCCAGATCCCGAACCGTCACCGTACCACCGGCCATCTCGTCGTCGCCGATCAGGATCACCCACCGACAGCCCGAACGATGAGCTCGTTTGAGAGCCGCCTTGACCGATCGACGCGACAACTCGGCAGCCACCGACAACCCCTGCCGCCGCAGGGACTCCGCCACCGCCAGCGCCTCCTCGGTCGGCACGTTTCCGGCGGTGACCACCGCGATGGGAGCCACAGGCGACAACCGGACAGACGTCTCTTCGGGCAGTACCTCCAGCAGGCGATCTTCGCCGATGGCAAAGCCGATGGCAGGCTGAGGCTGTCCTCCGAGCTCCTCCACCAGGCCGTCGTACCTGCCGCCGCCGACGATCGCATCCTGCGCCCCGAGCCCCTCCGAAACGATCTCGAAGACCGTGCGCGTGTAGTAGTCCAGACCCCGCACGAGTCGAGGCTCGACGCGAAACGGCAATCGGTGCCGTTCGAGGATGGTCTGCACGGTGGCGAAGTGTTGCCGAGAATCCTCGGTCAGACAGTCCACCAGCTGCGGGGCCCCTGCCAGCAGACTCTTTTCACCAGCATCCTTGGTGTCGAGGATTCGCAGGGGATTGGTCTCCAGACGGCGCTGGCTGTCGGCGGTCAGGCGGTCGCGATGGGGCTCCAGAAATTCCCGTAGACGGGTCCGGTAGGCGGCCCTGGAATCTTCGTCCCCGACCGTGTTGAGCTGCACGACCAGATCCCGAAACCCGAGCTCGCCCAGGAATCGCACCAGCATCAAGATGAGCTCGGCGTCGGAATAGGGGCCCGGATCGCCGATCAGCTCGGCACCGATCTGGTGGAACTGCCGGTAGCGGCCCTTCTGGGGTCGCTCGTAACGGAACTGGGGACCGATGTAGAACAGCTTGGCCGGTAAGGGCTCACGCTGCAGCCCCTGCTGAATAAAGGCCCGAACCACCGAAGCCGTGTTCTCGGGCCGCAGGGTCAAGCTCCTACCCTTGCGGTCCTGGAAAGTGTACATCTCCTTGCCGACGATGTCGGTCGACTCGCCGACGCTGCGAACGAAGAGCTCCGTGTCTTCCAGGATGGGCGTCCGGATCTCCCGGTAGCCGTAGGTCTCGAAGACCCGGCGGGCCACTTCCTCGACGCCAGACCAGACAGAGGTCTCCGGAGGGAGCAGATCGCGGGTTCCCTTGACGGCTTGAAATCTCTGGCTCATGCCCCGTTCCCGGACGCAGTTCGTCCTGCGAGTATCTCGAGGTATTCGTTCTTGAGGCGCACATAGCGGCGACTGATTTCGCGATTCGCCTCCAACTGTTCGGGGGTCAACGGTCGGACCACTCTGGCTGGCACCCCCATGGCCAGATGGCCCGTCGGTATTCTCTGCCCGGGAACCACAACCGCACCGGCGGCAACCTGCGCCCCACGTTCGATCACTGCGCCATCCAGGACCGTGGCGCCGATGCCGATCAGCGAGCCGTCCTCTAGGGTGCAGCCGTGCACGATGGCGCCATGCGCAATGGCTACCTCAGAACCGATCTCCAGCGGGAATCGTTGGTGGGTCACGTGCAGTATCGCTCCATCCTGAACATTGGTTCGCTCACCGATTCGTATCCAGTTGACGTCTCCACGGGCCACGGTGTGAAACCAGAAGGAGACATCGTTGCCCACCGTCAACTCTCCGACGAGGTACGCGTTGGGCGCCAGAAACACTCCTCTGCCCAACTGCGGCTCGACCCCGCGATACGAATGGATGGGCATAGTCTGGGCATCCCCCGAGGAAAGGCGCTGGCGCGAGCAATGATAGCGTACGCCGCGACCTCCTGGACCCCCGATCCGGGCCCCATCCATGCCCCGAAACTCGCCGCGAATCGATGTCGTCATTCCGGCCTTCAACGAAGAGGCCTCTCTACCTCTGGTCCTCGCGGCGATTCCTCGGCCACCGGTCGATCGGGTCATCGTCGTCGACAACAATTCCACCGACGGTACGGCTCGAGTGGCACAGAAGGGCGATGCCATCGTCGTCGAGGAGAGTCGGCCCGGATATGGCAGCGCCTGTCTGGGGGGTCTGGCTCACCTGCGACGCCATCGACCGCCCGATATCGTGGTCTTCCTCGACGCCGATTTCTCGGATCACCCTGAGGAGCTGCCCCGACTGATCGACCCGATCCTCGGCAACCAGGCCGATCTGGTCATCGGTTCACGGACTCTCGGCCAGCGGGAAGCCGGGGCACTCCTGCCCCAGGCCCGGGCGGGAAACCTCATCGCCTGCTGGCTGATTCGCCTACTCTACGGTCACCGCTACACCGACCTCGGACCGTTTCGCGCCATCCGCTGGGAGTCTCTGGAGGATCTGGCGATGAACGACCCGGACTTCGGCTGGACAGCCGAGATGCAGGTCAAGGCCCTGAAGCGGGGTCTGAGAACCGTCGACGTGCCGGTGAGCTACCGCAAACGCATCGGGGTGTCCAAGATCACCGGCACCGTCAAGGGAACGGTCCTGGCTGGCTACAAAATCCTCTGGACGGTTCTGCGCTACAGTATCCGCCGATGACCGATCCACCGGTACGGGCTGCAAGGGAAGTCGAGGTCCGCTACGCCGAGACCGACCAGATGGGCGTCGTCCACCACGCCAACTACCTGGTCTGGTTCGAGCTCGCCCGCACCCACCTGTGCACGATCTCCGGCTTCCACTACAGTTCCATCGAGGAGCTCGGGTACCTCCTGATGGTCACCGCAGCCGAGGTCCAGTATCGACGGGGTGCTCGCTACGGCGACACGATTCAAGTGGTCGCCTGGCTCGAGCGATTGGCCAGCCGGGGCCTGCAGTTCGGCTACGAAGTTCGACGCGACGATCAGCTGTTGGCCACCGGTGCCACCAAGCACGTCTGGGTCGAAGCCGCCACCGGCAAGCTCTGCCGCACACCCGAGCCACTGCGAGATGCCTTCGCCCGCCTGGCTGGACAGTGACTCCTGCCGGTTCGGGTATCCTAGGTCCCCATGCAAAGAGTCCAGCTTCTGACAGCGGGTGAGAGTCACGGGCCCGGTCTGGTGGCGATTCTCACCGGGCTTCCCGCCGGCCTGGCTATCGACGCCGAATTCATCCGGCAGGAGCTGCGGCGGCGACAGCATGGCCATGGCCGTGGACGACGGATGCAGATCGAAGTCGACCAGGTCGAGCTCCGTGGTGGAGTGCGAGGAGGCGAGACCCTCGGTTCCCCCATCTCACTCTGGATCGAGAATCGCGATCATCAGAACTGGGCCGGAGTCATGGACCCCTGGACCGTGGATGCCGAGCGCACCGAGCGCCGTCGTCTGCGCTCTCCACGACCGGGTCACGCCGATCTGGCGGGTGGCCTCAAGTACCAGCGAGCCGATCTGCGGGATGTGCTGGAACGCGCTTCGGCCAGGGAGTCCGTGGCCCGGGTCGCCGCAGGCGCCATCGCCCAGCTCTTTCTGGCGGAGTTCGACATCGAGATTCGCAGCGGGGTCCGCTTCCTCGGCCCACACGGTATCGATCGTCCTGCCCCGAGCTGGCATGATCTGCAAGCCATGGAGGACGGCTCCCCCCTCCGAGCCATCTACAGCGATCTCGAGCCGGCCATGATCGAGGAGGTCGACCGGGCCAAGGAAGCCGGTGACACGCTCGGCGGTGCGGTGACGGTCATCGCCCACAACGTCCCGGTTGGGCTTGGATCCCACGTCCAGTGGAACGAGAAGCTGGACGGACAGCTCGCCCAGGCGGTGATGTCGGTCCCGGCGGTCAAGGGTGTCGAGATCGGCGGTGCCATCGCCGCCAGTCAGGGTCCCGGCAGCGTGGCCCACGACCCGATTCTCTACTCTCGCCAGGAGGGGTGGTCCCGGCCGAGCAACCACGCCGGTGGTCTGGAGGGTGGCATCACCAACGGTCAGGACGTGGTTCTGACCGCCTTCAAAAAGCCGATCTCCACCTTGCGGGACGGTCTGCCATCGGTGGATCTCGACACCCTCGAGGAGGCCCGCGGCCAGTACGAGCGCAGCGATGTGACGGCCTTGCCGGCCGCCGGCGTCATCGCCGAGGCCATGGTGGCCCTGGTCCTCGCCGACGCCTTCCTGCAAAAGTACGGTGGGGACTCGATGACCGAGATCCGCGCCCATTTCGAGGCCACTCGACGGCAGCTGGACTCCTGGCCTACCTAGCCACCACACTTCCTGCGGGCGACTAGAGCAGGATCAGCGCCACACCCAGTCCCATCAGGCCGACCGCCACGAATCGTCGGCTCTCCAACGGCTCGTCGAAGATCAGGCGCCCCCAGATCAGGGCCAGGAATGAACCGATCCCCCGCTTCATGGTCTCCACGAATCCCACCCAGACCATGCGGATGGCCAACAGCTGCAGACCAAGGGCTACGACGTTGATGACGATGCCAAAGAGCAGCAGGCCCGGCCGCTGTTTCAGATCGCCGAACTCACTCATCCTTCCCCGGGCCAATGCCCCCACGACCAGAGCCAACGCCACTCCCAGGCTGAGCACCAGGCCGTGAAACGCGGGGCCCGCTGCCGTCACCGCCATCTTGTCCAGCGGCATGGCCAGCGACCAGAGAAGCGACACCATCACCATCAGGCGACTCCCGGGCTCCCGGAGAAAGCCCTGCCAGGCTTCGGCCAAAGACAAGGAGCCGCGGCCCAGATTCAACCAGAAGGCACCGATGACCACCGTGACGATGCCGATCCACTGCGACCACTCGGGAACCTCACCCAGCATGGGGATGGCCAGTAGCGTCGTGAAGACCGGGGTCAGCGACAGCAGCGGGATGGTCAGACTGAGAGGTGACCGTCGCACCGCCTCGATGAAGGCCAGATTCGCCGCCACGTTGATCAGCGTCGATGCCAGACCGGGGACCCAGTAGCCGGGGGCGGGGATTGGCGCACCTTCCTGCAGGTACCAGACGATGAAGAAGGGGGCCATGCCTCCGGCCAGAGCGAAGAGCAGCGGCACCGGTCGCACCCAGGATGCCAGCAGCTTACGGCTGATATCGACACCCGAGAAGGTCAGCGCGCACCCCAGAACCAGCAGGATGGCCAGGCTCGGTATCGTCACGGGCTCGATTGTATCCGCTGACCGCCTGCTCAGGCCGGGGCCCCGGAGGCCGGTGGACTCCCCCACAGCAGAAGCGGTCGGCGACTGCTAAACTCCCGCCGTGAAAGGGAAATCGGCCTTCCGACCATGAGCCTCAGTCCCGCCCGACTGGCGAAGATCCTCGAGACCCAGGGCTTGCTCAACGAGCAACAGGTGGAGCAGGTGCGCAAGGAGGCGCGGAATCTGCCGGCCCGCGACCGGGGAGCCCGGGCCTACGAGCAGCGAGCCGTGGCTTACGAGATGGTGCAGAGGATGCAGTTTCCCAGCGCCACCGACCCCTCGGGCGTACTCGGTGAGGTAGAGATCGCCAGGGCCATCGCCAGGGAGGCCGGCGTCGACTTCGTGCGCATCGATCCCCTCGATCTCGATGCCGATCTCATCGAATCGCGCATCTCCCGACCCTTCGCCAAGCGCCACCGCATGCTGCCCCTGGCCATGAGCGATGGTCGTCTGCAGGTCGCTTGCGCCGACCCGTTCGATCTGGAGAGTCTCGACTCCTTCCGCCGCATCGTCGAAAGAGACATCGATCTGGTGGTCGCCTCGGAGCCCGACATCCTGAAGGCGATCAACGAGTTCTACGGCTTGCGGCATTCGGTCAAGAGGGCGGAGAAGGATCTCTCCACCGGTATCGATCTGGGCAATCTCGAAGCCCTGGTCCGCATGAAGGACGAGGCCGAGATCGAGTCCAGCGACCAACACATCGTCAACGCCGTGGAGTTCATGCTGCAGCATGCCTACGACACTCGCGCCAGCGACATCCACATCGAACCGAAGCGAGACGAGAGCCTGATCCGATTCCGCATCGACGGCGTGCTGCATGACATCCAGACGGTCCCAAAGATCGTCCACAAAGCTGTGGTCAGCCGTCTGAAGACCATGTCGAGGTTGGACATCGCCGAGAAACGGCGTCCCCAGGATGGTCGCATCAAGACCAAGCGCGCCGAGAAGGAGATCGAGCTGCGTCTTTCCACCCTGCCCATCGCCTTTGGCGAGAAGGCCGTCCTGCGCATCTTCGACCCCGATGTACTGATCCAGGATCTCGCTTCCCTGGGCTTCTACGTTGACGAGTTGGATCACTTCAACGACTTCATCGCGCGGCCCCACGGCATCATCCTGGTCACCGGTCCCACCGGTTCGGGAAAGACCACCACCCTCTATTCGGCGCTGACCACCATCGCCGACCGGGAGCTGAACATCACCACCATCGAGGATCCCATCGAGATGGTGTCGCCGCTCTTCAACCAGACGGCGGTCAATCTCAAGGCCGGCGTCAGCTTCGCCATCGCTCTACGGCACATCCTGCGTCAGGATCCCGACATCATCATGGTGGGTGAGATCCGCGATCCGGAGACTGCCCAGTACGCGGTGCAAGCCGCCCTGACGGGTCACCTGGTCTTCTCCACTCTGCACACCAACGACGCCGCCTCCTCCATCACCCGTCTGGCGGACCTCGAGGTCGAGCGCTACCTGATCAACTCCACCCTGATCGGTTCCATGGCACAGCGGCTGGTCCGCAAGGTCTGCCCCCACTGCGCCGAGGACGACTTCCTGGACGCCGATCAGGTCAAGAGCCTGATGCTGGCAGTGCCGGAGGGCAAGCGGGTGAAGGTGCAGAAGGGCAAGGGCTGCTTCGAGTGCCGGGGTACGGGCTATTACGGCCGCACCGGGATCTTCGAGATCCTGCCGGTCACCGATCTGATCAAGCAGCTGATCCTCGACCATGCCGACGCGCCGTTGATCAAGCGCGATGCCGTCAATCACGGCATGCGCACGCTGCGGCAGTCGGCCCTGCGCAAACTGGCCGAAGGGGTGACCACCTACGAAGAGGTCATCCGGGTCACCACGCTCTAGGACCTTCAGACAGGTGGATCGGGATCGCTCTCCCGGAACCGGAAGCGGGCCACGAGCAGACCGATCACCGCACCCATGAGACCCGAGACCGGCAGGAGTTGCGCCATCAGGCTCTCTCCACCACCCTCGACCTGGTAGGCGAGCCAGTAGCCGAGCATCAGCGGCGCGGCCAGATACGCAGTACTGGCTCCGCGGCGCAAACGCTCGGCATTGCGGTGGGCATAGTCCCGCTCGCCACTGGTCAGGGACGAGTCCTCGGCGATCTGCCAACGCTGGCGATCGATCTCATGGTTCCGGAAGACCGACTTGTAGCCCAGGAATCCACCCAGAATCAACAGCAGTGGGTGCAGGAAACCGAGAGTCGATGCCGGCACCTCGGGGAGCATCCGGCACCCTGCACTGGTCAGGAAGCCCAGAGTGGCACTGACCACCGCGACCCAGAACGAGACTCTCTGCAGGCGCTCCAGCTGGGTCATGCCGGTGGAACCCCTAGCGGTGGAAGTACCCTTCGAGCAGATCGTAGGCCCGGCGTACGTCGGGGCCTGGCTCGACGATGCGACCGCACAGGGTCCTGTAGGTGAGACCGAGGGCCTCCAGGTCGCCATCGATGAGCAGTTTGATGAGCTCTTCGATCACCCGTTGAGAGGTCGGGCCGTAGGCGGAGCGAGCGAACTCCCGCTCCAGCAGGATGCGGGCAAAGAAGAGAGGATCCGGCAGGTCCCTGACGGACGTCTCGGTGGTGGCTGCCGCCTCCTCGGCGTCGAGCACCTCCGCCGTCGCCTCCAGGAGCGCGGCTCCTCCATCGGGATCGGCCGCCTCGACCTGCGAGGGCTCCGGCGCTCCGCGGCCGAAGAGCGGCAGCGAGCGCAGCTGGTCGGCGAAGCGCGAGAACAGGACGAAGAGCTCCTTGTCGTCGTTGAAGTTGCCCACCAACCGGGCACCTTTGCCGATCTCCAACTCTTCGGTCTCCTGCAGCACGATGCTGGCCCGGGCGCCGTTCTCCAATCGCAGAGCCTGGGCCGCGACTTTCCACGCCGTCAGGCTTCCCTGGACATAGCAGACATCGGCGCACTGGACCTCGACCGCCTCCACCTCGGCCTGCGGTTCGATGCGGATCGAGCCGTTCAGCGATTCCAGGACTCCGAAGTTGCCGGAGTTCTCGATCACCAGGTTGCCCGGCGTGCGGATATTGAGCTGGCCGTGGACATCGACGCGGATATCGGTGCCGCTGGGGATGATCATGGTGGCCGACTTGTCGGCCGAGATGCGTCTCGCCATGAGCCGATTATCTCCTGATCAGACGCGGCAGTGGCTCATAGGAGCTCAGATCCGGCGCCCGACGGGCCCGAATCAGCAGCTGCTCCTGGTCGCGCCAGCGGTGATCGAGGATGTAGATCCGCGGGTCGACAGGCACGAACTTGCCCTCATCGTCCTTGAGCCTCACTTCGTAGTGCAGATGGGGGCTGGTGCTCCAACCGGAGTTCCCCACCGTGGCGATGACCTCGCCCTGTTCGACACTCTGGCCGTTGCCCACCAGAATCTCGTCGCAATGACCGAAGAGGGTGATGAACCGGTCTCCGTGGCGCAGCGCTACCAGGTCGCCATAGCGCCACCAGGCCACACTCTGACGCGACGGGTACCGGCCCGAGAAGACCACGACACCATCGGCCGGAGCGATGATCTCGGTACCGGTCTTGGCCGCCATATCGAGCCCTGGATGGAGGTCGATCTTCTTGGTGAAGGGGCTACGCCGGGTACCGAACGGGCTGGTGAGGACGAAGCTCTCCGGTGCCAGTGGTGACAACGACGGCGTCGAGCGCGTCTGGTCTCCATGCGCCGTCTCGAAGGTCTCCAGCTCGCCGATGAAGACGTCCAGGACCTCCAGCTGCTCGTCCAGATCGGCCTTCACCTGCTGGCCATGCCGGACCGCGGCGCCATAGATCGAGTCGATCTCGTCGACTTCCTGGAAGGGGTAGCCACCCTGACCCAGCGAATCGTCGGCAGCCATGCCGTAGGTCAGGAAGATCCTGTCGATACGGCCGCGCAGATCCTCGGCTTCTGCCTGCAGCGACTCGAGCTCTTCTCCCAGAGACTGGGCGCGCCCGCCCTGGAGCTCCCGCTCGGTCAACAGAGAGCGGTACTCACGGGCCCGCAGCAGCCCGGCGACGGTACTGGGGAAGACTGCGATTCCGAAGAGCATCGTGACCAACAGCAGACCGCCGATGACAGCCAGGGCGAGAAGATGTTTGCGAGTGAGAAAAAGATACTGGACACCCCACCGGACGGTCCCCGGATGAATCTGGATCTCGACGACCGGCTTGTCTCTGCGGCTCTCATCCACCATGGATCTCAGACTCCCTGGGGGACTCTCTGATCGAGGAGCGATTCGTCGGCATGCTCCCGCACTCTTGCCATGAGCTCTTCGTGTACGGCCGGACCACCCGCTACCAGGTTGCCGCTGGTCAGGGAGGTACCGCCGCCATCCAGGTCGCTGACCACCCCACCGGCCTCTTCGATGATCAGCATGCCCGCGGCGAGGTCCCAGGCAGAGAGCCGGAACTCGAAGAATCCATCATAGATCCCAGCTGCCGTGTAGGCCAGATCGAGGCTCGCCGCCCCGAGGCGTCGGATCGAGCGAGCCTGCAGATAGACGCTCTTGAAGATCGCCAGGTAGGCATCGATCGCCGCCCGGGCGCGGAATGGGAATCCCGTGGCCAGAAAGGCACCGCGCAACGACGGCTGCTCGCTGACCCGTATCGACTCGCCGTTCCAGGTCGAGCCGCCACCGCGCCAGGCCACGAACAGATTGTCACCGACCGGCTCCAGGATGACACCCGCCAGCAGACGGTCTCCTCTGCGACAGGCGATCGAGATGCCACACACCGGCAGCCCCTGCAGGAAGTTGCTGGTGCCGTCCAGCGGATCGACCAGCCATTCGTAGTCGGCACCGCCCGGACCGACAACACCGACCTCTTCGCTCAGAATCTGATGATCGGGAAGACGATCCTGCAGGAAGCCGATGATGGCCTCTTCGCTCTCGCGATCGGCATCGGAGACCAGGTCGTTCTCGGACTTGTGCTGGATCTCGACCGTGCGATCACGAAATCGCCGCAGCAATGCGCGCGAGCCGATCCGTGCGGCTTCCGCGGCCAGGCGGGCCAGATCCTCCGACATGATCAGTCATTATGCCAGAGGGCAATGGAGCGCCCTGTGGAGTTTGTCGTTGCTCAGGACTTGGGCAGGTCGCTGAGGACCCTGCCTCCGACCACCGTCATCATGGGTCGGCCGCGGAGCTTCCAGCCCTCGAACGGGGTATTGATCGCCTTGCTGCGGAACTTCGCCGCTCGCACGGTCACCGTGCGACCGGGATGGAAGAGCGTCAGATCACCGGGACTGCCCTCGGCCAGGGTGCCACCGGGGACATTCATGACCCTGGCCGGGTTGGTCGAAAAGAGCTCCACCAGCCGCGACAGACTGACGATGCCGGGTCGCACGAGCCGGTCGTAGCAGAGTCCCAGATTGGTCTCCAGACCGACGATGCCGAAGGGAGCGAGGCTGAACTGGAGATCCTTTTCGTCCTGATGATGCGGCGCATGATCGCTGGCGATGACATCCACCGCACCGTCCGCCAATCCGTTGATCAAGGCTTCGCGATCGGACTCCGAGCGCAGCGGCGGGTTCATCTTGGTGTGGGTGGAGATGCCGCTGCGCGCCACCTCCTCATCGGTCAGCAGAAGATGGTGTGGGGTCACCTCGCAGGTCACCGGCAGCCCCTTCCTCTTGGCCTGCCGAACCATATCCAGACACCGTCCGGTCGAGAGATGAGCCACGTGGTACTTGCCGCCGGTGTCCTCGACCAGGATCAGATCGCGGGCCACCATTACGTCCTCCGCCGAGCCGGGGATACCGGGTAGCCCGAGACGCGTCGACCACTCCCCTTCATGCATGACGCCGTGACCGGTGAGATCCATGTCCTGGGCGTGCTGGATGACCGGGATGTCGAAGTGCTGCGCGTACATCAGGGCGCGGCGCATCAGCTCGGCGTTCTTCACCGGATAGCCGTCGTCCGAGATCCCCACCGCCCCCGCCTCCACCATGTCCCCCACCTCGGCCAACTCGTCGCCCTTCTGCCCCTTGCTCACTGCCCCGATGGGATAGACCCGGGCGAACTCGCTCTTGCGGGCCTCGACCATGATGTGCTCGGTGACCGAGCGACAGTCGTTGGGCGGTGAGGTGTTGGGCATGCAAGCGACGGCCGTGAATCCCCCGGCTGCTGCCGCCAGGGTGCCGGTGCGGACAGTCTCCTTGTACTCCTGACCCGGCTCCCGCAGATGGACGTGCATGTCGATGAGACCGGGGGAGACGATGAGACCCGTGGCGTCCAGGGTCTCGGCGCCGCGGGTACCCTTGACCTTCTCCGCCACCTGGGCGACCACACCGTCCTCGATGAGGATCTCCAGGGAACCGTCCAGGTCCTGGCTCGGATCGACCACGCGACCGCCTGTGACCAGCAGCTTCATGAGACCTCCTGACGGCTACCGGCCAGCAGATAGAGGACCGCCATGCGGACCGCCACTCCGTTGGCCACCTGCTCGAGGATGACCGAATCCCGACCGTCGGCCACCTCGCTGGAGATCTCGACTCCGCGGTTCATCGGCCCGGGATGCATGATGATGGCGTTGCGCTTGGCGGCCTCGAGGCGTTCGCGCGTCAGACCGAAGAGCCCGAAGTACTCCTTGATCGACGGAAAGAGCATCCGGGACTGGCGCTCCAACTGGACCCGCAACATCATGATGACGTCGGCGCCTCGAATGCCCTCTTCCAGGTCGTGGACGACACGAACACCCATCGACTCCATCTGCACGGGCATCATGGTGCGCAGGCCGGCCAGAGTGACCTGCGCGCCCATCTTGATCAGCAGGTGGATATTCGAACGTACGACCCTGCTGTGCTCGATATCTCCGACGATGGTGATTTTCAGGCCATCGAGCCGGCCCTTGTGCTGCAGAATCGTGAAGGCGTCCAGCAGAGCCTGGGTCGGATGCTCATGGGCCCCGTCCCCGGCATTGATGACCCCGGCCTCCACCTGACCGGCCAGCATCTGTGGCACCCCGGGATGGCCGTGCCGGACGACGATCAGATCCGGCGCCATCGCCTGCAGGTTGCGCGCCGTGTCGATCAGCGTCTCCCCCTTGGTCAGGGAGGAGCTCGACGAAGAGAAATTGATGCTGTCGGCAGAGAGTCGTTTCTCGGCGATCTCGAAGCTCGAGCGCGTCCGGGTCGAGGACTCGAAGAACAGATTGAGAACGGTCTTTCCACGCAGGGTGGGAACCTTCTTGATGGGTCGGGTCGAAACTTCGAGGAAGGATTTGGCGGTGTCGAGAATCAACTGGATCTCCCAGGGATCCAACTCCTCGATCCCCAGCAGATCCTTGCGTTTCCAGACAGTCTCAGCCATCGCTTTCCCCGATCGCCATGAGCATCACGGTGTCCTCGTCATCCGTCCCGGCGAAACGGACCTCGACCGACTCGTTGTCATCGGCGGCCACCTGCCGACCGACGTAGTCGGCCTGAATCGGCAGCTCTCGCCCACCCCGATCGACCAACACTGCCAGCTGCACCGACAGCGGTCGGCCGTAGTCGATCAGCGCGTCCAGAGCCGAACGGATCGTCCGCCCGGTGTACAGGACGTCGTCACACAGAACCAGGGTCTGATCGTCCACCGGGCCTGGCAGACGGGTCTCCTTGACCAGCGGCTGCGGTCCGATGGTGGAGAAATCGTCTCGGTACAGCGTGATATCGAGGATACCGATGGGGACCTGGCTACCCTCCAGGGCTTCGATCTCGGCAGCGATCCGTTCGGCCAGCGGCACTCCCCGGGTGCGGATACCCACCAGCATCAGATCGGCCACGCCGCCATTGCGCTCCACGATCTGTCCGGCGATACGACGGATCATTCGCCGCATCTGTTGTCCGTCGAGAATGGACTTTTTGAATGTCAGTCCGCCCGGCAAGGCGACCCTCCGATCGCGCCGCATCGTATGCTGCAACTCCGGGTGTGTCAATCGGTCGAATCGTCGCCGGTGAACGACTAGGACGTACCAGGGAAATTTTCCCGGCAATTTGGCCCAACACACCACATCTGGAGGTCAAACTCCCTGAACACCCCAAAGTCTTGTAGGCATGAGGTTTGCTCTGTTATCCTCCGCCGAGGTTTGGAGAAGCCTGTGCTGAAGCTGCGTCGATTAGATCTTTCCGGATTCAAGTCCTTCGTGGATCCGGTCTCACTGGATGTCCACGGTGGCATGACCGCCATCGTCGGCCCCAATGGCTGCGGCAAGAGCAACATCGCCGACGCCGTGGTCTGGGCCCTCGGCGAGCGCAGCGCCAAGAGCTTGCGTGGCGAGAAGATGGAAGACGTCATCTTCGCCGGCGCCAAGAATCGCAAGCCTCTCGGAATGGCCGAGGTCAATCTGGAGCTCACCAGTGACAACGGCTTCGCCGCTGCCGAGGACGGGCGAATCACGATCGGCCGACGCCTCTTCCGGACCGGTGAGAGCCAGTACTTCGTCAACGGCAAGAGCGTCCGTCTGAAGGACGTCAAGGACCTGCTGATGGACACCGGGCTGGGGATCCGGGCCTACTCCATGATCGAGCAGGGCAAGATCGGCATGATTCTCTCCGGCAAGCCACAGGAGCGTCGACGGCTCCTGGAGGAGGCGGCCGGCATCACCCGCTATCGAGAGCGTCGCCGGGTGGCGGAGATCAAGCTCGAAGAGGCACGCGCCAACCTGGAGCGTCTAGACGACGTCATCAGCGAGGTCGAGCGTGCGGTGCGGTCGCTCAAGCGACAGGCCAACGCCGCCCGGCGCTTCAGCACCCGCCAGGAGGAGTTCAAGGAGCTGCTCCGACAGGTCCAAGAGGGGCGCTGGAGCCAGATTCAAGGCCGACTGGAGACCTACCGCCAGCAGATCGACGAGCTGGTGAACCGCGAAGCCGAGCTGACCGCCGGGCTCCACCGGGAAGAGTCCCGCCTGGCCGAAGCCCGGGAACATCTCGAGACTCAGAGTCACGAGCTGGCCAATCGACACGGCATCGTCGCCGATCTGGCGGCCACCATCGAAGGCAAGCAGGAGTTCCTCAAGGGCTCCCGCCATCGCCTGCTGGAGATCGCCGAGCGACTCGCCGTCGGTGAGGGCAACGCCGACCATCGCCATCAGCGTATCGAAGAGCTGGAATCCCTGCTGAGCGATCTCGGCGTGCGACGCACCGATCTGGCCAGCGAGCGCGAGCGGGCCGCCTCAGAGGTCAGCGAGGACGAGGAGCAGATTTCGCAGGTCGAAACCCAGGTGGCTGCTGCCGAGGATCAGCTCGAGTCGCTGCGCAGCGGGCTTCTCGGGTCGATCAGCAGCCTCTCTTCGCTCCGCAACCGACTGCACCGCGAACAGGTCGAGCGCGAAAAGGGCGACCTCCGACGCCGGCACGTGGCCGAGGAGCTGGCGCGCAAGAGCGCCGATCTCGAAGAGACCTCGGCCGCCAAGAACGAGGCCGACAGCCAGGTGCGGTCGCTACGCTCCTCCGTCTCCGATACCGAGAGCCAGATCGAAGACCACCGCCGGACGCTGGAGACGGTCTATCGCGATCGTGAGGAGACCCGTCAGCGACTGGAGACCCTCAGCTCGCAGCGAGACGACCTGCGCCAGCGGCAGCAGCTCCTGCAGGAGCTCGAAGAGCAGCAGGTGGAACGTCGTTCCCGACTCCAGGAGGCGCTGCAGGCGGTGGGTCTCGAGGATCGCCCGTTTCTGACGGATCGCTTCGAGGTGCCCGAGGGCTGGGCCGCCAGTCTCGACCTCTTTCTCGGCGAGCTCCAAGACGCCATCCTGCTCGAGCCGGAAGACGACGCCCTGGGACTGGCTCAGACGCTGACCGAAGGACGCGCCACCGGCCGCCTGCTGCGCCCACACGGCACCGGCCGCTTTCTCCACCTGCGAATCGACGATCCAGCGGTCGAGTCCTCTCTGGGAGAGGCCCTGGGTCTGCCGTCGGAGATCGCCGCCGTGCTGCCACCGGCCTACCTGGTCGACACCCCGGCGGCCGCCGAGCGACTGGCTCAGTCCAACCCTGGCGTCGCCTTCATCTCGCGGGACCGACTCTGGGCGCAGGCGGGTGCCATCCACTTCCACGGTACCGAGGCCAAACCCGGGCATCTGACCCGCGAACACGATCTGGCGAAGCTGCACGATCTGCTACCGCCCCTCGAGCGGGATCTCGAAGAGGCCCGGAACCTGATCGAAGATCTCAATCGTCGCGCCTCCAGCCACGAGGAGGAGGTCAAGGAGCTGGAGCGCGTGCTCGCCGATCGGCGCGAGCTGCTGGCCGTGGCCCAGGCGCGGCTGGACGACATCAGCGGTCGTCATCACCGGCTCTCCGCCGAGACCCAGACGCTCACCGATGAGTTGGGAGAGATCGACCGTGAGCTGGCCAAGCTCGATCAGCAGGTCACCCGTCTGGGGGCCGATGTACAGCGCACCGAGACCGAGCACCAGGATCTGGAGAAGGCCTTCGACACCGCGCAGGCCCGGGTGGAGCGGGCTCGAGAGGATCGCGAATCGAAGCGCACCACCGGAGCCAGCCGCCGCGGCCGGCTGGAGGTGCTGGCCGAAAGGCTCGACTCGCACGACCAAGAGATCTCCCGGATCCGTAGAGAGATCTCGGAACACCAGCAGAATCTCGATCTGTGGAAGAGCGAGACCGAGCGTCTCCACGATCGCCAGGCGGCCATCGAGGAGTCGATGGAGGTGGCGGAAAAGGAGCTGCAGATCGCTCTGGAGCGCCGCGAGGCCTCGCAGGAGGACGTCATCTCGCAGCAGGAGCGTCTCGACACCCAACGTTCCGAGCTGCTGGAGATCGAAGAGACTCTGGAACAGACTCGTGCATCCCGGGACGAGCTGCGCTCCGAGATCAGCGAGGTCCGGGTCTCGGAAGCGGCGATCCGGCAGGATGCCGAGCACCTGACCAACGAGTTCCAGGAGCAGTTCGGCACCACCCCGCCGGAGCAGGCCGGCGAGGTCCCCGACAACCTGAGCGAGCTGGAGCTCGATCTGACCCGCAAGAGAGAGCTCCTCGAGAGGATGGGACCGGTGAACCTGTTGGCGGCTTCCGAGTTCGAGGAGCAATCGGAGCGGCTCGAGTTCCTGACCGTCCAGCGGGTCGATGTGGCCGATTCGATCGACCGGCTACGCCAGACCATCAGCGAGATCAACGAGACCTCGAGCCAGCGCTTCAAAAAGACCTTCGATGAGGTCAACGCCCACTTCAGCAAGACCTATGTCGATCTCTTCCGGGGCGGCCAGGCCGAGATGCGGCTGCTGGATGAAGAGGACCTGTTGGAGACGCCTATCGAGATCGTCGCCCGCCCCCCGGGCAAGCGCCTGCAGAACATCATGCTGCTCTCCGGCGGCGAGAAGGCGCTGACCGCCATCGCCCTGCTCTTCGCTTTGTTTCGAACCAAGCCGTCACCCTTCTGCATCCTGGACGAGGTCGACGCGCCGTTGGACGATGTCAACACCCTGCGCTTTGTCGAGTTGGTCAAGAAGATGTCGGCCGACACCCAGTTCGTGGTCATCACCCACAACAAGCTGACCATGGAGGCGGCCAACCTGCTCTACGGAGTCACCATGCAGGAGCGCGGTGTGTCCCGCCTGGTGGCGGTGGAGCTGGACGCGGTGCAGCCCGACGAAGAGCCGGTCGAAGTCGCGGTGGCTAGCTAGCGGCTGAGGCTTCCGGACCTCTCCGCCTCTCGGCCGCCCATCCCATGGCGACGCCCCGGGGACTCGACCTCAGTGCTGGCCGCTCAGGCTCCTCGGGAATGATCGACTGGAGGCTCGACGTGCACCAGCACATCGGGCAGGCCCAGCTCGTCGCGCAGCCGATCGGCCACCCGGTGACCGATCTCGTGGGCCTGCTCCAACGGTAGATCTCCATCGACCTGCACATGAAGGTCCGCATGGCCCCCCCTGGGTTCACGGCGCGAGCGGATCTTGTGGACCGACAGCACACCAGGAACCTCCAGGGCGACCGCCTCCACCTCCGCTGCCGGCAGGATCGCGGTGTCGGTCAGCAGCAGGCCGTTGTTCTTCAGGATCTTGAAGGCGGTGCGGGCGATCATCACGGTGATCAGCAGGGCCGCCACCAGATCGAGCTGCGGGAAACCGAGTCGCGCCGCCACCAGGCTGACGATCACCGCCAGCGAGGCGAAGACGTCGCTCAAGGTGTGAGCGGCGTCGGCGTGCAGGATGTCGCTCTCGAGTTTCCTGGCAGCCCGGTGCTCCCAGGTCGTCACACCGATGTTAATCAGGATGGTAGCGATCATCACCGCAAAGGTCAGACCGGTGACGTGGGGCTCGCCACCCTCCCGCAGTCGCTCGGCCAGACTCTTCAAGACCTCCCAGGCGGTCAACGCCAGGAGCGC
>CAJHZZ010000141.1_pt1 | contig 62055 bp, 47 predicted proteins | sample 9199071 | NCBI WGS metagenome assembly CAJHZZ01 (sample SAMEA7708275, study PRJEB35096) | sediment metagenome | biome: marine neritic benthic zone biome [ENVO:01000025]; feature: sediment [ENVO:00002007]; material: shallow marine sediment [ENVO:03000034] sea grass bed [ENVO_01000059] ...
AAGGGCGTGCTGCTGATGGGAGCGCCCGGCACCGGCAAGACCCTCTTGGCGCGCGCCATCGCCGGCGAGGCCAACGTGCCCTTCTTCTCCATCTCGGGCTCCGATTTCGTCGAGATGTTCGTCGGCGTCGGTGCCAGCCGTGTCCGCGATCTCTTCGAACAGGGCAAGAAGAACGCTCCCTGCATCGTCTTCATCGACGAGATCGATGCCGTGGGCAGACATCGCGGTGCCGGGCTCGGAGGCGGTCACGATGAGCGCGAGCAGACGCTGAACCAGCTCCTGGTGGAGATGGACGGTTTCGAGTCGAACGAGGGAGTGATCCTCATCGCTGCCACCAACCGACCGGACGTTCTGGACCCGGCGCTTCTCCGACCCGGCCGATTCGATCGACGAGTGGTAGTCGATCGCCCGGACATCAACGGCCGCCTGGGGATCCTCAAGGTGCATACCCGGGAGATCCCGCTCTCCGACGATGTCAAACTCGATGTGCTCGCCCGCGGAACTCCCGGCTTCGCCGGCGCCGACCTGGCCAATATGGTCAACGAGGCCGCCCTGGTTGCTGCCGGTCGTGGTAGGGACCAGGTGACCATGGAGGACTTCGAGTTCGCCAAGGACAAGGTCCTGATGGGGGTGGAGCGCAAGACCTTGATGCTGACCGACGAAGAGAAGCGGGTCACCGCCTATCACGAAGCCGGACACGCTCTCGTCGCCGCCTTCACACCGGGATCGGATCCGCTGCACAAGGTGACGGTCATCCCGCGCGGCAGAGCCCTGGGTGTGACTATGCAGCTTCCTCTCGAAGACAAGTACACCTATCGCAAGACCTATGTCGAGGGCCAGATCGCCATCCTGATGGGCGGTCGAATCGCCGAGGAGCTCACCCAGGACGACATCACCACCGGCGCAGGCAATGACATCGAGCGGGCCACCGAAATGGCGCGGCGGATGGTGTGCGAATGGGGTATGTCCGAATTGGGCCCCTTGTCGTATGGCAGCAAGGACGAACCGGTCTTCCTGGGACGCGACTTTTCACAACGCGCCGATTACAGCGAGGACACGGCCATCCGGATCGATCGCGAGGTCAATCGGATCGTCGATAGCGCCTACGCCAGAGCCAAAAACATTCTCAACGAGCACCGCGAGGTGCTGGAGCGCCTGGCCCTGGACCTCCTGGATCAGGAGTCGCTGGATGGCGAAAAGGTCTACACGATCATCGAGTCGATGACCGGACAGGATCTGGCACCGGTACGTCCACAGCCCGAGGTCGAGACGCCAGCTGTGGAGGAAGCGGTTGCCGATGCTCCGTCAGAAGCCGTGGTGTCCGAAGACGACTCCGATAGAGGAGTGGCTCAGGCATCACCCCCACCCGGTGACGCACTACCTTCCGCAGAAGGATAGGGAAAGATTCTTCACGGGTCCTGAACATCGCTGATGCCCCTCACCGCGATATCGGAAGTCCCTCGGCCCGGGCCACTCGACCTGAGTCACGGCAGGAACCTCGATTGGCACTCCGGTCCCCTGATCATGGGGGTACTGAATCTAACCCCGGACTCGTTCAGTGACGGTGGTCTGTGGATGGAACCGACGGCCGCCATCGAGCACGCCCAGCGGATGGTCGATCTCGGCGCCGACATCATCGACCTGGGGGCCGAGTCGACGCGTCCCGGAGGCGGGGTCTACGGTCGCGGTGCGCAAGACGTTTCGCCGGAGGAGGAGCTCCGTCGACTACTCCCCGTTCTCGAAGCCCTGCGCGCCAGGCTATCGATCCCGATCTCGGTGGATACCCGTAAGGGTGTGGTTGCACGGGCTGCGCTGGCGGCAGGCGCCGATCTCATCAATGACATCAGCGGCCTGACCGATCCCGGGTTGGCGGAGGCGGTGGCCGAGTCCGGATCTCCCATCATCCTGATGCACAGTCGTGGCTCACTCGACTCGATGCAACGGGACATCGACTTCGACGACGTGGTGTCCGAGGTGACCGCCGAGCTCCGTGAGCTGGCCGCGCGAGCCGTGGCCGCAGGTATCGGCAAACCGCGTATCCTCCTCGACCCGGGAATCGGCTTTGGCAAGACCGCGGCGCAGAACCTCTCCCTCCTGCGCCATCTGGACACCCTCGGGGCGCTAGGCTACCCGATTCTAGTGGGGGCAAGCCGCAAGAGCTTCATCGATCAGGTCGCCGACGCCCCTGTCGAGGAGAGGCTGCCAGGGAGTCTCGCAGCTGTGGCCTGGGCCGCTCGCCAGGGCGCCGCCGTGGTGAGGGTCCACGACGTGGCCGAGACCCGACAGTTCCTGACCATCTGGCAGGCTATCCAGGCAGCAAAGGGCGTCGACAAATGAACCTCCCAGAGCTGCTCCAGATGGTGAGCTGGCGGGATGTCCTGGACATCGCGCTGGTGGCGCTGGTGATCTACAACCTGCTGCTACTGATTCGCGGCACCCGAGCCGTCCAGATGATTCTCGGCATTATCTTTATCGCCGTCGCCTACTACGTCGCCGGCGTGGCCAAGCTGCTGACCCTGCAGGCCATCCTGGCGAATTTCCTTCTCGTCTTACCGGTGGCCATCATCGTGCTCTTCCAACAGGAGATCCGCCACGCCCTGGCCAGCTTCGGCCGCAATCCCTTGTGGGGACTCGGCGCTCATCGCAAAGTTGAATCGACCATCAAGGAAGTGGTCTTGGCGGCGACCTCGCTGGCCGATCAGAAGATCGGTGCTCTGATCGTCATCCAGCGTCTCGAGGGTCTGCGCAACTACATCGAGAACGGTGTCACCATCGACGCGCAGGTCACCTACGACCTGCTGATCAATCTGTTCTCACCCGAGACTCCGCTTCACGATGGCGCGGTGATCATTCAGCAGGATCGAATCGCGGCTGCGGCCTGCTTTCTGCCGCTGACTCTCAACCCCGAGCTGTCGAAGAACTTCGGCTCGCGTCATCGCGCGGCTCTGGGGATCTCAGAGGAGGCTGACTCGCTTTCGGTGGTGGTTTCGGAGGAGACTGGCGCCATCTCACTGGCAATCAACGGCGACCTCATCCGCGATCTCGATCCCAAGACGCTGCGCAACTCGCTGTACAAGTATCTGATCACCGATCTGAGTGCGCAACCGGAGATGGCCCATTGAGTGAGTCCATGAACACCTGGGGTCTGCGGCTGCTGGCGGTGGCGCTGGCCATCACCGCCTGGTTCGTCTTCTCGGTCGAAAAGCGTGAGCAGCTCAGCGAGAAGGTCATCGAAGCCACCATCCGGTACGACAACTTTCCCGGTCTCATCGTGGTCGAGAGGTTGGAGAGCGTGCGGGTCGGGGTCCGGGGAACGGTGAGCAAGATGAGGACCCTCAACCCCTTCGCGGTCGACGTCTTCGTGGAGTTGTCGAACCCGGACAAGGGGGTGTTCGAGGTACCCCTCACCTCGGATAATGTCTTCCTCCCCGAAGACCTGGAGGTAGTCTCAATCGAGCCCAACATCATCCGCTTGAAGCTCGACCGGGAGGCCGCAGATCTACTACCGGTCCTGGCCAGACTCGAAGGCGAGCCTGCCGCCGGCGCCAAGGTGCAGTATGCCGAGGTCATTCCATCCAACGTCCTGGTCCGCGGCCCTGAAGATGTAGTCCGGTCCATCGGTACTCTCTCCACCACTCCGGTGAACCTCACCGGTCACGCACTGAATTTTCAGGAACAGGCGGCCGTGCTACCCCCGGACCCCCTGATCACCGTGGTACAGCCCGCCGTGGTCAACGTGCGGGTCAGAATGGAGATCCCCGGGACTGAACCCGAGGAGACGACCGGCGAACCCTCCGGCTAGAGAGCAGGAGTCGACTCATGCGTCTGTTCGGTACCGACGGAATTCGAGCGCACTTTGGCGAGTACCCACTCGATCAGACCACGGTGACCCACCTGGGATTCCGGCTCGGGGAGTCGCTGGCTCACCTGACCGAGGATCCAACTGTGGTGATCGGTGGTGACACCCGGGAGAGCACCTCGGAGATCTCCCGTTGGCTGGCGGCAGGTCTTGCAGCCGCCGGCGTCCGCACCCTCTACGGCGGTATCCTGCCAACCCCTGCCATCGCCCACGCCGTGGTGGATCTGGCGGCGACAGCCGGGATCTCGGTCTCGGCCAGCCACAATCTGCACCCCTACAACGGCATCAAGCTCTTCGATGAGCGGGGCTTCAAGTGGAGTCCGGAAGCTGAAGAGCGACTCGAGAACCGCGTCCTCGATGCCGAGTCTCTGCAGATTCCAGAGTCTGGAGATCTGGAAGTCGATCCCGAGATCGCCTCTCGATACCTCCAGTTCCTGAAGACCCAGATTGGTGCAGGGCGCCCCATTGCGGGGCTCAGGGTGGTGGTGGACACCGCCAATGGCGCTGCCACACCCTTCGCCGGGCAGATCTTCACCGATCTCGGCGCCGAGGTCATCGCCATCGGTGATCGACCGGACGGGAAGAACATCAACGCCGGGTGTGGCTCCACGGCTCCCGAGGCGATGCTGCGGGCGGTTCGGGAAAGCGGCGCCCACCTGGGTGTCGCCTTCGATGGCGATGCCGATCGCGCCCTTATCGCCGACGAGCAGGGAGAGATGCGTGACGGCGACGCCATGCTCTATCTCTGGGCAAGGTACCTACTGCGCAACGACGGCCTGGAGCCCGCCGTGATCGTGGCAACCTCGATGAGCAATCTGGGTCTGGAGACCGCCCTGAAGCCACTGGGAATCGGGCTCCTCCGCTGCGATGTTGGCGACCGCACCGTGGTCTCCACCATGCAACAGCGAGGAGTTCGCCTCGGAGGGGAGCAGTCCGGCCACCTGGTCGACCTCAGCACTAGCACCACCGGCGATGGACTCTCCACAGCGCTGCGACTGACCGCCATTCTACAAACCGAGGGCCGCCCGCTCTCCGAGCTCCTGGCAGGGTTCCGACGCTTTCCCCAGGTGCTGCAGAATGTCGAGGTGACCAGTAAACCCGATCTCGAATCGCTACCTGAAGTGGCCACCGTGGCCCGGGAGGTCGAGAAGACTCTCGGAGACCAGGGTCGTCTGGTTCTCCGCTACAGCGGTACCGAGCCGCTGGCCAGGGTGATGATCGAGGGACCGGAGTTGGCACAGATCGAAGAGTTGGCCCAGCGTCTCATCGAGGCCATTCGGGCGACGGTGGGCGCTACCCCGCCGGAACGAGGTACCGAGCAATGACCCAGCTATCCGTAAATGTGGATCACGTCGCTACCCTTCGCCAGGCCCGCGGTACGACCTATCCGGACCCGCTCCAGGCGGCCCTGGCCGCGGAAGCGGCCGGTGCAACCGGGATCACGGTGCATCTGCGCAGCGATCGACGGCATATCCAGGAACGGGACGTGGCCGCGCTCCGCGAAGCGATCAGCGGCAAGCTGAACCTCGAGATGGCGACCACCGACGAGATGGTCGGCATCGCCCTGGAGCTCCGCCCTGACCAGGTCACCCTGGTACCTGAAAGACCGGAGGAGGTGACCACCGAAGGCGGGCTGGACCTGCAGAGCACCGGCGATCGCGTTCTCGAAGTCTCCGAGCGGCTCGCTGCTGTAGGCATCGATCTGTCGGTGTTCATCGACCCAGAAGAGACTCAGGTCGGCTGGCTGGCGGCCAGAGGTGCCGACCTGATCAGCGGATTCGAGATCAACACCGATCGCTACGCCAGCTCGACCGCAAAGGAGGCGCGACGAGTCGAGCTCGACGCGATCGAAGAGTCTGCCAGAGCCGGCGCCGCTGCCGGTCTACGAGTCTACGCGGGACATGCTCTGACTACCGACAATGTCGGGCCGATCTCAGCCGTTCCGGAGATCGAAGAGCTCAACATCGGACACTACCTGATCGGCCGAGCGGTGGTGGTCGGTCTCGACACCGCGGTGCGAGAGATGCTGCAGGCCATGCGGACCCCTGCTTGATCTAACGTTCAATCTCCAGAGGTTCGGTTACCGGGCCCTCTTCCTCGGGCTGTTCGACGATGAGCACCGTCTGGCTAATCGGCAGGTGGAGCTTGTGAACCTTCGACCCGAAGGCGGTCGAGACCAGATAGAAGCCCTCCGGATAGACCTGGAGCAACAACCCCGCGACTCCTTTGAGTCCCAACAGCTCGTTGTGAATCAGAACCGCTATCGGTAGCTCCATCGTTCCTCACTCCTCCAAATGGCCATCGGTCCGGTATTCCTTGAGCTTACGCTGTAGCGTCCGCAACCCGATCCCGAGGATCTTCGCCGCGTCGGCACGGCGACCGTTGGTCAATTCCAGGGTCTCGAGAATCGCTCGGCGTTCGATCTCCGCCATCCGCCGTGGCTCCCCCATGGTCACCTGCACCGGCGGTTCGTCCTCGCTGGACCGACTGTACCGGAATTCGGCGGGCAGGTCTGCGGCTTCGATCACTGGTCCCGGATGAAAGATCACCATGGACTCGACGAAATTCCGGAACTCGCGCACATTCCCGGGCCAGGGGTAGCGTTTCAGGACTTCGAGAGCATCGGAGGAGATCGTCATTGCCGGCTTGTCGTGCTCGGCGCAGAACTGCTCGAGGAAGTGTTCCGCCAGCAGGGGCATGTCCTCGAGCCTCTCCCGGAGGGGTGGGATTCTCAGGGTCACCACCTTGAGTCGATAGTAGAGATCCTGCCGAAAGCGCCCCTCCTCCACTTCCTTTTCCGGCTCCCGATTGGTCGCGGCCACCAGGCGAAAGTCGACATCGATCAGGTCCCCGCCGCCGACCCGCATCACCTGTTTCTCCTCCAGCACCCGCAGCAACTTGACCTGCAGCTCGGGGTAGAGCTCGCTGATCTCGTCCAGAAACAGCGTGCCGCGATGAGCGAGCTCGAATTTTCCGATCTTCCGAGCCACCGCCCCGGTAAAGGAGCCCTTTTCATGCCCAAAGAGCTCGCTCTCCAGAATATCCGAGGGAATGGCGCCGCAGTTGATGGCCAGAAACCTCTCGTCGCGTCTGGGGCTCGAGCGATGCAGTGCCTTGGCCACCAGCTCCTTGCCGGTGCCGCTCTCGCCAACGATCAAGACGCTCGACCTGGTCGGCGCCACCAGACGCATCTGTTCGAAGAGCCGTTCCATCTGCGGCGAGTTGGCGACAATGGACTCGAATCCGTATTTCTTGTCGAGCATCTGCCGAAGAACCGTCACCTCTTGCGCCAGGCTTCGCTTCTCCAGCAGATTCATCACCCGCTGGCGGAGCTCATAGAGGTCCACCGGTTTGGTCAGGTAGTCGTCGGCGCCCACCCGCATGGCGTTGACGGCAGATTCGATCGAGCCGTATCCGGTGACCAGAATCACTCCCAGATTCAGGTCGCGACGGCGCACCTCTTCGAGAAATCCGATCCCATCGAGGTCGGGCATCTTGATGTCGCAGACCGCGACGCTGATGTCCTGTTGCTCCTCGAGGAGCTCCAGGGCTTCTCGGGCATCGTCGAAGGTGCGAACACGAAGATCGGCCTTCTCCAGGGCGATGGCCATGGACTCACGCGATCCCTTTTCATCATCGATAACCAGGACTGTGGGTGGCGGACTCATGGCGACGCCATTTTGGCACATCGGCCCTCTGCCTGCCGAGTCGGCGAACTCGCGTAGACTCTGTGGGTCCCGACCATGACCTCGCCTCCGACATCCGCCTCTCTATTCGATGACCCCGACCTCGAAACCGTCGAGGGTGAAGTCCAGAAAGTGGTCTATGAGAACGCCGAAGGCGGCTGGGCGGTCATCCGTCTGTCGACCGCTAGGGGCGTGCCGGCCACCACGGCAGTCGGCATCCTCTATGGAGTGCGTCCGGGCGAAAGGCTGCGACTGAGCGGCAGCTGGGAGGAGGACCGCAAGTTCGGGCGCCAGTTCCGGGTCGAGGCCTTCTTGAGCCTGCTGCCCTCCACCAGGAAGGGGATCGAACGCTATCTGGGCTCGGGTCTGATCCGCGGTATCGGTGCGGTCATGGCCCAGCGCCTTGTCGAGCGATTCGGAATGGAAACCCTCGATATCATCGAACACCAACCGGAGAGGCTCTCTGAGGTCTCCGGCATCGGGGCCCACAGGGCGAGTCAGATTCGACTGGCCTGGCAACAACAGAAGGGGGTTCGCGAAGTCCTGATCTTCCTGCAAGGACACGGCGTCTCCCTGGGCCAGGCCATCAAGATCCATCGGCAGTACGGACAGCGGGCCCTGTCGGTCATTCGCGCCAACCCCTACAAATTGGCCGAGGACATCTTCGGTTTCGGCTTCCAGACTGCGGATCGGATCGCTGCTCGCCTGGGCGTAGCCAGAGACGCCCCGGACCGTCTGGCAGCAGGGCTCGGCCATGCCCTCACCCAGGCAGAGTCCCAGGGACACCTCTATCTTCCCGAGGAGCAGCTGATCCGTAGAGCCTCTGAGCTGCTCGAGCAGCCCGCCGACCTGGTCGGTCGGGCCCTGGAACGACTGGCGGAAACGCAGCAGGTCATCCAGGAGGAGACGTCCGGGGCGGAGGGTTCTCGAGCCTGTTTCCACCCCCTGCTCTTCCTGGCCGAGAAGTCCCTCGCCAGCCGTCTCGGTGAGCTCATCGCCAGACCCGAGACGGCGATCTCACCCCAATGGCAGACGGATCTGGCCGCTTTCGAAGCGCGGCAGGGGATCGAGCTCTCCGCCCGGCAAAGAGACGCCGTGGGACGGTCGTTGGCGGCTAGCGTCCTGATCATCACCGGCGGTCCGGGAACCGGTAAGACCACACTGATTCGCGCCGTCACCGAGTTTCTGCGGCGCTCCAGAAAGCGACTCCTGTTGAGCGCACCCACCGGCCGCGCCGCCAAACGGCTGGCAGAGGCCACGGGGCACGAAGCCATGACCCTACACCGGCTGCTGGAATTCGAGCCGCGGACGCGCCAGTTTCAGCGGCACTCCGATCGGCCGCTGGAAGCCGACGTGATCATCGTCGATGAGACATCCATGCTGGATTGCTCGTTGGCTCGGCACCTTATCGAGGCCATGCCTGCCGCCTGCCGCTTGATTCTGGTGGGCGATGTGGACCAGCTGCCCTCGGTGGGTCCAGGGCGAGTTCTGGCGGATCTCATCGACTCGCAGCGGATTCCGGTGGTCCGACTCGACGAGGTCTTCAGGCAAGCCTCGCGCAGCCTCATCGTGTCCAATGCGCATCGCATCCGCCAGGGACGGATGCCGCAATTGGCAGCAGACAGAGAGGCAGATTTCTTCTACATCGAACGGCACCAGCCGGAAGAGATTCTCGAGACCATCGATCACCTGGTGGATGTCCGGATCCCGAGGGGATTCGATCTCGACCCGCGACGGGACATCCAGCTCCTGGCACCCATGCGCCGGGGCCTGATCGGAGTCGAAGAGTTGAACCGCAGGCTTCAGCGGCTGCTGGCCGCGGAGTCACCGATAGTTGAGCCGGGCGGATCTCGCTTCCGCGAAGGCGACCGGATCATGCAGATCAGGAACAACTACGATCTCGACATATTCAATGGGGACATCGGCTGGGTAGTCGGTCCCTCCGCGGACGGCGAGAGCCTGAGAGTCTTATTCGACGGCCGACCAGTGGACTATCCCGCCACCGACACCGACCAGCTGGTGTTGGCCTACGCCTGCTCGATCCACAAGGCCCAGGGCAGTGAGTACCCGTGCGTCGTGGTACCCCTGCACTCCCAGCATCACATCATGCTGCAGAGAAACCTTCTCTACACCGCCGTGACCCGGGGTCGCCGACTGGTGGTCGTTGTCGGCGAGCCCCGAGCGCTGGCCAGGGCCGTAAGAAACGATCGGCAACAGATCCGGTTTACCCGGCTGACCGAGCGCCTTCTGCGGACCTAGGTCTCCTCACCCGAGTTGGGCGGCTTGGGATCCTCGGGGCTCGGGTCGAACTCACCGTAGGACGGCTCGTCCGCCGCGAAGCCCTGCTCTGAAGAGACTGGAGCCTGGGACTCCGGCGCCACGGCTGAAGCATCGGGTGGAACCGGTGCTGCGGGGACCGCGGGCGGATAGATCGCATCGCCTCGGTCTCCCCAACCGTCGGAGGTCCCGAAGCGTGTCAGAACCGCGGCGCCCAGACCCACCGTCCAGGCGAAGAACTTGACCAGGGCGCCGAAGATGCCCAGGATCACCGCGAAGAACCAGAAAGGTCCCCAACCGAAATCCAGGAGATCGGCCAGGATCGACCAGATCTGCAGGGTAAGCACACCGAGAAGCAGCACCAGATAGGGGCTCTCGATCTTCCAGCCGAAACGCCCCTTGAGCAATTCACCGATACCCATGGCCACACCGGAGAACCCGAGGAAAGCCACCAATATCAGCGCGAGAATAAAGAATGGCAGCAGGAGCACCAACGGGATACCGATGATCGAGATCACCAGGATCAAGGTCACCAGCAACAGCAGCGGTGCGAAGAGGATCAGCACCAGGAGCCCCACCAGGCCGGACTTCCACGGCTCGCTGGCGGCTCGCCGCTTGACCCTTTCCAGCGGTTCCCTGGCCACCAGAAGAACCAGGCAGGCAAAGAGCCCGAGCACGATGAGCTTGAAGGTCTCCCACATGAAGTCGGTGGCCACGCTCCAGGGTGACAGGTCGAAGTAGTCCTCACTGTCGCGCCAGTCGTGATCACCACCGAAGATCACCCGTGGCCAGGAGCCGAATCGCAAGTTGGGGCCAAAGGGCACCTCGATCACCTGGCCCCGAACATGGGCATCGTCGTCGATCTGCACTTCACCACCCACGCTGACCACATCACCTTCGACCTCGGCCCCAGGCTCCAGGACCAGGTTGCCACCCACCGCCGCCACATCTCCGGTCACCTGTCCGCTGACCGTCACCGAGCCACCGATGGCTACCGCGTCGCGATCCACCTTGCCGCGAACAAAGAGGGGGCCGCCAAAAACCACCGCCTCTTTGGCCACCTCATCTTCGTGCACGGTCAGGCTGCTGCCGACCGCCACCTGGGAGTCGCGATACTTACGCCGCTCGTCATCTCGGGACTCGGACCGCTCCGCCTCCTCGCTCGCCTCCTCTTCCGACAGCTCGGCCACTTCCTCGACCTGGGCTGCGAAGAGCTCGCGGCGAGCAGTCCGATCCATGGCCGCCAACCGCGTCAGAATCTCGGCATCGTCTTCGCCGATGCGTGTAGCCAGCTCGCCCGCATCGACGGACTCGCCATCAATGGCGATGCCGTCGTCGACGATCTCGATCGTCACCAACTCGACGCTTGGGCCCAGCGGTTCGAGCAACAGCCCGCGGCTGAGTACCACGACCTCGTAGCGTTCGGTCACCGCGCTCCACAGATCGTCGGCGACAGCCGCCGCTTCTTCAGCAACGACTTCGGACTCCACCTGGGCTCCGATCGGCTGGCTCCCGAGACCCGTTGAGAACAGCAGCACCAGAATTGGCAGAATCAGCCAACGACGGGAATCAGCCCCCCGTCCGGGCTTACACAGAACCGACATATCGAGAGCTCCTCTCGGAAAGAATGACATTGTGCAAAGCTCGCATGGCCCCGATGCTGAGCAGCGCCGCGAGAAACAGCGCCGCCAGGTATTGGGGCGAAGAAAGAGTCGAAGCGACGATGGAGCCGCCAGCTGAAAGAGTCCGCCAGACCACCAGCCCGACGCCCAATTGATGAAACACGGCCACCAATGCGCCAACCGCCACATCGGTTGCCCTGCCGAGGTTGAAGATACCCAGCATGGCCGGTACATAGTCCGGGATCACCAGTAGGAACAGGGCCACCATGACCAGACACAGGCTCACCGCAGCGCGCAACCCCCAATAGGTCGCCCAGGAAGCTTGCGGCATCGGCCGCGGCTGCAGCCTGGCCCGTGCCAACAGGCGGTCGGCAAAGCCGAGCGGTACGGGCTCCTCTGGCAGGAGCGAAAACACCGTCTGCAGGGCCTTCTCGGAGGGCTCCAGTGCTCCCGAATGCTCCTCTTCGAGCCAAGTTCTGACGGCCTTTTTCAGTTTCCGTGTCACCTAGATAACTCCTCTAATGCGCCCTACGAGCCCTCCGAGGGCAAAGTTTCGCTGAATCTGCACGGAATTCCTAGAGTTTTTCAGGGCTCCAACCCTCCGTTTCCAGGTGGGCCACCATGGCCTTCCGCGCTCGAAAGAGGTGCGTCTTGACGGTCCCCAGCGGCAGCTCGGTGACTTCGGAGATCTCTTCGTAGGAGAGGCCCTCCTGGTATCGCAGAATCACCACCTCGCGGTAGAGAGGTCTGAGACTGGCGATGGCCAGCTCGATCGCCCTGGCCATGTCCCGCCGTTCGATCCGTCCGACAGGGGTCTCGGCACCCGTATCGGGTAGAACCGACACCAGATCGGGCTTGTCCTGGTCCGGTGTTTCCAGAGGCACCGTCCGCAGCTCCTTGCGACGCAACCGATCGATCGCCGTATTGTGGGCGATCTTGAATAGCCAGCTGGAGAACTTGCGATCCTGATCGAACGAGCTGAGCGCTCTGAATGCCTTGATGAAAACCTCCTGCGCCAGATCCTCTGCCTGATTTCCGTGACGCACCATCCGGCGTATCAGACTGAGAATCGGACGCTGATAGCGCAGGACCAGGTCCCGATAGGCATCCTGGGAACCGGCAAGAGCACTGCGGACCAGCTCGATGTCTTCAGACTGCGAACCGCTGCTGGCAGTCACGCCCGTTGCACTCCTCGGCACCCCACAGTTGGCCCGATATACTGCGGTCGCATCGCCGCCTCATCCTCTCTCTGAGTAGACCATGAAACCGATTTTCTCCCCCACGTCTCGAGATCTGGAGCAACTGGCCGCCCTGGGAATACCCCTGGACGAGATCCACCGGCAGCTGGAGCTCTTCCGCTCCCCTCCACCGCCTGTCCGCCTCGTCAGACCCTGTCGACCCGGTGACGGCCTTGTTCGACTCACTACCAGCCAGCAGGATCATTACGAACAGCGGTGGCGGTCGCAGGTGGACCGCAGTCGATTTGCCAAGTTCGTCCCCGCATCGGGGGCGGCAACTCGGATGTTCAAGGATCTTACCGTTCCGCCAGCGGATGCAGGGGCGACCTCCTCCCGGGGAGCTCAGAGACTGTTGGAGTCGCTGCAGAATTTCGCCTTCTACGAGGCTCTGGACGAGGCTCTGACCCGGGGCGCGGGTCTCAACCTGGAATCGCTGGTGGCGGAAGGTCAGTCAGAACCGATCCTGAGGGCGCTTCTGGGGCCGGAGGGCCTGGACTACGCCACACTGCCAAAGGGCCTCATCCTCTTTCACCGCTACCCCACCGGCTCCCGCACGGCGCTCGAAGAGCAGCTCTGGGAGGGATCCGAATACCTGGTCAACAAGGGTGACACGACCCGCTACCACTTCACGGTCACCGATTCGCACGAGGCCGAGTTTCGCGCTCAGCTCGCTCGGCTGCTGCCGTCCCTGGAGAGTCGTCTCAATCTTACCCTCGAGATCGATTTCTCGAACCAGAGCCCGGCCACGGACACCGTGGCAGTCGACCTGGAGGGACAACTGGTCCGCCACGGCGATGGACGGCTCCTGCTGCGTCCTGCGGGTCATGGTGCGCTGCTCACCAACCTGCAGAGTCTCGACACCGATGGGGTCTTCATCAAGAACATCGACAACGTCTCTCATCAACGCCTGCATCCCGTCTCCAGCCGCTGGAAACGGATCCTGGCCGGCTACTTCGCCGAGATCCAGGACGAGATTTTCGAGCTTCAGGAATCGCTAGAGACCGATCCCGCGGCAGAGACGGTCGACCGCGCCTTACGATTGCTCCAGGAGAAGATGGCCGTCGTGGTTCCGGAAGAGATCCTCGAGTCCGACGGGCCGCAGCGCGTCACATACCTGCTCGACCGACTCGATCGACCCCTTCGTGTCTGTGGCATGGTCGAGAATGAGGGGGAGCCGGGTGGCGGGCCCTTCTGGCTGGAAGATCCGCAGGGTGGACTCGGCGGGCAGATCGTCGAATCGGCGCAGGTCGACCCGCGATCCGAGGAGCAGCAGACGATCTGGCGGGCATCGACCCACTTCAATCCCGTGGATCTGGTTTGCGGTCTCACGGACCGAAACGGTCGCCGCTACGATCTGGCGAGGTACGTCGATCCTGCCACCTCCTTCGTGGCCGAGAAGAGTCATGCCGGCAGAGCGATCCGCGCGCTAGAGCGCCCTGGGCTCTGGAACGGCGGCATGGCTCGCTGGAATACCGCCTTCGTCGAGGTTCCCCTACAGACCTTCACACCGGTCAAGACGGTCTTCGATCTCCTCCGACCCGAGCACCAGGCCTGAGGCCGGCAGCGAAGCCCAAGAAAGAAGGGTCGACCTCTGGAAGGAGGTCGACCCACGATGATTCCACTCCTCGCTGTCGATCAATACTCGGTGAGGTATCGGTCCTGCTCCCAGGGGTGCACATGGGAGATGTACTCGTGCCATTCCTGCCGCTTGGCACGCAAGAAGTTCTCATGAATATGATCGCCCAGTGCCCCCTGGATGACCTTGTCCTTTTCCAGAAAGTCCAGAGCTTCGGAGAGGTCGGCCGGTAGCGCGTCGATCTTATGGCGTCGTTTCTCGCGCTGGCTCATGGCCCAGATATTCTTGTTGACCGGCGGGCCGGGATCGATCTCGCTCTCGATACCGTCGAGACCAGAGGCCAGCATCACCGCCAGGGCGAGATAGGGATTGCAGGATGGATCGGGCATTCTCACCTCACAACGGGTCGACATCCCTCGACGATCGGGTACCCGGACAAGGGGGCTGCGATTCTTCTCCGACCAGGCGACACTCGTCGGTGCTTCGTAGCCCGGAACCAGTCTCTTGTAGGAGTTGACCAATGGATTGGTGACCGCCACCATGGCCTTGGAGTGACGCAGGACGCCACCGATGTAGCCGAGAGCGATGTTCGACAGTTGCCAGTCGGCCTCCGGGTCGAAGAAAGCATTCTCGCCGCCCTGGTCGATGAGGCTCTGGTGGGTGTGCATCCCAGAGCCGTTGACTCCGAAGAGGGGTTTGGGCATGAAGGTGGCGTGGAGCCCGTGGTCCAGAGCCACCTTCTTCACCACGAAGCGAAAGGTTGCCACGTTGTCGGCACATTCCAGAGCCTCCGCGTACTTGAAGTCGATCTCGTGCTGGCCGGGTGCTACCTCGTGGTGTGCCGCCTCGACCTCGAATCCCATCTGTTCGAGCACCGTGACGATGTCCCGTCGGCACTCTTCCCCCTGATCGACCGGGGTCAGATCGAAGTAACCGCCCACGTCGTGGGTCTCGGGCAGCATGTTGCCCTCTTCATCGGTCTGAAAAAGGAAGAACTCCGCCTCCGGGCCGGCGACCATGGAATAGCCCATCTTGCGCACCCGCTCCACCTGACGCTTGAGCGCCAGTCTCGGGCAACCCGCAAACTCGGAGCCATCGGGTCGGTGGACATCGCAGATCAGACGCGCCACCTTGGAGCCATCGAAACTCGCCCAGGGGTTGACCTGAAAGGTGTTCAGATCGGGCACCAGAAGCATGTCCGACTCCTCGATCCGGACGAATCCTTCAATCGAAGAACCATCGAACATGATCTGGCCATCCAGGGCCTTTTCGAACTGGCTCCTGGGTACTTCCACATTCTTGAGAACTCCCATGATGTCGGTGAACTGGAGCCTCAGGAAGCGGACTTTTTCTTCATCGGCAATCTTCAGAATCTCGGCTGCATTTGGCATTTTGCCCTCCATTTGAATATCAGACGGCGCGAAAGTACCCTACTTTCCAACAAAAAGGCAACAACTTTTTGCAGATTGACACGTATTTCGCCATCAGCGAATAAGCCCGACCCTTCTTTGTGGTCTCCATGCCTCCATAGAACCGAATCCATCACGGGGCTCGTAGCTCCACCCGTACAGAGAGAGGCTCGACCGACTCTGTTCGAATAGAGGTGGGAAACATGGCAAACTCGGATTCGATGACCCAGGCCCAGACCATCCCCGACGCCAGGCCCCGCTCCTGGGGAACGCTGCTGCTCAAGGCACTTGGGGTCCTGGTGATCCTCGGACTCCTGATCGTCGTGGGTCGATCGCTCGGTGGGTATGTGCCTCAGTTCGCCGACTGGGTCGGCACCCTGGGGTTCTGGGGCCCCCTGGTCTTCATCGCTGGCTACGCTATCGCCACGGTGGCGTTCATTCCAGGATCCCTTCTCACCCTGGCTGCAGGAGCCATCTTCGGCCTCGGCCAGGGCACCGCCTATGTCTTCATCGGCGCCGTCGTGGGCTCATCACTCGCCTTCCTCGTCGCCCGCTATGTGGCTCGCCGAGCCGTTGAAAAACGGCTGGAGGATAACCCGAAATTCACCCAGGTCGACCAGGCTGTGGCGCGCGAAGGGCTCAAGATCGTCTTCCTGCTGCGCCTCTCACCCGCCTTTCCCTACAATCTCCTGAACTACGCTCTCGGTCTGACCAGCGTCCGCTTCCGGGACTACGTTCTGGCCTCCCTGGGAATGATCCCTGCCACCTTTCTCTACGTCTACTACGGCAAGGCTCTGGGCAGCCTGGCGGCGGTAGCCAGTGGTACCCAGGTGGAGCGCGGACCCGGCTACTGGGTGATCCTGACGGTAGGTCTGCTGGCCACATTGGCGGTTACGACGCTGGTAACCCAGGTGGCTCGAAAGGCGCTACGACAGGAGGTGGCGAGTGATTGATCCGGAGATCCAAGCTCTCCTAGAGCCCTTCGACGAGTACAACCAGGAGCTGCTGAACAGAGTCCATCCTCCCGACTGGGTGAATCCGGAACCGGCCGATCGGTATCACCTGGTGGTTATCGGTGGCGGAACAGCCGGGCTGGTATCGGCCGCCGGGTCGGCGGGTCTTGGCGCCAAAGTCGCCATCATCGAGAGGCGTCTCTACGGCGGTGATTGCCTCAACTACGGCTGTGTTCCCTCGAAGGCCCTGATCAGCGCAGCCAGGGCCTGGAAGGCAGCCCAGGAAGCCGCCGGGAAGTATGGTGGACCCACAGCCACCAGCGATGGCGATTTCGCTGCGGTCATGCAACGCATGCGTCGACTGCGAACCGACATCAGCCGTCACGACAGCGCCGAACGTTTTCAAGATCTCGGTGTCGATACCTTTCTCGGTCACGGTCGTTTTGTCGCCGCCGACGCCATCGAGGTCGATGGCAAGCGTCTCGAGTTCCGGCGAGCCGTCATCGCCACCGGGGCCCGCCCGGTCGCTCCACCCATCCCGGGTTGCGACGAGGGCTGCTATCTGACAAACGAGTCGATCTTCACCCTGACCAGCCTGCCTGCTCGACTGGGCGTGATTGGTGGCGGGCCCATCGGCTGCGAGCTTTCCCAGGCGTTTGCACGTTTTGGCAGCCAGGTCACCCTGTTCGATATGGCTCCGCAGCTACTACCCCGGGAGGATGCCGACGCGGCAGAGATCGTGCAGCAGGCCCTCCTGCGCGATGGTGTTCATCTCGAGTTGGGAGTCAGGGTCTCGGAGGTCGAGGGCGGATCAGAAGGGAAGGCCGTGCGGTTCGAACGCGACGGGCAGATTGGCGAGGTCCTCGTGGACGAGCTCCTGGTCGCGGTGGGGAGAGCACCGAACGTGGAAGGCCTCGGTCTCGAAGCCGCCGGCATCGAATTCGACCGGCGGGGCGTCAAGGTCGACGATCGGCTGCGTACAACCAACCGCAAGGTCTACGCAGTGGGCGACGTGGCCTCCAAGTACAAGTTCACTCATACGGCCGACGCGTTGGCAAGGATCGCCATCCAGAACTCTCTCTTCTTCGGCCGCGCCAAAGCCAACAACCTGGTGATCCCTTGGTGTACCTACACGAGCCCGGAGATTGCGCATGTGGGGCTCTACGCGAACCAAGCCGAGGAGAAGGGCATCGAGATCGACACTCTGACCCTACCCATGAGTCAGGTCGACCGAGCCGTCCTCGATGGCACCGACGAAGGGTTCCTGCGGCTGCACCTACAGAAGGGGAAGGACCGCATCCTCGGGGCCACCATCGTGGCCGAACACGCCGGCGATCTGCTGGCCAGTCTGAGTTTGGCGGTGACGAACAAGATCGGCCTCAACAAGATCGCCGGCACCATCTTTCCCTACCCCACGCAGGGGGAGGTCGTAAAGAAGGCAGCCGACACCTGGCGGCGTGGGAAACTGACCCCGTTCGTCCAGAAGGTCTTCGCCGGTTTTCTGCGCATCTTTCGATAGCCGCGGCCTGCCTCGATTCGAAATCAACTCAGCGCAGTCGGGTGCTGCGAAATGGCTGCATGGGTTCGACGACGAGACGCCTAGTCCTGTAGACTCTGCCACGTGCTCCGCCTGCATGTGATTCCGGCCCATGGCGATCCATTCGACCAGGTCCTGGACGGGGAATCGCTCGTCCTGGGACGCTCGTCCGCTGCCGAGCTGGTCCTGGCCGACCGGTTTCTTTCCCGTCGCCACGCTCGCCTCCATCGGGAGGGCGAGACCTGGTTGGTCGAAGATCTCGGATCGCGAAACGGCACTCTGCTGAACGGCGTCCGAGTCGAGAAACCCACCAAGATCAGCGCCGGCGACGAGCTGCGGCTGTCGGGAAGCGTCATCATGATCCGCGGCGATGACGACGGATCCGCCCGCCAGGTCACTTCGGTTCCCAGCTCTGAATCGGCGCAGCACACAGTGTTTCGCCGCGCCTCCGACCTCATCAGCCGGCAATCCTCGGACGACACCGCAGGAATCGATGCACCCGACGCGGTCCGCCGCCAGGCCGACCGTCTGCGGCTACTCAACGACGTTCATCGAGCGTTGAATCAGTCGATCGAGCTCGACGACCTGCTGGAGATGATCCTGGCTCGAGCCTTCGACGAGCTCAGCCCTGAAGAGGGCGTGATCCTGTTGAAGAATCCGGCTGGCGAATACTACCGCGCTGCCCGCCGAACACTTCCGGGTGTGGCCAGCAAATATGCCTTCTCCGAGACCTTGATCCACGAGGTCGCCGAGAAGGGCATGGCCGCGCTGGTCCTCGATGTGGAGACCGACGAGCGCTTTGCCCATGCCCAGAGCATTCTCAGCTCGGGGATCCGTAGTCTGGTCGCCGCTCCCCTGCTGGATGCCGAGGGATCCCTGGGAATGGTGGCCCTGAACTCCAGGGTCCACAAACGACAGTTCGACGAAGAGGACATGGAGCTACTGGTCTCACTGGCCTCCGTCGCGGCACTGCGCATCCGCAACGTGGCCCTGGCGGAAGAGGCCGCCGAACGACGACGCCTCGAGGAAGAGATGAAGCTCGCCCGACAGATCCAGGTCGGGCTGCTGCCGAGCCAGCTACCGGAGGTGCCGGGGTACGACTTCCATGGAGGCAACGTGCCGTCGCGGGGGGTCTCCGGAGACTACTTCAAGATCGAGCTGCGCGACGAGGGAAAGCAGTGTGTGCTGGTGATCGCCGACGTCTCCGGCAAGGGGATCGCCGCCTCTCTGCTGACGGCATCACTGGAAGCGCTCTCCGCGGGCCCCATCGAGGTCGGCCAGGATGCGGAAGAGATCTGTACCAAGGTGTGTCGTCGTCTCTTCCACCGGACGCCGCCCGCCAAGTACGCCACCATGATCCTGGGGATCCTCGATCCCGTGACGCACAAGCTCACCTACACCAACTGTGGACACAATCCGGCCCTCATCGTTCGCTCACAGAGCGAGGAGGTCAGTCGGCTGGAAACCACCGGTATGCCTGTCGGTCTGATGGAGGTGGGCAACTACTCCCAGGTCGACACCGAATTCCAGCCCGGTGACACGATGGTTCTGTACACCGACGGCATCACCGAAGCGGAAGACCCGGAGGGTGAGGAGTACGGTATCGAGCGGCTGATCGAGGTCTGCAAGAGGCACAGCGATAAGTCCCTGGAAGAGATGTCCAAGGAGATCGAGAACGACCTCGACGAGTTCGCCAATGGCGTGCCGTACGCCGACGATCGCACGCTGGTTCTGGCTCGGCGCCTGCTCGACTAGCTCTTCCGGGCCCCCGACAGACTGGCTCGCAGGAAGTCCCGGTTCATCCGGGCGATGAACTCGATGGAGATACCCTTAGGACAGGCGGCCTCGCACTCCGCGTAGTTGCTGCAGGAGCCGAAATACGACTCCATCTCCTCGACCATGCTGCGCGCCCTGTCGAAGCGCTCGGGTTGGCCTTGTGGCAGCAACGCCAGATGCGAGATCTTGGCGGCGGTGAACAACTGGGCAGCACCGTTCGGGCACTGAGCCACGCAAGCACCGCAGCCGATGCACTCGGCGGCGTCCATCGCCCGATCTGCCATCGGTTTGGCGATCGGCACGGTGTTGGCGTCCTGCGGACTCCCAGCGTTGACCGAGATGAAGCCGCCTGCCTGGATGATCTTGTCGAACGGAGCGCGGTCCACCACCAGGTCCTTGAGAACCGGAAAAGCGGCAGAGCGCCACGGCTCGATGCGGATCCTGTCGCCGTCCTGGAACTTCCGCATATGAAGCTGACAGGTCGCCGTCCCTTTCTCCGGGCCGTGCGCCTGGCCGTTGATCATCATGCCACAGGATCCACAAATCCCCTCCCGGCAGTCGTGCTCGAAGGCCACCGGCTCCTGGCCAGCCTCGATGAGCTGCTCGTTCAGAACATCCAGCATCTCCAGGAAGGACATGTCGGGGCTCGCCTCTGAGAGCTCATAGGACTCGAACCGCCCCGTCGCCGCAGCCGACTCCTGGCGCCAGATCGTCAAGGTCAATCGCATCACTTGTAACTCCTCTGACTCGGGAGCACGTTCTCATACTCCAGGGCTTCGGTGAGAAGGGTCGGGGCACGGTCGTCCCCGTTGAATTCCCAGGCTGAGACGTTCGTGAACTCCTCATCGTTGCGCCGCGCCTCCCCCTCTTCCGTCTGATACTCCTCGCGGAAATGTGTGCCGCACGACTCTTCCCGCTGCAAGGCATCCCGACACATGAGCTCAGCCAGCTCGAAGTAGTCGGCGACACGACCGGCCTTCTCCAGGGATTGGTTCAGATCCTGGCCGCTTCCGGGCACCTTCACCCGCTGCCAGTATTCCTGGCGCAGCTCCTGGATCTGGCCGATGGCCCGTTCCAGACCAGGCCCGCTGCGCGACATCCCACACTCGTCGATGCAGATGTGACCCAGCTCCCGGTGCAACGAATCGACCGTCCGATCACCGTTCACCGAGAGCAGCCGGTCGATCCTCGCCTGCACCTCCTCCACCACGGCCCGGAAGCCAGCGTGGTCGGTGCCGATCTTCTCGTCCGCCATGTGTCGGGCCAGGTAGTCGCCGATGGTGTAGGGAAGCACGAAATACCCATCCGCGAGTCCCTGCATGAGGGCGCTGGCGCCGAGCCGATTGGCGCCATGATCTGAGAAATTCGCTTCGCCGATCACATACATCCCATCGATCGTCGACATCAGGTTGTAGTCGACCCAAAGCCCCCCCATGGTGTAGTGGGGCGCCGGATAGATCCTCATCGGAACCTCATACGGGTCCTCGCCGGTGATCCGTTCGTACATCTCGAACAGATTGCCGTACTTCTCCTCAATGGCCTCACGGCCGAGTCGACCGATGGCGTCGGAGAAATCGAGATAGACGCCGCGACCACCGTGTCCGACGCCCAGTCCTTCGTCACAGATCGCCTTGGCGGCCCGCGAAGCGATGTCCCTCGGAACCAGATTGCCAAAGGCCGGATACCGGCGCTCCAGATAGTAATCCCGCTCGGCTGCCGGTATCTGATCCGGACTCCGCGAATCGGCGGCCTGCTCGGGTACCCAGATCCTGCCGTCGTTGCGCAGCGACTCACTCATCAGGGTCAGCTTCGACTGGTATTCGCCATGCTGCGGGATGCAGGTCGGATGGATCTGGGTGAAGCACGGATTGGCGAACAGCGCGCCTCGCCGGTGCGCGCGCCAGATGGCAGTGGCGTTGCAGCCTTTGGCGTTGGTCGAAAGATAGAAGACGTTGCTGTAGCCGCCGGTCGCCAGGACCACCGCGTCGGCCGACCAGGAGGAGATCTCACCGGTCACCATGTCCCGGGTGACGATCCCTCTCGCCCTGCCGTCCACCACCACAAGGTCCAGCATCTCCGTGCGCGGGAACATCTCGACCTGGCCCTTGGCCACCTGCCGGGAAAGCGACTGATAGGTGCCCAGCAGCAGCTGTTGACCGGTCTGACCGCGGGCGTAAAAGGTCCGCGAGACCTGGGCGCCGCCGAAGGACCTGTTGTCGAGCAATCCGCCGTACTCACGGGCGAAGGGCACCCCTTGCGCCACACACTGATCGATGATGTTGACGCTGACCTGAGCCAGCCGATAGACGTTGGCCTCTCGCGAGCGGAAGTCACCGCCCTTGACGGTGTCGTAGAACAACCGCCAGATGCTGTCGCCATCGTTCTGGTAGTTCTTGGCAGCGTTGATGCCGCCCTGAGCGGCGATGGAGTGTGCCCGCCTGGCACTGTCCTGATAGCAGAAGCATTTGACGTGATAGCCCAACTCGCCAAGGGTGGCGGCCGCAGCTCCACCCGCCAGCCCAGAGCCGACAACGATGATCTCGAAGCGGCGTTTGTTGGCCGGATTGACCAACTTCAGATCGAAGCGGTGTTTGTCCCACTTGTCCTGAATCGGGCCTGAGGGGATTTTCGGATCCAGATTCATCGGTCTTGCCTCACTGCACGACGCCGGACAGAACGGCCAGCGGAAATGAGAGGTTACCCAGGGTCACCACGAGAGCGAACACCAGCGCGAACTGGCGTCGCCAGTCGCCATCTCCCTCGGGGCGCCACCACCCCAGGGTCTGAAAGAGACTCCAAAGCCCATGGTAGAGATGGAAGCCCAGCGCAATCTGAGCCACGATGTAGATAGCACTCACCCACCACACCTGGAATCCGGCGACCACGTTGCCGTAGACGTCGCCAGGAACAAAAGAGGGATGGGCGGTGCCCCAGGTCAGGTGAGCCAAATGATAGAGCACATAGAGGGCGATGAGGACTCCGCCCCAGCGGGCGGTTCGGGCCGCATAGGTCGACTGAATCGCCACTTGCTGTCGGTACTTCGTGGGTCTGGCCCGACGGTTTCGCAGCGTCAACTGGGTCGCCGCGGTGACGTGCACCAGCACTGCCGCCAGCAGAACCAGCCGTGCGATCCACAGCAGGCCCGAGTGGGGCAAGATCGGACTCCCCACCTCGCGCAGCCACTCCGCATAGGCATTGATCTTCTCGGGACCCTGATAGAGCTTGAGATTGCCCAGCATGTGGACCAACACGAAGCCGAAAAGCATGAGGCCGGTGACGGCCATCATCACCTTCTTGCCGACATCGGAACGGTAGAACGACAGAAAAAAGGACATTAAAGCTCCTCGAGATCAGCTCGTCAAAAGCGTCCCTATCATACGTTGATCGAGCCCGACCCGGAACCGAAGGGCTGGCTATCGGCGGCGGCGACGACGACGGCGTCGAGGTCGCCGGCGGGGCGATCGCTCGACCTCCCCGCTGGCCCGCCGTTTCGCCTGGATCTCTCGCCAAGAAGCCAGCATCGACTCCCCCTCCCCGGTGGCTCGGGTGAGGACCTCCAAAAGTGCCAGCGAGTCATCAAAACCGGGCTGTCGCGAGAATTGCAGCCTGCTGGCAGCGCTTCCCCAACGCTCGCCCAGTCGATGGAAGCACCATAGGACCCTCTCCACCGCCTCGGTCTTCGCCCGCGACAGGGTAAACCGAGTGGAGAACGACTCGATCGTCTCCTGGGTCAAGGTCCGCAATGCCGAACGCCAGATCGGCTTCTGGTTCAACGCCTCGATATCGCGACGGCGCAGAAGAATGGTCGGTAGCAGCAACGAACCGAGAGCCAAACCGTCGGAGAGCTCCCGGCCCTCGGCGACCATGGTGTCGAGAACCGCCGGAATCCTCTCGAAGCCCTCGGCCTCCGTCGCCTCGACCGTCAGAATCTTGTAGGCCTCCGGCAGGAAGACCTCCAGCAGCCCTACATCCATGGCTCGACGAAGAATGGCCTCGGCACTCCCCGAGCGCAGAATCTCGCCAATCTCCTCGCTCAGTCGCGCCGGCGCCGCCTTCTCGATCTCCCGCCGATTGAGTCGGATGGAGCGCTCGGTGTCGGCATCGAAGTCGAAATCGAGACGACCGGACAACTCGCAGGCTCGCAGCATCCGCACCGGATCCTCGCAGAACCTCACATCGGGCTCGCCGATGACTCGAATCAACCGACTCTCCAGATCGTCGATACCCTCGATGTAGTCGACCACGGCGTAGTCGGCGATGTTGTAGATCAAGGCATTGATGGTGAAGTCGCGCCGGTAGGCGTCTTCTCTCGGCGAGCCGAAGACATTGTCGTCGGTGATCAAGAGTTCCCCAGGACGGCCTCCTTGATCCTGGACCGATGGACTCCGGCGAAAGGTCGAGACCTCGACGATGCCGCTCCGGAAGTAAACGTGCACCAGACGGAACCGCCGTCCGATGATGCGGGAGTTGCGAAACAGCCGGCGAATCTGTTGCGGTCGTGCGTCGGTGCTGATGTCGAAATCCTTGGGTCTGCGGCCCAACATGAGATCCCGCACCGCGCCCCCCACCAGATAACTCTTGAAGCCCGCACCATTGAGCCGGTACAGGACCTTCAACGCATCCGAATCGATATTCTTGCGGGAGACGGGATGGTCGGATCGGGCCAGCACCCTGGGGCTTGCCGGTTGAGCGACCATCACCGACCCATTATACGGATGTAGAGCGAATACTGACCTCGCCTTTGAGCGTCTTGTGCACCGGGCACCGATCGGCGATCTCGAGCAATCGTCGGGTTTGCTCTGGGCTCAGTGCCCCTTCGAGATCGAGCTGCACGTCGATGCGGTCGACATAGCCGTCTTCGGATTTACAGTCCTCGCAGTCCCTGGCGTGGATTCGCGAGTGAGCCAGCTCGATCTGGGTGCCTCGCAAAGGCCAACCCTTGCGATCGGCGTACATCCTCAACGTGATGGCCTTACAGGCGCCCAGGGCTGCCAGCAGAAAACTGTAGGGGTTCGGACCCGAGTCCGATCCGCCCACCGACCTGGGCTCATCGGCCCGCAGGGAATGCCGACCCACCCTGATGCTCGTCGAGAACCCTCGGGAGCCACTGCGAACCAGAACTCGCCGGTCTCTCAACTCGACCGGCTCGGCGGCCGACGCCGCGGACGCCTGCAGGTACCGGTCTGCCCAATCCTCGATCAGCGACGCTACGAATTGCCAGTCCTCCGGGCTCCTGGAGAGCAGGTGATCGGCACCATCGACCGTCACGAAGCTCTTGGGATACGAGGCTTGCTGAAAGAGCCGTTCCGCATGTCCGATGTCCAGCAACTCGTCGGCTGTCGAGTGAATTACCATCAGCGGACGCTTCAGATCCTTCAGGTATTCGTCCATCCTGTGACGCTCCAGGTCTGTCAACAGCTGCTGGCGGATCTGCAGGCTCCGTCCGCCGATAGAGATCTCGGCCTCTCCGTCGCTCTCCAATCCAGGCGCCATGGCCACCAACTGCCGACCCAGGTGCTCGGTATCACTGGGAGCGGCGAGAGTCACCACGGCGCGAGCTTCGGGGATCTTGCTGGCGGCGGCCAGGATGGCCGCGCCCCCGAGACTGTGCCCGATCAGTACCTGCGGAGCCTCGTATTCGTCTCGCAGGAAATCGGCTGCTGCCACGAGGTCATCGAGGTTCGAAGTGAGATTGGTCTCCGCGAAGTCTCCCCCGCTCTCCCCGAGCCCGGTGAAGTCGAACCTGCAGACCGCCAGCCCGCTGGCGGCCAGCCGCCGGCTGATCTGCACCACTGCCTTGTAGTCCTTGGAGCAGGTAAAACAATGGGCGAAGAGCGCGAAAGCCTTGGGTATACCCTGCGGTAGTTCGAGACGGGCTGCCAGAGGCGCACCCTGGGCTCCGGGAAATCGTATTCGCTCGCTCTTCTTCATCGCTGATTCGACTCCTTCTTCCAGGTCCTGATCCGGCACTCTACCGTCAAACAGGATTCGGGGGCCGGCACGCTGCGGTCGTCACCCCGCAGCTGCTTGTAGAGTAGGCCGAACGGGCGCACCCATCATGTCCATACCGATCGAACAGCGCATCACCATCGACGTACAGCTCGATCCCCACCGATCCGACTCCGATCTCGAGGAGCTGCGACGGGGTCTGCTGGCGGAACCCAGATGGCTACCTACCAAGTACTTCTACGATCGGCGCGGTTCTGCACTCTTCGAGGAGATCACCCGACTGCCCGAGTACTATCCGACTCGTGCCGAAAGGAGTCTGCTGCTGCAGATCGCACCGGAGATAGACCAGCTGACCCGAGCCGCCGAGCTGGTGGAGCTGGGGGCGGGAGCTGCAACCAAGACCCGCGTGCTGCTCGACGCCATGCAGAAGACCGGCAGGTTGCGGCTCTATGTTCCCTTCGATGTCAGCGAGAGCGAGGTCCGTCGGGTCGCTCACGAGCTGGCCACCGAGTATCCCGATCTGTGGGTGCAAGGAATCGTGGCCGACTTCGTGCACCATCTGGCTGCCATCCCCGCGGGATCCCCCCGTCTGGTCATGCTTCTGGGAGGCACTATCGGCAACTACACTCCCAAGGATGCCGTCGGCCTGCTGAGCCGGCTTTCCGCACGCATGTCGTCCGGTGACTACTTCCTGCTCGGCGCCGACCTGATCAAAGATGTGGAGACCGTTGAGCGCGCCTACAACGACGGATCCGGAATCACCGCGGAGTTCAACCGCAACCTCCTCCAGGTGGTCAATCGGCTCGTCGAAGGCGACTTTCAACCCAATCTGTTCCGCCACCTGGCGTTCTATGACACCGAGCTGCATCGAATCGAGATGCACCTTGTGGCCGACAGGGATCACCGGGTGATTCTTCCCAAGCTCGATCTCGAGCTGGACCTGCGAAAGGGCGAGGCCCTGCGTACAGAGATCAGCTGCAAGTACGACAAGGATCGGATCGACGGTCTGCTCGCCGCCAGTGGCTTCGATCTCTATCGGTGGTTCACTGACAGCGAAGACCTCTTTGCCTTGGCGCTGGCTAGGAAACGGTAGCCTCACCTCCAAAGCCGACACCCATGCTCTTGAGCAATGGGAAAGGCGGCACGCCGCCGGCAAAGACGAATACATAGTCGTTGCCGAGCTCGGTCTCACCATTGCCGTTGACCTTCAGCTTGACCCGACTCGCAGCGATCTCCGTGACCTCGGATGAGAACAGCGGCCGAATCCGCCCCTTCTCCATCCACGACTCGATCGCCTCGAGGTTCTTCTTCTTGAGCCGGACCAGGCTGTCCTTGCGGTAGGAGAGCGTCACTTCGTTGCTGGCCTGACGAGCCAAGCCGATGGCGGCCTCGGCAGCGCTGTCACCACCTCCGACGACCAGGATCCGTTGGCTCTCGTAGGCCTGGGCATCCATCAGACGGTACATGACCTTGGCCTGATCCTCACCGGGGACTCCGAGCTTGCGGGGAGATCCCCGCCGGCCCAGCGTCAGCAGTACATTCCGGGCCAGAAGCTCAGCATTCGCAGTGCGGACTCGCAAGATGCCGTCGACCTGCTCAGTAGCTTTCAACTCCTGATCGAACTGGAGATTCAGACCGATCTCGCCGACGATGCTGGTGAAGATCTCCAACAGCTCCTCCTTCTGATACTCCTCCCTCTTCAAGGAGCCCCACGGCGGCAGATCGAGGGACTGTGTCAAGACCATCTTGCGTCGCGGGTAGTGCAGCAGACTGCCTCCGAGAGTCGGCTCCTTTTCCAACACCACATAGGAGAGTCCCTGGGTGTGCGCGGTCAGCGCAGCACTCAGGCCCGCTGGGCCGGCGCCGACAATCACAACATCGAGCGCACTCGAATCGGTGTTGGGTCGCAGAGCCTCGGCCCGCTGGGCGATAGCACCGATCGCTTCTCTCCCCTGACGAGCGGCATTGCGAACGAGAGACAGACCGCCCAGCTCACCGGCGACGAAGATGCCCGGCACATTCGTCTGCAGCTGGTCGTCGAGGAGTGGCACATCGCGGCGGGACTTGAGATCTCCGATACCGACTTCGATGCTCTCCACAGGGCAGGCGAGCTCGCAGTGGCCATGACCGACACAGCGAAGACCGTTGACCACCACCGCGGTGCCACCGACGATGCCCAAGACGTCACCCTCGGGACAGGCCGCAACGCAGGCGCCACAACCGATGCAGGCCATCGCATCGACAAATGGGAACTGGGTGGTAGGGCGATCGATTCCCAACCGCTGGGCTTCCTCTCGCCGCTGGCGGTCCCGGGCAATGCGTCGTCGGAAGCCGACCCAGTAGGGGATGAAGACCGCCAGAATCACGGCCAATGACAATACCCAGACGGTCATCGAACCGGTCATCGCGGCAGCCTCGCTTGTCGACTAGAGCCGATACCCGGCGCTGAGCAGAATCCGTTGCCCCTGGATGTCGTCACCATTGCTGTATTCGAATTCGGCCCGGCCGAAGAAGCTGTAGGGTAGCTCGACCCAGCCGGAGAGTCGCACCCACTGATCGCTGCGATCGTCCACATCGTCGAAGAGCTTGCTGGAATAGAGCCTACCGCCGATCAGCAGGGCAATCTCGTGGCCGCCGCGGAATCGCTTCGAAGTCTGCAGCCGCGCCACGAAGCCTTCGGTCATGGGATTGCTGTAGCCCAAGATGTCTCCGCCGATCAGGAGTCCGAGGTTGGCGACGTTCGAGTGGCGAATGGCGCCGCCGAAGGAAACCGTATTCTCGTCGTCGCCCTGCTGGTCCCGGTAGCCCGCGTAGACCGAGAATCCCATTCCGCGAGGTCGACTGTAGGAGAACCGCGCCCTGAGGCCCTGACGCTGAAGATTGTTGAAAAGCTCCTCGGATATCGGTCGAGTCTCCTCCGTGTAGTAGCGCTCCCACCGATCGTAGGAGATGGCGAATCGACCAAACTGAGAGAGTTGGGTATTGAGTGTCAAGGCTAGGTTGGACAGCTGTGTCTTGGTGCCGGCAGCCTCCTCTCGCCAGCCGTTGTTGAGATCGAGCTCGGCACGCTGAAAGAAGCTGAATCGACCGCCAGGAGTGTAGTGAGTCTCCAGGGAGACGTACTCCCGACTGACATCGTCTTCCCCCTCTTCACGGATTCCGGCGACAAAGACCTCCAGATCCGGTCTGCCGGAGTGCCGGAAGGCCGAGAAACGGGTATAGGCACCGTACTTCTGTCCTATGCTCTCGAAGCCACCATCCTGGATCAACGGTCTCGAGCCGTAGAGCGCGCCGATGTCGATGCTAGGAATGAGTCGCACCTGCCCGATGACTCCATCGAGAAAGCCCACCGCGACAAAGGGACTGATGGCGATGCGACCGATCTGGGCCTTGAACCTTCCTCCGCGGGGATCGTAGACCAGCGCCGCTTCGTAGAACCGGTTGCGCTTCTCCGTCTCCGGAGCCCCGGTGCTGAACATCCGCTCGCGACGATTCTCCAGCGCCCGCAACCGGATCCGCAGATTTAGGGGCTGCCCGGCGATATCCCGAACTCGCACATTGAAGCGGGCCCCCCATTGCTGGAAGTCCAGGCCGGCTCCCGATTCGTCCTTGAAGCTGTCCCAGCCCAGCTCCAGCACTCCGGACACCCGAGTCCGGCGCGACCTGCTCTTCCTGTCCGGCACCGAGGGTTCGACCACTGGAGCGACAACCGATTCGGTCGCCGTCTCGGAGGCCGCCTCCACCGATGCCTCGTCTGGCGGGTCCGAGGAGCTCAGAACGCGTCGGGCCCGATCCTCGGGCTGGATCTGTTGGAGCTCCTCGACGATCTTGCAGGAAGCCGAGTGCTCGGCGACGAAGGCCACCTCGATGACCCCGATCCGCTGTCCGGCCCGCCAGACCTCCAGACGGTCGCCCTCAGCCAGTCCGGCCCGAGACCCACTGTCCAGATAGACCGTATTCTGAGAGCGGTAGCGCACCCCGACTTCCGGCCCTGCCGCAAAGACGCTGCTGCCGGCCAGGAGCACCAGAAGTACCGGTGCCAGGCGCAGGGTGAGCCACTTCCGGGGAGCTTCCATTCGCAGCCTCATTCCGAACCCGTCGGGTGACAGTCGTAGCAGGCGTTGCTGTTGTACTCGTAGCCGCCCACATCGTCATGCTCATCGTCCATTTCATTCCGGCTGTGGCACTCGAAGCACGAGAAGACCGAGAAATTGCCGGGATTGGTGTGGCACTGCGAACAGGACGACCACTCGTTGCGATGCTGCCCGGAGAAGATCGGGAAGTACAAGCTGTCGTGCTGCGAGAAGTCAGCCCCATCCCAGGTGTTGGTGTTGTGGCAGACCTCGCAGTCCTGCGGAAATCCGGCAGCCTGGTGATCAGGATCGTCCGTATTGTTGTAGTCGCCCTGGTGACAAGACCAGCAGTCTGTCGGCGTTCCCGCAAATCCGTCGCTGTGGCACTCGTTGCAGTCCAGGCTTCTGTGGGCGCCGGTGAGCCGGAAGAACTGATCGTGGTCGGCCACCGCACCCTCCCAGGTCTGCGTCCCATGGCAGCTCTCGCAATCGGTGGAGAACCCTGCCCTTACGTGATCCGGATCGTCGGTGGACTCATAGTCAGCCCGATGGCAGCCGTAGCATTCGGTCGGGGTTCCCTGGAATCCATCGCTGTGGCAATCCTCGCAATCGAGGCTCCGATGGGCACCTGTCAGACGGAAGATCTGATTGTGGTCGAACTCGGCATCGTCCCAGGTCCGGATGTTGTGGCAGACCTCGCAGTCGGTGGGGAATCCGGCCTCCACATGGTTGGGGTCCCGAGTGTTCTCATAGTCCTGCCGATGGCAGCTATAACAGTCTGTCGGCGTCCCGACAAAGCCGTCGCGGTGACAGTCGGAGCAGTCCAGACCACTGTGACCGCCGTTCAACGGGAAGAAGGCGTGATCGAAATCGATTCCACCCTCGATCCTGGCGGGCTGCCAGGAGATCGTGGTGTGACAGAGCTGACACTCGACCGGGAAGCCCGCCCGTTGATGGTCCGGTCGACTGGTCTGCAGATATTCCGGTGCATGGCATGCGAAGCACTCCACCGGAGTGGTGGCGAATTCGAAGGGGGGCGCGGGCCGATGACAGCCGGCACAATCGACACTGGCGTGGGTACCGGTCAAGGGAAAGAGCGTGGCGCTGTGACGGTCCCACATCTCCCTCCGGTTGTCCCAGGTTTGCGGAATGTGGCAGTTGTCGCAGCCGAAGCCCAACTCGCCGCGATGGGCGTCGAAGTGGCAGTCGGCACAGGCCGTGGCCACTCGGTTGAACTCGAGAATCTCGTGACAGCTGGTGCACGGTATCCCGTCATGGCTGAGTCTCAGTGGAAACCCGGTCGACGAATGATCGAAGTCCACTGGATCCTTCAAGGGCCGCCAGCCCTCCGTCGTATGGCACTCGCTGCAGTCGCGATCCATGTCGCCATGGGGATAGTCGGCGTCGTCCTGGCCCGGAGAGGGGATAGCACCGACCAGCAGAAAGAATGCGCTTAGAAGGACGGATAGGGCCAATCGTCTGATGGAGGCTCTCACCGCCCCGGCAGAATCGTCGCCGTCCGTTGCGATGATCTTCGAGATTGTTTCCAGGTCGGACATTCCATCCGCTCCCTCACGTTTGCGCTCACCTCTTTGCGCAGATTGACGAAAAGCTATAGCAACCGTGATGCCAAGACTGGGCAAAGCCCATACAGCTTTTCCGAACGATGTTTTCCGGGTGAATCAGGCCATCCGAGGACCGCGAGTGCAAGACGTTCTCACCGGCATGTCTCACGAGTGTCCCATCGTGTCGGCAGGCGAGACACCCGGTCGCGGCTTCTAATCCTCGAGGTCCAGCCTCTCCAGCCAACGGTAGAAGGTCGACCGGCTGATCCCCAGGATTTTGGCGGCCTCTTGACGATTGCCGCGTGTCTGGGCAAGAGCCGCCCGAATCCGATCCGCTTCGCTGGCGTCTTCGCTCAACTCCACGGGTTCGGATCCGATTTCGGAGGGCAGATGCTCCGGCAACACCTCGGGTCCCGAGGCGCGAATGGTCGCAAACTCCAATGCGTTCTTTAGTTGCCGAACGTTGCCCGGCCACGAATAGTGGAGCAGAATCGACATCGTGTCGGTCGAGACTTCGAAGACCTGTTTGCCGGTCTTGGCCCTCGCCTCGGCCAGAAAGGCCCTGGTCAGGATCGGCAGATCCTCCAGTCGTTCCCGAAGAGGAGGCAATACCACCCGTACTACGGACAGCCGGTAGTAGAGATCCGACCGAAATTCCTGTCGTTCGATCTCGTCCTCCAGCGATCGACTGGTCGCCGCAACGAGTCGAAAGTCCACCTCCCGGGCGACTGTCTCGCCGACCGGCGAGATGCCTCGATCATCGAGCGCCCTGAGCAGCGTGGGCTGAATGGTCGAAGGCAGCTCCCCGATCTCGTCGAGAAAGAGCGTCCCCTCGTGGGCCGCGGAAAAGAAGCCCTCGTGATCGGAGATGGCGCCGGTAAACGAGCCCTTCCGATGGCCGAAGAGCTGACTCGAGGCAAGGTCCGTAGTCAAGGCTCCGCAATTGACCGGTATGAAAGGCCCGCCGGAACGAGAGCTTCGCTGGTGGATGGCGCGGGCCACCAGCTCCTTGCCGGTGCCGGTCTCGCCCTGGATAAGGACCGGTGAATCGACCGAGCTGATCTCCTGAATGAGCTGAAACACGGCTTGCATGGATTTGCCGGAACCGATAATCCGTTCGAAGACCGATTCCTCGTCCAGCAGATTCCGCAGCTGGCTGACATCGGTCACATCGTAGAGAAACAGGATGAATCCCGAGCTCTCCCGAGGATCGTCCACGAGCTCGATTTCCAGATCGACCGCCGGCTCCACACCCTCGATCTGTGCCCGGAGCTTTTTCGGTCCGGCGTTTTGCCGCCCCGCCTGTTCCACCAGTCGATCAAGAATCGCTCGCTCTACCGGAATCGTTTCCTGCCAGCGTCTGCCCAACAGATCCTCTCTCGATCGTCGGATCAGGGCCTCCGCGCCGCGGCTCACAAAAGCCACGGATCCCCCAGAGTCGACCACCACAGCCCCCTGTCGCTGGGCGTCGAGAATGGCCTCGAGATCGGCTCGACTGCGCACCAGCGACCGCTCGACCGCGGATCTCGACAGGGCAATCTCGATCGCCGTCTTCAGATCTTGCTCGTCGAAGGGTTTGACGATATAGCCGTAAGGGCTCACCTCTTTGGCCTTGGACAGGGTCACGGAGTCGGCGAACGCCGTCAGAAAAACCACCGGGACGTTCAGTGCGTGGCGGATCTCGTCGGCGGCCTCGATCCCGCTTCGCTCCCCTGCCAGCTGGATATCCATCAGGATCAGATCGGGAGCCTTCACCCTCGCCAGTTCGATTCCACGAGCCGCTGAGGCCGCAGTACCGACCACGTCGTAGCCCAGACCCTCGAGTTGAGCGCGGATGTCCATGGCGACCACCGCCTCATCTTCGACAATGAGAATCCTCGCTGCAGGGCGCATCTAAGTCTGGCTCCCGCCAACGGCGACGGAGGGAAGATCGAATCTCAGGCGAATCTCGGTACCGGGGTCGCGAATAAAGCTCACCTCCGCATGTAGCTGCTCCGCCAACGCACCGACCAACCTCAGGCCCAGGGTCGATGCCGTCGAGGGATCGAGGTCGTCGGGCAAACCCCGTCCATCGTCCGCGACCATCAAACGGCACTGTCCATCCTGCTGCCGAAAGGCAACGCGGATCTCCCCGCCTCCTTCGGGATAAGCGTGCTCCACTCCATTGGCCACGAGCTCATTGATGATCATGCCACAAGGGATGGCCTGATCCACAGGGAGGGGCTGCGAATCGACTTCTAGTTGGAGTTCGACTCCCTTCGCTGCCAGGTCGTAGGATCTGGCGAGATAGTGAACCAGCTCGCGTGCATAGACCGAGAAATCGATGCGAGCCAGATCCTTCGATTTGTACAGCTGTTCGTGGATCAGAGCCATCGAGCGGATTCGATTTCGGCTCTCGGTCAGTACCCGATCGGTACTCCCGGAGTCCTGGGCCGACGTGTTCTGCAGATTCAGCAGACTCGAGACGATTTGCAGGTTGTTTTTGACCCGATGGTGCACCTCTCGTAAGAGAACCTCCTTTTCGGCTACGGAGGCCCGTAGCAAGGCAGCCGTCTCTCGACGCTCTGTCAGGTCCTGGGCGACGAGCACGATTCCACTGAGCTCCCCATCATCCGCCCGGAGATCGGATCTGGAGCAGTACACCGGGATCGACTCGCCGGTGCTCGATCGGAAGATGGTCTCTCCCGTCCGCAGCTCTACAAACGGCTCATTCTCCAGCATGGTGTTCACCGACAGACCCTTCAGATCCTCTGGATCGATTCCCAGAACGTCCGAAGTCGCTCGATTGGCGGTGCGAATCTCGCCCGAGGGGTCGGTGACGATGAGCATCTCGCCCATCGACTGAATGATGTTGTCCAGATAGGAGCGGGAAACGGTCGAGGCTTCCAACTGATCGACCATGCGGTTGAAGGTGCGGCTCAATACCCCGATCTCGTTCGTCGCCTTGACCTCCACCCGGGTCTGCAGATCGCCGCGCCCAACTTCCAGTGCCGCCGTCTGCAGCTTCGCCAACGGACGCAGAATCCACCGGGTGATCGCCAGACCCAGAGTCACGGCACCGAGAAAGGCCGCGATCGCCACCAGCCCGTTTCTGCGATTGGCCTGCCGATGAGCGCTTTCCATCAACTCCAGGTCGGCGCTCAGGTTGGACTCCGCGAAGCGCCCGAAATCTCGGATCAAGGGACTCAGCTCGTCTTCGAAGGACGGCTCCAGCTCGTCGACGAAGAACTCACTGACCTGCTCGGTCGGATGGTACTCGGAGAGGTGGATGAAGCGGTCCATCTGGGTCTCGTATACCGCGTATCGCTTCTCCAACTCGCGCAGAATCGACTCGCCATCGACCCTCTGCATCTCAGAATCGACCGAGTCCCTAGCCCGGACCGGCATTTCTCGATGCGCCGAGACGGCGGTCACTGTGCGGCCCAGCCACTTCTCGAAGTCGTCCAGACTGTCCTCGGCATCATCGATGGAGTCGTCGAGGCCCTGCAGTGGCCCGGTGTCGTGATCCGGTTGCACCAGGACCTGTAATCGAGCGGTGATGATCTGCTGGGCTGCCAGCTGACTCTCCTGGAGAGCGGCGCGCATCTCCGCGGCCCCCACCGCCTGCGCGATGGAGCTCTGACGCAGCTCCTCCATCTCCAGCTGCACGGCATCCCCGGTGGCCTTGTACAGAAAGCCCACCAGGGCCACGGTGGCAGCCAGGAGAAGAAAGCTCAGGATCAGCAGCAAACCAAGCCGCAAAAGGGCCTCTTTCCACTAGGTTGATGGCGACCGGTCACTCAGTTCAGGAGCCGTGAGTCTAGCACCGGGGTGCGGTCTATCTGGGTTCCAGCACCAGGGTCAGGGTGTTGAAGCCCAGCGACAGTCGCCGGCTCGCGGAGTGCCACCAGCGCGCCATCCCTTCGATCGGTCGACTCGGGTCATACACCTCGAATCCCGCACTCCTGGCAAAGGTGCGGAAGGCACCGAACGTGAAGTAGTGCATGTCCGCAAGTCTCTGGTTGTCGCGCCACGAGCGCTTGGCGCGACCGCTGAGCGACAGGATGACTTCTGCCATCGGTCTTGGCAGAAAGTTGATGCCCCACAGTCGGTAGTGGGGATCCAGATGAGCCCATCGATTCACTACGGTCACTACGCAGACCCCTCCCGGTCGGCAGACCCGACGCGCCTCCACCAGCAACCGCGAAGGATCTGCGACATGCTCCAGTACTTCGAGGAGAGACACGACGTCGAAGCTCTGGTCCCGAAAGGGTAGCGTCTCCGCTCGACCGCTGACGGCCGGCATCGAGAGATGGTAGCGCTGACCTCTCAGTCGTGTCACGCGGCAATTCCGCCAACGTAGGTCGAGCGAGACCACGGGAATGCCCTGAGCCATCAGGGCCACCGGCAGGCCGCCGCGGCCGCAGCCGACGTCCAGGATCTTCTTGGCTCCCCCAGGTCCGGTATTGCGAGTCCGGGCCAGCTTCTGCAAGTCGCCCGCCCGCCCGGCCTTGTACACCTCGTCCCATAACCGGCGCTCGGCCATCCTCTCGAGATCCGTCCGCCACGAATTCGCTGCCAGACCGGGCGCCACAGCCTGTGCTATGGATCTCTCCACCTGCGGCTGCAACCGGGGCTTCGTGCCCAGGCGTCGCCGCGCCATTCGAGCCAACCTCCGCGTGTCGACCTGCGGCACGTGAAAGGGAACGTGGGACGCCCGATCGGTCTTCTTCTTCAACGGGCGATGAAGTCGGGACACCTGTCGCGCGGCGGAGCGATAGTCCATTCCCGCCATCCGCTGGGCGCCTCGCCGACCGAGATCCGACAGGTCCGTGGTCAGGGCCCGCCGCAGGGCTTCGGCCAGGGCCACCGGGTCCTCTGGCGGCACCAGGAGGCCCTCCATCTCGTGCTCGATGAGCTCGCCGATGCTGCCGACGGAGGTGGTCACGACCGGGGCTCCACAGGCCATGGCCTCCATCAGCACGTTGGGCGTGCCGTCCCGATTCCCCGTCTCCAGGACTCTCGCCGGCAGCGTGACCACGCGTGCTCGCTGATACCACTTCGCCAGCTCTTCTTGTGGCACATGACCCAGCAGTTTGCAGCGTCCTTCGAGACCGGCCGCTCGAATCTGCCGTTTCAGCGCCCCGCGCAACCGACCCTCGCCGAGGATCACACACTTGAAAGACACGTCTGAGGGCAGGAGTGAGCAGGCCGCCACCAGTGTCTGGAAGCCCTTCTTGGGCGTCAATCGACCTGCGGCGACGATCAGCTCCGGCCGCCGACGTCGGCGGGAAGGCCGAAAGAGCCGGCCATCCAGACCGTGAGGGATGAGATGGACTCGGTCCCGATCCTCCTCGCGAGCCAGTCCTCGCAGAGTCTGATAGCCGTGTGGGTGACAGGTCAGGGCGTACTTCGCCTTGGCCAGTCGGCGCCGGAGTCTCTCGGGCGGCGTGGTGTAGAGATCCTTGGCGTGGGCAGCAAACGAGTAGGTCAGACCACTCAACCAGGACGCCCTGACGGCCACCTCCAGCGGATCCTTCGCATAGTGCGCATGCAGGTGGCCGATACCGGATCGTCGGGCTTGTTCGGCAATCAGTGGGGCGAGCGACCAGAGTCGCCAACGCTTTTTGAGACGCCGAAGCGAACCCGTGGAGTGGCACTCCCGCAAATAGCGGAGGCCCGGTCTCCAGGCGTCGTTCCAGCACAGGTCGAAGTAGGCACGGGGACGCCTCATCAGGCAGTGTAGGTGGGCCACCGCGTACTGCACCCACCCCAGAGGCAACCCTCTTGGGGGTCTCGTGGCCGCGGCAGTGACCTGATCGAAGCCGTCCGGCGGTATCTCGTCCTGACGACGACTCAGAGCCAGTACCGACAGCTCGACATCGCAGGCCTCGACTCCGCGCAACTCGTTGGTCAGAAAGGTCTCCGACGCCACCGGGTAGGCGTTGACGACGTAGCCGATGCGAGTGCTCAGTTGCGTTCCCAACGATTTCCCCTAGGGGATTCGATACACGATTCCCAGATAGGCTCGGTTGCCAGTGTAATTTCGATCCGGCCTGGTGGAGCTGCCATCGCGGAGAAAGCTCTCGAAGCGGAGCCCCCAGCGATCGAAAAACCTCCAGGTGAGGTTGAAGACGATGTCGCCCAGTTTGTCCGAGCGCTCGAAATTACGATCCCCGGGAGAGGCATCGGGGAAATCTCGCTCGCGATACTTGTACCGGAAGAAGAACTGGATCGTGTCGGACGGCTGCCCCTCCAGGGCCAGAGCGATTCCCGGACCCCGATTGTTGAATCGGGGACCGTCCGCTTCCTTTCGTTCGTACAGAGCGGTGGCCCGCAGTCCATACCTGAGGGTCAAGGGATATCGATAACTCAATGCGAAGGTGTCGACCTGCGCGTCTCTCAATTCCGCCAGCCGGTCGAAGTCCTGATACTCGTACTCGTATTCGAACCCGAGCCACATACCCGGGGTGAAATTCTGGCGGACGCCGACCTCCAGCGCCGTCAGATCGAAGAAGATGGGAGCTCCTTCCTCCTCGAAGACCTGGTTTGGACGAGCCTTGAAGTCGGCGGTGTACTTGCGAGTACTTCGCTTGTAGGCACCACCAAGATTCAGATCGTAGTAGTCCGCATTGTCGATATCGAGAACCCAGACGAGTCCGGCATCGAAATCGAAGGTGAACTTGCCCTTGCCCTTCTTCCACTCCCTCTCGCCCAGGGCGTAGAGGGAGAAGAGGTTGGTGTCGGGAGCATTGGCACCTTCACCACGGAAGAAGTAGTTGTTGGCATAGCCCGGCATCGCCTCGAACTCCAGCCACCAGTCCTTCTCGTCCGCAGCGACGGCGAGGCTGCCCCAGCACATACAACCGACGGTCAAGGTTGTCCCGAGTAGTCTCAATCGCATGATCAGGCACTCTCTCTCAGCAGTGAGTCAGCGCTCCGAAAGGCCTGCTGGGAGGCTGACAGAAGCGACATCGGCAAGTCGACTGAGTCGCTGCGAAGGGAATAGACACACGCCAGACGGAGCAGCGAGGCGGACAAATACCACTGAAACCGGCTCGCATCCAGCGGCGGTCTCCGAGATTGGTAGCTGTCGAGAAACGACTCGGCGATCGCCTCGACCTTACGAAGACGTCCCTGCATCGAACGCAGCTCAAGGTGTGCGACAAAATTCGCCAGGTCCAGCTCCGGCTCCGCATAGCTCATCAGCTCCAGGTCCAGAAGGGTGCAGGTCTCCTCCTGCAGCAGAATCTGACGGTCATAGAAGTCCCGGTGACTGAGGGTCAGATCGGCGACCGGCGGCCTCCAGAGGCGTTCCCTCAGGAAAGCGAGACTCCGCTGGAGACCGTTCCCCATGGGGTGTCCGGAAACCTCCACCGCTCGCGTCCAGTTTTCCAGAGTCTGCAGCTCCCGCCAGCGATCGTGACGGCCGTTCCACTCCAACCGGGTCGAGTGCAGGTTCGCCACCGCTTTCGCCGCTCGGCGGACGCGGTGCTCGAGATCTGAAGTCGAGAGCGAGTCGTACAGACTCTGGCCTGCAGCCCGCCGCCAGATCATGCCTTCCCACTCCGGGAGGTTGGCTGCGACACTCGCCGTTGAGAATCCCGCATCGGGTCGCGAGGCCAGCTTCCTCTCCAGCGCCTCGTGCAAAGCCAGGAGTCGGGGTGCCGAGCCCTTCGGCAGCAACTTCGCGAAGTAGGTCGAGCCACGACCTGAGGGTGATGCCAGGCGATACCGGACGGTCAGTCGCCTCGAGGGCTTGTAGCTCAGAACCCGCGCCGTGACGGATCCAGCCGACTCCGAATCGGCCTCCAAGGCTCTGGCCAGAACAGGTAGCGCGGATCTCTTGTGAATGGCCCGCTCGACACCCGACAGCTGAAGGTCCCCGGGGAAGGGCTGTACCACCGCTTGCAGGTCCTCCAGGAAGTAAGCCTGGCGAGTCTTCAAGGCTGACCGGCAGACGTACGGTACCTGTGCAGACCCGAGAAAGTAGAAACTCCACCATCGGTACTTGCCCCTCTCGGCAAGGGGATCCGAACACCGAAGAAGCAACGGGATCTTCCCCAGGGGCCAGCCCCGATCGGGAGCCACCAGCGGCGACCCGACAGCTCTCAGACCGGCGCGCGCCAGGGCCCGCGAGAGGACCTCGGCGGTCAGCGGCCCCCTCGATCGCCAGGGAAGGTCTCCGTGCCAGTTCATGGCTTCGACCCTCTGGCTTCCAAGGGGACGACCTCGGCCAGGGGCTGCTCGCGACGCACCTCTTTCCGCAGCCTCTTGCTCTGTAACCGATAATTGCGGGCATACCAACCCCCGGCCGCTAACAGATCGTCGTGGTTGCCCTGCTCCACCAGCTTCCCTCGTCTCAGGACCACGATCTGATCGGCTTCCTTCACCGCTCCCAGCTGATGCGCCACCATCAGGGTGGTCCGCTGAGCCATCAGACGTCGGAGCGCGCCTTCCACCTTGTGACCGCTCACCGCGTCGAGCCTGTCGGTCGGCTCGTCGAGGAGCAAGATCGGTGCGTCACGCAGGAAGGACCTCGCAATGGAGATCCTCTGTCGCTGCCCCAGCGAGAGCGAGGCTCCAGACTCTGCCATGGGGGTGTCGTAGCCTTCCGGTAGCTCGCTGATGAAGTCGTGGGCATCGGCCAGTCGGGCGGCGAGCTCGATGGCCTTGGTATCTGCACCGGGAAGACCGAACGAGATGTTCTCGCGAATGGTCGCCCCGAGAAGAAGAGGCTCCTGCAGAACCACGCTGACGTGATCCCGAAGGGACTGAATCCGATAGCGCCGCAGATCACGGCCGTCCAGGCGGATCCGGCCACGGCGTGGATCGTGAAGTCGCAACAAGAGTGACAACGCGGTCGATTTCCCGGCGCCGCTGGGACCCACGATGCCAACAAACTCACCGGGCTCGATCCGCAAGCTGAGCTTGCGCAGGGCCGGTTTTCCCCCTCGGTAGCTGAATTCCACCCGCTCGAAATCGATCTGACCTCGTACATCGCGAAGCCGCTTGGCTCCGGGACGGTCGGCGACCTCGGGTGCTAGATTCAGGACTTCGGCGACCCGCTCTCCGCAAACGACCGCTTTCGACAGGCGACTGGAGACTCGGGCCAGCTTTCGCAGGGGGCGATAGCTACTGCCCAGATAGGAGACAAAGACGAGGAGGTCGCCAGGACTGAGCGCACCGGCTTTGACCTGCAAGACGCCGAACCACAGCACGCCGGCGGTCCCCGCCGCCAGAATCACCTCCACGGAGCGACTCATCGCCGCTTCCAGGCGCGTGGTCCGCAGTCCAGCCTTGAGGCTGCGACGGTTTCCCCTCCCAAAGGCCTTCTCCTGGTGTCTCTCCCGGCCGAAGGCCTGGATCAGGTGGATACTGCCGAGCATCTCACTGACCAGAGCGGCGACCCGTCCCTCCTTCTTGCGCTGTCGGCGCGCTGCCTCTCTGATACGCACAGAAAACGAGACGGCCGTCAGAGCGATCCCGGGAAGAACCACCAGGGCCACCAAGGTGAGCCGCCAGTTCATGAAGGCCATGACCGTAACCATGGCCACCAGGACCAGTCCTTCGCTGAAGGCCAGGAGCAGGGCATCGATCAGCATGTCGCGGAGCATGTTGATGTCGCCGGTGAGCCGCATGACCAGGTCGCCGCGCTGCTTTCGCTGGTGAAAGCTCAATGACAACCTCTGCAGATGACCGAACACTCGTCGCCGCAGCTCGTAGACCACCTGCTGACCGGCCTGGGCGGTCAGTAGGGTTTGGCGGGAGGCGAAGAGGCCCCAGAGCAGCGAGATGACCAAGAGAGCCAGACACGAAAGGGCGATGAGCCACCCGTCGGGTATCGCCACCAGCGCCCGAAGAGGCTGCCGCGAGAGAGCCGCTTCGGTGGGCATCAGGACACCGTCGAAGATGATCTTGAGCGGCCAGGGACGAAGGATCCGCATGAGCATCGCCGCGAAACCGAACGACGCCGCCAGGACCACGAGCCGGCGATTCTCAGACACATAAGGCCGGAACAACCGCTGGAGTCGTCGCAGTTTCGACCACCGCAGACCTGCAAACCGATTCCCGACTTCCATGTTCATCGTCCGCCTCCGTCGCGAACGACCCTTTCGGCCTCTGCGTCGTCGAACGTCGGGGCCAGGTCCCGGTTTTCGATGAGCTGTTCGAAGACGCCCTCGATCCTACGAGCGACACCTTCCCAGGAGTATCGTCGCAGCGCCCGACGTTGGGCCTTGCGTCCCATCCTGCGGCTCGATCTGGGGTCGTTGGCCAGCAGCTCCAGTGCGCTGGCCAGGGATTCTGGAGATCCGGGTTCGACCAGCAGTCCGGTCATGCCAGGTTCCACCAGGGTTTCGAGCTGACCGATGGAGCTGGCCACCACCGGCAGACCACTGGCCATGTACTCGATGACCTTCATCGGTGAGAAGTAGAACGGCTCGACTCCCGGGTAAGGTGCCACACCCACGTCCGCCGAGGCCAAGCGCTCCACAACCTGGTCGTGGGAGAGCTCGCCGGTCAGCTCCACCCTGCTCTCTCCCAATTCGTGGCGAATCTCCTCGACCTCTGAGCGCATCGGCCCATCTCCCACCACCAGGAGCTTCGCTCGTGGCAGTCGCTGAGAGAGCCGGCGAAAGGCCGCCAAAAGATCGGAGATGCCGTGCCAAGGCTTGAGACTGCCGACAAAGACGACGACGAACCGGTCAGAGGACGACCGATCTCGAGCCTCTCTCAGCCGCTGAGGCCCCTGAAATGCCGCCACATGGACGCCATTGGGCGTCACGTGGATTCGACCCTGGCGGCCTGAGCTCGTTCGCACGATCTCCGCCAACTCTCGAGACGGGACGAAGATCGCATCGGCCTCGGTCCACAGCTGATTCTCGATACCGGCAGCCACCGACCCCAACTCCAGCTCACGGTATTGTTGCTGCTCCTGAGCCAGAGGCGCGTTCACTTCCAGGACAAAGGGCAAGCCGCGGCAGCGAGCGAATCGCAGGCCCGCCAGCGACCACAGGCTGTATCGCTCGTACACCCCATCCAGCGAGCCACCATCCTCGGCCTCCAGGAGGCAATCGTGGATTGCGGCGTTCCTCAGCAATCCATCGATCTCCTTGGAGAGCACAGGATGACCCTGGTCGGATATGCGGCGGCGAACTCCCTTCAGCGAACGGTCGAAAGGTATCTCGATGGTGTGCGGACGGAACTCTGTTGAGGACGGCTTTCCGATCCGCGAGGTCACGATCTGGACGCTGTGATCCAGGTCAGCCAGGGCCTCGCACACCGACCTGACATGGACCGAAGACCCCTTGTTCCCCCACAGCGGGATTCCCTTATCGGCTGAGACGTAGGCGATTCGCACGGTCGATTCCTCAGATGGCCGCCACTTGCGCACTCGGTCGATCCCGTTGAATGGTGCCCTCGAAGATGGCGGACTCAAACAGGCTCTGCAACCTCGAAGTGCTCGTTCGCAAGTCGAATCGACGCTCGGCCTGGATCCTCGCCTCCCGTCCCATCCTGCGCCGGGTCGACGCATCCGCCAACAACTGCTCGATGGCTGCCGCCAGGCTCGCCGCGTCATCCGGCGGAACCAGCAAGCCTGTGCGCCCCTGGTCGATGATTTCCGGCACCCCGTTCACCGGTGTCGATATGGCCGGAACCCCGGCAGCCATGGCCTCCAACAAGACGGTGGGCAGCGCGTCTCGGTCGCCATTCGCAGCGATACGACAGGGCAGCACAAAGAGATCCGAAGTCGCGATCCGGTGGATCGTCTTCTGATGCGGCAAGCTTCCCTCGAAAACGACCCTGTCGCCCAGCCCCAACTGCCTCGCCTGTTCTTCCAATTCGGTGCGCTCTTCTCCGTCACCGATGAGGTGGAAGACCGTCTCCGGGAATCGCAACAAGACCTTCGACGCCGCTGCCAGTAGGAGATCGGCGCCCTTCTTCTCGATCAACCGGCCCGCGAAGCTCACCTGTAGGGCCCGCCGGGGAGCCAGAGAGCGCTGGGGCCGAATCCGCTCCAGATCCACGCCGTTGTACAGCATGCAGACCTTCTCGCGGACCTGCTGAGACAAGAAGCTGCCGAGGAACTCTCTGTTACCCCGAGACACCGTGACGGCAAAGACTGCTTCATCCAGCTGACGATGCCAGAGCTCCTGGTCGGGACCGTCAAGATAGATGTCCTTCGCATGGGCGGTGAAGGAATGGGTGAGTCCGCCGAGTCGGCCGGCCACCATGGCCACGAAGGCGGGGTGATTGGCAAAGTGGGCATGCAGGTGCTGAATCCCGAGGCTTCGGGCGGTCTCGGCGATCCACCAGGACTCCACCAGATAGCGCTTACCACTCCGTTTCGGGTGGTCGAAGGCCTGCAAGATCGCCCGGTGGGCTTCTTGCCGCCGGTCTGAGTTGTCCCGCGACCACCTCTGCAAAGCTCGCCAGCAAGAAGAGAAGCTCTGAGGCTCGTAGGTATGAACCGGCGCGGCGATCTCAGTCAGCCAATCGTGCTCCACCACGTGGTCATTGGGTCGGAGCGCGAAGATCACCACCTCCACTCCAAGTCGCTCGAGTCCGAGGACCTCCTGAGCGATGAAAGTCTCAGAGGCCCGGGGAAACCGCTTGACGATGTAGCCAATTCTCATGATGCCAATCTCTCCAGCTCTGCGACCGTCGATCGCTCGGCCAAGTGGGCAGCTCGTCTGGCCGCTACCACAGCCCCCTGGTGCGCGACCCTGGGTGGCGGGGGCCCATCAAGACTCGTCTGAATGGCCCGCCATAACTTCTCCGCATCCAACTCATCGGGATGAACCACACAGGCGCGGCCCAGGCGCTGCTGTTTTCGAGCTCGCAGCAGCTGCTCCTCCCTGGGCCAGACGCGCGGTACCAGTACGGAGCGTTTGCCCAGAGCTTCGATCTCGCAGACCGTGTTGTAGCCAGCCATGGCTACCACCAGGTCACACCGAGCCATGGCCTGGGGCAGATCCGCCACGAAGTCTTCGATCTGTATACCGGCAGGCGCCTTTGCGGCGATCCTCTGACGATCCGCGGGAGGAAAGTCAGGACCGAGAATCAGCTGCGAATCCACCTCCGGATGCACCTCGAGCATCTCCAGGTACGTACTGACGATCGCCTGAGCATCGCCCCCTCCACCGGCGGTCACCAGCACTCTGGGCCGGTCCGCGGCCTCGGTTTCGCCCATCGACCGCTGTATCGGCCGGTGGCCGTGTGGCGAATCTCCATCCAGACCCAGATGGCCGCATACGAGGATCTGCGCCTTGTCCATACCCGGTAGGCTGGCCATGCGCTCCGCGTCATCGCGGTCTCCGAAAATCCACACCTCGTCGTAGATCGACTCCAGGGCCTCGGGAGCACCGACTTCCATCCACTCACGGGCGACCCGCTCGTGGCTGTCGAGGACATCTCGCAGCGCCAGCACGCAACGCGTTTCGGTTTCCGCTCGCAGATGACGCAAGGCCTGCAGGATCTCGCCTCGCAGACCACAAGGTACATTGTCGACCACGAGCAGATCCGGGGCGAAAGCTCTCAACGACTCGTCGATATGCCTGCTTCGGCGATCGAGCATGTCCGTCAGCGTCACGCCTTCGTCCTGCGGTCGGTACTCTGCGCCACACTTGAGGATCGGCGGCAATCGCACGAACTCGAAGTCCTGCGGGCAGTGGAAGAGCTGAGCCCATGGTGAACCGGTGATCAGAATCCCCCGGATGTCGTCGATCGAGCGGCGAATGCCGGTGATCAGCTTTAGGCAGCGGCGGATGTGACCGAGGCCGAAGGTGTCGTGCGAGTAGAAAGCCAGGCGAACCATCGGGCTCCATATCAGCAAGACCCACACCAACCTCCGATTCGGGGCGCAGAGAGTCTGCCCAAGCCATCAGGGGCCTTTTGCGGCTCTGGTCAGCTGATCGGACCGCCGACTGTCCCATACCGTGTCCCACTTCATGTCCCATCTGGACACGGCTTCGGACACCTCAGAGAGGCATCAGGCCTCAGCTTCTGGTCCGATTTGGAGGCTGCTGACCGGAGTGACAGTCCTGGCAAGCCTGCCTCAACGGCTTGTACCGGACCAGAACCCCTTCGCCGGCGCCTTCACTCGGATGACAGTCTCTGCACGCAACCCGCGCATGGACGCCGTCGAGTGCGAAAGTCGAGTCCCGATTGTGCTCGAAGCTCAGTCGCTTCCACGACTCCGGAGAGTGGCAGCGATTGCAGGCCGTCACCGCAGCCTCGTCGGCAAACTGGCCTCGATGTGGATCCTGGTGGCAGGCCGAACACCGCTCTTCCAAACCATCGAATCGCAGACGCTGGGTTTCCCCTTGGGGATCTACGACGCGATGGCAATCGACACACTCGACTCTCTGGTGCGCCCCTGCCAGGCTGTAGTCGGTGCGCTCATGGTCGAAGTCGACCCGCCGCCATCCAGCCACCTCGTGACAGGTTCTGCAGTCCTTCTCCAGCATGAACCGATCGAGGCCGGCCTCATGCGGCCTGCCATGACAGGAGGAGCACAGGGTCGAGGGAAAGGAGTATTTGTTGACCGATCCCTGCTCGATGCCCCGGGCTCGCCGCATGGAAGCGAGGGCCTCGCCCGGGGAAGCCTGCCAGGACAACGGGATGTGACAGGAGTCGCAAGCCACTGCGAGATGCGCACCCTCTAGGGGGTAGTCCGTCTCCTGATGGGCGTCCAGATCGAAGGTGAAGGTCTCGAAGGAATCAATCGAGTGACATCGGTTGCACTCGATTCCCCCAGGGCTGGCCGCAAACTGACCCCGATGGCGGTCGTCATGGCAGTCGCTACATTCCTTGAAGGCGGCGATCGGCACCGTCACCCCCGACGGGTGGCACCCCCGGCAGTTGACGCGGCGGTGAGCCCCCTCCAGGGCAAATCTTGTGCGCTTGTGATCGAAGCCTTTCAACTCCCCTCTTCGCCAGCCATTCTCGGAATGGCACTGAGAGCAACTAGCACCGAGTCTGCCTGTATGGGGATCCTGGTGGCAGTCGGTGCAGCGAGAAAACCGCAGACCGGTGTACTGAATGGGAGCGTCGACTTCACCAGCGGTTGTCCGAGCAGAGTGACAGCGCTCGCAGGCCACTTGCTGATGTTTTCCCCGCAGGGGAAACCGCGAGGTCTCATGTCGGAATCGATTCCCCTGGTTCCACTTCTCCAGCCCATGACAGCTATCACAGGCCCGGTTGCCGAACTGCCCGCGGTGTTCGTCCAGATGACAGCTGCGACAGGAAGATCCATCCAGACCCAGAAAGGTCCGACTCAGATCCTTCCCCAGGCTTTCTAGACGAGCCACCTCCTTCACCAACGAGGCCTTGTGGCAGCTCCTGCAAGACAGGCTCGCGTGACTACCCTCCAGCCTGAAACCCGCCTGCGAGTGGTCGAACGCGTCTTGCCCCGCCTCACCCCAGTACACCAGCTGGAACTCCTGCCCGTGGTGCTCCATGTGGCAGCGCTCGCAACCCTGATCGGTGAGTGTGGCATGGTAACCCTGGCCCTGATCGATCCGCTCTCGCAGGAGCTCATGGCATTCGAGGCACTTTGCTGCCGCGATCCTTTGCTTTTGGCTGTGACACTCCAGACATCGGTCGCTTCCCTCGAGACGGGAATGAGGCGCACTCAATGGACCCGGGGAGATCTGACCCGAGCCCTCTTCCGCAGCCAGGAATCCCACGACCAGCAGCGCGTAGATACAGAATCGTCCCAGGCTCATGCTGGCGCCCAGCCATAACCCGTGGCGATGGCCACGCCGATGTGCACCACCATGAAGATGTACATGATGATGGCAAAGGGCTTGTGGAAGACGTGCCAGTAGTGAAAGAGCTCCTGGAGCCTCGCCAGCGCCTCGATTCTCAGATGGAGCTGGGCCCGTTCCAGGGTCAGGCGATGCATCCGCCGCACGGAGGGACCCGGTTTCGCACCGAGCCGCTTCCAGAATCGACGCAAGCGGATCCGCAATCGGATCTGGTCGATGGGAAGTCGCCAGAAGAGACCGATCAGCGATCCCCGGGAGCTCACCCCCGTCGAAAGCTCGTCCAGATCCCTCAAATCCTCATCCGAGAGCCCGTAGACCTCGTGGAGCTCTACGGCCTGGGCCGCTGCCACCGATTCCACCTCACTCAAGCTGAGCTCATCGCCCGACCGCCGACGAGGCACCTGAACGTAGAGAAATCGACCCAGGAAACCGCTCAGAACCACCGCAACCATCGACCAGAAACTGACTGAAACCAGCCCCTTCACCTTGAGAGAGCTATGCAGGACAATGAAGAGGGGACCCACGATGCCGCAGAAGATATGGAAATCTAGCCAGGCAGAAAGGCGACCTGCACGGCGCAGGGGACTCCATCGCTTGCGGAGGGTGTAGACATGCATGATGGTCATCAGTGAGGCGCCGAGAACTCCGAAGGCATGTCCCAGCGTGCCACCTGGTTTCAGCAGCCAGTAGTCGGGGTGGCGGGGGCGCTCCAGCAGCGGTGCCGAGTAGTAGGAACCGCCACGCCAGCTCAGGTAGACCAATACGCCGAGAGCCAGCCCGTAGGCTGACATCAGCATCAGTCGATGCGGCCAGGTTCGCATGGTCCGGTAGCCTCCGGTCGGTAACTTTGACCGCAGCGTCGCGGATGCAACAAGGGTGCCTGGTCCGGAGAGAGCTGGCGAAGCTCTGAAAAGACCGCGGCCTGATGCTGTCTTGTATCGGACCGCGGCCGGCAAGAATCTGCGATCAGCTGAGGGGAATGAGCTCGGATCGGGCGAAGAAGAAGGCGCTCTCGATCGCCGCATTCTCCGGCGAATCGCTGCCATGGATCGCATTGCGCTCGATGTCGGTTCCATAGAGAGCGCGAATCGTACCCTCGGCGGCCTCCTGGGAGTTGGTGGCGCCCATGACCTGCCTCAGATGGGCCACGGCGTCGTCTCTTTCGAGCACGGCAGCAATGATCGGGCACTCCGTCATGAAAGAGACCAGATCGTCGTAGAAAGGTCGCTCCCTGTGGACCTCGTAGAAGGCCCTGGCCTGATCCTGAGTCAGATGGATCCTCTTCAAAGCAATGATCTTGAAGCCCTCATCCTCCAGATGGGCCAGGATCTTCCCGGCGCTGCCAGCACTCATGCTGTCGGGCTTGATCATGGTCAGGGTCTGTTGCATGTTCGGTATCTCCTGTGGATGGAGGCTGATTCAGCCCCCCAGTATTCGAAAGTCCCCTTCCGGGTCGTCGAGAATGAACGATGTGCCTACCAGATCGGTCTGGCTCTCGGGTCCCAGCAGAATGGCCGAGCTGGCTGGAAGTCCGACACCCCAGGCCACTCCTGGTTCCTGCATCATGCGTCGCAGGCGTCGATCATGACCGGGGTCGAAGTTGGGCTCGATCACCCCACCGGGTAGCCAGCCGAAGCCATCGAGGACCGATCCGCCCAGCAGGCTGCGGGCCAGCAGACCACAGGCCTGGGCCGCGGCTGCAATGGCCACAACGACGCCGCCGGCACCCAACTTGCGCCCCAGGGCTTCGAGAATCGGAGTTTCGGCGAGAGTCTCCAGGAGCTCGTCGGAGACCCCTCCTCCTATGTAGACGGCCGAGCACTGCTCGAGGCGGTCCACATTCTTCTGGCGCTTGGCATCGCGTCCTCGATAGACCGGGATGAGCTCGACCTTGCGGTTGAAGCCTTCAGCCAGATACTCGGAGAAATGGTGGAAGTAATCGGAAGATCCCGAAGCAGTGGGCAGAAACCCGATCGGCCCATCTGCAGTCTTCTCCACCCAGACACGGTCGGCCTCCAGCGTCTCTCCGAAGGAGAACTCCCCACCTCCGATCAGCACCAGCCAACCACCGCCTGGAAGCCTCTGCAGAGCCACGATCTTCAGTCCCCGAGGGCGGTTGCCATGGCTCGACCGATATCCGCAGGAGACTCGGCAACGGAAACCCCGGCAGCCGTGAGGGCTTCGATCTTCTGCGAGGCGGTGCCCTTACCCCCGGCGATGATCGCTCCCGCATGTCCCATTCGGCGTCCAGGAGGCGCGGTACGTCCGGCGATGAAGCCCACTACCGGCCGATCGTAGTTCTCTTCGATCCAGGCAGCGGCCTCTTCCTCGGCGCTCCCACCGATCTCACCGATGAGCACGACACCCGCTGTTTCGGGGTCGGAGGCGAAGCCTTCCAGTGCATCGATGAAGTTGGTGCCTGGCAGTGGATCTCCACCGATACCGATACAGGTCGTCTGCCCCAGGCCGAGGTTGGTCAGCTGCCAAACGGCTTCGTAGGTCAGAGTGCCCGAGCGACTGACCACTCCGACCTTGCCCGGTGTGTGAATGTGTCCTGGCATGATGCCGATCTTCGCCATACGCGGCGAGATGATTCCCGGGCAGTTGGGTCCGATCAGACGGGTCGGGTGGTCCCTGAGGAAGGTCCGAACCCTCAGCATGTCGGCCACCGGGATCCCCTCGGTAATGGCTACCACCAGCTCGACGCCGGCACCGGCCGCTTCCATGATGGCGTCCGCAGCAAACGGTGGTGGCACGAAGATCATCGTGGCGTTGCACCCGGTCTCGGCCCGGGCCTCCGCCACCGAGTTGAAGACCGGAATGCCCTCCACCTCCTGGCCTCCCTTGCCCGGAGTGACCCCAGCGACGACCTGGGTGCCGTAGTCCCGGCATCCCAGCGCATGAAACCTGCCTTCCTGACCGGTGATGCCCTGCACCACCAATCGCGTATCGTTGTTCACCCAGATTGCCATTACTCTGCTCCCTTGGCTGCTGCCACGACCTTTTCGGCAGCGTCGGCCATCTGATCGGCGACGATGAAATCGAAGTCCGCTTCTTGCAGAATCTGCCGTCCTATCTCGACGTTGGTGCCCTCCAGGCGCACCACCACGGGGACCGTTACGTCCCCTAGCTCCTGGATTGCGGCCACAACACCGCGAGCGATCCTGTCGGTCCTGGCGATTCCTCCAAAGATATTGATCAACACTGCCTTGACAGTCGGATCCGAGATCAAGATTCGAAAGGCGTTCTGGACCGCCTCCTGACTGGCAGATCCCCCTACGTCCAGGAAGTTGGCCGGCTCGCTCCCGTAGAGCTTGATGATGTCCATGGTCGCCATCGCCAGACCGGCACCATTGACCATGCAACCGATCTCTCCGTCCAGCTTGATGTAGTTGAGATCGAACTCCCCGGCCTCCACCTCGAGCGGGTCCTCCTCGGACAGGTCACGCATCTCCCGGATGTCAGGATGCCGGAAGAGAGCATTACCGTCGAAACTCATCTTGGCGTCAAGGGCCATCACATCACCATCGCCGGTCACCAGGAGGGGATTGATTTCGGCCAGGGAGGCATCGGTGTCGAGATAGGCCTTCATCAAGGACAGGATCAACTTGTCTGCCTGACGTGCCGTCTTGCCTTCGAGTCCCAGCTGGCGAGAGACGGTCCGAGCCTCGAAAGGCAGCATACCTAGGGCAGGATCCACCGGCTGCCGGATGATGGCGTCCGGATCGGTGGCGGCAACCTCTTCGATGTCCATGCCTCCGGACGCCGATGCCATCAGCACCGGTTTGCCGCTGGCCCGATCCAGGGTGACACTGAGGTAGAGCTCTGCGGCGATGTCCACCGCCTCCTCGATCAGCACCTTCTCGACCCGTTTGCCCTCGGGTCCGGTCTGCTTGGTGACCAGCTGCATACCGAGAATCTGACCGGCTATCTCTTCGGCCTCCGCCGGCGAGCCAGCTAGTTTCACACCACCACCCTTGCCTCGACCGCCGGCATGGATCTGTGCCTTGACAACACACCGACCGCCAAGGTCGCTGCAGATTCTACCTGCCTCGGCAGCGCTATCGGTCACCTCTCCACGGGGTGTCACCACGCCGTAGCGACGCAAGACTTCCTTCGCCTGATACTCGTGAATCTTCAAGAGACTTCTCCTTGGCCTTGGACGCTCTGAATTGCGAATCGGCCCCGGGGGTACGGAGCCAGAGAATGAGGGAAGAGTATACCCAAATCGTAGGCCGCAAGAGCTACGGGATCTGGAGCACCAGTAGTGTCAGATCGTCCTCTCGCGGAGCTCCGGCGGTGAAGCGCTCCAGGTCCTCCAGGACTCCGCGACAGATCCGGTCCACATCGCTGCCCGCGTGGCGGGCCAGCGAGCTCTCCAGACGCTCGAAACCGAAGAGCTCTTCACTGTTCTCGGCATGGGCCTCCACCACGCCATCACTGAAGAGAAACAGCACGTCCTCCTCCTCGAGATTCGAAGCCCGAACCCGCACCTGGAGATTCGACCGAACTCCCAGTGGATAGGAGACGGACTCCAGCGCTTGGACCTCGCCGCTCTTGGACAGCCGGTAGGGAAAGAGATGACCGGCACTGGCGTAGGTCAGACCTCTTCTTTCCGGATCGATCAGTGCGTAGCAGAGAGTCGCCAGGAGTCGCTTCCTGGCGCTCTGATAGACCATTCGATTGAGCGTCGAGAAGACCGCTTCCACCTCTGGATCGAAGGTCACCTGTACCGAAAGAGCCGACTTCGCCATCGACATGACGAGTCCGCTGGACACTCCATGTCCGGCGACGTCACCGACAGCTACCGCGACCCGTCCGTCCTCCAAAGCCAGAACGTCGTAGAAGTCTCCACCGACTTCGGTTGCCGGCAGATACCGATGGGCCATCGCAATACCGTTCAGCTGCTGCGGCAGATCGGGCAGGATCGAAGCCTGGATACCCCTGGCGGTCTCGAGCTCCACTCGCTGCCGCTCCCGCTCTGCAATCCGTCGGACATGGGGAGGAATGTCCTCGTACTGATAGACGAACTCCTCATCGCTGAGGAGACTCCTGGCACTCAGAATCAATGGCAGAGCCACAATCAGCAAGGCCAGAGAGGCCTGGAGCTGAATCGAGGGATCCGGAGCGTTGAGAAACGGAGTGGCGCTCGCCACCACCGATGCCGTCAGACTGGCCAGAATCGAGGTGAAGATCCCATAGCGCAGAAAGAGCACGATGTAGGCGATGGGCGGCAGCAACCAGAGCACGAAGTTCCATGAGAACGGGTAGACGTAGGTGCTGCCGAAGAAGAGGATCACCGCGGCGATGGACGCCACGGTCACGCCGGCCCAGAGACCTACCCAGCTATTCCAAAAGCTGACCAGAAACAGTCGGCCAAAAAGGCCTGTGTAGAGCGCGAAGGCGATGAAGAAGCTCAGCATCGGAATACTGAACCAGCTCGAGCTTTCCCACCAGGGTCCGATGAGAAGCCAACCGTAGGCCCAGACTCCGAGCTCTCGCAGGACCACAAGCAGCCCCCAGATCACGGCAACGAGGACCAGACCCGAAACCACTCCCCGCAGCGAGGCCCGAGAAAACGTCGAGTTGGCGATCTTGCCCTGGAAAAGGGCGTCGAAAGCGGCCAGTCGGCGGCTGTGCCTCTCCCGCGTCAGTGATTCTCCGACCGACCAGCTGAGGAACGACAGCAGACCCATCGGAAAGAACAACAGGATGATCATCTGCAGCCCGGCCACCCAGGTGGCTTGCTGTCGACTGAGGACACCAACAAAGGCTCCTGCCGAGGCATCCTGAGCGCTGAACAGCATCGAGACGACGCCACACCCGAAGATCAGCACCGATATCTGCACACCCCTGCGGACCCCGATCTCACCGGCGTGGTATCGCCGGACAAACGGTATGGCCACCAGGGGCAGCAGGATGAGCGGCAGGAAGACCTTGGCCTGTACTAAGAGCTGAATCGGCTGGAAGCTGCTGCGAATCGCCGCCAGTTCGGGATCCTCGAAATAGCGACTGTGACCGACCAGGCGATCGCCGGCGAAGGCGACCTCGACGCCGTAGGGATAATCGGGCCCTAGAATGGCCTCCCGATGTCGGTAGCGGAGAAAGAGATCAGTTCGATCCTGCAGCTCGCGGGTCCTCAGCTCGGGCGACTCGAACTCGTCCAGGCGAATCCCCTGCTCTGCGAGGAATTCGCCGGCGATCGCCTCGGCTTCCTCGGCGGCGATCGATCCCGTGCCGAGACCGGCAGGTATCCGCCGCAGCAGCTCGGTGACCTCTCCGGCGGGTGTCACTCGTGCGTGGTAGCTCCACTCCTGGGCCCGCGCACCCGGCTCCCAGACTGACACCTCCCAGGTCAACAGGCTTTCGGCCAGGTGACTGGCGGTGACCTTCTCGGGTTCCAGGGAATCGAGAACCGACTGCAACCTGAATTCGAGCGAGGAGGCTTCGTCCTGCCGGGTCACTACATAGGGGTTCGCAGGCAGCTCACCCAGATCGCTCAACCTCTCGAGGCCAATCATCTCGGCCTCTTCCTTGGAGATCTGCCAATCCGACGGAAACAGCGGGTAGGCCCGCGGAAAGGCCCAGGCGATCGCCAGCGCCGCGGCGATGCCGACACCAATCCACGACAGAACTGAGCGAGTGCCCTTCAACCGACCTCCAAATCCGGCCTCGACGGGCGGGCCGTGACCTATCTCTGGCTCGTTACGTCGGGCAAGAGCAAAGGTTTCGAGGCAAAGGAGTTAGCAGCTGCCCCCAACGGCGCCTGCGCGGCTACAGGTTCTCGACGATAGCCCCAGCGAATTCCGAAGTCTTGAGAAGCGTCGCGCCTTCCATCTGGCGCTCCAGATCGTAGGTCACCCTCTTCTGCCCGATCGTAGCCTCGAGGGCACTGACCACTCGGCCCGCGGCTTCGTGCCAGCCGAGCCACTGCAGCAACATGACACCTGAGAGAATCAGCGAACCGGGATTCACTTTGTCCTGGTCGGCGTACTTCGGCGCCGTGCCATGAGTCGCCTCGAAGAGGGCCAGCCCATCACCCTCGTTGCTCCCGGGGGCCATGCCCAGGCCACCGACCTGCGCCGCCAGGGCGTCGGAAAGGTAGTCACCGTTGAGATTGGTGGTGGCGATGACCTGGTACTCCGCCGGCCGCAAGAGTATCTGCTGGAACATGGCGTCCGCGATCCGGTCCTTCATCAGAATCTTGCCACTGGGCAGCTCGCCTCCCAGGTCGTCCCAAAGCACCTGTTCGGTCACGGTCTGGTCACCGAACTCCTCCGCGGCCACCTGATACCCCCACTCCTTGAAGGCCCCCTCGGTGTACTTCATGATGTTGCCCTTGTGCACCAGGGTCACGTCGGTTCGCCCTTCGCGAACGGCATACTCCAACGCCTTGCGAACCAGTCGCTTGCTGCCGGTGATCGATATGGGCTTGATTCCAATGCCGCTGTCTTCGCGAACTCTCTTGCCGAGGTCGTCGCGGAGGAAGTCGATGAGCTCTTTGGCTCCCCTCGAACCCTCCTCCCACTCCACACCGGCGTAGACATCCTCCGTGTTCTCACGGAATATCACCATGTCTACCCTCTCGGGATGTCTCACTGGAGAAGGCACGCCTTGGAAGTACCGCACGGGCCGGACACAGGCGTAGAGATCCAGGACCTGTCGCAGCGTCACGTTGAGGCTTCGAAAGCCGCCACCGACGGGAGTGGTCAGCGGGCCCTTGATGGCACCGCGGAAGTCTCGAATGGCTTCGACGGTCTCCTGGGGCAACCACTCGTCGTAGTGCTCCTTGGCCTTCTCACCGGCATAGATCTCCATCCAGGCGATGGACTTGGACCCGCCATAGGCCTTGTCGACCGCGCTATCCAGGACCCGCTGGGTCGCCCGCCAGATATCCGGTCCGATGCCGTCGCCTTCGATGAAAGGGATGATCGGTCGGTCCGAGACCTCGAGTACACCATCGGACCACCGAATCTCTTGGCCGTCCGACGGAGGATTCACCTTTCGATAGCTCTTGCTCACGCCCGTAACACTCCTCTCATTCGACAATCTTGATGAACAGACGTTCATCGGTCGATGAACGGCGACGGCAGTTTAGCATAGTGATTTTGGCCCCATGGTAGATTGAAAAGCATGAATTGGACCCCTTTGATCGAGGCTGCGGAGACCGTCAGAGACCGCGCCTATGCTCCCTACAGCGGCTTTCTCGTAGGAGCTGCCATCCTGATGGACTCGGGTGAGATCTATGCCGGCTGCAACATCGAGAACAGGAGCTTCGGCGGCACGATCTGTGCCGAGCGGGTGGCGGTCGGATCTGCTGTGGCCGAGGGCTCGCGGGGGATAAGGGCGATCGTGGTGATCTCGGATACCTCACCACCAGCCGCCCCATGCGGTCTATGCCTCCAGGTTCTCACCGAGTTTGGCGAGCCCGACCTGCCAGTTCTGCTGATGAATCCGCGGGGAGATCGGCAGGAATTCGGCTTGCAGGAGCTGCATCCTCATCCGTTTCAGATGCCACCCCAGGGTCTGGGGAGGGTCTCAGGCTGACTCGGAAGCTCAGTCCAGGAACTCGGCCTCGACCCTCTGAGGAATCACCCCGGCTTCATAGCCACGGTCCAGCAAGAGTTGGACGGCTTTGCGACCGGCTTCGCCGTAGCTCCGGGTCCAGTCGTTGACGTACATCCCGACGAATCGGTCAGACCTCTCCGAGTCCGCTTCAAGCTCCCGGGCGTAGCGGATCGCGTAGGCCAAGGCCTCCTGTCGATGATCCAGGGCATACTCGATACTCTGCGTCAGCAATCGGCAGAGCCGCATCTTGAGACTCTCAGGAAGGTCTCGACGAATTCCGTTGGCTCCGAGGGGCAGAGGCCCTCCGGTCTCCCGCTGCCACCACTCTCCCAGGTCTTCCACCTTGTGCATCCCGATATCGCCATAGGTGAGCTGGCCTTCGTGGATTACCACGCCAGCGTCGACTTCTCCGGCCGAGACGGCTCCAAAGATCTTGTCGAACGCCACGTTGCGGGTCTCGACTTCGGGTTGCCAGAGCTTGAGAGCCAGATGTGCGGTCGTCAGCTCACCGGGGATGGCCACGGTCTTGCCCACCAGGTCCTCCCTGCTCAACGGCTGCACTGACACCACCACCGGCCCGTAACCGTCACCAAAGCTGGCCCCTGAAGGCATCAGCTGGTATCGCTCCGCCAGATGGGCGTAGCCGTGAAAGGAGAGGGCCGTGATCTCGTAGGTACCTTCGAAGGCGGCCTGATTGAGCGATTCGATGTCGCTCAACACATGCTCGATAGCCAGGCCGTCGGTATCCAGGAGACCCTGGGTCAGCGCATAGAACATGAAAGCGTCGTCTGAATCCGGACTGTGCGCAATCCGGACAGTGGTGGTCTCGTTCATGGCCCGGCAGGGTATCAGAGGCTTGGAAGTGGGTCGACCGCCAGTTCCTTCGCCCCGAACATGCCGGGCTCGTAGGCCGTGATGCGCCCGGTGAAGGCAGAAGCAGCGACTGTGAGCGGTGATGCGAGATACAGCCTGCCTGGCCCTGACCGGCCTTTGTAGTTCCGGTTGATGGCCGAGACAGTCACTTGATCTTCGGTCTCCGAGACCCCCGGTCCACAGCCGATACAGGCACCGCAGCCAGGCTTTATGACTTTGACCCCGGCATCCTGGAAAGTATCGAGGTAGCCGGCTCTACGGCAGAAGGCCTCCACTTCCTGCGAACCGAACTGGATGTAGAAGTCGACTCCCTCCGCCACCCTGAGGCCGGCAGCCAGTGCTTCCTGGACCACCTGATGGTAGAAACCCAGATCATCGATCTTGCCAGCGGTACAGCTCCCGCCGTAAGCGATGTCGATGACCACCTCGCCGATTTCGTCAACGTAGGCCCCGTTCGTGGGATCGGAAGGCACGCCACGATCCGGATCGCCCGGGTGAGCCACCATCGGGCGGATGCCACTCAGATCGATACTGTGCACACCGCCTCCATACTCGGCTCCCGGATCCGGGTGCACCGATCGGAACCGCAGGTCTTCCTCGACGCTCTCGGGGCGCCGATCCCGAATCCAGCGGTAGGTCTCTTCATCGGCTTCGACGATGGCGGTTCGGGCGGAGCACTCGGTAGCCATGTTGGTCAAGGTGGCCCTCTCGTCCATCGACAGGGTGGACACTCCCGGTCCGGTGAACTCCATCACCCGCTTCAGAGTCTGCTGCGGCCTGGCGTACTCCAGCAGGATGTGAAGCATCAGATCCTTGGCGGTCACCCCTGGCTGCAGCTCACCTGTTAGATGAAACTGAATGGACTCGGGAACCTCGACCGCGGCCAGACCCGAGTGCACGAGATTCGAGTACTCGGTAGCTCCCACTCCCCAGGCAAGCGCGTTGTTGCACCCACCCATGCAGGTATGGCTGTCCGTGGCGAGCACGAAGTCCCCGGGCGAGATCAACTGCTGCCGCGCGACTTCGTGGCAGATGCCCGGCGAGACTCCATCCCGGGCCGAGAAATCTCGGACTCCCGTATGCGCCTGAAACTCTCTCTGTAGTTGTCTCAACAGCTCGATCTTGTCGAGGAAGGGACGCATCCGGGCCACATCATCGGCGTAGATCAGATGGTCCTCGAAGACCGCAAACCTCTCCGGATTCTGAATCGCATACTCCGCACCGTATTCCTCTTCAAGGAAATGATGAACCTGGGCGGTGGTGAACTCGTGCGAATAGCCGCCATCGACCTGTACGACCACGGAATCACCCGGTTTGACGTACCCACCACCGGGCATGTGACGTGCCAGGATCTTCTCCGCCATCGTCATCGGTCTGGCCGGCGTGCCGGTCTGCGGGAGCTCCAACTCTCCTGCTGCCAACGCTTTGGCGAATGGAAAGAGTCCGCCGGCCTGAACGATGAGTTGCGTTACCGGGTCGTAGTCCCGATAGAACTCCTCCAGGGGGATCCCTTCGCCCGACTGCAGGCGACGAAGAATCTGGTGATCCCCCATCAGCACGCCCTGGTTGATGTTGTTGGCGGCGTGAATCGGGGCAAACGACGCAGCAATGGCGATCCTGATTCCCGACCACTTTTCGGCCTGGACCGCGGTCTCTCGTGAGCTACCGACCCCTTTTCGATAGCCCGACACAATGACCTCGAAGCCTCCTCCCCACAGTGCATCTCTGGGGAAGACCCTCTCGCCATCGACGATCAGACCAGCATAGGCCTCTCTAGCCAGATCCTCGGGCCGATGGTTGAAGCAGACCCACGCTGGGGTCATGGCATCGGTGTTGATGTCGTCGAGGAGATCCTCGACGGAGATATCGTCCATGGTCAGATCGATCTCTCCAGTCAGCTGACGACTGAGGAGATCCGGATCCTTGGTCAGAAACAGGATCCTCTTGCCGGGAGTGAGGGTGACGATGTCCGCTGGTCGTGTCATGAAGTCTCCGGGTTGGACAAGCGCTCTATTCTACCGTTACCGTCGAGGGACGCTGGCAGCCTCGTCCGAGTGCGGCTGGCCAGCCCTGTTACCATTCCCCAATTCTGTCTGGAGGGAATCAACCGATGCAGCGAATCATTGAATGCGTACCCAATTTCAGCGAGGGTCGTGATCCGTCGATCATCGCCCAGATCGCCAAGGCGATCGAGGGCCAGGACGGAGTTGCGCTGCTGGATGTGGACCCTGGCCAGGCCACCAACCGAACGGTGATCACCTTTGCTGGGGAGCCACTGGCGGTTCTGGACGCCGCCGTGGCGGCCGCCAGGGTCGGCGTCGAGCTCATCGATATGCGGAGCCATGAGGGCGAGCATCCGCGTTTCGGTGCCCTGGATGTCTGTCCTCTGGTGCCGATTTCCGGCGTCACCATGGATGAGACCGTCGAACTGGCACGCCTGTTGGCCAAGCGGCTGGGCGAGGAGGTCGGGCTTACGGTCTTTTGTTATGAAAATGCCGCGTCTTCTGAGGAGCGGCGAAACCTTGCCAATGTCCGGGCCGGAGAGTACGAAGGGTTGGCGAAGAGACTCGGTGAGGCCGAGGGTCGACCGGACTTCGGACCCGCCGAGTTCAATCCTCGATCGGGAGCCACCGCTGTAGGGGCCCGAGACTTCCTGGTGGCCTACAACATCAATCTCAACACGACCTCCACTCGTCGGGCCAATGCCATAGCCTTCGATGTCCGCGAGAAGGGTCGCATCAAGCGGCAGGAGCACCCGCTGACCGGTCCGATTGTGCGCGACGAAGACGGCAATCCCGTCTACATTCCAGGCAGCCTGCCTTCCGTCAAGGCCATCGGCTGGTATATCGAGGAGTACGGAATCGCCCAGATCTCGATGAATCTCACCGATGTGAGTGTCACACCCGTCCACATTGCGTTCGACGAGGTCTGTCGACGGGCCGACGACCGCGGCATTCGAGTTACCGGATCCGAGTTGGTAGGGCTGGTACCTCTACAAGCCATGCTCGATGCCGGCCGTCACTATCTCCGCAAGCAGCAGCGGTCACTCGGCGTCCCGGACGCCGAGATCATCAAGATCGCCGTCAAGTCCATGGGTCTGGACGACCTCAAGCCCTTCGATCCGGCCGAGAAGATCATCGAGTACAAGCTCGCTTCCCTCCTACCTTCGGCGCCCAGGCTGGTGGACAAGACTGTTATCGGCTTTGTCGACGAGACCTCGTCCGAGTCACCCGCCCCAGGCGGAGGATCGGTCGCCGCGCTCGTCGGAGCGATGGGTGCCGCTCTCGGAACCATGGTCGCCAACCTCTCCGCTCACAAACGGGGCTGGGACGAGCGTTGGGAAGGCTTCTCCGCCTGGGCGGTGACGGGCAATCGGATCTCTGGCGAGCTCCTCCAACTGGTCGATCTCGACACCAAGGCCTTCAACGAGGTCATGGCAGCCTTCCGCCTCCCGAAGCGCAGCGAAGAGGATTCCAGGAATCGGCACCAGGCCATCCAGGCGGCTGCCCGTCAGGCGATGGAGGTACCTCTCCAGGTCATGGAGACAACCCTCTCCTGCATGCCACTCTTAGCCGAGATGGCGAGATCCGGGAATCCTGCCTCTGTCTCTGACGCTGGCGTTGGCGCTCTCTGCGCCCGAGCCGCAGTGCGCGGTGCCTACCTCAACGTGAGAATCAACTCCAGCGATCTGGAGGATCAGGAGATCTCAGCCAAGCTCCTGGCCAGAGCCCAGGAGATCGACGCGGAGGCCGAAAGCCTGGAGGCCGAGATCCTGGCAGTCGTGGAAGAGAAACTCTGAGACAGAGATCGCTGGACAGGAACAGGTTTCTGAACGGTCGAGAGTCCTCTAACTGGACATGTTCAGCTGAGGCTGCAGTCCACTCTGCTGGCGGGTCGCATCCAAGGCTTCGATGAGATCTTGCAGCAACCCCACGGTCGCGGACTGCTCGATCTCCTTGGCCTTGTTGAAGAAGGCCAGCGCGGCGATCAACTCCCTCTGAACACCCAGACCGTTGAAGATGGTCGCCATCTCGCTCGCCAGGACCTTGAGCTCTGGCACCCTCCCTTGCTTGAGGTACACCATCGCGAGATCGAGTGAAACGACTGCGGCGTCATGCGTCATCTCGTTCTTGACGAAGTACTCCTTGACTCCCAAGAGCAAACCTTCAGCCTTGATCAGATCCTTTGTTTCCGCCGCGATTTTCGCTTCGAGCCACTCAAGTCGAACTTGATCAACTGGATTGCCAAGCCGCGCGTGACCCGCTCTCACTTCTCCTAAGAGTTCTAAGGCCTGTCGGCGCAGCCCACTTTCGACGAGAGCATTCGCGAGGTTGTGCTTGGCCACCAACTCCAGTCTCGGCTCTCTCCCGGCATCAATAAGCTGCAACCCCTCCCGCAGGTTTTTCACCGAAATCTCGCTATCGCCGAAGGACCTTGCAATTGTGCCCTTGCTGATCAGAGCTCTACCCACTAGATGTGAGTCGCCATTCAGCCGACAAATGGAGATTACCTCGTCAACAAGCGACAAAGCCTCTCTCAGGTCACCGTATTCCGCCACATAGACAGACCTGAGGTGCAAAACACGAGCCCTCGACAGACTAGAAGTAGGAAGATCAGCCAAGATTCCTGCTGCTTCGACAAACGCCTCTCGGGCACCATGAAAATCCGACTGGATTCTTCTTGCATTTCCCAGTACAGCCCAAGCTTCAGCTAGTCTTCCTTTCACGTGCAATGACCCTTCATCTGCGATCTTTCGGAGTCGATTGAGGATCTCAACAGCCGTCTTGGCCACTACTACAGCCTGACGAGGATTCACGACACCCATTTGAAGAGACTTCTCAATGGCGTCAATTCCCAATCGGAGCTGCTCTCTAGCCGGTATGATAGCCGTGGCGGTTTCAAGTTCTGAGTCAGTGAGACTCAGGATCTCTGATAGTTCCCAGACACTATCGGAAGCCGCTCGGCTCGATGGTTCCTTCCACCGCCTGAATGCTTCTAGTAAACCGTCTGGAAGCACGTAAGAGGTATCCTCCCTCTTGAGGCACTTCAGGGCCTGCACCGTGACTCGAATCTGCCCGATGAACGACTCACAGCTAGAGCAGCTATTCTTGTGCAGGTCCATCGCACTCGCCGTTGTTGGTGTGACTGCGCCTTCAAGATAGTCCGTGACTAGCTCTCGGAATCGAGGACACTCTAGGCCATAATCCTTGATCATCACCAGTTACCGCCTGCTCATGTAGTCGGCGATCGCATCGCGGACCCGGAGTCTCGCCCGATGCAATCGCACCCTTTGATTCTCAGGTGTGATACCCAGGAGCTCACAGACCTCGCCAGAGCTCCAT
>CAJHZZ010000095.1_pt1 | contig 61846 bp, 47 predicted proteins | sample 9199071 | NCBI WGS metagenome assembly CAJHZZ01 (sample SAMEA7708275, study PRJEB35096) | sediment metagenome | biome: marine neritic benthic zone biome [ENVO:01000025]; feature: sediment [ENVO:00002007]; material: shallow marine sediment [ENVO:03000034] sea grass bed [ENVO_01000059] ...
AAGGCGTCGACTTCCCGGGCCATCTCCGCATGGCGATCCTCCAGGAAGATATCGATGGTGCCGACATCCATCAGTCGAACTCCGGCTCCCGTTTGGCGACAAAGGCCTCGTAAGCTTCACGAAAGTTGGGGTCTTCCATACAAGCGGCCTGGATTTCAGTCTCCGCCGCCAGCGCCGACTCGACATCCATGACCGCCTCCCGATAGACCATCTTCTTGGTGATCTCCAGACCGAAGGAGGGTCCGGCGGCCAGGCGCTCGGCCCAAGTGCGAGCCTGGCTCATCAAGTCACTCGAGGGCACCACACGATTGTAGAGGCCGATGCGGTGAGCCTCCTGGGCGTCGATGAACTCGCCGGTCATCAGCAGCTCCATGGCCCGTCCCATCCCCACCAATCTTGGCAGCAACCAGGAGGCGCCCATGTCGGCTCCCGACAGCCCCACCTTGGTGAACAGATAGGCGATGCGAGCGCCTTCGGCGGCGATGCGGATGTCACAGGCGGCGGCGATGACCGCACCGGCTCCAGCGACGGTACCGTTCAGGGCGCCGACGATCGGCCGGCGGCAGCGGATCATGGCCAGGATCAGGTCACCGGTGTTGCGGGTGAACTCCAGAAGTCCCCGGTAGTCGCGCTCGAAGAGCGCCCCGATGATCTCCTCCACATCACCACCCGAGCAGAAGGCCCGGCCCGATCCGGTCAGCAGGATCGAGCGCACACCCGGGTCGGTGTCCAGGTCCCGGAAGGTGTCGCGCAGCTCACGGTAGACCTCGAAGGTCAGGGCGTTCAGCCGCTCGGGACGATCGAGGGTCAGGGTGGCGACACCCGTGGCCTGATCGAGGTCGTAGCGGAAGGTCTCGGGTGCGACTGGCATCGGCAGGGCTCCTCAGGGCAGGGCTGCGGTGGCTTCGATCTCGATCTTGGCTCCCGGTTCCAGCAGATCCTGGACCTCCACCAGCGTCATGGCGGGGTAGTGGCGGCCCATGCTCTGGCGGTAGACCTCACCGAGACCGGAAAGATCGGCCAGATATTCCCGTTTGTTGGTGACATAGAGCGTCAGACGGCCGATGTGCTCGGCTTGGCCACCCGCTTCGTGGACGACGGTGAGCACGTTGCGCAGGGCCTGATCGAACTGGTGGAGAAAGGAGTCGGAGACGATCTGGTGGTCCCGATCCCAGCCGATCTGGCCGGCGACGAAGAGCAGCCGCGCCCCGGCAGGGGCCAACAGCCCGTTGGCATAGCCGCTGGGCGCTCCCAGCTCTTGCGGATCGATGGCTCTCATGATTCGGAGATCATACCCAGTTCCTGTAGGACGGCGTCAGCCAGGATCTCTCCCAGGACCCGGATGGTCTGCTCCCCCTCCTCCCAGGTGGCCGCGGCCGGATCGCCGAAATACGCCTGGGATCCGCCGGCCTCGGTGAAGGTGGTGAGGCCCTGGCGTATGGCCCTGGAGAGCGAGACTGGATTGGCGGTCAGGGTTGTACGGATCTCCTCGCGGACCCACTCGGGTCGCGCCGCCAATACCACCGAGCCCTCGAACTGCCCCGCATGGCAGGCGCCGCTCTGAAACTCCTCGGTCAGACGCGAGCCCCAGGGACGACGGGTGAGGTCGGGAAAGGCGACACGAATGTCTTGTCCCTGGCGGACCGCGGCGGTGGCGGCATGAAGGGCGCTCAGGTGCGCCGGATCGAGGTGGGCGTTGGCCAGAGCGAGGGTAGACAGCCCCCAGGATTCGAGACTCTTCGCCACATCGACCACGAGCGCGGTGATGGTCTCCGGAGCGACAGAAACCGTGCCCGGAAACGAGGCCGCGAACGGTGCGGCGGAGTAGTCCAGCGGCGGCAGGAGAAGGGGAATCAGGTCCGCCTTCTCCAGCCTGGCAGCGGCGGCCTGAGCCATGGAATGGGCGATGATGCCGTCGGTGATCAGCGGCAGATGGGGCCCGTGGGCTTCGATGGCCCCGAGTGGCAGCAGAGCCACGACGCGGGGCCGGTCCAGGGCCTGGACCTCGGTCCAGGTCATTTCGCGAAGTCTGAGCGGGGGCATGCGAAGGCAGAATAACATGGGGTGATTTGTCCCGGCTCCGCTTTTGCTCTAGGGTTGCGCCATGTCTCTGGAGAACCGCGGAGCGGTGGTGACCGGTGGTGGCCGGGGCATCGGTGCTGCGACAGCGCGCTGTCTGGCCCGGGAAGGGGCTCGGGTTGTCGTCAGCGCTCGCTCGGTCGAACAGATCGAGGCGATCGAGGCCGAGCTGCGAAGTGCAGGGCAGCAGGCCTGGGCCGTGTCCTGCGACGTCACCGATCCGCAACGGGTGGAGGCATTGGCAGGGCGAGCTCGCGAGCTCGTTGGGCCGGTGCAGATCCTGATCAATAACGCCGGCATCGCCTCGTCGGCGCCTCTCAAGCATTTGACCTTGGAGGAGTGGAACCGTCTCCTGTCGGTCAATGCCACGGGACCCTTTCTCTGCACCCAGGCTCTTATGCCGGGGATGCTGGAAACCGGTTGGGGCCGGGTGGTCAACGTCGCGTCCATTGCAGGCAAGATCGGCGCCCCGTACATCGCGGGCTACTGTGCCTCGAAGCACGCCGTGGTGGGATTCACCCGTGCGATGGCCAGCGAGGTGGCCGACAAAGGCGTGACGGTCAATGCCGTCTGCCCGGGGTACGTGGACACCCCCATGACCGAGCAGTCGGTGGCCAATATCGCAGCCAAGACCGGTCTTTCGGAGCGTCAGGCTCGCGAGCGTCTCCACTCCACCAGCCCCCAAGATCGACTGATCGAGCCCGAGGAAGTGGCCGCGCTGATCACCAGCCTCTGTCGAGAGGAATCCCGGGGTATCAACGGTCAGGCCATCGTTCTGGATGGAGGAACCGTACAGTCATGATCACCAGTGTCGTCAAACGCAGCGGCGAGGTCGTCCCCTTCGACCAGGAAAAGGTCACGGTAGCCATCTACAAGGCGGCTGCTTCGGTGGGTGGTCACGATCGAGCCCTCTCGGAGTCGTTGAGCAACGAGGTGATGGCGGCCCTGTCGGCAACCTATTCGGAGGAGGATCCACCGACGGTGGAGGATGTCCAGGATGTGGTGGAGCGGATCCTCATCAAGGCAGGCCACGCCCGCACCGCCAAGGCCTACATCCTCTATCGACATGAGCGCTCACGAATGCGCTCCCAGAAGGTTCTCTCGCGGGTCGAGTACATACCGTACAAGGCCATGTGGGAGGCCCTCGACTGGGCGGTGGAGCACGGCTGCCACACCGTGTCGCGGTTGAATCGCATCAGCCGCGACGGCCGTCTGCCCTGGCTGATCGAAAAGGCCGATGCCCGCTACGAATCGATACTGGACGGTGCTGCCCAGGCCATCCTGGAACGCCGAAGGGATCTCCGTTTCATCATCGTCGCCGGCCCCAGCAGCTCCGGCAAGACGACCACCACCCACAAGATCATGCAACGGCTCGAGAGACAGGGTCTGCACGTCATCCCCATGTCGCTGGACAACTACTTCTTCGATCTGGAGCTCCACCCGCAAGACGAATTCGGCGATTACGACTTCGAGACTCCCGAGGCCATGGACCTGAAGCTGATCAACGAGCACCTGGCGGAGCTCGATGCGGGGCGCGGCATCGAGATGCCGGTCTACGACTTCAAGACCGGCAAGCGGACCAAGGGGACGACACACTTCGAACCCGGCCCGGAGACCTTGATCCTGCTCGACACGCTTCACGGTCTGTACGGTGGTCTCACCGAGAGTGTGCCGGACGAGCATAAGTTCCGCCTCTATATCGAGACCATCAGCCAGCTGAAGGACAACAGCGGTCGCTACACCCGGTGGACCGATATCCGTCTGCTGCGGCGCATGATCCGGGATGCCAAGTTCCGCGCCTATTCACCGGAGCGGACGCTGCTGCACTGGCACTACGTGCGTCGTAGCGAGCTCAAGCACATCATCCCCTATCAGGGCTCGGCTGACTTCCAGGTCAACGGCGCCCTGGCCTACGAGCTACCCTTTCTGAAATTGAATCTGTTCCCGTATCTCGGTCCTTTTCTGGAGCGTTGGCGGGGCGATGACAAGCGGCTCGACGGCTATATCCGAGCGCGCCGCATCCACGATCTGCTGGCCTCCATCGAAGATGTCGAAGACGATTCGATGGTGCCGGACACCTCCCTGCTACGCGAGTTCATCGGCGGCGGCGCCTACGATATTCACTAGTTGAGTCGAGCTCGATGCGGGGTTTCCGGTACCCGCTGAGGGTCGGCGCTCCTGCCGCCGCTTGATAGGGTGCGGACCTCGGTTCACCACGACCCATTGGCAAGGAGTCGATCATGGGACTCACCCGTCACTATCCATATCTGGCTCCGTTGGCCGGAATCCTCGGTGCGGTTTCCGCGGTCGTCGTCGCGCAGAGTCCGCCGCCGTGCGCCGACGAGAAATCCCATCAGTTCGACTTCTGGATCGGCGACTGGCAGGTCTATGCGGGCGAGACCCTGGCCGGTCACAACACGATCCAGCCGATTCTCGATGGTTGCGTATTGCAGGAGAGCTGGCGCGGGGCCCAGGGCAGCGCCGGTTCGAGCCTCAATTTCTTCGATCCGCAGCGCGGCAAATGGCGACAGTTCTGGGTCTGGCGTAACGGCTCGACCCTGGAGCTCGAAGGCGAGCGCGTCGATGACCGGATGATCCTGCAGGGAGATTCGGTGGGCAGCGACGGCCAGGCGGTGCGTAACCGCATCACCTTCTACGACAATGCCGACGGCACGGTCCGACAGCATTGGGAAACATCGAGCGACCAGGGGCAGACGTGGAAGACTGCCTTCGACGGCCTCTACCGCAAGTCGCCCTGAGACGCCCGGCACCTATCGTTTCTTGACCCGGGCCAGCACGGCGTGATCGGGGTTGAGGGTGACCCGTTTGGGCGCCGCAGGCAGGGTGAACTCGAAGCTCTGACTCGGCTGGTTCAGATGCGCCAGCAGCATCAGCTCCTCGCCGTCGGGATACTCGACCAGCACGGGAACCTCCATGACGGAACCGGCGGTGACGCCCCGCTGGTCGATGTCGAGCTCCAGCCGCGCTCCCTCGGCGTCGGCAGAGACGGTGTGGCGCCAGGCGTAGGTCGGGATCTCGGCCCGGTAGATCCACGTATCGAAGAACCAGGACCAGTCGTCGCCGGTGACGGTCTCCACCGTGGTCTGGAAATCGTGGCTGGAGGGAAATCCCTGGCTGTTGGTCTTCAGGAACTGACGTAGCACGGCGAGGAACGCTTCATCCGAGCCGGTGCGGGCTCGCAAGATCATCCGCAGCGAGTGCAAGGTCAGCGCCCCTCTCTTGTAGCTCTGGGATCGGTAGGCGGTAGGCGCTTCACCCACCAGGCAACGACGGCCATGAGCCACGGGGCCCACTCTGTCGGCGGCACGCTTGTTGAGTAGCGAGACGTCCGGCCGGCTGAACTGGCTGAACCCCGACTTGATGGAGCCGGTGAGCTCATTGGTGAAGGCGGCCAGCATCTCTTCGAAGTACCTGTCGCCGTTCTCCACCTTGGCCTCGACGTACATCATGGCGGAATACTGCGAAAACCCCTCACTCAGCCACTGGTCGCGATAGCCGTGCCAGCCCACCTGGTGTCCCCACCACAGATGGGCGATCTCATGCGCTCGAAAGAGCTCGCGCTCCGCCACCCGATCGGTCAGGGTGCTGTAGTCGCCGATGTGAATCAGGCCGTCGAAGGCTTGACCGTGGGTGGCCGGTACCAGACCGACGACCAGCTCGGGGGTGGGGACAGGCGCGTCGAACAGCTCCTCGTAGTAGTCCAGGACCAACACCGAGTCGGCGCCCAGCTGGCGGACGCGGCCACCGGTGATGTAGCCACCCAGCGAGCTGAACGCTGCCACCTCGGTGCCGCCGGCGGTTTGCAGGATCTCCTCGTGGTGCTGCTTGGCGAAGACGAAGCTCAGCATCTTGACCGGCCTCTCGACGCTCCAGCTGGTGGTATGGACTCCCTCGGCGGTGTCGTCGCGGACGAGAGTGCCCATGGATCGGGAGGCGTAGCGAGGCCGTTGATGGAGGGTGAGCTCGGCGGTGTGGAGATCGTGAAGACCGCTGCCAGGGTATTCCACCGACGGATACCAGGAGCGCCCGGGAGCGTATCCCGAGAGCTCCAACTCGTAGCGCACCCGCAGGGTCAGCGGCCGGTCACGACTCAGTGGCTGGTCGAGCAGCACCACCAGGGAGTCGTCGTGGACCCGCTTGCGGATTGCCGAGCTGCGCTTGCCCAGATGATCGCGGATCCATTGCAGCTCGGTGGAATCGCCGTTGCGGATCGATTCCACCTTTCCCCAGGGATGGAGATAGAACTGCACAATCCGGTCCCCGTCGCGGAGAGGGACCAGGACGATCTCGGCTTCGATCTGGGCGTCCACCGGGCGGATCCGTGCCGCGCCTCGTTGGGATTCGCTGGCGAACTTCTGCAGATCGGCGGTGACCTCCACATGTTCGATCTCGACCACCTGGCGGTGTTGTCCCGTGGGCAGGCCACTCTCCTGCCGGTCGGCTGCACGGTCGAGGCTGAGCCAGCTCTCCAGAACACTGAAGTCTGAATTGAACCACTCGACGACGATCTCCTCGGCCCGGCGAGCGTCGTAGTCGAAGGTCAGCCAACCATGCTCGCTGGTCTTCATGTCGACTCTCACATAAGCATCGTCCGAGCTGCCCAGGGCGGCGATCACGCGGGCATCGACATCGAAGGCGCGGAGTGCCAGCCAGCGTTGATGACGCTGACGGGCCAGCGAATGGGGCGAGTAACCGGCGTTCTCCAGGACCTCTGGCGGTTCGAGGAAGGGGGGCAGGCCGACGCCGCGAACGACCAGGGCATCGAAGGTCCCCTCCAGAACCGCGATCTCCGGTTCGCCGGTGAACCGGCGCAGCTGACGAAGCTCCAGCGGATCCGGTACGGCGATGCGATAGCGACCCTCTCCCCTAAAGACGAGCCCGGTAACCTGGCCGCTCTGGGTCGGCCGCTGCAGCCAGATCTGTCCGTCGGCGAGATGCCAGTCGCCGACATCGATCTGCCAGTGGACCCCCTCCTCCGGCAGGCTCGTGGGTCGAGAATCGAAGGACCACTCCTGCAGGCTCTGATAGTCGGCGAGCAGCGTCTGCGAGGTCTCGGTGGTCTGGCCCGGCGATGGGCCGAGAAGGATCAACGCCAGAATGGGCCAGAAGCGCCGCGCTCGACTCATCCCAACTCCTCGTACCAGGCCTTGAACGCCACTTCGAAGTATTTCGGATTGAACAGCACCCAGTCGGCAGTCGCCTCGGGCATCTCGAACCGGTCCGCCGCCTCGGCCAGCGGCAGGCCTGCCTGATGACCTCTTCGCGCCGCCGCTTCGACGCTCTCGACCAGAGTCAACAAGGTATCGACATCGGCACCGCGAGACAGGCTGCCGTGGCCGGTGATGTAGACCGTCTCCCGACCTCGGCGCAAGGCCCGGATACTCTCCGTGAAGGCGCTCGCTTGGGTGTCCCTGTAGTTGGGAAAGAGACCGTTCCAGACCAGGTCGCCGCAGAAGACGAGGCTCGGCTCCTCGATCTCGACGGTCACGTCGCTGGGAGTGTGTCCCCGGCGCGGATGGAGGGTGACGCTGCGACCCCCGAGATCCATTCTGTGCGGCTTGTCCGGCTCGATCGCGGCGACGCCCTCGAGGAGTCGCGCCCGTCGATCGCTGGGCGGGGCCTGTTTCTGGGCATCATCGGCGTGCATCAGATCGAGGGTGGTACGGGTGACTCGCACCCTGGGGTCGGCCTCGTCTTCGCCGGCATAGCCCTCCAGGCCGTTGGCGTGGTCGCCGTGGAAGTGGGTGATCAGGATGTCGGTGGGCCAGCGCCCGGTAAGGCTTTTGGCCTGTCGTGCGAGCCAAGCCGCCCCGGAGGGTTCAACGAAGCTCTCGATGGCCAGCACCCTCTCGGAGCCGGCGATCAGACCGCCGTTGCAGCCGGTGGTCCAGTCGTCGCTCTCCAGGGGGGTCGAGACCACGGCCCAGACGCCTTCGGCCAGTCGTTCCAACCGGCCCCAGGGCTGTCGGTCGACCACGGTGCCGGCTGCAGACGCTCTCCAGGGCCACAGGCCCCCGGCCATTGCCAGACCCGCCGAAGCGGCGGTACCCCGAAGAAGATCACGTCGAGTCAGATGGTCGAATCCCATGCCTGCTCACCTCCAGGCTCAGTCTACAGGCAGGGGCTATCGGGCGAGCTTCGTGCGGGCAGGAAGAAGGGGGATCTCAGTTCAGATCGGCGTATTCGCGCCGCGCAGTAGCCAAGGTGGGCAGATCCTCGTCGGCGTTGGCCAGCAACGTGAAGAGGGTCTGGTACTGCTCGCGCGCGGAGTCGGCCTGGCCCATGGCGGCGTAGGCCCGCGCCAGTCCCAGGTGGGCCAGGGTATGGATGGGCGCCGTCGGATTGACGCCGCTCAGATCCGCGACCTTGGTGAACTCGGACCAGGCCTCACTGGGTCGATCGAGCAGCATCAGAGCCCGACCGCGGATGAACTGGACGATCAGGTTGGATCTCTCATAGGGCGCGGCCTTCTCCAACACATCGAGCATGGCTTGTGGATCGTTGTCGTGCCAGGCCAGCATGGCCTCCGCCAGGGGGATCCAGACCGATCGGATATAGGTGTTGGCAGGGAACTGCTGGTGCATCTCGTAGATCAGGGTCTCGGCTTCGTCGACCTCGCCGGAGAGGGCAAAAGCGATGGCGGCGATAGGCATGGAGTCGCGGTTGGCAGCGGTGTCCATAGCGACCCGGGCACGCTCGGCGGCGGCCTCGAAGTCCCCGAAGGCGGCTTCCCAGCGGGCCAGCCTGGCCAGGTAATCGGCCGGCCGCTCCTTGAAGCCGCTTCTCTCGGCGGCATCGATGGCCCGGTTGGTGAGCCGCTCGGCCTCTTGCAGCTGGCCGTGAGAGGCGGCCGCCTGGGCCTGGAGGATGAGGACCTCTGATTCTCGAGGTTCGCCTTCCATGGTCTCGACGATCTCGTCCATTTTCGCCTGGTCACCCTCGAGAAAGGCGATGTCGAAGCGAGTGGTGTACATACTCGAGGTGCTGACTCCCCTGGCCAAAGCGTCATCCAACACCTGTTTGGCGTCCTCGATCTGGCCCAGGCTCAGGTACGATCTGGCCAGATTGCCGTAGGGCAGAGGGCGATCCGGTGCGACCCGGACTGCCTCTTTGGCTTCGTCCAGACCCTTGTGGTACCAGCCGATGGCGTTGTACTCGCTGGCCAGGTTGTTGGAGGGCGTCCAGTCCCTGGGGTAGGTCTGCTTGAACAGCTGATACGTGTCCACCAGTTTGCCGAGCTCGCCGGTCACCGTCGAGAAGTAGTGGGCCGTGATGTAGAGGCGCTCGCGCTCGCTGACCCTTTCACGGAGCTCGTAGGCGCGGCTCTTGTGATAGACCCCTTTGTCCCACTCCTGCAGATTGCTGTAAACGGTTCCCAGTCGGGCATGGGCCAGGGCGAAATCGGGATCGATCTCCAGGGCTCGCTGGAAGTGGGGGATCGAGTCGGGCTCGCGACCGACGTTGCGCTGCTCTTCGGCCAGCTGCAGGCTCTTCAGGGCCTCCAGGGATGAAGTGGTGGCTTCCTCCACCGGGGCATCGAACATCTCGATGGTGGCCAGGGACTCGCCCAGATCCTCGCGCAGGCTCACTGCCGCGGCGCCGACCGCCGAGAGCACCTCTTCCTTGCTGGCGGCGTCGACCTGTTTGCGCGCCAGGGCCTTGCCGCTCTGGCACTCGATGGCGTTGAGGGTGATGACGTAGTTGTTCCCCAGGGGAGCGATCTCGCCGGTGACCATGGCCTTGATCCCCTGCCGCTCGCAGATCTGCTGACCGATCTCCGGAGTGATCTTCTGGTTCGCCTCCAGATCCATGAGCTCCAGGGTCTCCTGCACCTGCCGCTCGGGCAGGAGATTGAGGTAGGGCGACTCCTCGAGCTTCACCGCCAACGCCTGTTTGAGGGTGCCATCGAAGACCGGGTCCCCGGTGGAGTTGACCACGTCGGTGAGCACCAGGACGTCGCTCTCGCCCAACGCCGTGGGTCCAGACTGCTTGATCAGCAGGCCGACGATCGCCGCCACGGCGACGATGAGAAGAGCGGAGAGAATCCACAGGGTGCGACGAGACTTCGGAGATTGGACCGGCACCTCCATCGAGCCGCTGTGGACCTGCGCCGGCGGGATCCCCACCGAGCTGCCGGGGACCCCGTAGGCGGCCGAGCCGCTCATCGGCGTCGGAATGGGTGCGGCACCAGTGACGGTGTGGTCGTCGAAATACGATTCGTCCGCTGCAGGCACCGCGGTGGAGACGCCCGATTCGATGGTTCGCCGTACCCGCCGCACGTCGGTGTGGATCTCGAGGGCGCTCTGGTAGCGCAGAACCTTGTTCTTCTCCAGGGCCTTGGCGACGATCTGCTCGAGCTCGAAAGGAACCTCCAGACCCAGACGGGTCGGCGTCGGTGGCACCCGATTGAGAATCTTGTCGAAGATCGCCGCCTGGGTGGAGCCGGGAAAGGCCTGCCGGCCGGTGATCATCTCGTAGAGGACCGCTCCCAGGGAGAAGAGATCGGTGCGGGCGTCCACATCCTGACCGAGGGCCTGCTCCGGAGACATGTAGGAGACGGTGCCCATGGCGGTGCCGGAATCGGTGAGATCGGCGGTCTGGGTGGGGGCATCGGCGACGATGGTCTCGTCCTCGCTGCCGGGCAGCACCTCGACGCTGGCGAGCTTGGCCAGACCGAAATCCACCACCTTGATCTGCCCACCCTGGGTGATGAAGATGTTGGAGGGCTTGATATCCCGATGGGTGATGCCCTTGGCATGCGCGGCGGCCAGGGCTTCGGCGATCTGAATCCCCATCTCGATGACCAGCTCGATAGGCATCGGCTTGCCGCCGATGGCGTATTTGAGGTTCTGGCCCTCCAGGTACTCCATGGCGATAAAGGGCACACCCTCGAACTCGTCGATCTCGTGGATGGTGCAGATGTGGGGGTGGCTCAAGCTGGCCGCGGCTCTTGCCTCCAGCATGAAGCGGTCGACGGCCTTGCGGTCCTGGGCCACTGTTTCCGGCATGAATTTGAGCGCCACGAAGCGTCCGAGCTTGGTGTCCTCGGCCTTGTAGACCACGCCCATCCCACCTCCACCGAGTTTCTCGACGATCTTGTAGCGCGAGACGGTCTTACCGATCATGACGGGTTCCCGCCCCACCGAAAAGCATTTCCGGACAGGGTCCGACTATTGTATACGCAAGAAACGGATCTTGCTTTCTGACCTAGGTGGCTCGGCTAGGCGGGGAAAGCCGGATCGTGCTGGATCCGGTCGAGCTGTCGCAGGTGGTGATCGAGGTGCGCGACCAGAAAGACCAGGGCCTGCTCCACGTTCCAGGGGCCAGCCACCGGATGGCGGAAGGCGGCGTATTCCAGGCCTCTCTCCTTGGTTTCGGACAGCACCGCCTCGAGATCGACGCGGGCCTGGCTCCAGAGCTCCAGCAGGCCATCCAGATCGATGTCCTCGTCGGGAGCGGCTTCGGGGACCGGATTCTTGACCCGCACGCCTGTCTTGAGCACAAACCACAGGCCGAGACTGCCCAGCTTGTAGCGTAGGCTGCGCCGACCGGTCCGCATTCCACGATGCTTCTTGATGGCGTCTGCTGTTCGCTGCTCGGCGATGACCAGGTGATGGCCCACCTGGACCGGGTTCCAGGCCTCGGGCTCCGCCCGGAAGGCAAGCTGCTCGGGTGTGAGGCTGTTGAGCGTCGAGACGAACCGCTGTTTGCGCTCGTCCAACTGCTGCAGGATCTCCGCTGCCCTGGGAATCATGATGCCAATCCTACTGCCTCAGGAGCCGATCGGGGGATTCTGGAACCTCTGCATGAACTTGCGGTCGATCCAGTCCTTCAATCGCATGACCCAACTCCCTTGGAACGAAACCCCCTTCTTGGCTCCCAGGGCGGTACCGTCACCCAGGTTCAGCAGCGTCAGAAAGTCGCTTTGAGGGGTGTAGTCGCGCAGCGGCTCCCCGGACAGCGAGGCGCGAAGGTTGCCGGTCAGCACCGGTCCCTGCCGAACGGCGTAGACGCCGGCCTTGGGTGTCCGGGGATGGTCGATCAGGGTGCCGCAATCACCGACAGCGTAGAGTTGGTCGTGACCGACGACCTGCAGCGTCGAGCGGGTCTCGACAAATCCCCTCTCCTCGACGGGCAGACCCGAATCGCGCAGCAGCGCGTGGCCGACGGCGCCGGTGACCCAAAGCAGTGCGTCGTAGGGCCAGAGCTGACCATCGTCCATCACCACCTGGTGTTGTCGCGCTTCCGCCACCCTCCGGTTGCAGTGGATGTTGATGCCTTTGCGGGCCGCCTGCCGCTCGGCCCGACGGGCCAGGCTGGCGGGATACCCCTGCAGAATGTGGGGACCGGCGTTGATCAGCTGGGTGTCGATGCTGACGCCGTCGGCTCGCAGACGCTCGAGAAAGGTGAAGGCCAGCTCCACACCCCCGGCGCCCCCTCCGACGACCAACACCCGGAACGGGGACCCCGGGTCCCGTTGCCGTGCCGCCTCGACTACTCGATCGGTCTGCCCAAGCAGCTCGGAGATGGGGCGGGTCGGGATGGCGTGCTGGCGAATCCCGGGAAGATCCAGACCCGCCACCGTGGATCCCACGTTGATCGAAGCCACATCGTAGGCCAGTTGCTGTCCTCCCGCGAGCCCGATCTGATGCCCTGCCGCATCGATGCTCTGCACCGGCTCCACCACACAGTCCACCCCAGCCCAGCGGCAGAGCTCCGGCACATCGATCTGCAACTCCCGGGCCCGGTACTGCCCGGCTACGAACCCGGGAACCATGCCTGAATAGATGGCGATGGGTCGGTCGACGACCACCGTGACGTCGGCCGCTTCCAGGGGTCGGTTGGCCAGACTCTCCAGCACCTGGACGTGAGAGTGCCCACCGCCGATCAGTATGACCTTTCGATCCATCTCTCTTCTGTCTCCGATGAGAATGTCAGGCTATAGTCTCGGGGCTCGGCCAACCGCTAGACCGGTCGCCTGCGTATTGTACTGAGAGTCGGAGAGTGACCTGATGATGGCAGGTAGAAGACGTACAGAAAGAGATGGGGGGTCCGCGGGGTGGCGGCTGATCGCGGTCATTCTGACCGTGCTGGGCGTCAGCGCTCTGTTTCTCGTGGCTCCGTCAGCGGAGACGATCATGTCCGATGAACAGAAGCGCCAGAAGATCGACAGCCTCTATCAGAAGTATCAACGGAAGTTTCCGCAGGTCGAGGGAATCACCGCCAGCCAGCTTCAGATGGAGCTGCAGGAGGGGCGCGAGCTGGTTCTGATCGACGTGCGGAAACCGGAGGAGCAGGCCGTATCGATGATCCCGGGGGCCCTCACCCAGGAGCAGTTCGAGGAGCGACAGGATTCCTTGCGGGACAAGGAGATCGTCACCTACTGCACCGCCGGGTACCGCAGTGGCTTCTTTGCCAAGAAGCTGCAGAAACGCGGCTGGCAGGTGCGTAACCTCGAAGGGAGCTTGCTGGCCTGGACCCATGCGGGCGGTACCCTGGAGGACAGCGAGGGTCCGACCCGCCGGATCCATGTCTACAGCGCCGACTGGAGCCTCGAGTCCAGCGACTACGAACCGGTCTGGTAGATCGAGGGGGATGCCGATGAAGAGAGTCTGGCTACCGAGCCTGATCTGTTGGACTGCGTTCTTTGTCGCCTGGTCGGCCGAGAGCAGAGCGGCGACCTCCGCGGCGCCCCTGCTGCCCGAGTCGGTCTGGGACGCGATTGCGGAGGAGATCTCCGGCTCCGAAGCCCACGATGGGGTCCAGGAGATGACGCTGCACCACCGCATGCGGGTCTCCGACGGGATGCGGGCTGCTGCCGAGGCCATCGTGCGGCTGGCCGAGGGATACGGTCTGCCGGTGGTCGAGTTGTTGGAGCTGCCGGCCGATGGCGAGATCTTCTACGGCACCCAGAGATCGCGACCCGGCTGGGATGTGGAATCCGCCGAGCTCTGGCAGCGGCGGCAGCAGGATGGACAGTGGATCGACGATATCCGGCTGGCCAGCTGGCAGAGCAGGCCGCTCTCGGTCGCCCAGGACAGCGCCAGTGGCCAGCTGGAGGCGGAGCTCGTCGATGTGGGAGCGGGGCTGGCGGAGTCCGACTACCAGGGCCTCCGGATCGAGGGCAGTTGGGTTTTGACCTCGTCGCAGCCCGGAGCGGTGGTGCCGCTGGCGGTCGGCCGCCACGGCGCCGCCGGCATCGTCTCCTATGCCCAGAATCAGAAGAGTGCGTGGTGGGGCGAGGATCGGAACCTGGTTCGCTGGGGGCATATGAACGCTTTTCCGGAGCCCGATGTCATGGGCTTCATGGTGACCGTCAACCAGGCCCGGCATTGGCAGCAGCAGCTTCGGGCGGGGGAGACGGTTCGCCTGCGCGGTGAGGTCGAATCGCGCCGCCACCCCGGCGCTTACACCATTCCGATGGTGGTCATTCCGGGGAGTGACGACTCCGTGCTCGACCAGGAGATCGTCTTCTCGTGTCATCTCGACCATCCCAACCCGGGAGCCAACGACAACGCCAGCGGCTGCGCGGCGATCCTCGAGGTGGCGAGGACTCTGGGCAAGCTCGTCGCCGAGGGCAGGATCGAAAGACCCCGACGGACTCTGCGGTTCTTCTGGCCGCCGGAGATCGAGGGCACCATCGCACTGCTGAACGCTAGGCCGGAGTTTGCCGAAAAGGCAGCCGCGGTGATCCACATGGACATGGTGGGCGGCGATGCCGAGCGCACCAAGGCCATTTTTCACATCACCAAATCGCCGGCCAGCTTGCCTACGATCGTCAACGATGTGGCCGAGATCTTCGGTCGATTCGTCAACAGCCAGACCTATGAGTACTCGGCCTCGGGCTCGGCCGACTATCCGCTGGTCGATCCCGAGGGTAGCCGACAGGCGCTGCAGGCGCGCTTCGCGGATTTCTCCATGGGCAGCGACCACCAGGTATGGACGGAAGGGTCGTTCAGGGTGCCGGCGATCTACCTCAACGACTGGCCCGACCGGTACATCCACACCGATGGCGATGTGCTGGCCAACATCGATCCGACCAAGCTGAAGCGGGCCGCCGTCATCGGCGCTGCCAGCGCCTACTATCTGGCCGCCCTCCAAGAGGAGCAGGTAGCCGATCTCTTGCGCCATGTGCGCGAGAACGCCCTGCGACGCACGGCCCGCTCGATCGAGCGGTCGCGACAGCTGGCCGGGCGTGACGCCTATCTCCTGCTGGAGCGGAGCTTGGCCTACGAGCTGCGGGTGGTGGAGTCGGTGTTCGAGATGGTACCCATTCCGGACGAGGCCCAGGTGGAGTCGGCGCTGTTTCTGCGAACTCTGGAGAGCCTGGTGCGGACCGAGATGCTGCGGATCCCGGCGCCAGAGACCGCGCCCGATCTGGGAGCCTCGGCCGACCTCGTCTGCCGTCGCAACCAGGAGCCCAGGGGGCCGATGTGGGGCTTCGACTACAGCTATCTGGAGGACCAGCTGGATCGAAGATCCCTGCCGTCTCCGGCGCTGCTGAGCCACCAGGGTCTCTGGGGTAGCGGTCCGGAATACGCCTACGAGGTCCTGAATCTGGTGGACGGGGAGCGCTCAGCCGGCGACATCCGAGACGCCGTCAGTGCCATCTACGGGCCCATCCCGATGGACCTGGTCTGGGGCTACCTCGAAACCCTCACCAGGATTGAGGTCCTGGTCTGCGACTAGAGGGTACAGCCACACGAAAGAAGTCGGCAAAGGCGGCGGCCTGATGCAGCTCGATCTGGCTGTCCATCAGGGATCTCGATTCAACGATCGGCTGATCGCGAGGAGTTCGGGCGCTACAGCCTGGAGGCGGTGAGCTCCACGTCGGCGTACTGCCAGGCGGTGGCGAACTGCTCGGCGATCTCCCGCGCCTCGCGGGTCTTTCCCTGAGCTTCGAGGCTCCGTTGCAGTCCGAAGAGCGACCAGCCGTTGTGCGGGAAAGTCTCGAGATCCTCGCGGTAGACCCTCTCCGCCTCCTGCGGCTGGCCGGCGTCGAGATAGATGGCACCCAGCAGCTGGCGGACGGGTTGGTGCCAGGGTGGAGGCTCGTCATACGTAAGAGCGTCCTCCATCTCGACGGCGGCCTGCAGAGCCTCGATGGCGGTCCCGTAGTCGCCCTTGGCAGCGGCCATCTCGCCGGCCAAGACCTCGACCGCGATGTCGATGAGAGCCGCGGTCGTGTTGAGATCCCAGACGGTCACCCGCTCGAGCTCGGTGTTGCTGGCCAGGGAGTCCAGGGCCTCGGCCTCGGCGGCGGCCTCATCGAGCTGCCCTGTCCGGGCCAGGGCCATCCCCCGGGCGAAGCGCCACACGGCGCGTGGGTAGATCAGATCCTCATCGGGCTCCTCTGCCGCCAGGATCTCGTTCCATCGGGCGAAGCGGATGTAGCCGTAGAGTGGTGTGATCCAGTAATGCTGGACGGCCCCGAGTCCGGGCTGGCGCATCTTGTCGTGGTCGACCCGGTCGGACATCTCATGGGCGGCTTGCAGCGCCACCTCGCTGCGACCCTCGACGCTGGCGGCGTACCAGATGTAGTGCCAGTTGTGGGGCATATACATCACCGGATAGAGGCCTTGGTTGCGGCACTGGGTGATATAGCCATCATCTGCCTCGACGGCGGCCTGGTTGGCTACCGTGGCGTCGTGATAACGGCCCACCCGCAGATAGATATGGGAGGGCATGTGCACCAGGTGCCCGGCACCCGGTGCGGCGTCTCCCAGCCGGTCGGCGTACTCCTCGGCCAGCTGAGGTTTCTCCTTCTCGACGATGTGAATATAGAAATGGGCTGCCCCGGGGTGATCGGGGTCCGCTTCCAGGGCGGTCTCCAGGGTCTCCATCACCTCCACGGTCTCGGGCTTGGGCTCGCCGTTCTCCAGCCAGTAGTCCCAGGGTGTGGTGTCCATCAGGGAGGCGGCGAAGAGGGTCGCCGCATCCAGGTCGTCCGGGTACTTCTGCGCCAACTCTCGCATGGCGTCGGCGTAGGCTCGATCGAGCTCCGATCGATCCTCGGGAGGATCCTCGACATAGCGGACCGCCAGGGCCTCTATGTAGGCCTGCTCCGCCTCCGACGCCGTGGGTGCCAGCTCCATCGCCTTCTCCATGGCTTGCCAGGCGATGGGCACGTTCTCCGGATCCATCAGGGAGTTGATGTTGGGCCCGCGGACGAAGGCGATGCCCCAGTAGCACATGGCGCAATCGGGATCTAGGCGGGCGGCCTCGCGAAAAGACCTTTCGGCCTCCAGGTGATTGAAGCCGTAGGCCAGAATGAGACCCTGGTCGAAGAACGTCTGCGCTTCCGGATTGGAGGTGGTGATCGGATGATGGTGGTCGCCCATGCCTTCCAGGAGCGGTCCGACTCGCTCGGTTGTGGCCGCCGCAGAGTCCTCGGGATCCGCCGCCGGTGGTTCGGCACACGCGGAGAGGGCCAGAACGGTGGCGAGGAGGGAAGTGGAACGGAGAGCGAGTCCGGGGTACCGCATCTATTGGCTCCTACTGGCTGGCGCTCTGACCGATGGCCCAGAGCTTGGAGGCCGAGCGGACGAATAACGTCTGGTCGGAGATGGCCGGTGACGCCATACAGGGCTCACCCATATCGTTGGTGGCCAGAACTTCCGGCTCGGTCTTGGCGGCCACTACCGAGACCACTCCCTCTTCGCTGGCGAAGTAGATCTTGCCGTCGCTGGCTACCGGTGAGGCGCTGAAGTTGCCACCCAGACGGTGGCGGAAAAGGAGCTCGCCAGAGGCCAGATCGAGAGCCGTCAGGATGCCGGTGTTGCGGACGAAGTAGATGACCCCGCCGAGCACGATGGGTGTGCTGGTGTAGGGCCCGCCGGGCTCGCTGACCCAGGCGACTCCCTCGTTGCTGGTCTCGCCATCGGCCAGCGAGAGGTCGCCCGTGGCATCGGCTCGCAGGGCAAAGAGCGGCTTGCCGCGATAGCCACCGGAGAGGACGATCAGCTCCTCGGAGACCAGGGGTGTGGTGGTCTTGACCTGGTAGTCGCGGCCGAAGCGCCACAGCTCTTTACCGGTTCGCGGATCGAAGCCCCGGTCGAAATCGCCGCCGGCGACGATGACCTGGCTGCGGTCCGGTCCGAGGTCCAAGGTAGGCGTGGCCCAGATCGGCTTCTCGTGGCGCTCGACCTTCCAAGCCTCGGCACCCGAAGCCAGATCGTAGGCGGCCACGAAGGAGTCGGCGTGGCGATCGACCTGCACGATGAGCAGGTCCTCGAAGATCACCGGTGAGCTGGAGTAACCCCACTGGGAATCGGAGTCTCCGAAGAGACCGGGATCGAGGACTCCCAGGTCCTTGCGCCAGATCTCTCCTCCCTCGAGGTCGTACACCACCAGACCTTCGGCGCCGAAGATGGCGGCCACGAAGCGTCCATCGGTGACCGGGGTGGAGTTTGTCTGGCTCGCCTTGACGTGCCGCGCCGCGCTGGGCTTACCCCGGAACGCCTCCTTGAACCACTGAATCTCACCACTGCCTTTGTCGAGAGAGTAGAGTCGCCAGGAGTGCTCAGCGGTATCCCGGGCGAGGTCGATTCCACCTTCGTCCCCGAGCACCAGATCGGGAGCGGTGGCCGCGATCGCGGTGGTGACGAAAACCTGGTTCTGCCAGATCACCGGACTGGAGTGGCCCATGCCCGGGATCTCTGTGGCCCATCGGATGTTCTCGCCGGACTGCACGTTCCAGGATGTGGGCAGGTTCTGGTCTCGGGCGGTGCCCTGGGCGAATTCACCGCGAAACTGTGGCCAGTTCTGAGCCTCGAGCGACGGCGTCATCACTGCCGCAGCCAATAGAATCGTCAACCCGCCTAACGCCGGTCTTTGCCTCATCACCCCATCCTCCTCAATAGTGTCTCTACTGGCGCGTGTAGAGCATCTCCATGTGTCTGTATTCTTCATCGCCCATCTTCATGAACGACTCGAGCTTGAAGTGATCCTCGTCGATCCAGGTGAACACATTGCGCTGCTCGATCACGCCGCCTGCCATCGGATTGGTGAAAGAGCCCCGCATCTCGCGGACCTTGCCGTCCTCCGAGCACTGGCCGGTGTAGAAGACGATCAAAGTACCGAAGTTGTCCATCAGGATCGTCTCGTACCTCTCGTCCCCGTTGTTGTAACCGTCGAAACCGATTCCCGAGTAGGGTGAGCCCTGGAAGTCTCCGGAGTGGTGCCACTCGAGGAATCGGCCGCCGAGGATCCACTTGGCTTCCCCTGCCGCTTCGTACTTCATCGATTCGGCGCCCGGTGCCATCCACATCTCGATCTCCATCTTCCACTTGCCGGCGTAGCCTGCCAGATGCTCGTGATGGTCGCCCGGTTCGGCTAGGGCCATCCAGCCAGCCATCTCGGCCTGCTGCTCGGCGGTCATCTCCGCCTCTTGAGCCGCCGCCGCGGCGCCGATCAGAGCGAGGGTCAGGGACAGGATCAGTGCTGGACCTCTCCAGTTCATTGCGCTTGCTCCTTTCTGGGGTTCTGTTGAGGTGTCCGAGCCTACCGCATCGAGCCGGAGCTCTCCAACCGAGGCGGCGGGACCGCGAGACCGGCCTCGATCTCGATCAGAATCCGCTTCTCGGTCATCAACCCCAGGTGGCTGATGGTCTCCAGAGTCACCGGGCGGGCGCCGTCCAGGTGACAGGTCTCCACCGGGTAGACCACCAGGTCGTGCTGGCTGCCGACGGTCGTGGTGTCGGTCTGCGGTGCCAAGACCTGCAGATCGTCCAGCTCTCGCAGATACCGGGAATCGAGAGACAGCATCTTGTAGATCGGGCCGTGCTTGATCCAGCGAAGCACAGCAGTTCCGTGATGGGGTGAGCCGAGCGTCACCACCCGCCGGATACCTTGGGCCAACTCCGGCTGACGATGGAGCACCTCGCGAATCATGACTCCACCGATGGAGTGGGCCACGATGTCGAATCCCTCTTCCCGACACTCCTCGGCCAGTTCCCTCATGACTCGGGTCAGCGGACCGACGTAAGCCATGGGGGTCGGCAGGGGCAGACCCATGAAGACTCCGCGGGTCGGTCGCCCGATGGACTCCAGGTGTCGGCGGATTCCCCACATACACGAGCTGTTCATGAAGAGACCGTGGATGCAGAGGACCGTGCGGCCGGTCTTCGGCCCGCTGGGTTGTCGGATGCCGGCCTGAAAGGCCGCCCGAACAGACCACCAAAGCAGTTTGTAGGCGCCGGCCAGCGTCTCCTGGTAGAACCTCAGCCAACCGACGAGACCGAGGCCGGGTGGGGAATCATCGCGGTGGCGAAAGAAGTCCCAGGCGCGAATCTGGGAGACCGCCGCCCAGAACAGCACCCCGACGCCATAGGCCAGCAGGAGCGCCACCGGAACCAGAAGGAAGAGTAGAGGCTTCATCCGCCGAGACCTGCCCAGGGGCGAGAGTCTAGCGAATCGAATCCCTGTACCATAGCCCGACCAAGTTCGATCGAACAGGAGATATGGATGCCTTCGCAGGAGACGATCCCCAGGCGAGTGGCCGGCGGCTTTCGGCGCTCGTGGAAGCCGCTGATAGCCACCGACCTGAGTTACAAGATTCTGGCTTTCGTGATCCTGACTCCGCTGTCGGCGTTTCTTCTGCGGGGGCTGATCCGGTTCTCGGGTCAAATAGCCCTTTCGGACCAGGACATCCTCTTCTTCTTTCTGAAGCCTCTGGGTTGGCTGAGCCTGATGGTGGCGGGCGGCATTCTCGTGGGGATCGTCGCCATGGAGCTCGCGGCCCTGATGGTGCTGGGGTTCGCCACCACCGAGAAGCAGGATATCGGTGTGATCGAGGCCCTCTCCGCCACCTTTCGCCGCGCCGCCGGAATCCTGCAGGTCACAGCCCGCATGATGGGTCGATTGCTGCTGCTGGCCGCGCCGTTCCTCGTGGTTCTCGGCGTCACCTATGGGCTGTTGCTGACCGCTTACGACATCAACTACTACCTGACCTTCCGCCCACCCCAGTTCTGGGTCGCCCTGGTTGTGGCGGGCCTGGCACTGGCAGCTCTGATCGCCCTGCTATTGCGCATGGTGAGCGGCTGGCTCTTTGCCGTACCGCTGTTGCTTTTTGAATCCGTACCCCCGGGCCGGGTGCTGGCGGAGAGCTCACGGCGGACCGCCGGTCATCGCTGGCAGATCGCCAGATGGATCGTCGGCTGGCTCGTCTTCGTCCTAGTGCTGTCGACCCTGGTCACCGGCCCCATCGGTCTTCTCGGCCGGCTCTTGATCCCGAGATTCGCTGGCAGCCTGACCCTGCTGGTTCCTGCTCTAGGTCTGACCACCCTGCTTTTGGGACTGGCGAACCTGGCCGTCAATATTCTGGGCACCGTATTGTTCGGGCTACTGCTGGTGCACCTCTACCGGGAGCTGGGAGAGCGGGGCGACGCCTCGCTACCGATCACCGTCACTGATGCGGATACCGAAGACCGGCTGCGGCTGCGCCTCACCCGCGGTCGGGTCATCGGCGGAGCCTTGGTGGTTCTTGCCGTGGCCGCCCTGGTCGGCTACCTCGCTCTGAGCCGAATCAGCTTCGACGACGACACCCTGATCACGGCGCATCGGGGGGCCTCGGGAGCCGCGCCGGAGAACACCCTGGCCGCCGTCGAGAGGGCGATCGCCGAGGCAGCCGACTTCGTCGAGATCGACGTGCAGGAGACCGCCGACGGCGTGGTGGTGGTGGCCCACGACAGCGACTTCATGAAGGTGGCGGGGGATGACACCAAGATCTGGGAGGCGACCTTCGACGACTTACGGCAGCTGGACATCGGCAGCTGGTTCGGATCGGAGTTCACGGGTGAGCGGGTGCCGACGCTGGCCGAGGTCCTGGAGATCTGCAAGGGGAAGGTCAAGGTCAATATCGAGCTCAAGTACTACGGCCACGACCAGCGGCTGGAGGAGCGGGTGATCGAGCTGGTCGAAGATCGCGCAATGGCGTCGGACGTGGTCATCATGTCGCTCAAGCTGGCGGGTGTCGAGAAGGTGCAGGCCCTGCGGCCAGAGTGGACGGTGGGTTTGTTGTCGGCCGTGGTCCTGGGAGATCTGACCAAGGTCGAGGTGGATTTCCTGGCGGTGAGCTCGAGTCTGGCGACACAGAACTTCATCCGCGCGGCCCAGAAGGCGGGTAAAGAGGTGTATGTGTGGACGGTGAACGACGTCGTCGGGTTCTCCACATTTCTCAGCCGGGGTGTCGACAGCCTGATCACCGATGAGCCGGCACTGGCTCGGCAGGTGATGGTCGAGCGGGCCGAGCTCAGCTCGGTGGAACGACTGCTGGTGGAGCTCGCCGTGCTCTTCGGCATGAACCCCGAGATGGAGATGTCGGAAGCCGACGCCTGAGTCGACTCGCAACTACCCGGTCGGGCCGGACCCCGAGGCAGAGAGTCCCGGCGACTTAGTCGATCGTTCCCCAGTCCACCAGCGAGCAATTGATGGGCGAGGTGGGGATCTCGGCGCGTTCGAGCTGGCGCAGCACCAGCCAGTAGGAGGCGGAGATGCCTGCCAGGCAGAGAGCCCAGGAAGCGGCCCATAGGACCGGGCTCGCCCCGAGTGAGCGGATCGTCACCGCCAGGTAGGCACGGCCTGCATCGGGACTGAAGAGCCCGAAGACGGCCAGGATCACCTGACCCAGCATGGCGATCATGGGAATGGCGAGACCGATCCAGTAGACCCGGCGGACGAACTTCACACTGTGCGTGGCCCTGAGGGACCGGAAGAAGAGTGCCGCCAGCAGCAGCCACGGAACCAACACCACCAGCATGTAGACCGGAGTCTCCGGTCCCCGGGATGGCGCCACGAGATCCGGGTAGTCCTCGAGCAGAGGAAACCCACCGGTGTCGGGCTGCAGGCCGATGACCTTGCCGTCTTCGACCACGAAATAGCGCTGCCGGAGCTCGTCCGGTGGGATGCGCTGGCCATAGACATCCTCGATGGCTCGGCTCAGCATCTGCGCCTCGAACTCGGCATTGGTTTCGGCCGGGGTGTTGTACGGGTTGTAGACCAGCGGCGGAGCACCACGAAAGAGCTCCTCGCTCCAGGCCTGGTGGGACTCGCCGTCCGGGGTCGAAAGCCTCGGAACGTTGCCCGACAGGCTCAACCCCAGAAAGCTCGGGTCGACATCCACCCACACCATGGTGCGCACCTCGCGGGGTGGTGCCTCGTCGCCGGCATGAAGATCGATCTCGACTTGGGCCTGCCGGACGTTGAAGGTCACCAACGGCTCGGGGTCAGGTGCCGTGGCCCTGGCCCACCAGCCCAGGGCGTAGCCGCCACAGTAGATGACCAGACCGGGGACCATCAGCACCGCCAGGATGGTGCGGCGGGAGACGGGCAGGGAGTCGATCCGGAAGAGGTTGTAGGTGATCACCCCGATGCCGGCAAAGAGCATGTAGCTGCCGAAGGGTAGATAGAGGAATCGCAGGTCTTCCATCTCCTTCCACCGATCGACTCCGCCCGCCAGGACAAAGCCTATGAGGGCGATGAAGGAGTAGACCATCCAGGGCGTGAACTGCTTCCACGGCGGGGCAGTGTGGAGAATGTTGAACAGGGTGCGGTAGATCTGCAGACGCCCGACCGGGCCGTCGATATTGACAGCTATGGTGTTGCGAGCCGTGGTTTCTGTGGCGGTGGCCGGCGCGATGCGAAAAGTGTCAGGGAGCCGTCTCTCGGTCCTCGCGGCGATGACCAGGGCCAGGGTCAGGCAGAGGGTGGTCGAGATCCAGGGCCAGGCGGCGAGACCGAGGAGCAGTAGGGGGATCCCAACCAAGCCTGCGCTCACCGTGATCCAGTAGCGGCGTCTGCCGGTCGGCTTCCACTGTCCCGGCTCGACGCTGCCGATGAGTGCGGCCGCCAGCAGCAGGCCTGCGAACAAGGGCCCGACGAGGGAGGCATAGGGAATCTCCAGCCAGCTCTGCCGCCCTGCTCTGCTGATCAGGCTCGAGTGCAGCCCCAGAACCACGAACGATCCTGCCAGGAGGATGACACCAGCCAGGAAGACGGCGGCCAGATGACGACGCCAGAGGGTTCGCGACGGGATGGGAAGTGTCAGCTCGAACTGTTGGCACCGCTGCCGGACATTGCCGAAGATCAGATAGAGGGCGACAGCCAGCCAGAGAATCACCAGGATCTTGGCGGTCGACGGCTGCAGGTCCTCGTGGCGACTGGCTTGCCGGAAGAGGACGGCTCCCAGCAGGACGCTGGTGTTGAGCATCGTGATGGTGAGCCAGAGTGGCATCCATCGCATGGCGCCGTCGTGCCAGATGCGGATCATGGCCTCTCTCCTCTCCTCAGTCCTGGCCACCGGCCAATTCGATGAACATCTCTTCGAGAGCGATGCGCGTGCAACGAACGTCGGTCAGATCCATCGTCTGGCTCAAGAGCTCCTCGACGCGGACGGGCTCGAGCTCGAAGACCGCGTGGAGAGCGTCCCCCCGGGGACGCACACCGAGGCAGTCGTCGAGAGCCAGTAGCTGTTCTCGCGAGACGGAGCCGTTGGACTGCACCAGGGCCAGCGAGTAGTTCTCCCGCAGCTCATCGAGCTCGGTATCGATCAACACTCGACCGTCGTGCAGCATGACGATGCGGTCGGCCAGACGCTCCACATCGCTCATGTAGTGGGAAGAGAAGAGAATCGTCGTACCACTCTCATTGAGCAGTTGGATCGAGGTCTCGAGGAACTCCCGGCGCGCGGCGGGATCGAGACCGCCGGCGGGCTCGTCCAGGATCAGCAGGTCGGGTCGGTGGGCGACGGCGCAGAGCAGGGCCACCTGTCGTGCCTGTCCCTTGCTCAACCTCCTGATCTTCTGCCCACCCGGAATCGAGAAGCGTTCGATCATCGAGTGGGCCAGGTCGTCGTCCCAGGTTGGGTAGAGACCCTTGTGCAGCGCGATGACCTGGTCGGTGCGCAGGAAGGGCGGCAGAATCTGATCCTCCGAAACGTAGCCGACACGGCGCTTGATCTCCATCGGCTGCTGGCGGGGATCGAGACCGAAGACCGCGACCGAACCGCCCTGCGGGTCGAGCATGCCCATGGCGATGCGCAACAGGGTGGTCTTGCCGGCGCCGTTCTTTCCCAGCAGCCCGACTACCTGGCCGGACTCCACCGAGAACGTGACACCGGTCAAGACTTCCTGGTCCGTGGTGTAGGCGCGGTGGACATTCTGGAAATCGACAATACTCATGACTCAATCCCTCCCGAGTCGTCGGGGTTCCGACCTCGACTCTCTCTTTCAGCGGCGAGCTCCGCTCGAATCTCTTCGAGGAGACCGATGACCTCCTCGTAGGGGACGCCGGCCAGCCGCGCCCTCGACAGCAGCTGTCGGGCCGGATCCCGCAGTCGCTCCCTCTGGCGCACGGGATCCAGGGGCGAGGCGGCGCTGGTCACGAAGGTCCCCCTTCCTCGCTCGGTCCGGATCAGGCCCTCGCGCTCCAGCTCGTCGTAGGCCTTCTTGACCGTCAGGGGTGCGATGACCAGCTGCTCCGCGAGCTCTCGTTGCGAAGTCAGCTTGTCGCCGGGACGGAGTCTCCCACCGGCGATGGCGTCGGTGATCTGACGCATCACCTGCCGGTAGATGGGAAGCTCGCTGCCCGCTGAGATGACGATCTGCATGGGGTCATCCTCGGGCCTGGTGATACTCCAGATGCATTGCGGTCCAATCGTCGTCGATCATCGAACCCGTCCGTCGGCTGACCCGCGCGAGGAACCGATCGAGCCAGCGGTCCGAGTCGTTTTCAGCGTTGCCGAGGTCTGCCTTCGGTGACCCATCCAGGAGTTTCGCCAGACCCTCGTATCCGAGGGGATTGCCGTCAGCATCGGTGGCCTCAGGAATGCCGTCGGTGAGCAACAACAGCCGATCGCCGGGTGATAGTCGAGTCTCCAGGGTGGAGTAGCAGATGTCCTGGCGGATTCCCAAAGGCAGACGCTCGCCAGGCACACCCAGCGCCCGCGACGAGGCCGCGTGCCGCAGCAGGTACGGATCGGGCAGGCCCGCGTTGGCGACCTGCAGCCGACCGTCGTGGGGATCGAAGCGGGCCCAGACCAGCGCCACGAACTCGCGACTGCCGAGCAGCGGTACCAGTCGCTGGTTGAGGGACATCACCGCTGCTCCCGGTGTCTGGGTGTCAGCGGCGACTGGGATCATGGCCTTGGTTGCTGCCATGATCAGGCCGGCGGCCAGACCCTTGCCCGCCACATCGGCGACCACTAGATCGACCGTACCGTCGGGCCGTTCGATCAGATCGTAGAAGTCGCCGGCCAGGGCTCCGGCGGCATAGCTGCGGCTGCTGACGGTCCAGCCCGGGCCACAGATCTCGTCCGGAGGCAGGAAGCGGTGCTGGACCTGGCGGGCCGTCTCGAGCTCCCGGGTCAGGATCTCCCGTTTGAAAAGGGCCAGGGCGAGATCGGTACCGGTCTCGGGTCGCGCGGCGAGCTCGGGCGTCGTTACCCGGAAATGGCCGGTCTGGGGCTGGTCGCAGAGACCGTGGGACTCCAGCTCCCGGTAGGCTTTGCGGACCGCGGTCGGCGAGACCGCGAGTTGGCTGGCCAGCTGCTGTTGGGGCTGCAGCAGGTCACCCGGGTGGATCTCCCGGTCGGCGATAGCTCGGGCGATCTGCCTTTGGATCTGCTTGTAGACCGGTGTCTGGCCGTGGGGATTGATATGGAGATGCATGCTCGGCTCGCCTTAAGTGCTATACAACTATATAACACTATACGAGCAGAGCGCAAGAGGGTTTCACTCCATCGATTCGATCAGGGCCTGGGCCAGGCTGAGATTCTCCAGCTTGGTGGCGGCGATGTGCTTCTTGTCGTCGAGAGTCGTCACCTGAACCCGGTAGTAGAGCTTGTTGCCCGACTGCATCCCGCGTATGGGGCTGATCTCCCGGATCTCACTCATCTGGATCTCCTTCGGCCGACCCAGACCGAAGATGCCCCCTTGCAGCAGCAGCCTGTCGGCGTGGACCTCGATGATTCGCCGCTCGAACCACAGGTCGAGAACGCCGAAGAAGATCAGCAGGCTGAAGAGCCCCCAGAGGATGGGGAAGAAGATCGGGGCGTCCAGGTGGATCAACAGGTAGTTGAAGCCCAACCAGAGGACCATGAAGAAGGTCAAACCCAGCGCCGGACCCTTGTGGCGAGCGGCGCGGATCGTCAAGCGCCGCGCGCCGGAGAAGAGCAGCTCCGATTCGATTCCGTAGGGGCCGAGGTCGAGAGTCGGTGGGTCCTCAGCTGGCCACGGATCGTGGTCGCGGTCGTCGTCGGGATCCGGGCGGCTCTCCTCGGTTCGAAACACGGGGACGTCGAAGGTGGCGTGGTAGTCGACTCCCGGCACCTCGGCTTCGACCTGCAGCCGCCAGAGGAACTCGTTGTCGGAGTTGCTGTCGTCGGTGGGTGATGCTGAATAGGGGATCGTGAACTCCACCGGGATCTCGGATCTCGTCGGATCGTAGGCTGCGGCCTCGTGCAAGATGTGTCGCTCGTCCTGCCAGAGGATCCGTTCGCTGGTGCTGCGGCTGTCGCCGGAACCCGAAGTGACCTTATTGATGGAGCTCAGGCCGATATGGAATCCATCGGCGGGCTCGAGATCCACCGAGGTCAGGATCCGCCCGGTCAACGGGCCGCCGATGACGCCGGGAAAGGTGGACATCTCGAAGACGCTGTCGCCGAACTTCCGCCAGCGAATCAGCGAGCGCCCGGCCCAGATCAACAGCCCTACACCGACAAGTGGAAAGACTAGACCCAGCGCCGCCAGGTGGTTTTTCTTCTCGAGGATCTCTTCGGGCAGCAGGAAGAGCAGCGGTGTGGAGATCAGATTCCAGAAGATCGCCATGATGCACGGCAGGACGAACTGGGCCTTGCCCGTAGCTTCAATCCTGCCCTCGGCCCACTCCTCCTTCCACAGCCAGGGTCGGTCGGGGTTGAGGGCACTCCGCTGCTCGTCCTTCTCGACCCGGCCGACGGCCCAAATGCCGCCGACGATCAGTCCGATTCCGGCGCCGGCAAAGATCAGCGAGAAGGCGAGCAGAAGGGCGAACAGCCCCCAGCGCATCTCTCGATAGAGAATCGAATCCGTCGGTGCCTCGGGATCGACGTAGCACCAGAAGGTCTCGTCCCGCGATCGGTAGCCGCGCAGCTCGTCGTACTTGTCCTGGTGGTAGGAACCGATGTTGTCCGAGCCGAAGCTCAGACCCACGCGGTCGCCCTCGTAGATCTGACCATCGAACTCGTAGCGGTAGCGCGCCTCCACCTTGTAGGTGTCGCCGTCCTCACCGTCGCTGACCGTCAGATGGACCTCCAGGATCTCTGTCGGGACCTGGTACCAGTCCCGTACATCGACCCACAGCCACAGCATCTTCAGCGCCAGGAAACCCACGAACAGACCGGCACCGGCGAAGGGAAGGGCGAAGAGAACGAGGCAGCCGAGCCCCTTGCGAGTCTTGGTCACGCTGCCGATTCTGGACGAGGGAGTCGATATGGCCAAGGGATCTCGCCACATCGCTACAATGACTGGCATGGTGGGGGCACGATTTGGCATCTGGATGGTTCTGGTCTGGGGCGCCCTGCCGGCCCTGAGTGCCGAGTTCACCGAACATCGCATCGATGTGGGTGGGCATCACCTCACGGCCCGCACTTGGGGCGAGGGCGAACCAGCCGTGGTGCTGGACACGGGTATGGGGGAGTCGCTCGAGACCTGGAAGGATCTGCCGCTGGAGATCGCCAGGACCAGCAGGGTCGTCGCCTACGACCGTGCCGGGCTGGGCGAGTCGGAGCTGGGCCCCGAGCCGCGCGATGCGATGGCGGTGGCCCGCGATCTGCGAGCTCTGCTTCGGGGTCTCGAGATTCCCGCGCCCTACGTCTTGGTTGGGCACTCCCTCGGTGGCCTCCACATTCGAGCCTTCGCCGAGCTCTATCCCGAGGAGGTGGCGGCCCTGGTGTTCATCGATCCGACGACGGAGGGTATGCACGAGAGTCTGAAGACCGAAGAGGGTCGCGCCGACGTCATGCGACAGCTGGCCGGTGAGACCGAGGGGGTCAAGGCGGAGGCCCGAGGCACACCGGCGAGTCTCGAGCAGATTGCCGAGATGGGCGCCCCTCCAGACGTTCCGGCGGTGGTGCTGACCGCCATGGCGCCCATCTCCATCCCCGAGGAGTACCGGCAGCAGGCCGAGGCCGCCGGCATGTCGGAGCAGCGTCTGGACGCCCTGCAGCAACGCAAGTATCAGCTGCACACCCACCTGGCTGCGCAACTGCCACAGGGCGATCATCTGGTGACCGAGAAGAGCCATCACTACATCCACTACGACGAGCCCGAGTTGGTCCTGGGGGAGATCGAGCGGCTGGTCCAGCAGGTCCGGACGGCGGTCCGCTAGGACCCACCCTGGGGGGCAGGCGGCAGACCCGCCTGAGTGGGTATTGGAGAGTCGCCGCCCGGCTGGTATCAAAGGCGAGCGGGGTCGGCCGCCCTGACGCCGATCCCCTTTCTTTCGCCTACCCGCTGAATCACTGGCCACCTGGAGGACCGACTATGAGCGTTACCGACAAACAAGCCGATCTCGCCGGACCCGGAATCGGAACCTACGAAGAGGTCGCGGAACAGCTGCCCGAGAGCTACCAATCCCTGCTTACCCCGAGGGAGACGATGGAGGCCCTCTTCGAGGTCAAGCGCTTCATCGAAGACGGGCTGGCGCGAGAGCTCAACCTGATGATGGTGCAGGTGCCGCTGATCGTCGACGAGAACAGCGGAGTCAACGACTATCTGGATCGCGACGGCTCCCGGACCCCGGTAGAGTTTCCCTGCGGCCTCGGTCTGGAGACCCCGATTCAGGCCCAGGTTGTCCAGGCGGCCACCAAGTGGAAGCGGATGGCTCTGAAAACCTTTGGCTGCCAGGTCGGTGAGGGCATCAATACCGACATGAAGGCCGTGCGCAAGGACTACTTCCTGGATCACGACCACAGCGCCTATGTCGACCAGTGGGACTGGGAACGGGTTGTCACCGCCGATCAGCGCAATCTCGACGTCTTGACCGATGTCGTGCAGAGGATCTGGAAGGTCCTATACGGTGCCTATTCGCATGCCGAAGAGATGTTTCCGCAGCTCAAGGACGACCGCTACCCGAGTCCACCCGAGGAGCTGACCTTTCTGCATGCCGAGGAGATCCTCGATATGTATCCCGATCTGCCTCGCAAGCAGCGCGAGACGCGGATTCTGCAGGACTACCCGGCGATCTTCATCTACGGTATCGGTTGGCCCCTGGAAGACGGCTACCCCCACGAGATGCGGGCCGCCGACTACGACGACTGGGTCACCGAGACCGTGGTCAAGAACGGCAAGCAGATGCATGGACTCAATGGCGACATTCTGGTCTGGAACCCTGTCACCAAGCGCCGGCACGAGCTGACCTCCATGGGTGTCAGGGTGACCAAGGAGACCCTGGTCCAGCAACTCGAGATGAGTGGCCAGATGGACTTCCTGGATCTGCCGTATCACCAGGCGATCATGAACGATGAGATTCCGCTCTCCATCGGTGGTGGCATCGGACAGTCGCGCACCTACATGTATCTGCTCAAGAAAGCCCACCTGGGAGAGGTGAGTGTGACGGTGTGGCCGCAGATCCTCAAGGAGATCTCGGCCGCCAAGAACATTCACGTTCTGGAGTAGATCTGGCGCCCCTTCGTCCCCTGTAGACGATAGACTGCCGGCCTCGTGACCATTGAACGGGGCCGGGCTTTTCGTGCAGCGATCTTCGATCTGGATGGCTTGCTGATCGACTCGGAACCGCTGTGGCAGCAAGCGGAGATCGAGTGTTTCGGCGAGGTGGGGGTGTCTCTGACCCGCGAACAGGCCCAGGAGACCCTGGGTCTGCGCTCGGACGAGGTGGTCTGTCTGCGGTTCGACGAGTACGGTTGGGACGACGAGGCCCATCCCCTCGAAGAGGTGGAGGAACGGATCATCGATCGGGTGGTCGAGCTCATTGCCAGCGCGGCCAGACCCATGGACGGCGTCTACCAGGCGCTCGATTTCGTCGAAACCAAAGGGATGCGGCTGGCCGTGGCCTCCTCGTCCCGCAATCGGGTCATCCAGGCGGCCCTCGAGGCCTTGGACATCGGCGGACGCTTCGAGCTCACCCATTCGGCCGAGTTGGAGCTCCTCGGCAAACCCCACCCGGGTGTCTACCTCTCCACGGCCCGTAAATTGGATCTACCGCCGGCAGAGTGCATCGCGTTCGAGGACTCCCTGGCGGGACTGGAGGCGGCCAAAGAGGCCGGTATGGCGTGTGTCGCCGTACCCGACCGTAGCGTCGTCGGCAACCTTCGGTTCCGGAAAGCCGATCTGGTGCTGTCCTCTCTGGCCGATTTCGACGAGTCGGCCTGGCTGGTCCTGTGAGCGGGGTCAGCTTGCGATGAGAGAGGAGCCTGCCACTGGATCACCAAGGAGTCCGACGAGGCAACTATGGACCTGGACGGCCCTGAACCTGACGGTATGGCCACTGGGCCTGGTTCTCGCCGGCCTCGCGGGAGCCGGGCAGGATCCGGCCGGCGCCGGAATGTACGGCGGTTTGACGCTGTTCGGAACCGTTCTGCTCGCCGGTCTGCCGATCTCGATTCGGTTGGTGAGACTCCTGCGAGCTGCAGGTAGCAGAGCCAGCGGTTGGGCACGCGGCGCAGCGATCCTGTCGATTGTCCTGGTCTTGATCGTGGCGCTGCCGTTTCTGGCTCTACTCTTTCTCGAGGGGTACTGGATGCTGGCTCTTGCGGCGTTGGTCGTTCTCTACTTCGGTTTCTTCGGTGTCGGATCCCTGCGGCGTCGCCGGCCCTGAAGGACATCCAGGACTCTGCGGTGTTGACATCGAAACCGGGTCTCGCCATAATACCGAACGAACGTTCGGTTTGTCTCGAACAGAAAGCCATGCCTCGAACCAAGCGCGAAGCGAGGTCGCAGGCGTCGATCTCGCGAATCCTGGATACCGCCCTCGAGCTCTTCTCGAGTCAGGGATTCGGCGCCACCTCGATGCGCCAGATCGCTCAGGGTTCCGGCATCTCGGTCGGAAATCTCTACCACCACTTTGCCAGCAAAGAGACCATCTTCAAGCGCCTGATCGACGACTACTGGTCTCTCCTCAGGGATCCCGAGCATCCCCTGACCCAGCTCTTCATGCGGGCAGCCTTTCCCGATGATCTCGAGGAGATGGCAGAGCTCATTGAGTCCGTGGTGGAAGAAAACGCCGCCTACATCCTGCTGTTCTATGTGGACGTGATCGAGTTCCGCGGCGAACACATCCGGGCTTTCTACGAAGGCATGGCGGAGGAATTCAGCAGGGTCTACGGTCCCCATCTGGAGAGGCGACAGAGAGCCGGCGAATTCGGTGAGGTGGATCCGCTGGTCGCCGTCATGGTGGCCACGCGATGGTTCTTCTACTTCTTCACGGTGGAGAAGTGTTTTGGAACACCCATGCATTTCGGTATGGATCCGAAATCGGCGACTCGGGAATTCATACGACTCTTGCAGTACGGCTTGAAACCCCGGCCGAGCCAAGAAGGCCCGCAGGCTCCGCCGTTAACGCAATAGGGAGGTTGGCAGCAATGGCGACCTCCACCCGAAGCTGTGGATCAGAAACAGGGGGAGAAGAAATGATCGATCAAATCACCCGAATCCTTCAGGACAAGGGCGGCAGGCTGCTATTCGTCGGAATGGTCCTCGTGGCGATCTTCGGCGTAACGGTGATTCCTGCAATGGCACAAGACGTGACCGAAGAAGAAGCGACGAAAGATGAAGCAATGCTAGAGGAGGAGGCAGCGGAGGCGGACGGAGTTGGAGCGACCGACGATGTCAAGAAGGCTCTCTCCGACGAGATCGTGGTCACCGCGCGGCGACGCGAAGAGAACATCCAAGAGGTACCGATCGCTGTCTCCGTCATCACCGGTGAGACGCTCCAGGATGTCAAGGCCAAGGACATCTCGATTCTGCAGGATTACACGCCGAACATGTCGATTTATGAAGGCCGTAATCAGTCGACCACCATGACGGTGTTTCTCCGCGGCATCGGGCAGGCAGATCCTCTGTGGGGTGTCGATCCGGGCGTCGGACTCTACTTCGATGACGTCTACATCGCACGACCCCAGGGCGCGCTGCTCGACGTGTTCGACGTCGAGAGAGTCGAGATCCTGCGTGGACCCCAGGGGACGCTCTACGGCAAGAACACCATCGGTGGAGCCATGAAATACGTCAGCCGGCCACCAACAGACACGCCTGAGGCGCAAGTCCTGCTCACGGCTGGCAACTACACCCAGGGCGATATTCGAGCGACTGCCAGCGGGCCGCTGATTCGGGGAAAGCTGCGCGGCAAGGTGGCGTTCGCCAAACTGACTCGTGACGGCTACGGCACGAATCTCTACACCGGCCGAGACGTATCGAACAAGGACACGACCGCTTTTCGTCTGGGACTCGATTGGCTGCCCTCCGATCGGGTGACCGTCAGCTTCTCCTTCGATGGCAGCAACGACAGAGCAGAGCCCAAGGGTCTGACCCGGCTCGAAGCCAACCCATTCTGCCCGCTATTCCTAGGAGTACCGTGCCCACCCGAGGACGAAATCTTTGACACCCAAAGCGGCTTGGACCCCAAGAACGGTACGGACTTCCGCGGCTATTCCCTCAACATCCGGTGGGCCATCAACAACAACTGGCTCTTCCGGTCGATCACCGCCTATCGCGACTCGGACACCGAGAACAACATCGACTTCGACACCACTCCGGCTCCCATCACCGACGTTGAGGCCACATACTTCGACGACCAGACGTCGCAAGAGTTCCAGTTCCTGTACGACGCGGGTGGCAAGATGAAGGGCGTGCTCGGTTTCTACTACTTCGACGGCTTGGCCGGCGGACTGGTCAAGAACAACTTCCTCAACGCCATCTTTGGTACCACAGATGGCACCACCGGGACGGAGTCCTTCGCGCTCTTCGGTGACGGTAGCTATTCATTCACGGACAAGGCGACTCTGAACTTCGGTCTCCGAGCCACCCGCGAGGACAAGAACGGTAAGGCGTTCAACGCCGGCTATTCGGACGACACCTTCACCGAGATCACAGTCGTCACCGCCGACTACGACAAGACCGTGACCTTCGACTCTCTCGCCCCCAGACTGGGCCTCGACTATCTTTTCAATCCCGATGTCATGGGGTATGTCTCCTACTCCCGTGGTTTCAAGAGCGGCGGCTTCAATGTCCGTGCGCAGGCAACGGTCTTTCCGGAGTCCGCGGAACCCTTCGACGACGAGGTGCTCGATGTGGTCGAGGTGGGCGTGAAGTCGGTGTTGGCGAATCGTCAGCTATTGATGAACGCGGCGGTGTTCTACGGCGCCTACACGGATATTCAAGTCAGCACCTTCACTTCCTACGATTCGGATGGAGATGGTGTGGACGACGCCTTCTTCGGCGCTTTCGACAACGCAGGGGACGCCACCAACAAGGGCGTCGAGCTCGAATACGACTGGAATCCACATTCGGTCAGCTGGTTTGGCCTGAACGGCTTTGTCGCCTATCTGGATGCGACTCCAGACCAATTCCTGGATGAGAACATGGATGGCTTCGTCGACACGCAGGTCATCACCAACGCGCCGGAGTGGACGACAGCGATCTATGGCAAGTTCGACTTCCCGGCTTTTGGTGGACTCATTTCGGGAAGTCTGGGATACAGCTGGCGGGATGACTCGGTGCTGACCAACGAGGGTGGCCCCGACCCGACAAACCCGACGCAACCGCTGCTGCCCATCGTGCAGCCGGCGTACGGTCTCTGGAACTCCTGGATCGGCTGGTTCTCGGGCAACGGTAAGTGGCGCTTCACCATCAACGCCGTCAACCTGGCCAACGAGGAGTTCTTGACCAACGGCTACAACATTCCCGTCCTCGGACTTCTCCAAGGCTCCTACGGAACGCCGCGAACGATCAGCGCTACCTTCGGGTTCACTTACAACTAGGACACGCGAGCGGAGAGGAATCGCCATGATCGAAACGGGACTGGCAAACAAGGTCGTCATCGTCACCGGTGCGGCGGCGGGGATCGGCAGGGCTACGGCCCTGCGCTTCGCCGCCGAGGGTGCCCGAATGGCGGCCTGGGATGTGACCAGCGACGGGGCGGAGGCCCTGATCGCCGAGATCGAGGCTGGCGGCGGCGAGGGACACTTCGTCGCCGTCGATGTCTCCGATCGCAACAGTGTGGAAAAGGGCGTGCAGGCTGTGGTGGAGAGGTGGGGACAGATCGATGTGCTGGTCAACAACGCCGGCATTCTGAGAGACGCGCAGCTGGTGAAGTTCAAGGATGGCGAGGTGGTCTCGACGATGACCGATGAGGCCTTCGACGCCGTGATCGGAGTCAACCTGAAGGGTGTATTCCTGTGCACGCGAGCGGTGGCGCCGCACATGATTGGTGCCGGGAGCGGCGTGATTCTCAGCGCCTCCTCGGTGGTTGGGTGGTACGGGAACTTCGGCCAGACCAATTACGCGGCGACCAAGGCCGGAGTCATCAATATGACTCGGAGCTGGGCGAGGGAACTGGGCAGATTCAATATTCGGGTCAACGCCGTCGCCCCTGGCTTCGTGGCCACCGAGATTCTTCAGAGCATGCCTGACAAGGTCCTGGAGGGGATGGTCCATCACACCCCGCTGCGCCGTATGGCGAGCCCTGAGGAGATTGCCGAAGCTTATGTCTGGCTGGCGTCCGATAGTGCTTCCTATGTTCACGGCACGACGCTGCCTGTCGATGGTGGACTGGTGGTGGGGACTTAACCTCCTTTCACCCTGGTGCGGAGTCGGTCGGCGGTGCCGTCCTTGCGTCGCCGGCCGGAAGGGATTCATATGAAGAGAAGAGCGAGATTCCCTGGCGGCCGCTGGGCCCTGCTGATGGCGCTGCTACCGTTCATCGTCGGAGCCGGCCGTTTCGAGCAATCCTTGGCCAAGGAGGTCGAGGAGGCTCGGCAGGCCCTCGAGGCCCTGGGGCTGGCCAAGCTGGAGATCGAGGCGGCGGGTGATCGTCTGGTCTATTTCTCAGGCGGTGAAGGGCCTCTCCTGGTGCTGATTCATGGCGCGGGAGACCAGGCAGGGACCTGGGCGTCGGTCGTCGCGCCGCTGCTCACCAAATATCGACTGCTGATTCCGGATCTTCCCGGTCATGGGGAGAGCGAGCCCGGTCAGGGACCGTTACCCTTTGGTGAGGTGGTGAGCGGCTTCGAGGCCTTTCTCGAGGCGCAGGTCCCGACCGGCTCGGCGATTTTGGTCGGCAGCTCGATGGGAGCCTGGCTGGCGACCCTACAGGCTCTCGACTATCCGGAACGGGTGAGTCGGGTGGTGACGGTCAACGGTGGTCCGATATCGGGCGATCCAAACAACCCGAGTCTCACGCCGAAGACCCGAGAGGAGGCTCGCCAATTGATGTCGTTGTTGCGTGATCCAGACAGTCCAGCGGTCCCCGACGCCGTCCTCGACGACATCGTCGAGCGCACCAATTCGGGGCCGCTCGGTCGCATGCTGCAGGTACCGACGAGCTTCGCCGAATACCTGCTGGACTGGCGTCTGAAGGAGATCTCGACTCCGGTGGAGCTCGTCTGGGGAGAGTCGGATCAGGTGATGGATCTGGACTATGCCGGACGAATGTTGCGAGGCTTGCCGCGAGCTCGGCTCACCAAGGTGGCCAAGTGTGGACACATTCCCCAGGCTGAATGCCCGCAGCGTTTTGTCGAGATCCTGATGTCGGTACTCGACTCCGATCCCCCCGCTGCGGTCAGCGAGGAGGAGACGGAGATAGAGTCCGAGCCGAGCTCAGAGGAGGGCCCTGCGGATGATCCACGGTGACGTCCTGGGGGAGAGAGCCCGGGTAACGCCCGACAGAACCGCGCTGGTCTTGGTCGAGTCCGGCGAGAGGCTGAGCTATGCGGAGCTCGACGAGCGGGCGCGTCGCTGCGCTGTGGTGTGGACCCGTGTTCTGGGTCTGCAGCCCGGTGACCGGGTGGGGATTCTGGCGCACAATCGGGTCGAGTACCTCGATGCCTTCTTCGCCGCCGGCAAGTCGGGAGTTGTCCTGGTGACGTTGGGTACACGTCTGACTCCGCACGAGCTGCAGCACATCGTGGAGGACAGCGGCATGCGGGCGCTCTTCTACGACGATGCATTTGCAGAGACCGTGAGGGAGCTGAGGAAGAAGACCGCGCTCGAGGCATGGGTCGCTCTGGACGGTCCAGTCGACGATGCGGACGACGAAGCAAATCGGAGCTACTCGGATTTGCTGTCCGCGATCGATGCCAGCGGCTGGCGGAACGCACCCTGCGATCCGGACGACACCTACTGTCTGCTGTACACCTCGGGAACGACCGGCCGGCCGAAGGGCGTGATGATCCCTCATCGCATGGTGGCCTGGAACGGGTACAACACTGTCTGCAGCTGGCAGCTGCGCGACGACGATGTCAGCCCAATCTTTACGCCGCTCTATCACGCCGGTGGGCTGATGGCGTTTCTGGTCCCGATCTTCACTATCGGCGGCACGATCGTCCTGCATTACGGATTCGATGTGGCGGAGATCTGGCGGACCATCGAGAGCGAACGGTGCACCGTGGTTCTGGGTGTACCGACGATCTGGAAGATGCTGATGGAGGCGCCGGAGTTTGAAAGCGTCGATCTAACGCAGGTGCGCGCGTTCTACAGCGGCGGTGCGCCTTTGCCGCTCTACATCATCGAGGCCTACCAGCGCAAAGGTGTGGTCTTCAAGCAGGGTTTCGGCATGACCGAGGTCGGGGTCAACTGCTTCACCATGAGTGCCCAGGACTCCTACCGCAAGGCGGGCTCGATCGGGCGCTCGCTGATGTTCACCGAGGTCAGACTTGTAGACGAAGCAGGCAAAGAGGTGGCGCCGGGCGAGATCGGCGAGATGCTGTTCCGCGGTCCCCATGTCTCCAAGGGCTACTGGCACAATGAGGAGGCGACTGCCGCGGCGCTCGACGGGGATGGCTGGTTCCGTTCCGGGGATCAGGCGCGACGAGACGAAGAGGGCTTCTTCTACATCGCCGGACGGCAGAAGGACATGATCATCAGCGGTGGGGTCAACGTCTACCCGGCGGAGATCGAGGCCGAGCTGCTGCAGCACGAGGACGTGGAAGACGTCGCCGTTGTCGGCGTGCCGGATGACACCTGGGGGGAGATGGGAGTGGCCTTCGTCGTCCCCTTGGCGGGCAGGGAGGTGTCGGCCGAGGCCCTGTCCGACCACCTCGCGACCCGCCTCGCCCGGTTCAAGATTCCCAAAGTGTTTCAGCTAGTCGAGGAGCTGCCGCGGACTGCCTACGGCAAAGTAGTCAAGCCCGAGCTGCGCCAGCGGTTCCTGGAGAAGAGGTCATGAGCGAAGCCGACGCGGTGCTCAGCCACCATCTCGAGGGTGAAGGCGAGACCATCGTATTCTTGAACGGCGGCTTCATGACCTTCGCTTCGTGGGAGCCGGTAGCCGGATCGATGCGCGAGGGATATCGACACCTCTTCTGCGATCTGCGCGGGCAGATCCGGTCGCCCGGGCCGTCTCATTTCCAGCTCGAAGACAACGTGCAGGACATCGTGTCCCTGCTCGATCACCTGGGAATCGAGCGCCTGCACGTCCTGGCCACCTCGTTCGGTGCCTTCGTCGGTCTGCCGCTCGCCGCTTTGTACTCCGACCGGGTGCTGTCAGTGATCGCTGCGACCACCACCGACGTGGCCACTCCCAGCCTGAGTCGTGGGGTCGCCGACCTGCGTGCGACGGTCAAGGAGATTGCCGCTGGTGGTGATGCCGGCCGCTTCCACGATCTCTTGCTCCAGGAGGTCTATTCACCCGAGTTCGTCGACAGCTTCCGCGAGGAGTTCGCACGCCGCCGCGACCAGATGAATCAGCTGCCCAAGAGCTGGTTCGCTGGACTCGAAGGCATCATCGCCTGCACCGAGAGCGTCGACTTGCGGCCCTATCTCGATCGAGTGCGCTGTCCAGTCCTGGTGGCTCACGCGGCGCGCGATGAGATCATCTCGCGCGATCGAGCGCTGGCGTTGACGGCGGCGCTGCCACAGGCCGAGTTCATCGAGCACCCCACGAGCGGCCATGCCCTGGTCGCTGAAGATCCCCAGTGGCTGGCTGACCACGCCATCGATTTTCTGGGTCGGGTCGAGGTCGGAACACACCGGCAGCGAGACTGACCGCGAAAGGGAGTCCCGAGAATGACCCAACGGATCTATGTCGCGTCGTACCATCAGTCGAAGTTCGGCAAGCTGAAGACGATGACTGTACCCGAGATCGTGCGCCATGCGGTGGAAGGGGCCTGCAACGAGATCGAGATCGAGCCAGCGGCAATCGATGTAGGCTCGATCGCGTCGGCCTGCAGCTTCACGCTCAACCAACAGGGTCTGCTCGCCGGGCTCATGGCCATGGTGCCGGGGCTGGCGGGCAAGCCGATGGAGTCGGTGGAGAACGCCTGCGCCTCGGGTGGGCAGGCGATCCTGTCGGTGGCCCACAAGCTGCTGGTCGGCCTGGGCGACGTCGGCATCGCGGTGGGCTACGAGAAGATGCGCAACGACCTGGGCAAGATGGACGGCAAGCAGGTAGGCGAGGCTCTAGGAGTCTTCTCGCACCCCGAGGAGAGAGAGGGCAAGACCTACATCTTTCCGCACCTCTTCGCCGAGGTCATGCAGGCCTATATGGATACCCACGGGGTCAGCGAGGAGGATCTGGCGCGTATCGCAGTGGCCGAGTACGCCCAGGCCCAGCACAATCCATTCGCTCAGATGCAGAGGGTCGAGATCACGCTCGATCAGGCGATGGAGATCGGCGGCATCAACCGCTACATCGTCGAGGGCCTGCCGCTGAAGACCTACGACTGCTCACAGATCACCGATGGCTTCACATCCCTGATCCTGGCCACCGAGGCCGGTCTCGACCGTCTAGGCGTGGCGCGTTCCGAGGTCGTGGAGCTGGCAGGGTTCGCGCAGGCCACCGATCCTCTGATGAAAGCCGGCCGAGACGTCCTGAAGCCCGCCGGTGCGCTTGGCGCCATGCAGAAAGCCTTTGCGATGGCCGGCGTCTCGGCTGTGGATGTCGATGTGGCCGAAGTCCATGACTGTTTCACGGTGATGGGTGCGATTGGGGTGGAGGTGCTGGGCAAGGCTGCCTATGGCGAGGGTGCGCGCTTCTGGCGGGAAGGCAGCGCCGCCGTCGACGGCGAATGCGCCGTCAACACCTCTGGCGGTCTGATCGCCAAAGGACATCCGATCGGTGCGACGGGCGTGGCGATGGTCGGTTGGTCGGCGATGCAGCTGTTGGGTCGGGTGCCGGCGCCGCTGCAGCGCCCGGACGCGACGGTGGCGGCAACATTCAACATCGGCGGTCCGATCTGCGCCTCGGTCTGCACCGTCCTGAAACCCGCGGTCTGAGAAGAAGGAGATAGTGGTTTGAGCGAGATCAGCCCCGACAAGAGCGGTCACTTGCCGTTCGACGATTACGAGATCTGGTGGGAGTACTTCGGCAACGGCGACAAGGAGGCGATCTGCTTCCTGAACGGTTTGGCGATGCATACGAAGGCCTGGTACTGGTTCCTGAAGGAGGTGCAGCCGGAATTCGACGTCATCCTCTACGACTACCTGGGTCAGGGGCTGTCGTCGTGTCCTGACGAGCCTCATTTCATGCCGGAGCAGTGTCGATATCTGACCGGCATCATGGATCACCTCGGGATCGACAAGATCCACTTGCTGGGTATCTCCTACGGCGGTTTCGTGGCGCTCGATTTTGGCCGGCTCTTTCAGGATCGTTTGCACACGCTGACGATCTCGGGCATCCTCTTGAGCCATGAACGGCACTTCCAGATGTACCAGGATCTGTCTCTACGGTTCTACGCCGGTGGCCCCGAGGCCTTCGAGATCTACACCCACTATCTCTACGAGAAGATCTTCGGCGAGGAGTTCCTGCGCCAGACGCCGCCAGAAACACTGGAGGAGATGCGTCAGCGGTTTCACGATCGCTACAAGGACCGGGTCCACAGTCTGGTGCGCTTGACCGAGGCGCAGAATCCGTTCTTTGAATGCCTGGACGACCGCATGCCAGAATATCGGGCGATTCGGACTCCGACATTGCTGGTGGCCGGTTCCCAAGATCGCTGTCTGCCGTTGTGGCAGCAGGAGAGGATCCTCGACATCATTCCGAACATTCGCTACGAATTGGTGCAGGGGGCCGGTCACGTCGTCTACCTGGAGCGGCCGGAAATCTTCTTCCCGATGCTCAAATCCTTCATGCGGGCCAAATCGACCGACTTCGAGATCCGTGGATCCTAAGCTGGTTGCCAGTTGGCTGCTGGTGGTGGCCTACGTCAGCGTCATCCTGACGCTGGTGGTTCGCGGTGCTCGCCGCAACCGCAGTGTGGCCGACTACGCGGTGGGTAACATCGCGTTCTCACCGGTAGCTGTGGGGCTGGCTCTGGCCGCTTCCACCACCAGCGCCGCCACCTTCATCATCAATCCGGGTCTGGTGGCCTACTTCGGCCTGAGTGCCGTCTTCGGCCTATGCGTGGTTCTGCCGGTCTCCATGTTCATCTCACTGGTGATTCTCACCAAGGGGTTCCGCAAGTACGGTGCCTCGGTAAAGGCCCTGACGCTTCCCCAGTGGGTGGGTGAACGCTTCGAGAGCCGCGCGTTTGCCATCTTCTTCGCTTTCCTCTCGCTGCTTCTGATCACATTCATCGTGCTGATCCTGGTCGGACTGACCAAGGTCGTGGCGGCCTCTCTGGGGCTGAATGAGACGCTGGTCCTGGTGACCCTGGTCGTCTTCTCGTTCGGATACATGATGTTCGGTGGCGCCAATTCGATGGTCTACACCAATACGGTGCAGGCGGTAATCATGATCGTCGTGGCGGTGATTCTGCTGGGATCTGGCTTCGAGCATTTCGCCGACGGTTGGAGCGGATTCGTCGACTCCCTACGAAGGATCGATACCAACCTGGTGAGTCTCTACAACACCGAGAGCCCGCTCTTTCGCGATGGCTTCGAGGTCGTCTTCTGCACGATCGTCGTCGGCATCGCCATCGTCTGCCAACCTCACATCATCACCAAGTCCCTGCTGCTCAAGAAAGAGCGCGACGTGAACTGGTACCTGGTCACCGGGATCATCGTGCAGATGCTGTTCTTTCTGGTAGTGGTGGTGGGACTCTATGCGCGCTTGGATTTTCCGACTCTGGAGCATCAAGGCCAAACCATCGCTCCCGACAGCATGACGTCCACCTACCTGGTGACGCAATTCCCATGGTTCGTGGGTGTGGTGGTGTTTCTCGGCCTCATCTCGGCGGGGATGTCGACGCTGGAGGGACTGATCCAGGCCATGTCCATCATCGTCACCAACGACCTGATCAAGAACCTGCACACCGCGTGGACAGGTCGGGAGCTGCCTGGGAAGTTTCTCTTCGGGCTCAACCGGGTGGTGATCGTGGGTCTGGCCATCGTTGCCTTCGGGCTCGGGTACTGGCAGCTGGTGGCACCCAACCTGAGCGTCATCATCTTCGCCCAGCTCGGGGTGTATGCCTACTTCGCCGCGGCCTTCGTCCCCGTGCTGTTCGGAACCTTCTTTCGAGAAACGCCTCGAATTGCCGTGGTGAGCGCCGCGGTGACGGCAGTCGTGGTGCACTTCGGGCTGTACTACACCGGGCAGCACTACTTTCCTTACTTCATGGACGTCTCGGTGAAGAACCCGGGCATCTCGACCGCCCTGGGCATCGTGGCCGCAGTCCTGGTCGGGGGCGCTCTGCACCTGATGTTCCGCGAGCCCCGTGCCTTGGACGCAACTCGCTAGACGCCGAGCGAGGACCGGCTCTCAACCGGCAATCCGAGCATTCGTCTGCTCACTGCCCACCGCCTGAAATCACGGCTTCGTCGGCAGCGGCGGCTCGAGATTTTCGGGGATTGGTGAGACATACCCCTTACCCTCTGAGCGCACCTCGAACTCCCTTTTGGCCGCAGCCAGGAGATCCCCGTCGGTGAGCAGCTCGATGCCGCTCATCGCCAGGACTTTCGAAGCCACGAGGGCCCCTTTGACGCCGGCGCTAGTGCCGTGGCAGGCGGTCGAGGCCCAGCTGTGCCAGGGCACCTCGAGGGCGGCGGTGGTGACGCTGAAGCCGGCCTCGGGGACAATGTGGCTGACCTCGCAGACGTCGGTCGAGCCGCCCGTAGCCGGTTCGATCTCGTCCTTCAACGGTTCGATCTTGCCGACAAAGCCCTCCTCGTCGATCTTCAGATATCGCTGGAGTGATCTGCCGAACTCCTGCTCCTCCTCGCTGAAATCGATTTCACCCACTCTCTCGAGATTGGCCTGGACGGCCTCCTGCATTGGGCGGTTCAGCAGGCATTCGTGGACACCGGTGATCAGAGTGACCTGGTGGGTGGTGCCGGTGGCCAGGGCGGCACCCTCGGCGATCTTCAGAATCCGCTGGTAGTACTCATCGACCGAGTCCCGGGAGAGGTCCCGCACGTAGTACCAGACCTTGGCGTACTCGGGGACAACATTGGGGGCGTCGCCACCATCGGGGATGACGTAATGGATACGCGCCGAGGGTTCGATGTGCTCGCGCATCATATTGACGCCGTAGTTGAGCATCTCGACGCCGTCCAGAGCACTGCGACCGTTCCACGGGTCGGCGGCGCCGTGGGCGGCCTGGCCGAAGAACTCCACGGTAAAGCTGTTCATGGCCTGGGCCCGGTCATTGCGGGTCTTGGTCTCATCCGAAGGGTGCCAGTCCAGGGCGGCGTCCAGGTCGTCGAAGAGCCCGTCGCGGGCCATGAAGACCTTGCCGACCACGGTCTCCTCGGCCGGAGTGCCGTAGAGCCGAATAGTGCCCTTGATCCCCATTTCCTTCATCGCCCGTTGGATGGCCACGGCACTGGTCACAGACGCCGCTCCGAAGAGATTGTGGCCGCAGCCCTGGCCGCTGGTGACTCCGTCCTCGCGCGGTGCGCGCTGAGGAACCGCTGCGTTGCCGACTCCCGGCAGGGCATCGTATTCGGCCAGGATGCCGATGATGGGTCTCCCCTTGCCCCAGCTGGCGACAAAGGCCGTCGGCATTCCGGCGACCCCGCGCTCGACGGTGAATCCCTGCTCTTCCAGGTAGTCACTGAGCAACTGGGCAGAGCGCTCCTCCCGCAGGGCGATCTCCGAAAGTTCCCAGAGCTGATGAGAGATCTTCTCGGTGGTGGCGGCCAGGGACTCGGCCTGGTCGAGAGCGGCCTGTTTCTCCCTCTCGACATCCGCCGTGGCGCTGGCTGTCGCCAGCAGAATTCCGAACGAAACCACCGTCACGATGCTTCGCAGCATGAGATTCTCCCCTCGATCATCATTGCCGAGCGGGGAGCTTACCAGCGTTCGCGTGCAGGGCTCAGCTGGTAGTCGACCAGTTTGTGAGGTCGCCGCTCTCGAAACCGTCCGAGAAGACCGAGTCGCCGGTGCCGTAGTCCGGGGGCAGATCGGGGCCCTGAACGACGCCCAGGGGCGAGTAGCCGGTGAGCCCCGGGAAGACGATGCCGAGCTTGTTGTTGGCCAGGCGGCGGATGAGGATCTCACTCAGGATCGTCCGGTAATCGGTGGTGACCGCCAGATCGATACCTTCGTAGAGCTGCCCCGGGGCCAGCCCCGGCCAGGCGCCGTGAATGCCACCGTTGACGTTACCGCCCATCACCATCATCAGATTGCCGTGTCCGTGGTCGGTGCCGTTGTCGGCGTTCTGCTCGAACCGGCGGCCGAACTCGCTCATCATCACCACCGTCAGCCGCTGGGTGTAGTTGTCCGGTCCAGCGCCGTCCAGATCGGTGTAGAGGGCGTGCAGTCCGCGGGAGAGCTCGTCAATCAACAGGGGCAGGTAGTAGTCCTGACCATCGTGCGTATCCCAGCCGCCCAGGTCGATGGTGGCCACGTGGAGACCGAGCTCCAGCTTCATCATCTGGGCGATGACCTGCAGGTGATCGCCGAAACCGGTCTGGGGGTAGACCGCCCCGTTGGCTGGTGTGTAGTCGTCGGTGACGTAGAGCTGGATGATGTCGACAGCGTCGAGGGCCTTGGTGCCGGTGACATGGAGCGGTGTGTTCTCGAAGCCGTAGATTCGCCGCAGCGACGTTCGCTGGGCGGGCTGCCAGCGCCAAGGACCGATGGCGAGGCTGAAGATATCGGGATCGATGAGATTGACGGCTTCGAAGTCGCCGCGCAGCGATGCCTGCTGCAGACCTCCCATGGCCAGGGTCGGCATGATCACCTCGTCTGGAATCCCGGCGGCGGACTGCAGATGGCGGGTGAGCCAGCCGGTCGGAGTGCTGATCGAGCCCGGAGTCCCCAGTTCCATGAACTCCTGGGCATCGAAATGGCTCCGATTGGCTTCGTTGAGACCGGTGGCTTGGACCAGCGCCAGATCGCCGTTATCGAAGAGCTCCAGCAGCGGCGCGGCGTTGGGATGCAGGCCGAAGGGCGACAAGCCGAGCTGCAGGGCGGCGCCGGGACCGGAATCCGGTACCGCCAGGGTCGGACGGGCGGTCTCATAGTGGCTCCGGTCGATCCCCCCGATGGGCGGCATCAAATCGAGGCCGTCGATACCGCCGCGCAGGAACACCACCACCAGAGTCTCGGAGGCGCCTGGCTCCTGGCCGAACGCCAGGGTGTTGAAGCGGGAGCCGGCCATGGCGGCGATGGAAGCCGAGCAGCCCACCATGAAGCCGCGCCGGGAAATTTCACACATCGATCGCTCCTTCTCCCGCGGCCGACCTAGCGGCGCAAGAACTCCGGTGTCATGAAGATGAGTCCCACCATGGCCTGCAGTCGGGATCGGGTGTCCGGGTCGCTGTCGAGTGGCAGATCGAATCCCGGGTTGATTCCCTGGGCCATGAACTCCACCAGCTCCTGGCGGGTCGCGTCGCTCATCGGGCGGCCGAGAACGCGATCGATCCAGAAATCGACCAGGTCGTTGGCGGACCGGACGCCCGGGGGAGTGGCAGCGAGAGTGTCGAGTCGATAGTTGTCCGACTCGTCTCTTACATCGATGAGCCAGTTGGTGACTCGCCAGCTCATCACCCGCGGGCTGGAGCTGATCCACGCGGCACCGACGTCCGGGTAGCCGTTGGGTGGATGCCAGGAGAAGAGCTGCTGGCCGGTGTTGTAGTAGAGCCAGCGGAAGGTCTCGGTATCGGGATCGTCCTGCACGAAGGGAAAATCGGCATTCCCGGCCCGCAGCGCGCTGACAGCGATCTCCAGAGGGCGTTTGGTCTTCTCTCCCCAGGTGGAGCGAAATTCGTCGGAGAGCAGGATCGTGCGCACCACCTGGGCCAGCTGGTCATCGGCCGTCGCGTTGGCGGTGAAGACGGCCGCCGCGGCGTCGACCACATTCTGCGGCGGCGAATCGCCGATCAGCCTTCGGCAGAGCTTGCGGGCGATGAAGCGACTGGTGCCCGGGTGAGCAGCCAGCAGGTCCAACACGTCCTGGAAGTCCTTTTCGGGTGGCTGGTTGGCGGGTAGCTGCACACCCAGGACGTTTTTCGCTGCCAGGTCGTGCCAATCGTGTCGGTAGAGGTAGCCGCCGTTGCCGGTGTAGGGATCCCACCATGGGTCGCCGTCGATGGACCAGCCGGTCAAGCACCGGGCCACCGAGAAGACGTCTTCGTCGATGAAGCCCACCGCCACACCGTTGCCGTCGACCGGTACCTCTTCTCGCGGGATGGCACCCAGATAGTTCTCGGCGCCCAGCGAATGGAGCTCCATCAGCTCGCGGGCGTAGTTCTCGTTGGGTCCGTCCACCGAATTGAGCCAGTTGTCGAGGTAGAACAGCATGTCCGTGCTCTTGGCCACCGCCTCCAGCATCTGACGGAAGTTCCCCAGGGCATGAGCACGGATGACGTCGCGGTCGTAGTGGACCCAGACCGTGGCCTCGTAGAAGTCGAAAGCATAGACGTTGAAGTGGTTGTGCCAGAAATCGGCCAGCACCTCGAAGAGCTGGCGGCGGCTGTAGACCGCCTTGATGAAGGTGGCCAGCTGGGTCTCGGTGGCGGGTCGCACCCGCTCCTGCCATTCCGGATCAGAGACCGCATGATCGACCCAGAGCTGCTGTAGAGACTTGTTGAGGGTGGTGAAGCCCGATGCGGCGATCCGGCTGTCGGCCACCGAGTCGTCGATAGAGGCGGGATCGAGCTGTTGATCGACCCAGGTGGTGAGCCGATCGAGATCGTTGCCTCCGAGAGCCTCGAAGGCCTGCAGATCGCCCGCCGCCGGTCCGAACGCGGCGCGGCTGAAGGCGACGACACCGGCCGGTGGAGCGGCCAGCCCGGTGGGAGCGGCGGCCGAATCGATCCGTGCCCGACTCTCCGGCGAGCGCATCCGTGGTTGGGAGGCCTGGGTCGTGGCCTGATAGGGATCGGGCTCGATACGACGGGAGCGGTATCTCTCAGGCACGGCGAGATGCAGGAGATCCCGCCGGCTGCGGGTGGCCTTCGGCGCAGCAGGTTTCACGGCCTCCAGTGTAGCGTAGGTCACGGCCAGGGCTGTGACTTTTTCCACAATGGAGGACCTAGGGCTCCTCTGGGCGAGGGGTCGGGGAGCCTGGCGATAGAATCTCTGGCGAAACCGGGAATCAATCCCTTCGCCGGCGGGCGTGGCAAGCATGATTGGCTCGATCCTTTCTCACTACCTGGTGCTCGAAAAGCTCGGTAAGGGCGGTATGGGCGAGGTCTATCTGGCCGAAGACACCACTTTGAAGCGGCAGGTGGCCCTCAAGGTCTTACCGCCGGAGCTGGCCACCAACCCCGATCGACTCGACCGGTTCCAGCGCGAGGCCGAATCGTTGGCTTCGCTGAACCATCCCAACATCGTCACCATCTACTCGGTGGAGGAGGACGATGGAATCCGTTTCCTCACCACGGAGCTGGTAGAGGGTCGGACACTCGGGCAAGTGATCTCGTCCGGCGGTCTTGCCCTCGACCGCCTGTTCGAGATGGCGGTGCCTCTGGCGGATGCCCTATCGGCCGCCCACGCCAAAGGGGTTGTCCACCGCGACCTCAAACCGAGCAATGTGATGGTCACCGTGGAGGGTCGCATCAAGGTGCTGGACTTCGGGCTGGCCAAGCTGCTGGAAGAGGACGATACAGATCTCATAGCCACCGAGATGGCCACCGAGCCCCTGACCCGAGAGGGCACCGCCATCGGCACCATGCCCTACATGTCCCCTGAGCAGGTGCAGGGCAAAACAGTCGATCACCGTTCCGACATCTTCTCCCTGGGTGTGGTGCTCTACGAGATGGCCACTGGGGACCGGCCGTTCCAGGGTGAGACCTCGGCCGATCTGGTCTCCTCGATCTTGCGGGACCAGCCGGATTCGGTGACCGAGATCCGCCAGGAGCTGCCCAGGCATCTGGGGAGGATCATCCGGCACTGTCTGGAGAAGGATCCGCAGAGGCGCTACCAGGCGGCGCTGGATGTACGCAACGAGATCGAGGGTCTGCGCCAGGAGGTTGAGACGGGAGAGGTGCCCGCTTCGTCTGTCGAGCCGACTGCGGCCGCCGGCAGTGGATCCGGCAGACCCGGCTGGCTGATTCCAGCAGCGGTGGCCGGTGTGATCGTCGTCGCCGGACTCTTCTGGTTCCTTGGCCCTGGGAGGACTGGCCGCCCAACGGAGTCTGCCGAGCAGATAGTAGCCCCGGCAGAGAAAGAGACCGACAGCCGGCAGATGATGGTGGTCTTGCCGTTCGAGAACCTGGGCGCGGCCGAAGACGAGTACTTCGCGGCCGGGATGACCGAGGAGATCACCAGTCGGCTGGCCTCGGTCGGAGGGATCGGTGTCATCTCCCGCAAGAGCGCCGTCCAGTATGCCGACACCAACAAGAGCGTTCAGCAGATCGGCGACGAGCTCGGGGTTGGATACCTGTTGGAGGGAACCGTGCGTTGGGCCCGATCAGCCGAGGGCAGCCGGGTGCGCATCACCCCGCAGCTGATTCGGATCGCCGACGACACCCAGCTCTGGTCCGACACCTACGACCGCGTCATCGACGATATCTTCGAGGTGCAGAGCGATATTGCCGGCCAGGTCATCGATGAGTTGGGAATCACTCTTCTGGAGCCCGAGAGACAGTCTCTGGAAGCCCGACCGACCGAGAATCTGGAAGCGTATCAAGCGTATCTTCGCGGGCGCGATCAGACCGGTCGATTGACCTATTCGGAAGAGGCTCGCAATCTCGAGGTCGAGATGCTCCAGCGGGCCGTCGAGCTCGATCCCCAGTTCGCCCAGGCCTGGGCATTGCTCTCCAAGGCTCATTCGGAGCTGATCAACCTCGGTATGGACAAATCGCCCGAGCGTTTGACCATGGCCAGGGAAGCGGTGGATCGAGCGCTGGAGCTGGACCCCGATCTGCCCGAAGCCCATCTGGCCCTGGCCTTCTACCACTACTGGGGAAAGCGCGACTACGATTCGGCACTCCGGGAGCTGGCCATCGCGCAGCGGAGCATTCCCGATCATCCCGGTGCCCTGGTCGCCGACTTCGCCATCAAACGTCGCCAGGGTCGACTCGAAGAGTCCCTGGCCTCAGCTCAGCGGGCCTTCGAGCTCAGCCCCAGAGACGACGACCTGCCTCGGGAGATTGGCAACATCTACGTCATGATGGGGGACTTCGATGCCGCCCAGGAAGCCTTCGATCAGTCCATCTCGCTGGCTCCGGATCAACAGGCGGCCTATGCTTTCAAAGCTTTCGGCTATTGGAGCGAAGGAGATCTGGAGAGCGCCAATCGGAGTATGGACCGGATGCCGCAGACTCCCAGTTCGTTCCTGACCTATGTGGCCAGCCAAAGGGCCTGGATGAATCGGGACTGGCCCCGGCTGCTGCAGCTGGCCGAGGACGCCCCCGTAGAGGTCTTGGAGGCTCCGGACTCATGGCTACCGGTGGAATACCTGAAGAGCTCGGCCTATCGTCAGATGGGGGATGGGGAACAGGCCGACCGCCACCGGGCGGCGGCGGTGGCGATGGCCGAATCACGACTCGAGGAGACCCCCTTGGATCCTCGCATTCATCGGTTGCTGGGCCTGATGTACGCGGAACAGGGACGGCGTGAGGAAGCCCTCGAGCACGGTCGAAGGGCCCTCGAGCTCTATCCACCCGAGCTGGATGCGCTTCACGGACCGACCCAGGTCGAGGGTCTGAGCCAGATCTATGTGGGGGTGGGGGACTTCGCAGCAGCCTTGGAGCAGCTCGACCGTCTTCTCTCGTACGGAGTCTGGACCACCTCCGAGTGGCTCGAGATCGACCCGGCCTACGATCCGATACGCAACGATCCTGGTTTCCAAAAGCTCCTCGAGAAACACCGACGTCTTCGACCGGCAAGCCACGAGAGCGGCTGATTCGCCGATGTCCTGCTGTCTACTGACGGACGAAATCCAGATTGCGTACGCGACCGGCATCGAGATTGAAGCCCTCTACGGTACCGTCGTCGCTCCGGCGAAACTCGAAGGTGCCGTAGTCGGAGTTGCCAAAGATCTCGTCGAACAGAGGCTCTAGCTCGTGGGCTTCGTGCCGCACGATGCGGAACTGCAGGGCCCCATCCTCAACTTCGAGGGTATAGCTTACTCCCAGCTCGTCGCTCCTGTAGGTGCCCGTGTAGGCCTCCAAATCCGACATCGTAGGCTGTCGGGGAGTGAAGCGTTGGTAAAGACGAGGCTCGTCGGCTCCTTCGGGTCGGAAGGCCAACTCCAGGACCCCGTCCTCCCGATCCTGAAAGGTGAGCTGGGCTGCGAACCACTGGGTCCGCAGGACGAACTCGTCGTCGCTGATCGGGATCAACGGATAGCTCTCGTCTTCAGAGATCAAGAGGTGCAGATCGCCCTCGTTCACCGCCAGCTCCCAGGAGGAGCGACGCTCCTCGTTCCAGTAGTGGCCGCTCAACTGCCGCAGCCGTTCGAGGCTCACCTCGGCGGGCTCGACCTCGGCGCCGGTCTCCGCCTCGGGCACTTCGCTGGGATCCATGAGGTCTCCCAGGAAGAGCTCGGCTACCTTGCGTGCCCGACCGCTCGGATCGGCGTCACCTCGGTTGCAGTAGACCACCACCGAGAGTCGCTGCTGGGGGAAGCGCAGGGTGTAGGTGCGGAAGCCGACAAAACCGCCGCCGTGAGCCACCGCCGGCAGGCCCCGATACTCGTCCACGTCGAGGCCGAAGGCGTAGGTCATGGGCTCGTCGTGGTTGAGGGTACCAGGGGTCGTGACGGTGGCGATCAGATTCTGTCCGCCCTTGCCGAGACGGTTGTCGTAGAAATTGCGATCCCAGGCGAGGAAATCCTCGACCGTGGTGTAGACCCCGCCATCACCCACCATGTCCAGGGTGGTCATGCTGATCCGAAAGCCGTCCTCGGTGGGGGCGTAGCCGTCGGCCCTGCGGGGCACGATGTGGGTGTGGTCATCGTGAAAGTGGGAGGAGGTCATCTCCAGCGGGCCGAAGAGGTTCTCGGCGGCCCACTCCCTGAGGCTCTGGCCGGTGGCCCGTTCAACGGTATGGGCCAGGAGCAGGTAGCCCGAGTTGCTGTAGAGATGGTCATCGCCGGGCGGAAAGTTGAGCTCGCGCTGCCGGGCCAGTAAATCGAGGGCGAACTCGTCGGAGTAGTTGTCTTCATCCCCCTTGCCGGCCAACCAGGCCAGGGTCAGATAGTCCCGTATGCCGCTGGTGTGGTGGACGAGGTGCCGCAGGGTAACCCGGTCGGCCCACTCCGGGAACTCCGGAAACAACTGGCTCAGCGGATCGTCCAGCGAGATCTTTCCCTGCTCATCGAGAATGGCGATGGCCATGGCGGTGAACTGTTTGCCGACGGAGGCGGTGCGAAAGACCGAGGCCGGGGTCAAGGCCATTCCGTACTCGAGATTGGCCATGCCGTAGCCCCGCCGATACATCATCTGGCCGTCTCGAACCACTCCCAGGGCACAACCGGGAGATGTGGTGCGGTCGTAGTCGGCAAAGATGGCGTCGATCTCGGCCGCCGTCGGATCTGTGGCTGGTTTTTCGCTAGCCAGACTGGGAACCGCTGCCAGCAGAATCGTAGACAGAACGAATCGGAAGTTCGTATGCATCGTAGTTCCCTCCAAAAGACAGGGCCGCAGGTTCCGGGGAGGATTATAGGTCGATGAGCGAACGCAGATGGACACGGGGTCTACTGGTCATAGCAGTCATTGTCGTCTTGGCCGTAGTCGAGCCGACGGTCGATTGAGCCTGTCGGTGGGATATCCTCACAGCCTTCGAATCGGAGGTATTCGTTGTGAGACCAAGAGATCTGCGCTCGGTGTCGCTGGCTCTGCTGATCCTGTTCACGACTGTGTCGGCAAGCCTGTCCCAGGAGCTCGAAGACCAGGTAGCTGGCGAGGTACCCTCGCTGTTTGAGACTTTCAAGGTTCTGCACGCCAACCCGGAGCTCTCCTATCAGGAGGAGGAGACGGCTCGGTACCTCTCCGCCGAGCTGCGCAAGCTCGGTTTCGAGGTCACCGAACGGGTCGGTCTCTATGGGGACGAGGGACTTACATCGTTCGGCTTGGTGGCGGTGCTGGAGAACGGTGAGGGTCCGGTCGTCATGGTGCGAACCGATCTCGACGGTCTACCGGTGGAGGAGAACACCGGGTTGCAGTACGCCAGCACCGCCAAGGGTCTGAGCGACGACGGGACCGAGGTGTTCGTCATGCACGCCTGTGGTCACGATCTCCACATGACCACCTGGCTGGGAACCGCTCGCATGCTGAGTCGCCTGCGGGACGTCTGGAGTGGCACTCTGGTCTTTGTCGGTCAGCCGGCTGAAGAGCGTGGAGCAGGCGCCCAGGCGATGATCGAAGATGGACTCTTCGACCGTTTTCCCAAACCAGACTACGCCCTGGCCTGGCACGCCAGCGCCAGCCTACCGGCGGGAACGGTGGGTCTGGTGAAGGGGTATGTGCTGGCGGCTGTGGATGCGGTGGATATCGTCGTACGAGGCAAGGGGGGGCACGGAGCTTGGCCCCACACCACCAAGGACCCGGTGACCCTGGCGGCCCAGATCGTGGTCAATCTGCAGACCATCGTCAGCCGCAAGGTCTCACCGCTCGATTCCGCCGTAGTCACGGTCGGATCGATTCACGGCGGCACCAAGCACAACATCATCCCCGACGAGGTCAGGCTGCAGCTGACCGTGCGCTCCTACAGACCCGAAGTTCGCGCGCTGCTGCTGGATTCGATCCGCCAGGTGGCCGAAAACACCGCCCGAGCCCAGGGATGGCCCGAGGAGCTACTGCCCGTCGTCGATGTCCATGAAGACGAAGGCACGCCCTCGACATTCAACGATCCGCAGCTTATCGAGCAGGCCGCCGTTGTCTTGGGTCGCGAGCTCGGTGAGGACCGTGTCGTCTACCCCGATCCCGTCATGGGTGGCGAGGACTTCTCGTACTTCGGCATCGTCGGTGACCTACCCATGGCCGTTCTCTGGCTGGGGTCCATCGAGCCCTCCATTGTCGAGGCCGCTGCGGCCGAGGGACGGACACTGCCTTCGCTCCATTCGTCGGGATTCCGGGCCGACGCCGAGCCCGCCATTCGCACGGGAGTGACCGGCATGACCGCCTTGGTGCTCGAGCTGCTGGCGCCTTGACCAGTGACGCAGTGGGGAGTGAGAAGTGGGAAGTGGGAAGGAAGCAGTGGAGCAGTGGCCGGTCCCTTGCGGGGACCTAGCAGTGGGCAGTGAGCAGTGAAGGCTTGAAGCGACCGGCCGCTACGGGCTTTGGCGACCTCCGTTTGGCCCGTCTCTAACGAGGTCGGTTCGTCGAACCCCGGGCGCGCTCGAGGAAGCGCTCGAATTTCTGTTGACTGGGGAAGATCAGAATAATGGCGGCAATCCCCAGAAGTCCGGCACCCAGGAGCGCCGGGTGGCCGGTGGCAAAGCCGCCGGCTGCGGCCAACAGCGTCGTTCCCTCGGCCAGGGCAGCTCCGACGATGGTGGAGGTCGAGTACCGTTGGCAGGCCGCGACTCGATCGTCCTGGCCCCCAGCGTCTCCCAGGGCTGCGGCAGCCAACGCCGTCTGCTGATTGCGGATCAGCGGCCAGGCCACGAGACCCCCAAGAGCAACTGCCGCCCACGCTCCGAGAAGAATGGGTGCCAAGCCACCGGAATCGCCCCGCGGCTCACCGGTAATGACCAGAAAGGCGACGATAACGAGAAATGCTCCGGCCCCGAAGAGCAGGGCTGTAACCATGATCTGCAGCTGGCGAATCTGTGCGGCTTCCGGCTGGCTCATAAGAGCTTCATTCTAACCGTGAGGGTGCCCCAGACAGGCACCTGTCGACGCCTAGCAGTGGAGCAGTGGGCAATGAGCATTGGGCAGTGAGGAGTGAGAGGTGAGAAGTGAGAGCCGGAGGGAGTTCGCCTCGCTTCGCTGGGTAAGTTGACGCTACGTTGGGTGAGCTACCGATCCTGGCCGCCGCAGTTCATCACGAAGCGTCGTCGAGGCCGTTCGGGTCCTCGGCCGTAGGCCTCTCGAGGAGCCGCGTCACAGTGGTCATGCATCGACGTCAGATCCGAGGCGAAGGAGAGCGGAGTCGAGAGCCCACGGTCACAGCTCGATTAGCGCGAGACGTTCGGAGGCCGAGGACCCGAACGGACCAGAGACGCGGCACCTCGAATTGGTGACCGACCGCTGCAATCCGTCACTGCTCACTGCCCACTCCCTCACTGCTCCACTGCTCCAAGCCTAGGCAGCCGCAGGTTGCCGGCCAAGCCTCCACGCCTCTCCCTCATCCCGCATACCGCACCCAGCGCCAGATCTCTTTGAGCGACGGCTTCTTGCCGTACATGAGGATGCCGACCCGATAGACCCGGGCGCAGAGCCAGATCATGCCGCCGCAGAAGGCGGCGGTGAGGAGATAGCCGAGGGCGATCTGCCAGTAGGGCGGGGTCTTCACCGCGATTCGTAGCAGCATCAGGAAGGGGGTGAAGAGCGGGATGAGCGAAGTGACCACCGCCATGGTGGAGTCGGGACTGTTGATCCCCGGAAACATGAAGATCCACGGCGCGACGACGAAGATGACGCCGATGCTGGCGGCTTGCTGGGCCTCCTGGGTGTTGTTGAAGGCGGCGCCGATCATGGCGTAGAAGGTGGCATAGAGGAAATAGCCCAGCAGGAAGAACAGGAAGAAGTGGACAATCAGGGACGGCGGCAGCGTCGGCAGGGTGATGCCCTCGGGGAGAAAGGCGAAGAAGGTCAGAAAGCCGGGGGCGGTCAGGGCCATGATGGTGCCGAACCAGATGGCCAGCTGGGTAAGCCCCGCCAGACAGATGCCCAGAAGCTTTCCGGACATGAGCTCCACCGGTTGGACGGCCGCCAGCATCACTTCGACTACTCGGGAACTCTTCTCTTCCAGGACTCCGAGCATCACCTGTTGTCCGTAGATCAGAGTGGTCATGTAGAGCACCATGAAGAGGGCGAAGGCGATGGCAAACCCGCCGAACCCGCCTTCGGCGCGGCTTCCCTCCTCGGACAGCCGTATGGTCTCGAGATCGATGGAACGACTCAGCTGGCGGACCTCCGCCGGGTCGTAGCCGGCCTCCTCGAGCCGCATCTGGCGGACCACCCCGGAGATGGCCGACGCCAGGACCTCCTGGGTAATGAAGTTGGCCACGCTCTCGGCGTGGTACTCCACTTGATCGTTGGCCAGCAAGTCCTCGCTGATCCAGACCCAGGCGTCGTAATCGCCGGCTAGCACAGCCTCATCGAGGGTGCTTCTTTGGGCAGCGGTATCGGATTCCGGTGCCAGGACCTCGAGCTCGAAGCCGACGGGAGTGTCGCCCAGATCGGTCTCGATGGGCAGTGACCAGCTGGCCAGGGTCTCGGCCAGACGATCCGCCACGCGGCCGGTCTCGTCCACCACTGCCAGGGTCTGGCCGGCCTTGGTCTTGGCCACCATGAGGCTCGGCAGGATCGACCAGCCCGCCATGAGGATGGGCAGGGCGATGGTGCTGATCCAGAATCCCTTGCTGCGCAGCCGCGAGATGTACTCTCGCTTGGCGATGGTCTTTACGTTAGTCGCCTGCATCGCGCACCGCCTTGATGAAGATGTCTTCCAGCGACGGCTCCTCCGACCGGAATTCATGGATCGTCATGAGATCGACCAGCTCGGTCAGGACCTGCGAGCCGCTGGCCTGGTCGGCCAGCAGGATCATGGCCCCGCCATCCTGTGGGATGACCTGATCGACCCCGGCTACCGCTGCAACCCTCTCGATGGCGCCCTCTCCCACCAGCCTGTAGGAGTTGCCGCCATAAGCGCGCTTGATCTCCGACAGCTCGCCATCGAGGACCGCCCGGCCGTGCGAGATGAGGCAGATGTGATCGCAGAGTTTCTCGGCCTGTTCCATGATGTGGGTCGAGAAGATCACCGTCTTGCCGAGAGTGCGATAGTCGTCGAGGAGATCCTTGAAGAGAATCTGGTTGACCGGATCCAGACCCGAGAAGGGCTCGTCGAGGATCAGCAGGTCGGGCTCGTGCAGGACCGTTCCCACCAGCTGAATCTTCTGCTGCATCCCCTTGGAGAGCTCCTCGACCTTCTTCTTGGCCCAATCGGCCAACCCAACCTTGTTCAGCCAGTTGTCGATGGCGGGTGTCGCCTCGGCGCGGCCCAGACCGTGCAGCTCGGCCAGGAAGATCAGGTGATCGGTGACCGTCATCTTGCGATAGAGACCCCGTTCCTCGGGCAGATAGCCGATATTCGACAGGTCCTTGGCGCTCCTGGGCTGGCCCTGGAAGAGGACCTCGCCCTCGTCCGGGGCGATGATGTCCATGATCATGCGAATCGACGTGGTCTTGCCGGCACCGTTGGGTCCCAGCAGACCGAAGATGGTCCCCGGTCGTACTGTCATAGAGAGGTGGTCCACGGCCAGGAAGTCGCCGTAGGCCTTGGTGATCGATCGAAGCTCGAGGGTTGGTGTCATGACGTGGTGCGGATTGTACTCCGTGCCGGGCGATCGACAGGACCGCGGCCCTCATCGACACCGCCAGGGGCTTTTGATAGAAACTAGTCCGGCCTGGCACCGTAGTCATCCTGACCGCGGCTCAACCATCCCCCGGCGTCGATAGCGATACGTATCATGCGATTGGTTTGTTTTCTGATCCTGTTGGCTCTGAGCCCTGGAGCCTCGTGGGCGGCCATCGAAGGAGTTGTCACCACCACCTCGGGGACGGTCATCGAGCATGTCCAGATCGAGGTGGAAGACGACGGCAAAGCGGTCTTCACCGATCGGAAAGGAAGATTCGCGCTGTCCAGGATCGAGCCACCGGCCAAACTCTTCTTCAGTCATCCCCGGTTCGAGACCCTGGTCCTGGAGGTACGAGCCGAGGATCCGCAGCCGCTGACCCTGACCCTGGTGGCCAAACAGGAGGTCTACGAGGAGATCGCGGTCACTGCGGCTCCCGGTGAGGACAACTTCTCACCCGTCAGCGTCGATGCCAGCGTCATCGAGCCCGACGACCTGCCGGCTCCCCCGTCGACGCTGACCGACATGGTGGTGGAGGTGCCCGCCGTCTCGCAGAACGGTCAGGGCGGGATCTTCCAGACCTATTCCATCCGGGGGGTGTCGCGCCAGCGGGTAATGACCCTGGTCTCCGGAATGCGCATCGTGGGGGAGAGGCGTGCGGGGGTCTCGGCCTCCTTTCTCGATCCTCGGATGATGCGGTCGGTGGATGTCCTGCGGGGGCCTTCCTCGACCTTCTACGGCTCGGGGGCCCTCGGCGGAGTCATCCAGGTTTTCCCACGCAGGTTCGAGGGTTGGGCGGCAGAGGGCGGCTACCTGTCCCAGGGGAATGAGACCTATCTCCTCGGTGGTTGGGGCGACGGCAAGTGGTCGGCGGGCGGCGCCCGACGGGATGCCGGGCGGGCCGAGGCTCCCAACGGCAGGGTGCTCAACACCGGCTTCACCCAGACCTCCGGGACCCTGGAGCGTCGCTGGAGCGCCGGCCGGGCGCAGTACGAGATCCTCGGCGTGGCCTCTCGCGGGGAGGATATCGGCAAGTCCAACACCGACTTCCCCGAGCGCACCACGATCTACCCCGAGGAGGAGCACTATCTTCTGCGTTTCGCCGTCCGTCACGAGAGCCACTGGCGACTGGATGCCTGGACGCACCCCAACTCGCTGCTCACCGAGGTGACACGCGAGGACGGGCTCAACGGCGTGGAGAACGAGGCGCTCGATTTCGGTTTCAACTGGCAGAAGCACACCAAGGTGGCGGGGACGGTCTCCACCAGGTTCGGTCTCGACTTTTTCGGGCGCCGCGGGGTGAGTGCCGTGGAGACGTCGACGGACTTCACCTCCGGGGAGATCACGGTGCAGACGACCCTCGACGACGGGGAGGACAACGAGGCCGGACTCTACGGCTCGATGGAGTGGAATGTAGGCAAGGCCGTCATCCTGGCTGGGGCGCGATTCGCCTATCAGAGTCAGCGCAACGCCGATCAGCCGTCGACCGACGACATCGCCTTGACCGGTTTCGCCGGGCTCGTTCTGCCGCTGGGCGCGGGCTTCGAGCTGGCGTCCAATCTGGGGTCGGGGTTACGGTTCCCATCGCTGAGCGAGCGGTATTTCAGCGGCACCACAGGTCGAGGCGAGGTGATCGGCAACCCCGACCTGGATCCGGAGCGCTCGCTCAACTTCGATGTCGGGCTCCGTTGGTACGGCAAGAAGCTCTTCGTCTCCGGCTTCGTCTCGCGCAACGAGATCTCCGACTACATCGAGCGCGTCGAGATCGAGCCCTCGCTGCTGACCTTCGTCAACCTGGTCTCCGGCACCATCACCGGATTCGAGTACAGCGGCTTCTACCAGTTCGACGACTATTGGACTCTCAATTTCGGTGGCCATCTCTTCGAGGGTCGGAACGACATGGACGATCCCCTGGCCGACATTCCGGCCAACCGATTCAATCTGGGTGGAGTTTGGCGCCGGGGTCCCTGGTCGACGGAGATTCGCTGGGAGCAGCGGGCGAACATCAGCGAGCCGGGACCGGGCGAGAAGACCATCCCCAGTGCCAGCCTGGTCTCGGCCTCCCTGCAGTACAAGCTGTCCAACGGCCTCGCCGTCTCCCTGAGCGGTCGCAACCTGCTGGACGAGGAGTACTTCAACTCGGCCGACGACAAGGTCGACTACTCGCCGGGCCGGGCGATCGGCTTGGCATTGCGCTGGTCCCAACCGTAGGCTTCGGCTCGTGAAACGGCTGCATCGTGGCCCCGAGTGGCGATGGCTCGTCACCCTGGGAGGTATCGCTCTACTCGTCAGGCTCGTCTGGGTCGTCCTGATGGCGGATCGGGTGCCGCAGTTTGACGAGGTCCGTTATCTGGAGCTGGCCTCGCGGCTGGCGGCGGGAGAGGGCTACGTCGACGAATCCGGCTCCCGGGTGGCCTTCTGGCCCGTCGGCTATCCGGCCCTGCTGTCTCTGGTCTTTCGGCTGACCGGCGGCAGCTCTCTTATCGCCGCCACCGCAATGCAGGTGATCCTGGGTGTGGCCAACTGCCTTCTGTTGTCGGTCGTCGGCAGCCGTATGGTGGGCCTGGGAGCCGGCCGGCTGGCCGGTCTGTTGCTGGCGCTCTATCCGACCCACATCTTCTACTCCTCGCTGCACCTGACCGAGCTGCTGTTCATCCTCCTGCTCCTTGCTGCCGTGGGTTGCCTGTTTTGGAGCCGTCGGCCGGGTGTGGGTTGGCAGATCGCGGGTGGTGTGCTCCTCGGTCTCGCCGCACTGACGCGACCGCTGATCGTGCTGCTGCCCCTCGCTCTTCCCTGGGGATTCGGACTGCGGAATCGCAGGCTATGCCAGATCGTTGGAGCCACCCTGATCGCACTGGTGGCCAGCCTGGTGGTGGTCAGCCCCTGGTTGGCTCGCAACCATTCGATCACCGGTCGTTGGACGACCCTGACCACCTCGGGGGGATTCAACTTCTGGGTGGGGAACAACCCGGATGCCCGGGGAGGCTACGACAAGCCGGCGGAATTCCAGGAAGACTTTCGAACCGACGAGGGCTTCGACTGGCACCGCGGCTACGAATTGGGGATGGAGGCGATCCGGGCCGATCCCGGGGCGGCGTTGCGGCGGCTGCCCCTCAAGGTCTCGCATCTGGTGGCGCTCGAAACCGACGGCGTGCTGTGGAATCTCAAAGGACTGCAATCGCGCCCTAGACTGCCAGTGACCATGCTGCTGCTGCTGTTGGCCAACGGTTTCTATCTGGCAGCCGTGGGGTCAGCGAGCTTGGCGTTGCTCATCCGGGGTAACCCGCCGGGGCTTCATCGTGTGACGCTTCTCCTGGTTCTCTACACGGTGGCCATCGTCCTGGTCTTCTTCGGGGATCCGCGGTTCCATCTACCGCTGATGCCGTTTCTTCTGTTGGCCAGCGCCACCCTCTTTGCCAGAGGAGATCGCTGGTGCTGGCCGGGGTGGCACGATCTTCTGGCCCGCTCCAGGGGTCGCCGGGCGGCCTGGGTCGGGCTGCAGGGGGTGCTGGCGGGGTTGATGTTGCTCAGTCTGGTGGTCAAGCAGGGAGTCGGTGCCTGGTGAACAGGCGATTTGGTCAAGGAGTCTTTGCTATCGTTGCCGAGCCGCACCTCTGGCGGCGCGGAGGAGAGTCCATGCTACGAAGAGTTTCTGTGATCGTTTTGTTGTTGCTGATACCGACACTGAGCCTGGCCGGCGAGACCGAGAAGTTCGGTGAGGCGTTGACCGAAGGGATGGAGAGGACGCCCATCGAGACGATTCTCTCCGATCCGGATGCCTGGACTGGCAAGAGGGTCCAGATCTCTGGAGAGATCTCGGGTGTGTGTGCCCACCAGGGTTGTTGGATCGACATCACCTCGGAGAGCGACTCCACCTTGAGGGTGAAGGTCGACGATGGTGTGATCGTCTTTCCCCAGGAGTCCATGGGTCGCCTGGCGGTGGCCGAAGGTGAAGTCGAGATCCTGGAGATGGACCGGGACAAGTACGAAGCCTGGCTACGGCACGTGGCTGAGGAGGAGGACCGGGAGTTCGATCCGTCGGAGATCGGAGAAGGCCCCTACAGGATCGTTCGGCTCAAGGGACTGGGGTCCGAGGTCCAGGGTCCCTAAGGGCTGGTCGAATCACCGTCGCGCGCCGCCGGTTCCGCGAAGCTGAAGAGCTTGCCACGGGTGCGCACGTAGAGTCGGTCGTCCGTGATGGCCGGCGTGGCCCAGATCTCGTCCTCGAGATCGTTGACCGCCAGGACCTCCCACTCCTTGCCAGCCTGCAACACGGCCATCTGACCGGGCAGCGTCCCGATATAGATCTTGCCGTCCGCGGCTACCGGTGAGGCATAGATCTTGGGGCTGCCCTTAGTGAGCCGGCCACGCTTGAGAAGCTCCCCGGTCTCGAGATCGTAGGCCGAGACGATGCCGTCCTTGACCATGTAGACCGCCCCTTCATAGACGATCCCCGTAGGGATGTAGGGGACGCTCTGCTGGATGTGCCAGATGGACTGCGCGTCCGCACCCTGCTGCGGCAGCCGAACGGCGTGGATGCCCCAGCCATCGGTGGACATGCTCTGGTTGAGTTGGTTCCAGTCCTGCTCGGAGAGGCTGCCGTCGCCATCCCAGTCGACAAAGCCGAAGTGCTTGGTCATCCAAGTCCCATCGACCTCTTGCCGAGTCAGGATGCCGTCACCGTCGGCGTCGTGTTTCTCGGCCAGCTCGGCGAAGGGTGGCGGCGGCTCGGGGGCGTGATCCGGG
>CAJHZZ010000056.1_pt1 | contig 60848 bp, 34 predicted proteins | sample 9199071 | NCBI WGS metagenome assembly CAJHZZ01 (sample SAMEA7708275, study PRJEB35096) | sediment metagenome | biome: marine neritic benthic zone biome [ENVO:01000025]; feature: sediment [ENVO:00002007]; material: shallow marine sediment [ENVO:03000034] sea grass bed [ENVO_01000059] ...
CCCCAGTGGGCGATGGCGCAATCAGGATCGGCTTCGGTCGCGGCACGAAAGCTCTGCTCGGCCTTCAAGTAGGTCATGTGATGGAGCAGCGCCAGACCACGTTCGATGTGCTGCTGCGCCTGCTCGTTGCAGGAGGTTGGGAAGTGAACCGTGCCGAGGCTCTTGCCTTCGGCGCTCATGACCACGGTGCCGGTCAAGCCGAGCTGTGCCACCGGCTCGGCGGCGGTCGAATCGTCAGCGGCGTGGTGCTCGGCATCGGGGGAGTGATCTTCGTGGTGCGCACAGGCGGAGGCCAGCAGGGCCGTCGCCAGAACCATCAGGGCCATGGGGCGAGTGGTCAGAAACATTGTTTTCATCTCCGTCTCCTTCATCGATCTCTACTTAGCGCGGCTGACGCTACCCACCGTCTGGATGGTGATTCCGATGAGCCTACGATGCCGAGGGCAATCTGCTCGCCCGAACGGTCAGACTCCAGCACCTACGCCGCCATCGCGACCACCCGATCTGGCGGTGATCTCGAAGTGAGGTTCTCTGGTCGATCCAGTGGGGTGATTGTACCCCACTGGGGGCTGTACCCTCTCGGATCAGCCGTCGAGGTGAATGGACTTCGGGGTCCGGCCGTTGGTGGCAGTGCTCCTCAGGCCCAGTGCCCAGGCGAGAACGGCAGCGAAGCCGGCCGTCACCAGCAGATCGCCGCCGTTGGCCATGTGCTGTAGGGCTCCAGCGAGCCAACTGGGGAGCACCAGGAGAAGACACAGAAGGAAACGGGAGAAGAAGCGGCTCATGATCATCGACCTCCGAACAGGTCCTTACTGTAGATACGAGATCTGTCAGAACTTGTCACTGGGAGGGCAGTGGAGCATTGGAGCAGTGGGCAATGGGCAGTGGGCAGTGGGCAGTGACGGAGTGGGTAGTCAGGGGCGTGAGGGCGAGGCGTGGTCGAGCCTGTCGAGCGAATAGAATGCAGGTCCAAGATCCCTCGGAGGAGCACAGATCATGAGAAAGATCCGCATTGTGGTGCTGGTGATAATGGCCTGCTCGACTGGGTTGGGAGTTCGAGCTGCCGCTGGCGAGGATCCGGCTGCGGACGATCCGATGCGGTGGTTCACTCCCGAACACGCGACGGCCAAGTTGTTGATACTGGGTACTTTCCACTTCAAGGACGCGGGGCTCGACAGCTACAAGCCCGAGGTGGACGTCAACATCCTGTCCGTAAGCCGGCAGCAGGAGTTGGGTGTGGTTCTCGACCGGATGGCAGAGTTCGACCCGACGAAGATTCTCATCGAGGTCAAGCCTGAGCGGCAGGCCGAGTTCGACCAGCGGTTTGCCCAGTATCGGGCGGGTGAGTACGAGCTGGGGTCGAACGAGATCTATCAGATCGCCTTTCGATTGGGGCGACGTCTAGATCACAAGCGTCTCTTCGGTGTCGACGTCTCGGGGCGGCGGTACGAAGATCTTCCCGACACAGAAGAGTACGCCAAGGAGCATGGGCAGACCTTTCCGAACGCCGATATCTGGGATCAGCGCTTCATGGAGGCCTACAGAGTCGAGGACCATGCCAAGGCGAAGCGGAGCCTGAGCGAGCATCTTCTATTCCTCAACTCCGATGAGCAGCTGAGCTTCAGCCATGGTCACTATGTTCTGAGCTATCTGGCTCTGGGTACCGACGACGAGTATCCGGCGGCAGACAGCCTCACCGGCTGGTGGTACAACCGCAACCTGCGCATCTTCAGCCGGATCCTGAGGGTAATGGAGCCCGGGGATCGACTCCTCCTGCTCATCGGCGCCGGCCACGTCCCCATCATTCACCACGCGGCCGTGGCTTCGCCCGAGATCGACCTGATCGATCTGTCAGAGGTCCTTCGGTAGTGGCCGGCCTCTGCGCCGGCCTTCGGTGACGGGGCCTCTCCCCACTGCTCCATTGCTCCACTGCTCCATTGCTCCATTGCTCCAATGCTCCAATGAACTACAATTGGCTGCCTTTTGACATTCTGGAGGGGGAGCTCATGAGATCGATCCGTTCTCTTTGGACGGTTGCCTTGGTGTTTGGTTGGGTCATTCCTGCGGGGGCCGAGCCGCCGACACCGCCGCCGTTCTACGCCATCACCAATGTGCGAGTGGTCACCGGTACTGGTCCGGTGATCGAGGATGCCACCGTCCTGGTGGCCGATGGCCTGATCGAGGCCGTGGGCCAGGGCGTATCGGTGCCCGGGGACGCCTGGGTCATCGATGGGGAGGGAATGAACCTCTACCCCGGTCTGATCGACGCCTTGACGACTCTGGGTCAGAAGCAGGAGGAGGAGTCCGGGGAAAGCGGTCGAGGCGGCCCGCCAGGCCGCGGCAGTGGACCGGAGATCAAGGGCCCCGAGGACCGGCCCTACACCACTCCCTGGGTGCGGGCGGCGGATCGGCTCGGTGAAGATCCCCGGGTAAAGAAATGGAGAGAGGCCGGCTTCACCTCCGCCGTCACGTCACCGGACCAGGGGATCTTCCCGGGTCAGGCGGCGCTGATCAATCTGGGCGAGGGTGGCGATCCTCGGGAACAGGTCGTGGCAGCCTCGGTGGCCCAGCGGGTGAGCTTCAAGGCACCGGGTGGCTTTCGGACCTTTCCAGGCTCCCTGATGGGAACCCTGGCCTACATCAAGCAGGTCCTGGAGGATTCGAAGTACCAATTCCAGGCAGATGCGGCCTACACGCAGAATCCACAGGGTCGGGAGCGACCGGCCCACGACCGCTCTCTGGAGGCCCTGATCGCCTCCATCAGCTCGGCCCACGAGTTTCTCTTGCCGGCGCAGCTCCCCCGCGAGATCGACCGCGCCCTGACTCTCAGCCGGGAATACGACCTGCGGGCCGTCCTCTACGGTGGCCAGGGTGCCTACGACCGGATCGAGGAGCTCCGGCAGACGAAGACCCCAGTGCTGGTGAGTCTCAACTGGCCGCAGGAGAAAAAGGACCGGGATCCCGAGGCCGACACACCCATTCGCACCCTCTACCACCGGCGCATGGCGGTCGAGACTCCGGCGCTGCTGGTCGAGGCCGGCGTGCCCTTCGCCTTCTACTCGGCGGACCTGGCCAGCACCTCGGAGATTCTCGAAGGTGTCCGCAAGGCGGTCGAGGCGGGGTTGACCAATGAAGCTGCTCTGGCGGCCCTGAGTCACAATACAGCCGCCATCTTTCGAGCGGCGGACCGGGTCGGCTCTATCGAAAAGGGCAAGATCGCCAACCTGGTCCTGGCCTCCGGCTGGCCCTGGGCGGAGGACGTAGAGATCGCCGCGGTCTTTGTCGACGGCCGACGATTCGATCTGACCGAGGAGGAAGAAGAGACCGTGCCACCGGCGCAGGATGTCTCTGGGACTTGGGAGATCACCATGCAGTCCCCACGCGGTGCCCGTGACATGACTGCCGAGCTCGAGATGAGCGACGACGGCAAGGTCAAGGGCGAGATCATCAGCGAGCGGGGGACGACTCCGGTCGATGACGGTCAGATGTCCGGCGAAATGTTGAGCTTCGAGACCACCCGCTCCATGGGCGGCCAGAGCTTCACCGCTTCGTGGTCGCTGAGCGTCGAGGGCGAAAGACTCTCCGGCAGCATGAGCGCTGGTCCCATGTCGATGGATATCTCCGGCGAGCGCACCGCCATGGCGGAGAAGAGCGAGACCGAAGAGGAAGACGCCGAACACAAGGTGGGCACTGACGAGCTTCGCGAGGCGGTGGCTGTCTACCAGGGTGCCGTCAAGGAGATGGGTACCTTTGCCGTCACCAACGCCACCGTCTGGACGGTCTCCAGCGAGACCCTCGAGAACGGCACGGTGGTGGTGAGCGACGGCAAGATCCAGGCCGTGGGCCAGGACGTTTCGATTCCGGCAGGAGCCGAGGTTCTCGACGCCCAGGGTGGCGCCTTGATCCCCGGCATCATCGACGCCCACTCGCATATCGCCATCGAGGGTGGAGTCAACGAGGGCTCATTGGCGGTCACCTCCATGGTGCGCATCCAGGACGTCCTGAACCCTGATGACGTCAACATCTATCAGGCCCTGGCCGGAGGCGTCACCTCCGCCAACCTGCTGCACGGCAGCGCCAACCCCATCGGCGGCCAGAACGCGGTGATCAAGCTGCGTTGGGGAAGCGACGCCAAGGGGCTGATCTTCCAGGGGGCACCGCAGGGGATCAAGTTCGCTCTGGGGGAGAACCCAAAGCGGTCCAACTTCCGCGGCTTCGGCATTCCGCAACGCTACCCGCAGACGCGGATGGGGGTCATGGACGTGATCCGCCAGGCCTTCACCGAGGCGCAGGAGTACCAGAAGGAGTGGGCGGCCTATGAAGCGGCGGGGAGCGGGCTCCGTCCGCGCCGTGATCTGAGGCTCGAGGCGCTGGTGGAGATCATGGAGGGCGACCGGCTGGTCCACTCCCACTGCTATCGGGCCGACGAGATCCTGCAGCTGCTGCGGACCGCCGAGGACTTCGATTGGCGGGTCGCCACGCTGCAGCACGTGCTCGAGGGCTACAAGGTGGCCGACGAGATCGCCGAGCACGGGGCAGGAGCTTCCACCTTCTCCGATTGGTGGGGGTACAAGGTCGAGGCCTACGAGGCCATTCCCCACGCCGCGGCGCTGATGGCCGAGCGCGGCGTGCTGGTCTCCATCAACTCGGACAGCGGTGAGGAGATGCGCCACCTCAACCAGGAGGCGGCCAAGGCCATCAAGTGGGGGGGGATGGATCCGGTGGCGGCGCTGGCCCTGGTGACCCTCAACCCGGCGAAGCAGCTACGTATCGACGACCGGGTCGGTTCCATCGAAGTCGGCAAGGACGCCGACCTGGTGCTCTACGACGGCGATCCTCTGTCGATGATGTCCGTAGTGCAGAAGACCTTCGTCGACGGCGATCTCTACTTCGACCGCGAGGCCGACCGTGAGCGACAGGCCGAAGTCGACGAGATCAAGGAGCGACTGTCGGGTAAGGAGGAGAGCGATGACCCATCTGAAGAAGGGGGTACACCGCCACCGGAGGTCGTCTGGAGCGAAGAGCACACCTACAGCTGCCGGGAGGTGGGATGATGGCTGACCGCAAGACGAAGAAGATCGTGTCCGCCGGCCTCGGCGTGCTGTTGTCGGCGGTGATGCTGCCGGCCGAGACCATGGTCATCCAGGGTGGAACCCTGCATCGGATGACGGGCGAGCCCGAGATCGGCGACGTGCACATCACCGACGGCATCATCAAGATCGTCGGCGCCGTGCGGGTGCCGATCCGGGCGGACGCTCACATCATCGATGCCACGGGCAAGCACGTCTATCCCGGCATGATCGACGCCATGAGCCAGCTCGGTCTGCTGGAGGTCGGTGCGGTGCCGGCTACCGACGACCAGGCCGAGATGGGGATGTACAACCCGCATCTCGAAGCCGCTACGGCCATCCATCCTTCGAGCGAGCTCATTCCCGTGGCCCGCGCCAACGGCATCACCAACACTCTGGTGACACCCGAGGCCGACGACGGGGTCATCGCCGGTCAGGCGGCGCTGGTCGATCTGGCCGGCTGGACGGTGGAGGAGATGGCCATCGATTCCTCGGCGGCCATGGTCATCCAGTGGCCCGAGATCGTCACCCGGCGGTTCGATTTCGCCACCTTCAGCATGAAGGAGTCGGCCTTCAAGGAGGCCAAGGAGAAGGCCGAAGAGCAGCAGAAGGAGCTGCGCCAGTGGTTCGAGGCGGCGCAGCACTACCGACAGGCGGAGCAGGCCGACAGCCCGCGACTCGAAGCCGATCTGCGCCTGGCTGCCCTGGCCGAGGTTCTCGACGGTGGCATGCCGGTGATCATCCAGGCCAACGCCAAGCGGGATATCGAGGCGGCGGTGGAGTTCGCCGAGAGCCTGAGTCTGCGCATGATCCTGGCCGGTGGTCGAGACGCCTGGAAGGCGAAGGAATTGTTGGCGGAGAAGGGCATCCCGGTGATCCTCGGCATCGTCCAGAGTCTGCCGCGGGAGGATGATGATCCCTACGACATGCCGTTCCGCAACCCGGGCGAGCTGGTGTCGGCTGGAGTGAAGATCGCCTTCGCTTCCGGTGCTGGCGGTGGCTTCGGGCCGGGTGGGCCGCATTCATCACGGACCACTCCCTACGAGGCGGCCACCGCGGTGGCCTTCGGGTTGTCGGCAGCGGACGCTATGAAGGCGCTGACCTTATGGCCGGCGGAGATGCTCGGCTACGGAGATCAGCTGGGTACGATCGAACCAGGCAAGCGGGCCAACCTGATCGTCACCGATGGCGACCCGCTGGAGATCAGCACCCAGGTGCTCCACGTGGTCATCGATGGACGCGAGGTCTCTACCGACAACCTGCATCGGCAGCTGTACGAGAAGTACCGGGCGCGGTAGTGGCCGGCCTCTGTGCCGGCCCCGGGTGGGGACACCCCTGCGCCGGCAATCCTAGGTATGGGCATGGACGCCGAGGCCTTGGGCAACCCTTGCGAGTTGGCGATCGAGGGTCCAGAGGAGAGCGTCACTCAGAAGAGCTGCGGCTAAGAGATGGGCGTCAACCCAACCGATCCCGGAGCCGGCCAAGCCTCGTTGCTCGATCATGGTGAGCACCTCGTCATGGGATGCCAACTTGGCTGGCGGCAGGTTGCCCAGAAGATCGAGAATCTCATGCCTCTGATCCAGCCGACCCAAGGCGAGCTCACCCATCACAAAAGGATGGGTGAGGACCGCCATCTCGTCCAACATCTTGCCAAGCCGCGGCTCTCCCTGCCGAAAGTGGTCGATCCAAACTGAGGTGTCGACGAGGATCAACGCCACTAGTCCTTGGGACGCCTGGAGCTGTGCCGGCGTGGAACCGGGCGGACTGTGCTCTCTGTACCGCCGAGGGCAGCCAACCGCCTAGCACTCTCGCGGGCAATCAGAGCATCGAGTCCGGCATGAACGATTGCCGTCTTTCCTTCGATGCCACTGAGCTCGGCCGCCTTGGCAAGCCGCTCGTCATCCAGTATGAGTGTCGTTCGCATATGCATAAGTATGCCTATTATGTATGCATTGATCAAGGGGTCCATTTGCCCCTGAGAGCTGAGCTCTACGTTCCAGGACGGATTCGAGTGAGCTGATCTCTCGAGGAGCTCGTTAGTGGATCGCCTGCGGTACAATCCGTCGACTTCCCGTTGGAGAGACAACTCGGGTGGCTGCCCAGTGAATGGGTGGTCTCGAAATCAGGGGTTCGACGCATGATCGGCACGACACTCGCGCACTTCAAGATCACCGGCAAGCTCGGCGAGGGCGGTATGGGCGAGGTCTACCGGGCCGAGGACACCAAGCTGGGTCGCCAGGTGGCGCTCAAGGTTCTGCCTGAGGCCGTGGCAGGCGACCCCGAACGTCTGGCTCGATTCGAGCGCGAAGCCAAGGTTCTGGCCTCTCTCAACCACCCGAACATCGCCGGTATCCACCAGATCGAAGAGGCCGAGGGCCAGCAGCTCCTGGTCTTGGAGCTGGTCGAGGGTGCGGATCTGACCGAGTTCATCGCTCAAGGCCCCATACCTGTCGAGCGGGCGCTGCCCATCGCATTACAGATTGCCGAAGCCCTGGAGGTGGCGCACGAAGGCGGGATCATCCACCGGGATCTCAAACCGGCCAATGTGAAGGTGACGTCCGATGGCCAGGTCAAGGTCCTCGACTTCGGTCTGGCCAAGGCGCTGGATGAGGAGCCCGGATCCGGTGCCTCCCAATCCGTCTCGCTCTCTCCGACGCTCACGGCACAGATGACCCAGGCGGGAGTGTTGCTTGGCACCGCGGCCTATATGAGCCCCGAGCAGGCTCGGGGCCAGACCGCCGACCGGCGTGCCGATGTCTGGGCTTTCGGCGTCGTCCTGATGGAAATGCTCAGCGGCTCAAGGGTCTACGCCGGCGATACGATCTCAGACACTCTGGCCGGTGTATTGGCGCGGGAGCCCGAATGGGAGAACCTCCCGGCCGATCTGCCTCGAAGTATCCGATCGCTTCTGGAGCGTTGCCTGGAGAAGGAGACCCGGAATCGGCTCCAGGCCATCGGCGAAGCGCGACTGGCGATCGAGAGGTATCTGCAAGATCCGGAGGCCGAAGAGCTGGCCTTCGCTGCCGCAACCGAGCAGGCATTGCCAACCAAGAGGCGAATTCTGCCGTGGGTAGTCGCAGCCTTGGCTGCGGTAGTGGCGCTGGTTCTGGCCGGACTCTTGGGTCGAGAGCTCTCTCGTCCCGGAGCCGTAATCCAGGCAAGGATCTCAGCCCCGGAGGGAACAGAATTCCATCTCAATTCCAACAGTCCCGGACCTTCCGTGCTTTCACCTGACGGCAAGCGCTTGGCGTTTTCTGCCGCTGATGAGGAGGGCGTCGTGCGGCTCTACGTCCGCTCTCTCGATGAAGCGCAGGCGACGCTACTGAGTGGCACCGAAGGAGCCCAGTACCCTTTCTGGGCTCCCGACTCACGGTTTCTCGGATTCTTCACCCAGGTAGATGGCACCCTGAAGAAGATCGATGTGGCTGGCGGTCCGCCGATCACCCTCTGCCCAGCACCGGATGGAAAGGGCGGCACCTGGAGTGAGCAGGGGGTCATCTTGTTTACCACCGGTCCAGAAGCTCCGATTCATCGTGTCTCCTCCAAGGGAGGTGAATCGACCCCGATCACCCAATTCGATGCCGCCCGAGGGGACGATTCCCATCGACATCCGCGATTCCTGCCAGGCGGCGAGCACTTCATGTATCTGGCGCGTTCTGCTGCTAGTTCGGTGAAGAGCTCCATCGTGGTGCGCCCGCTGGACGGTGCAGACGAGCGGGTTCTTCTCACATCTCCTGTGGCGGCTCAGTATGCGTCGGGAAGTCTGCTCTTCGTACGCGAGAACGTGTTGATGGCCCAGCCATTGGATCTGTCCTCTCTAGGGCTCCTGGAGGAGCCCGTTCCCCTGGTGCAGGATGTCTTTCTCATACTCGGTGCCGGAATCGGCGCGTTCTCCGCCTCGCAGACGGGAACCCTCGTCTATCAAGCCGGTGGTGGAGTGGGTGCAGCAATGTCTCTGGATTGGGTGGACTCATCCGGAGTCCTCATCGATTCGCTCGGCGATGCCGCTCCGTATGAAACGGTGACGATCTCCCCTGATGGCAGCCAGGCCGCGGTAGCCATCTCCGACGTAAGCACAGGAAATTGGGATCTGTGGATCTATGACCTCGAAAGGGGACTACGCACCCGGTTCACGTTCGATGAGAACACGGAATCCTTTCCAATCTGGTCACCCGATGGCACCGAGATGGTCTTCGCCTCGGATCGTGGTGGCACGTTCGCCCTGTATCGAAAGGCTCTCGACGGCACCGGCGATGCCGAGTTGTTGTACGAGTCGGAAACCAACATCTTCCCGACGGACTGGTCGCCAGATGGCGCGCATGTCCTGTTCTTCGAGTCCACCTCGGACAGGAGCTACGAGTTGTGGGTGCTGTCCTTGTCTGGCGAGCCAGAGGCTCGGCATCTGCGGAGTACGGAGTACATCGAAGGGGCAGCAGTCTTCTCGCCCGATGGGAGGTGGGTCGCCTACTGGTCGGAAGAGTCCGGACAGGCCGAGATCTACATCATGCCCTTCGAACGTCCGGGAAAGACCGAACAGGCCACCATCAACGAAGGCTACTGGAGTGCTTGGCCCCGGGAGGGATCTGAGCTGATCTATGTTCTGGGCGATGGGACACTGCGGGCTGTCGAGGTGGACTACGCAGGAGAATCCATCAAGATCGGCGCGACCCGCGATCTATTCGCGTCCCTGTCTCCGAAGATCAGTGGTTGGGATTTTGCCGTTGCCCGCGATGGCCAGCGTCTCCTGGTGATCTCTGGGGGAGAGAAGGCCGTGAACGACTCCCTCGACCTCTTCATCAACTGGCCGACTGCCCTCGCCAATCGCTAGGAGACGACAGATGATCGGCACGACGCTCGCGCACTTCAAGATCACCGGCAAGCTGGGCGAGGGCGGCATGGGCGAGGTCTACCGGGCCGAGGACACCAAGCTGGGGCGCGAGGTGGCCATCAAGGTCCTGCCAGAGGCCGTGGTGGCCGATCCCGAGCGATTGGCTCGCTTCGAGCGCGAGGCCAAGGTGCTGGCCTCTCTCAACCACCCGAACATCGCCGGTATCCATCAGATCGAGGAGGTGGAGGGTCAGCAGCTCCTGGTGATGGAGCTGGTAGAGGGGGCGGATCTGACGGAGCACATCGCTCAGGGTCCCATCCCTCTCGAGCGGGCGCTGCCCATCGCCCTGCAGATCGCCGAGGCCCTGGAGGCGGCCGATGGGGGCGGCATCGTGCATCGCGACCTGAAACCCGCCAACGTCAAGGTCACGCAGGACGGCAAGGTCAAGGTGCTCGATTTCGGTCTCGCCAAGGCCCTCGATTCCGGTGTCGGGCCCGATGGCTCCGACTCCATCTCTCTCTCGCCCACCTTGACGGCGCAGATGACCCAGGCGGGCGTCCTTCTCGGCACGGCCGCCTACATGAGTCCCGAGCAGGCGCGGGGTGAGACAGTCGATCGCCGGTCCGACGTCTGGGCCTTCGGCATCGTCTTGATGGAGATGCTCACCGGCGAAAGGGTCTACGCGGGGCGAACGGTCTCGGACACTCTCGCGGGAGTTCTGGCTCGCGAGCCCAGCTGGGAGAACCTGCCCGCCGAGCTGCCGCCGAGCATTCGACAACTCCTGGAGCGTTGCCTCGAGAAAGAGGCGCGGGATCGACTACAGGCCATCGGCGAGGCGCGCCTGGTCATCGAGCGGTACCTGAAGGATCCGGGAGCGAAGCAGGAGTCACGTTCCTCGAGTGCACAGGAGGAGGTCCCAGCCAGGTCGCCCAGGCTTCCCTGGGCATTGGCTGGGTTGGCGGCGGTGGCGGCTGTCGCGCTTTTCGTGCTGAATCTTCAGCTCTCGGACCGCGCGGATCGGCCTCAGCCCCTGATTCGCGCTTCCCTGCTGCCACCCGAAGGTCACGGCTGGTACCTCGATGGCTTCCGTCCGGGTCGGGTCGCCATCTCACCGGATGGAACTCAGGTGGCCTATGCGGCAGTAGCGGAAGGGGAGACCGACCGGACCCTCTGGGTCCAGCCTCTGAGCTCGACCATTGGCCGGCCGCTTCCCAGTACCGAGGGTGCCGGATACCCGTTCTGGTCTCCGGATGGTCGGTATGTCGCGTTCTTCACCGACGACAAGCTCAAGAAGATCGCCGTGGCCGGGGGTCCGCCGGTGAGTCTGGTCGATGCCGACAACGGCAAGAGCGGCTCGTGGAATCGAGACGGGGTCATCGTCTTCGCAGCGAGCTCCGACACCCCGATCTTCAGGGTTTCCGCCGCCGGCGGCGAGAGCGTCCCACTCACCGAGCTCGACCTCGAAGCGGGTGACAACAGTCACCGTCACCCGGTCTTTCTGCCTGATGGAAGGCACTTCCTGTATCTGGCCAGACGTCTCGGATCCGCGGCCACCAATATGCTGCGAATCGGATCGCTGGACGGCAGCGTCGATCGAGATCTGCTTTCCACTCCCTCGAACTCCGCCTACGCCGAGGGGCAACTCCTGTTCATCCGTGAAGGTACCTTGATGGCACAGCCCTTCGACGAAAAGACGATGGCTCTCGAGGGTGAAGCCAAGCCGCTGGTCGAAAATGTCCTCGAGCTTCCTGGTGCGGCATTGAGCATCTTCTCGGTCTCCGACACCGGAACCCTCGTCTACCAGACTGGCAGCGCGGTACAGAGCACACAGCTAGAGTGGTGGGACCGTACCGGACTGGAGACCGCAAAGCTTGGAGAGCCCGCGGATCAGTCCGGTCTCGCGGTCACTGGCGACGGGGCCATGGTGGCTGCGGTAATCGTTGCTGAGGACGATCAGCAGGATGTCTGGCTGTACGACGCGAACCGGGGGCTCCGCAGCCGATTCACCTTCGACGACAAGTCCGACATCGCGCCGAGCATCTCCCCGGGGCAGGACCTGGTGGTGTTCTCCTCCGATCGGGGCAGCACGTTCGATCTCTACCTGAAGACCATCGGCGGCACCGGCGACGCGGAGCTGTTGCTCGCCGATGAGGGCTTCACCGTTGCCCACTCCTGGACTCCAGACGGGAAGATGGTCCTAACTACAGAGTTTCTCGCGGGTTCCGGTTCCGACATGTTTGCAGTGCCGCTGGATGGGGACCGCACCCCGATCCGGCTGACTGAGACCGAATTCAGCGAATCTCATCCCGTCGTCTCGCCCGACGGCCGGTGGCTTGCCTACACCTCAGACGAATCGGGCGACCGGGAAGTCTATGTTACGACCTTCCCGACGCCGGAAAGGAAGTGGCAGGTCTCTGCGGACGGAGGCAGACAGCCCAAGTGGACGCGAGAAGGCACCGAGATCGTCTATATCAGTGCCGATCGGGGCGCGGTCATGGCCGCCGAGGTCGACGGCACCGGCGACACCTTGAAGGTCGGCGCGGTCACCGAGCTCTTCGAGCTCGACGTGAGATCGAATCAAGGGCGGAACTGGGAGGTGACCGCGGACGGAGAACGCTTCTTGATCAACGTCGAGCCGAAAAGCGGATTGGTCTCGCCACTACAACTGGCGGTGAACTGGCCGCGAATCCTGGAGGAACCATGATCGGCACGACACTCGCGCACTTCAAGATCACCGGCAAGCTCGGCGAGGGCGGTATGGGTGAGGTTTACAGGGCCGAAGACACCAAGCTCGGGCGCGAGGTGGCGCTGAAGGTACTTCCCGAGGCCTTCGCCCAGGATGACGAGCGTATGGCTCGCTTCGCGCGGGAAGCGCAGGTGCTGGCTTCGCTCAATCACACCAACATCGCGGCGATCTACGCCTTGGAAACCGCGCAGGCCGAAACACAGGATGGGTCCAGTGAAGCGGCCGGTCTCCGTGCCGGCCGTTCGGATGCGGATGCCGTGGCACCCTCGGTGAAGTTTCTGGTCATGGAGCTTGTCGAGGGCGAGACGCTGCAGGAGAGAATCGCCCGGGGCGCCATGTCGGTGGAGGAGACGGCTCGGGTCGGTGTCGAGATCGCTCGCGCCATGGAGACAGCGCACGAGAAGGGCATCGTGCACCGCGATCTCAAACCGGCCAATATCAAGGTCACTCCGGAGGGCCAGATCAAGGTGCTGGACTTCGGCTTGGCCAAAGCGCTGGAAGAGGAGACCGATCCGGCTGATATCGCCAACTCGCCGACCCTGACCGCCGCAGCCACCCAAGCCGGGATCATCATGGGCACAGCTGCCTATATGAGCCCGGAGCAGGCCGCTGGTTCGGTAGCAGATCGCCGAGCGGATATCTGGTCCTACGGCGTCGTCCTCTCTGAGATGCTCACCGGGCGACAGCAGTTCGGCGGCGAGACGGTTTCCCACACCCTGGCTTCGGTCCTCAAGGACGAGCCCGAGTGGGATCGGTTTCCCCAGCATGTGCCGCCCCGAATCGTCGATCTATTGCAGCGGTGTCTGCGCAAGGATGCCAAACAGCGCTTGCAGGCCATCGGCGAGGCGCGAGTCCTCTGGGAGGAATACCTGGCGGAACCGGAGTCCTTCGAGGCCTCTGCCGAGGCAGCGGCAACCGGCTACCAACCGCTGCCAGCCTGGAAGCGGATCCTGCCTTGGGCCGTGGCGGCCCTTCTTGGCATCGGACTGGCCCTCGTGGCACTGCAATGGTCGAGACTCGCCAACCAGCCGCAGCCTCTCCTGCGAACGACGGTCTTGCCGCCGGAAGAGCACAATTGGTACCTGAATGGCATCAGGCCTGGCGCCCCCGTGATCTCACCGGATGGGCGGATGCTGGCCTTCTCGGCGATAAGCGAAGAAGGCGGCCCACCGATGCTCTGGATCCGACCCCTCGACTCCCCGGTGGGCAGGTCCCTGCAGAGCACCGAGGGGGCGGGCTATCCCTTCTGGTCGCCGGATGGTCGCCACGTGGCCTTCTTCGCGGAAGGAAAGCTGAAGAAGATTGCCGTGGGCGGCGGCCCGCCGGTCAGTCTCTGCGACGCCTCGAACGGGAAGAGTGGCTCGTGGAGCGAGCAGGGAGTGATCGTCTATAGCCCGACATCGGGCAGCGAACTCTTTCGAGTTACGGCCTCAGGCGGGGACTGTGTCGCGGTGACAGAGCTCGACAAGGAAGCCGGCGAGAACAGTCATCGGCATCCGGTTTTTCTCCCTGATGGCGAGCATTTTCTCTACTTGGCCCGGCGATCACTCGCTGGTGGCGAAAATCTGCTGCGAATTGGGTCCTTGGGAGGCAACGTCAATCTCGAGCTGGTAGAGACGCCCGCGAACGCAGCGTACGCCATGGGCCGGTTGCTGTTCATGCGCGAAGGGACCTTGATGGCCCAACCGTTCGACACCCGTCGTCTCCAACTCGAGGGTGAAGCTGTGCCACTTGTGGAAGGAGTTCTCGGGATCGCTGCTGCGGCGCTTCATGTATTCAGCGTTTCAGAGACCGGAGAGCTGATCTACCAATCCGGCCGCGCATCGATGGAGTCGCAGCTCGTCTGGAAGGACCGATCGGGTGTGGAGACCGGAACCCTGGGAGATCCGACCGATCAGCAAGCCATCTTCCTTGCCAGCGACGGCAGCAGGGCGGCGACCTTCATGCCTGGCGAGGACGGCCTGGAGGATATCTGGCTCTACGATGTGCCACGCGAGCTCCTCAGCCGTTTCACCTTCCACGCAGACAATGATTCATCGCCGGAGTGGTCGCCTGCCGGGGACCAGATCGTGTTTTCTTCCAATCGGGAGACCAATCGATTCGATCTCTACATCAAAGAGGTGGGCGGCGCCGGTGAAGCGCAGCTCTTGCACTCTAGCGAGGGGTTGAAGTTCCCGTCTGGCTGGACACCGGATGGCAAGATGGTGCTCTATTCCGAGTGGACCCCCGGAGCCAACAACGCCATTCGAGCGGTACCGATCGAGGGCGATGGGGAGCCCATAACGCTGGTCGGAACGGAATTCGACGAGAACCACGGCCGCGTCTCTCCCGATGGCCGGTGGCTGGCCTACAGCACGAACGAGTCTGGCGCCCGAGAGGTCTTTGTCACGACGTTCCCGAGCTCGGGAAGAAAGTGGCAAGTCTCGGTCAGGGGAGGAAGACAACCGGTTTGGACGAAGGATGGCGGGGAGATCATCTATCTCAACAACGAGTTCGACACCCTGTCGGCAGCGGAAGTGAGTTCAGAAGGAGAGACCTTCGAGATCGGCTCTGTGGTGGATCTTTTCGATGTCGATTTAAGACCTGACAGGGGCAGGCAGTGGGGTGTGACTGCCGACGGCGAGCGGTTCCTCCTCAACACAGCCCCCAAGGGCGGTCGGGTCCTGCCCCTGCACTTCGTCGTCAACTGGCCCGCAATACTGGAGAACCAATGATCGGCACCACTTCCTCTATGCCGCCCGGACCGGTATGGATCCTCTCACCCTGGTTCTGAATTGGACCGAAGATCTCCGGCGGGATTGACATCGATTCACCAGAGTCTCGTGATCGGCGAATCTATATTGGCTCGGGAGTCCAGTTGACGACGATATTGATCAGACCGAGATTGTCTTCGTTCTGGATCATCAGGAAGCGCTGGCCGTCCGGCGAGACGTCGTACATCTGATTCAAGCCACCCGGATCCAGGGCCCAGTCGCCTTCGAAGAGGATCTCGGGCCTGCCGATCTCGACCGTCGGTTCGAGCTGCACTTGCACGGCTAGTAGGGCTCGACCCGCGCGATAGAAGATCTCCTGACCGTCGGGTCCCCAGGTGGCTTCGCGACCTCCATTTGTCGAGATGAGGATGTCCTCCTGGCGCCGCGGGTCGAACTGACGCACATAGACCTCGTCGCGCCCCGACCGATTCGAGGTGTAGGCGTACCATCGGCCGTCGGGAGAGAACACCGCGGAGCGTTCGTTGGCCGGTGCCACCAGGAGTGGCTCGGGGCTCCCATCGCCCTCGAGATCCAGCACCCAGACGTCGCGGCTGGTCTCCGGGTGTTGCTCGTAATAGAGGATGTACCGGCCATCGGGCGAAATCGAGTTCACGATGTTGTTGAACGGCCTCTCCAAGAGGCGTTCGGCATCACTCGAGGCGTCGGATCGCTGCCCGAAAACCTGCGGTATTCCGGTCCGATTCGAGGTGAAGAAGAGCTCGAAGTCTCCCGGGCCCCACACGGCGTAGATCCCGTTTTCGAAATCGATGGAACCGCCGCGCTCGAGATCGAGAACGCTCATGCTGTAGCCGCGAAAGTTGGAGACGGCGAGACGAGAACCGTCTTTTGAGAGCTGTGGCCAGTGAAAACGGCCCCTGTCGACGGACAGGGGAGTGATCGTCCCCCGACGATCGACCCACACCAGGGTCTGTAGCGGACCCACCGCTCCGAGATAGGCCAGATTCCCCGTCGCGGAGACCTGGACTCCGGCACCTGCGCCTCCGCCGAACAGCCCCTGTAGCCCCTCGATGACAACAAACGGGTTGCCGGTGGTCTCGAGAGACTGAAGATCGAAGGGAACCGCCAGGAGCGAGTCCGACTCACCGTAGATCAAGTGACCCGTTGCAACGTAGCGCGCTCTTCCGGTGACCTGGGGTATGGATCTCCAGCTTCCCGATTCGAGGTCCAGAAGGGCGGCCTGCCGGCTGGGTGGATTGGAGATGTTGAAGAGGACATGCCTCTTGTCGGGCAGCAGGTGCGGCCACTGGTGAAACCCCTCGCCCGCGGTATGGTCCGGCGTGGTCAACCGCTCGACCGGCCCGCCATCGATCGACACTCGCATCAGTCCCTCACCTGCAGCGAAGGCGGTGGCAAAAATGATCGTGTCGTCTTCAAGCCAGTGTGCACCTCCGGGCGCATGAGCCAGGGTGGCGATCTCTACCGGCGCGCCTCCGAAGATGGGGACCTTGAGCATTCTGTTGTTGGAGAAGAACCCCAACCATTGACCGTCCGGCGAGAAGAAGGGGGCATGCGCGTCTTCGGTTCCCTCGAGCAGTGTCGGCTCCAGCTCGTCGAGACGACGCAGGAAGATCTGGGTCGAGGTGCCGACATTGGTGGCGTAGGCCAGGGTCTGGCCGTCGGGTGAGAGATTGAAGGCGAGATCGCCGGTGGTCAGGTCGCGACTGCCGGTGTCGATCTGGAAGCGGACAGTCGGGGCGGTCGGAGATGGCTCGTCCCCGTTGGGCCGAAGGAGAACAAAGGCTGCCATACCGAGTGCCGCTGCAGCGACTCCCCAGGGCAGCCACCGTCGCCAGGCCGGCGCCGGTTCTGAAGATTGCACCGCCGAGTCTGTGGCGATGGGCTCGTCGTCGACCTCCGTGAGATCCAACTGAGCGTCGCCGAGATCGCGCAGTCGCTGAGAGGGGTCACGCGTCAGACAGCGCCGTAACAGGCGGCGAACGGAACTAGGAGTTTCGGCCGGTAGCCGTTCCCAGTCGACCTCGGTCTTCAGAACCTCGGCCAGGATGTCGGAGACGGTCTCGCCCCGGAACAGACGGTTGGCGGTCAGCATTTCGTAGAGGACGCATCCATAGGCCCAGACATCGGCCCGACGATCGACCGGTTTCCCCCGGGCCTGCTCCGGGCTCATATAGGCAGCGGTGCCCAGGATGATCCCCGGCATGGTGCCTGCCGCGGTCAAGGTCGGAGACAACGAGAGGCTGATTCGCTGCTGTTCGGTCGCCGACCCGGAGACGGCCACCGGGTCGAAGGCCTTGGCGAGTCCGAAATCGAGAACCTTGACCTCATCTGCCTCGGTGACGCGAATGTTCGCGGGCTTCAGGTCCCGGTGGATGATGCCGCGCTCATGGGCGACCTCCAGGGCCTTGGCGATGCTCCTGGCGATCTCGATCGCTTCCTCGACGGGAACGGGTCCGCGGGCCAGACGCTCGGAGAGATCCTCGCCGCCGACCAGCTCCATGGCGATGAAGCGCTCGCCGTCGGCCTCGTGCAGACCGTAGACGGCCGCGATGTTGGGGTGGTTGAGCGAGGCGAGCATCTTGGCTTCGCGCTCGAACCTCTCCAGACGCTCGGAGTCCGTGGCCAGAGCCTCGGGTAGAACCTTTATGGCGACCTCGCGATCGAGGGTCGTATCGACCGCCCTCCAGACCACACCCATACCGCCCTCGCCGAGTTTCTCGACGAGGCGGTAGTGGAGTAGGTCCTGGCCTGCTTCGATCACGGATTCTCGAGCTCTGCCGGCCAGTTGACCACCAGGTTCACCACCGTCTCGGTCTGTTGCTGCTTGTTGCTCCAGACCAGGATCCGCTCGCCATCGGGTGCCAGTGCGAAGCTGGTGCCGTCGGGTCGGGGAGGATGGATCTGGAAAAGGGGCTCGATGGCACCAGCCTGGATGGTGTCGGTTCCTTTGGTTACCGCGGCCGCCATCAGCATGCCGTTCTGCTGGGAGAAGACCACCTCACTGCCATCGGCGCTCCACTGGGGAAACATGCCGCTGTCCTGGGAGAGCTGCCAGCGCCTGCCTGGACCGGGGAAGGGCGTGAGGTACACCTCGTATCGACCGGAGTCGTTCGAGGAGTAGGCGATCCAGTTACCGTCGGGAGAGAAGGTGCTGAAGCGCTCGTCCGCTTCAGTTTCGCGAAGAAATGACGGCTCGCCGCCCTGGTCGAGATTCCAGGTGATGAGGTCCCGGCTGGTGCCAGCGCGAGTCTGCCAGAGGAGCAGGGTCGTCCCATCCCGTGACGCATCGCTGAGCATCAGGTCGTTTTCGTCTTTCAGCAACACCTCCATCTCGCCGGCACCGCTGACGCTGACGCGTTGCACCTCGAAACCGGATTCTCCCCGGTTGCTGATGAACAGGCTGTCGCTTTCGGGAGCCCAGGCTATGCCGTAGTCCGAGGTATCGTCGAAGGTGAGTCGTGTCCGAAGACCGGTTTCAATCTCGGTCAGCCAGATCGACCCGATTCCCCCGCTGTCGTAGATGACGGAGGCCACGGTCTTCCCGTCTGGAGACAAGCCGATAAGTCCGAAGACGGCGGGGTCGCCTATCGTGCCCAGGGGGCTGCCGACTCGATCCCGCCACTCCAGCGATACCTCCGGATTCAAGATGCCGGAGTTGTACGCCAGGATCCCGGAGCTCGAGCTGGAGAAGATCCCCATGGCGGCACCGGTGATGGTGAGAACCTCGTCGACCAGAGGCGTAGCCTCACCGGAGACCTCCAGATGATCGGCGTCGAATCGTTGCGCCATCAGCGTGGCGCCGCGCGTGAAGAGCAGGTAACCGGCAGCGAATTCGCCTTGGGTCGAGCTCTGGGCGACCTCCTTGTCGGTGGAGTCCGTCAGCGATCGGACCCGTATCCTGGATTTCTGATCGACAGTTCCCCGCGCCAGATAAAGGAAGTGATCTCCGTCCGGAAGAAAACGAGGATGGCGGTGGGAATTCGAGATTGGTCGGTCGACCTCGGTAACCGGTACGGGCTCGCCGCCGGATGCCGAGACCCGATGGATCTGCGTATCGGCCCGAGGAGCGAAGACGATCACCCCGTCCTGATTCCAGCTGCCGCCCTTGCCATTCTCGGCGCCGCAGATCGTGACGGGCGGTCCCCCAGCAGTGTCGATCTTCTTCAGCGTCTGATCGACGTCGGTGAAGAAGCCCAGCCAGCGGGAGTCGGGAGCCCAGAAGGGATAGGCGGCGCTCTCGGTCCCCGGCAGGGGACGGGCGTCATTGGAGCTCAGCTCGCGGACATAGAGTCGCACCGTGCCGTCCTCGTCCTGGACCGAGAACGCCAGCTTGGTGCCGTCGGGTGAGACCGCCACCGGACCCGGGTTCCAACCGGACAGATAGAAGGCCGAGTCCTCGGGTGGCAGGATGGTTGCCTTGAGGACCTGATCTGAAGATGACTCTTCAGCCGGTGAGATCCACTGACCGCCAACGACTACCAAGAGCATGAGCCCGAGAAGTGCCCAGGGCAGGGCCAGCTTCCAGCTCGCAGTGGCTGCACCCGCCGCAACAGGTTGCTTCCGCTCGAAGGTCTCGGGATGGTCCAGGTAATCCTGGAGGAGAATCCTGGCATCACCGATCGCCTGCAGGCGTTGAGTGGGCTCCTTGCGCAGACAGTGCTGGACAAGGTCGAGAATCGCCGGTGGAGCCTTGGCGGCCAGGTTCTCCCACTCCGGCTCCTCTTTGAGAATCGCCGCCAGGACATGCGAGACGGTCTTGCCTGAGAACTGCTGCTGCCCGGTCAACATCTCGGCCAGCACCACCCCGAAGGCCCAGATATCGGCCCGGCGATCGGCCGCTTCGCCAGCCGCCTGCTCGGGGCTCATGTAGGCGGCGGTACCCAGAATGACGCCCGCTTGCGTCATCTGTGCCGTCAGGGTGGGCGACATAGAGAGGTCTTCGGCCGCGCCCGGTGCCGCCTCCAGGGCCTTGGCCAGTCCGAAGTCCAGCACCTTCACCTGACCGTCGGGGGTCACCTTGACGTTAGCGGGCTTCAGATCCCGATGGACGATGCCGCTCTCGTGGGCCGTCTCCAGCGCCTGGGAGATTTGCAGGGCGATGGGCAGCGCCTCATCGACCGGGATCGGCCCGCGATCGAGCCGTTGCCTCAGATCGTCACCCTCGACCAGCTCCATGACGAGGAAATTGACCGATGTCGGCCGCTGCGCCTCCGAGTCATCCCCACTGCGTGTCTGCGTCTCTGCGACCCGGTCGTCGGATTCCTCCAACTCCGAGTGCTCGAGCGAAAAGATCGCCGCGATGTTCGGATGATTGAGGGATGCGAGCACCTGGGCTTCGCGTTCGAACCGCGCCAGGCGCTCCGGATCGGCCGCTACCGCCTCGGGCAGCACCTTGATCGCCACCTCACGGCCTAGCTTGGTGTCCTCGGCACGGTAGACCTCACCCATGCCGCCCTCGCCGAGCTTGGCGGTGACTTTGAAGTGGGCGAGGCTCGATCCGATCATCTCTTCGTCCTGGTGCCGATCACTGGAAGGCCTTTTCGAGATCGGTGAACCAATTCGTGACCAGAACAACCGGACGCTCGTCGAGGTGAGACATGGCCGGCTTGTTGACCAGGATTCGCTGGCCATCAGCTGAGATCTCGAAGGAGTAGCCTGCCGAATCGTGAGCATCCGTCTCGAAGACCAGCCGCTCGGTCCCAGGGGTGAATTCGGGCTCGAGAGTGTAGGGAACCGTCATGAGCTTCATGGCTCCCGAGCGGTAGAGAATCTCGTCTCCTGAGGGAGACCAGCGTGCGTCGAAGCCCTGGCGAGCCGAAATCGTCCACTCGCGGCTCTCGACGTCGGGAAAAGGGCGGACATAGATGCCGTAGAAGCCGGCCTTGTTCGACAGGTAGGAGATGTAGTCTCCGTTGGGCGAGAAGTCGGGAATGATCTCGTTGAGCGTTGTTTGCAGCAAGGGCCTTGGATCGCTCTGGCCGTCGAGCGAGATCAGCCAGATGTCGGCACCCGTCTCGAGGTTGCCCCAACTCGTGAGCAGCAGATGGCGCCCATCGGGGGAGACGGTGTAGGGGTCGAGATAGATGGCGTCGATGAGCTGGCGTTGCTCGTCGGTCAGCAGCGGTTCCTCCCCTCCGCTGCCGTCCACTCGCCGGCGCATCAGGGTTGAAGTGCCATCGCGGAAGGCGTGGTAGATCACCTCCCGACCATCCTGGGTCCAGGTGGGGTAGCGGCTCGGTCCGTCGTAGGTCAGTCGGGTGAGCGTCTCCCGCCTGAAGTCGTAGACGTGAATCTGGTCCTGGGCACCCGACACCTGGATCGCCAGGCGGGAGCGGTCCGGGGAGAGCTGGAACGTGCCGTAGGTGTCGCGGGCCATGGGCAGGGGCTCTTCGCCACCGTCGCGATCGATCCAGGTGGGAATCGTAGCGGCGTAGTCGCCGCCGCGTACGTAGACAAGCGTACCGTCCTGCGCTACGTCATACAGTGTGTTGCTCCAGATGGAGTCGGTGAAGACCTCGTCCAGGACCCGGGCTTCCTCACCCGTCACTTCGAGTCGGTCGATGTCGAATGGCACCGCGAAGAGGGCTCCCTGACGCATAAAGACCAGATGCCCCGTCGGAACGTATTTGGCTGCGTAGCCCCCTTCGAGCAACGGCTTGTGTTTGCCGTCGGCGGTCACCAGGGCGATGGTCGCCGTCTCCTTGCGGCCGGAGCTGGTGCCGCTCAGGGAGAGGGTGGCAAGGATGCCCCGTCCACCGGGCAGTGCGTGCGGGTTGAAGACGTTTTCATCGGTCAGGTCCACGGGCTCGCCGCCGTCTGCCGGCACGCGAGCCAGGCGACTCTCGCCGTGGGTGAAGTAGATCCAGCCGTCGTCGGTCCACGTGCCTCCGAGCGACGCGCGGGCTTCGCAGATCACGGTCGGTGAGCCGCCGCTGACCGGGACCTTGCGTAACTCATCGCCATCGAAGTATGCGACCCACTCCCCGTCTGGCGAGAAGAACGGAAAGTTCGCCGACTCCGTGCCAGGCATCGGTGTTGGCTCGAAAGAGTCGAGATGCTGAAGCTCGAGGACACCCTCGTAGCCGTAGCCCTGTCCCAGCGCCACGACGGTGCCGTCGGGGGAGATCGCGAGTCCGAGCATGTTGCGCGGACCGCTCATCGGAGTGGGGATCAAGATAGAGCGCCGGGTCGCCCGAGCTTCCGTCGGTGTGGGTGCGCTCGAACGATTGGACAAGGAGTAGATTCCTGCGCCCAGCAGTAGACCCACGAACAGACCGATCAGGCCGGTGACCCATCGCGAGCGACTGGGCGTCGTTGCTTCTCGCTCGAAGCGCTCGGAGGTCGGTTCCGCGGTCTCTGCCAGCTCGAGCCTCGCGTCTCCGATATCTCGCAGACGCTGCTTCGGGTCGCGCTCGAGACAGCGACGCAGCAGCCTGCGGACGCTCGCAGGGGTTTCCGCGGGAAGCGTGTCGAGGTCGGCCTCGGTCTTCAGGACCTCGGCCAGGGTGTCGGAGACGGTGGGTCCGGCAAAGAGCTGCTTGCCGCACAGCATCTCCCAGACCACCACACCGAAAGCCCAGATATCGGCCTGTTTGGTCGCTTCCTGGCCGCGGGCCTGTTCCGGTGACATATAGGCGGCTGTGCCGAGCAGCACTCCGGCCTGGGTCATCTGGGCGGTGAGAGTCGGCGACATGGAGAGGGTGGCGCCTTCGGTGCCCGGCTCCTGTGGGTCGAGAGCCTTGGCAAGTCCGAAATCCAGAACCTTCACTTTGCCATTGGAAGCGACCTTGATATTGGCGGGCTTCAGATCCCTATGGACGATGCCCTGATCGTGGGCCTCTTCGAGGGCATCGGCGACCTGGCCGGCGATCTCGATCGCCTGGTCCGCCGGCACGCCCTGTTCGATGAGCTCTTGTAGCGTCGCCCCATCGACCAACTCCATGACCAGGAATCGCTGGTCGTCGGCCTCCTCGAGGCCGTAGATGGCCGCGATGTTGGGGTGATTGAGCGAGGCCAGCACCTTGGCTTCGCGCTCAAACCTGGCCAGCCGCTCCGGATCGGCCGCCACCGCTTCGGGCAGCACCTTGATGGCCACCTCACGGCCGAGCTTGGTGTCCTCGGCACGATACACCTCACCCATGCCGCCCTCGCCGAGCTTGGCGGTGATCTTGAAGTAGGACAGAGTCGTGCCGATCAAGGTGGGCGAATGGTACTACAGCCTCGTCGGGTGCTCGATAGCTATCGAGTCAACGCCGAGCTGTGCTGCGTCGCCCTAGGACAGCGGACACTGACGGCGGTCCATGGGGCTACGACGCTCGCTGCCCTTGCGCCGATCGACCTCGACCGGAATGTCGACCTTGCGGCGGTCGACCCCACTGCGCCGCTCCTTGCCGGAGCGGCGCTCGGTTCCGGCTGAGCCTTTCCGTTTCGCGCGCGTGAGGGCGGCTTTCTTCCTGGACTTGGGCATCGTGACCTCCGCTCTTGGGTTCGATCGACTCGCGGTCTCGGCAGACCGGGGAGCCGGGACCGAACCTCTTCAACCAAGGTAAGTGCGGAGGCGGATTTACGCAGTGAAGCGGGCCACACATGGAGCGAGAGGCTATTCGACCGCCGCGGACTCCAGGATCCACTCCTGCATCTGCTCGCCGATTTGTTTGACGGAGAGGTTATCCGCAGCGATACGCTGGTCGAAATCGCCCTGAGAGCGACGCCAGTCCAGCCAGTAGGGTCGCAAGTCGTCGAGCGATTGCGGCAGGCCCTCGAAGAGCGGATGCCATTGAGTCGATTCCCTGGCGCGAGCGGTCGACTGGATCCGCCAGTACAGGATGGCCAGCTCCAGATCGAGGATCAGGACGGAGAAGCGGGAGGATTCTGCTCTGTCGTGGCGCCCAGGTAGTGGCCGGTCCTGGTCCCCCAGCGCGATCATGCCGCTGGGTCTCTGCTCCAGCACCTTCTCGAGACAGGTGGCTTCCGTGTCGCGATAGGCGACCACGCCCTCTTCCAGCAGGAGCTGCTCGAGGGTCCTGCCGGACCGGTGCTCGATCAGTCGGTCGATATCGTGAAACGGCAGGCCCAGGAGCGACGATACGCGGTAGGTCACGGCTCGAGTGAGCTCGCGCAACGGGCTCGTGATGACCAGCGGGTGCCGCAGCTCCACGAGAGGAACGTGGTCGTAGTAACCGTCCATGCAGACGGATCCTAGCTCACCTTCCCCCGCCAGCGGATGGCCATGACGGTGACATCGTCGACCGAAGGGGTTCCCGCCTGGAAGTCGTGCAGACTGTCGAGCGCCTGGTTGACGACTTCTGTGGCCGCTCGACCGCGCAGACCGGTGAGCGATCGCTCTACCCTCGTCGGGCCGTACTCCGCACCACCGGTGTCCAGGGCTTCGGAGACACCGTCGGTGTAGAGAAAGACGAAGTCGTCCGGGGCGAGCGTCGTCGACTCGGTCTGAAATCGGGTGTCGGCGCCCAGCCCGAAAGGCACGGTCTTGGCGGCCAGCGCAGCCACGCAGTCACAGCGGACGAGGAGTGGCGGATTGTGGCCCGCGTTGGCGTATTCGAGATACCCATCCTCTGAGAGCCGACCGGCCACCAGCGTGGCATAGGCGTTCGCGGCCGTACTGTCGAAGAACAGGTTGTTGGCTCGCTCCATGATCTCGGTCAGCGAGAGCTCCTGGCTTGCCAGGCTCCTGAAGAGCGCTTGCAGATTGGCCATCAACATCGAAGCCGCCACCCCCTTGCCTGCCACATCGCCGAAGAGGAAGTGCAACGCCTCGCCGGTGCGATCGGGCCGGATCAGGTCGATGTGGTCACCGCTGACGACGCCCAGCGGTTCGTAGTGGTAGTGGATCTGCCAGCGGCCGAAGGAGAAGCTGCGAGCCGGCAGCAGTCGGGACTGGATCTGTGCGGCCACATCCAGATCGTGCTGCAGGGCTTCTCGCTCTTCCTCACTCAGGCACTCCAGACAGACCTTCTTGAGCGGACCTGCCCGGAGAAGTTCTTGGTCGAGCTCGCCATCGCACCGCTCGCAGTGCGGCGTCGTCGCCAGACTCATGGGGTCGCCTTGCTCAGCAGAGCGATCTGTCCGGCGTGGTAGAGGTTGTGCTGAACGACGCCATGGAGCATTTCGTAGACCGTATAGCGTTGACCCTCGGTGGTCTCATTCAGGTTCCGCGACTGCCAGTTCAAGGCCTCGCGGCGCAGCTGCTCGTACTCCTGACGGAGCTCTTCTACCGCCGCGGTCCAGGCAGCGGCGGAGGTGTCGGAGACGACGGGCCAGTCCTCGGTATCGGGCAGGATCATGATCGGCTTGCCTTGCAGTCTCTCGCGGACTGTTCGCTGCCAGACCGAGGTGTGGAGAACGATCTCCCAGATCGAATGTGCTTCTGGAATGGGGTGGGCCGCGGCCAGCTTCGCCGAGATGCAGCAGAGGATCTCGCTGAGGGAGGAGCCGTGCCAGGCGTCGCCCTCGAAGGCCCTCTCCATCTGGTCGACAATGCGCTCGATCTCGCTGGGGCTGGTTGAGCTTGTCTCGGGCGACATCTGTAACCTCCTTAAGAGTAAATACCAGTTAGATACTATAGGGGGCTAATATAACCTGTCAACAAACATTTATCGGTTATAATCATCACGATGACTCCTTCGGACAAGGCCGCAGCCTTCGAGCTCAGCGGTGGAGCCCTCTGTCTCGATTTCGCCAACACGTTGGGAGATCGTCCCAGGTCCCGGAACGAGCATCTGAAGAGCTACGGCGATTTCCTCCGCTTCAGTCGTCAGACTGGGAGCATACCCATTAGTGATCTCGAGGAGCTCGATGCACTCTACCGAGACTGTCCGGACTGCGCCGACGCAGCCTTCCAGCGCATCCTGGAGGTTCGGGAAGCGATCTACCGGATCTTCAGCGCCGAGGTGGTGGGGGAGTCTCCCGTTGAGGGCGATGTCGAAATCCTCAATCGGGCCCTCGAAAAGGCCATGCGGCAAACGGAGCTACGATGCTGTGACGGCCAGTTTTCCTGGCACTGGGGCGGCCAGGCCCGGGCTCTCGATCGGCCCCTTTGGCCCATCGTGCGCTCCGCCGCCGACCTGTTGACCTCCGACGAGGTCCCGCAGCTGCGCGAGTGCGATTCAGAGACCTGCAGCTGGCTCTTCGTCGATCGCAGTCGGACCCGGAAGCGCCGCTGGTGCGATATGTCGACCTGTGGCAACCGAGCCAAGGCCCGTCGGCACTACCGGAGACAGAAAGAGCAGCGAGCGGAGAGTTCCTAGAAAAAGGGCCAGCCCCGGAGGGGCCGGCCCGGTGATGCAGGGTGTTTCTCCGCTCAGTCCTGGAGCTCGAGCTCGAAGGTCAGTCCTTGACCCTCCGACAGCGTACCGTGGGTGGGTGGTAGCTCGAGCCGCACGGGATCCAGAGAGCCCAGATCGATCCCGGTAATCTCGACCTCTCCTGTCGCGAGATAGTCCTCCAGTGACTGTCTTTGTCGGAGCACTTGGAAGGTAATGACGTGCTCGCCGGCGAAGGCGCTCACGGTACCGTGGAGGTCCAATCTGGTGCAGCCTGCGGCCTCGGGGCACTTGCTGCGGGCGCCGTTGATCTCCACCCCGTCGAACAGAATCGTGGCCCTGACGCAAGATCCGTTCTCCGCCAGCAGAGTTCCATGAATATCCAGGGTGCGCAGCGCCCCCACATTGACGCTGACACTGGTGAAGGTCGGCACCGTGGGGCTGATCTCAAGCCGGTTGTCGCAGGCCACCAGACCGAATGCCGGCAGCAGCACCGCCAGCAAGACGATTGAGAGTTTCTTCTTGGTCAGTTGGTTCTTCATGACCGTTCCTCCTTCTGCCTTTGTACGCGGCAAACAGGCTGGAAGAGCGCAGAAGTGTTCTTTCAGATTGGTCCGTGGAGACGATGATCTCCACAGTTGAGAAGAGCCTCGCCAGATCCCCAGTCGCCGTGGTCAGGACCGCCCCATGACTTGCGGGCAGCGCATCGAATCAAGAGCGGTTGGATGCGGGCTTGGCCATATGTCGATCGATTCGACCTCGACTGCAAGCTCGGCTACTTTGAGGAGTCATTACAGCTCGTCGGGGAGGGAGACTCACGGGTCCTCGGCAGTAGCGGTGTTCACTGCGAATCTGGGATACTGTCCCTCCACCCCTGACTGACAGGAGGCGGTCGTGAGCTCGGGAAGAGGGGTCTCGAGCTTCGGGAGGGGAGTCGGTGGCGGCTGTCAAGGAGGAAGCGATGAATCGACGGGTCACGATCGCCTTGTTGAGCCTGATGGCTCTCAATCATCCTGGTTTCGCCCAGCAGGCGAACCAGAACATCAACGTCCTACCGGTGTCGGATGCCAACACACCCAATGCGGAGCTGACCGGTGATCTCTACCTGCAGCGGCAGGTCGAGCCGACAATTGCGGTCTCGACGCGCAATCCGGATCATGTCATCGCGTTCTTCAACGACTACCGCGCGGTCGACATCCCGGATGATCCCGGTCTGGGCGAGACGCAGAATGTGGCTCGGAAGAGGGGCCTCCTGGGGCGACTTGTAGCCTGGATTCAAGGGCGGCCCGCTCTGGCACCCGACTCCGAGATACCCAGCCAGGTGGCCGCAGCAGAAGCCTGGGTCGGCGGCGGTCGTTCCTACGATGGCGGCAACACCTGGAGCGGATTCTTTGTCCCCGGTGCCATGTTCGATCCAGCGCCGGCGTCCCTGGCCTCACCTGTCTACGGACTCGAAGCAGCGACCGACCCGGTGGCGGCCGCCGCGCCGTGTGGAAGGGTCGAAGTGATCTGGCTGGCCTTCACCCGGGGCGGTCAGAGCAAGATGGTGGTCTCGACCTACGAGGATCTGAACAACGATGAGGGTGGAGACACCTGGAAGTATCTCCGCACCACGGTCCTGGAAACGGGCAACAACGCGAGCAACGGGTACTTTCTGGACAAGCCTTTCGTCGCCGTAGACCCCCATCGTCAGGAGGGCGCTGGATGTGGCTATAACGTCTACGCCAGCTACACGACCTTCAATGGCCAGGAGAGCGACGGCAAGTTCCGCAGCAAAGTCAATTTTGCCCGCTCGATCGACAGCGGTTCCACCTACGACACCAGAAGCTCAACGCACCTTTTCATCAGAATCAGGGCACCTGGATCGCCGTCGATCCACGGGCCGGAACGCCGAATACCAGCGGCGGCGGCAGGATCCACCTCTTCTGGCGGCATTTCTTCGATCCCGAGACGATTCTGACCATCGACTCGACGAACTACGGCGCGACCTTTCCCGGCAGCCCGAAGAAGCTCACCGGAAACGAGGACATTGCCGCCTTCGATCAGCCGAGCCTGGGCATCGGCACCGTCGCCAATCCGGTAACCGATCTCACCTTTCGCTCGAACGGTTTCCCGACCGCCACCGTGACACCCGAAGGCGTGATTCTGGTGGCCTGGCAGGAGCGGGTGGATCTCACTCCGGGCAGTCCCACTTTCGGAATGCCGGACCCCTTGGGCAGTCCGCGTATCGTCGTGATGCGTTCGACGGATGGCGGTCGCAGCTGGGACGGCTTCGACGATCTCGGTGCCGAGGGCACCCGTCGAGCCATCGATTTCGGCGACCGCGATCAGCCAGGCTCGACGATCCCGGAGGATGGATTCGGGGCCATACCTCTCTCGCGGCCTTCCGGTCCCCAGGTCATGCCAGCCCTGTCGTGCGGCGGCGGTCGGTGCATGTTGATCTATTACGAGTCGCGCGGACTACTGGGCCCCAATGACACCATCAGTCCGATCGATCTCTCGCCGTCGACAGGCTTCATCAGCGGCATCGATCGACTGATGGACCTGCGAGCGGCGCTGCTCGATCCCCTGCTCGGCACCCTGGTCTCGACCACCCAGGTTTCCCGCTACCCGATCGGCGTTGGTGCCGACTTCTCCAATGGCGAGACACTCGATGATGTGGACGAAGTCTGCTCGCCCGCTCCAACGTTGCCTGGAGGAGTGCTCTGCCGCAGACGGGTGAACGCCTTCGGCAAGCCACAGTCCGCGGCGGGTACCACGCCTTTCGGTGGGGACTACACCTTTCTCAGTCCGTCCGTAGCCCTGGTACCCGACTATGATCCGCAGATTCCCGGCGACTGGCGTTGGGCAACCGAGCCGCAGGACATTCCCTACCAGTCGTTTCGGGCGATCTGGGCCGACAACCGCAACCTGGCGCCGCCGACGGTGCCCGACGATGTCGAGGAGGCGTATCGGTACTCAGCCTACGGCCCACCGGGTCTCGGCGGAGCCTGTGTCAATGCCGGCTCACGCAACACCGATGTCCTGACCGCGCGTGTCGACGCCGATCTCATTGTCTCCGCACCGACGACCTACAAACAGCTCGATACCCGCCGCGGCTTCCCGCTCTCGGTATCGAACGGCACCGACACCACCCGGTACTACCTGCTCGAGATCACTTTGGGCGCTGACAACGCCACATTTTCGTTAGCCGGTGATCCAAATATCGACGCGGGCGAAGTGACCATCTTTCGCTACTCGACGATCGCGCAGGTGGTCTACGTCGATGCAGAGGCGACGGGACCGATCCAGGTCACGGTGACCGAGCTCACCGGACTGGGCGGAACACCGGTTCCGGGAGGTCAGACGGGCGTGGTGACCTTCAACCCCGATCCCAACAACCCGCCGGTCCAGGGTCTGGGTACGACGGAGACGCAGGATCCGTTCGTGATCAATCCGTTTGTCATCAATCCGTTCGTCATCAATGGGTCGCTGTCGAATCCGTTCGTGATCAACCCGTTTGTGATCAACCCGTTCGTCATCAACACGACACCGGGGGATCCGGAGTACGACGAAGTCTACGGCGTCATCGACACGACCTGGACGGTCGGTGCAACGGAGACCAGCACCGCAGCCGGCTACCTCTCGCTGATCAACATCGACAACGCGGAGCAGTACTTCGACGACTACATCTTCCAGCTCATCACGTATCGCACCTCCGGCAATGGGGACACCGGTCTGGGTGGCGATCCTTGCGCGTCCTACAACATTCCGCAGGATCAGATCATCTCGAACGTCTACAACGATCCGGCGAACCCTTTCGTGATCAACCCATTCGTGATCAACCCGTTCGTGATCAATCCGTTCGTGATCAATCCGTTCGTCATCAACTCGACGTTCACGATGGCGCCTTCGGATGGCTTCACCTCCGGATCGGCCCCGGCGCTCAGAGACCCTCTGCTCGACGACGGGACCACCAAGGATCCACGCCAGCCAGATCAGGTCCACGTGACCCTGAGGGCGTACCAGATGTCGGCGTCACCGGCAGTGGAGTTCCGTCCCGACCTGGATCCACCGAGTCAGACGATCGTCTCGATGCAGTGCGATCCCGCGGTCGCGAGCACCTGTGCCTTCTCGACCGCACCCGATCTCCTGCCGATCCTGGGTCCCGATCCGCTGTCGACGACGACCGTGACGGTCGGCCAGTCGATCCTGTTTCCGGCCAACGGCTGGACGCTCGAGAACCAGGGGACTACGGACGCGACGGCGGACGAGACCTCGACCCTGCGGCATGGTTTCTACCTGTCCTCCTTCGACCCGGATGGATGGCTCATCGACAACCCCGGTAAGACCACCACCGACATGCTCGCCGACCCGGGCTTCCGCTCCCTCGGGGTGTACGAGACCTCTGCTGACAACACTCTGGCTGCTGGGAGCCTCGAGGAGTTTGCTACCGGCAGCAACCTGACGATTCCGACGGATCTGGTCGGGGGCGAGTACTACCTCGTCCTCTTCGTCGATGATCTGCTGGAAGTGTCGGAATCCGATGAGGTCAACAACTTCGAGCTCGGTAGTTTCTCGATCACCGTCGAGGTCAATACCGCCCCGGTAGCCCTCGACGCGAGCTTCGTGACCGACGAAGACACGCTCTATTCGGGAACGCTCGGGGCCAACGACGACGAGGGTGACGATCTGACCTTCACGCTGGTCGAGCCCTTCGCCGCGGCGGGAGAGGTCAGCCTCGACGCGGATACCGGAGACTTCACCTACACACCGACTGCGGATGTCAACGGTGCCGACAGCTTCGCCTTCATCGCCAGCGACGATGAGTTCGATTCCGACGCCGGTACGATTTCGGTGACCATCACCGCCGTCAATGATGTTCCGGTGCCGACGCCGGGCCAGACCTTCGACGTGCCCGAGGACGGTGTGCTGATCGACAACCTCCAGGCGACGGACGCCGATGCCGGGGATGTTCTGACCTTCGCGGTGGTACCGGGATCGGGGCCGACCTACGGCATCCTGGTACTCAGTCCGGATGGTTCCTTTGTCTACACCCCCGATCCGGACTTCGCGGGAACCGACACATTCGCATTCACGGTCTGCGACCAGAATGACGTCTGCTCGACGGTCAGCGCTTCCGTGTCGGTGAATGTTCAGGCGAGCGCTGATGCTCCGGTCTTGGCAGCGATCGGTGCGCAGAACGTCGATGAAGGAGGCAACCTCGGCCTCGGGATTACCGCCTCCGATCCGGACGTCGGAGATACGCTCACTCTCACCGAGACGGGGAGCCCGAGCTTTTGCGTATTCACGCCCACAGGCGCGGGGACAGCGACGCTCGACTGCGCGCCCGACTTCACCCAGTCCGGTACCTACAACATCACGGTGACGGTTACCGACAGTGGTACAACACCGCTTTCGGACACCGAGACTTTCACCTTGACGGTGAACGAAGTGAACCGGGCGCCAGTGCTGGGTCCGGTTGGTGATCAGGGCGTCGATGAGGGAGCGAATCTGAGCATCCCGTTGTCGGCGACCGACCCCGATCCAGGAGACACATTGACCCTTGGGGTCGCGGGTCTACCTGGATTCTGTGCCTTCACCTCACCGGGTTCCGGCGAGGGCTCGATCAGTTGCTCGCCGACATTTGTCGATGCCGGCTCCTATTCGCTGACGGTGACCGTAACCGACAACGGGGCGCCGAATCTCACCGATTCGGAGACCTTCGACCTGACGGTGACCAACGTCAACCAGTCGCCGAATCTTGACCCGATCGCTCCCCAGAGTGTCGACGAGGGCACGAGTCTCAACATCGCCTTGTCGGCTTCCGATCCGGATTCCGGCTCGGCTCTGACCTTCTCGACGATCGATCTGCCGAGCTTCTGTGCCCTCACCGACAGCAGTGGCCCAGCTGGGGCGATTGATTGCTCCCCCAACTTCACGAGCTCGGGCGCCTTTTCGTTTACCGTCATCGTGACGGACGACGGCTCGCCGGCGTTGAACGATTCGCAAGTGGTGAGCCTGACTGTGGGTGAAGTGAATCGCGTGCCTGTGCTGGCCACGATCGGATCGCAGAGTGTCAACGAGGGCGGCGGCCTGGTGATCAATCTGTCAGCGACCGATGCCGATGCCGGGGACATCCTGACCCTGGGCGTTGCCGGGCTACCCGGGTTCTGCGGGTTCTCCTCGCCAACTTCCGGCGTGGGCACGATCAGCTGTGCGCCGGGCTTCGATGATTCCGCCATCTACTCGCCGACGGTGACAGTGACCGACGACGGGGCCCCGAATCTGACGGACGCCGAGACGTTCTCGTTGAACGTCCTCAACGTCAATCGCCCGCCGGTGGTCATCGCTGACACGGTCGACGTCTTGCAGAACACCTCGGTCGACTTCGACCCGGTCCTGAACACTCTGGGTGTGGCCCAGGGGCTCGATTTCGATCCGGACGGCAATCCGATCTTCCTGACAGGTGTGGTGGTCGATGACTCGACCAACGGTGGCACCGTCAGCTTTGTCGGCAACGTGGTGACGTACACACCGGGTCTGAATTTTATCGGCGTCGAGACCCTGACCTACGGCATCAGCGACGGCGCGGCGGAGTCGACAGGGACGATTACCGTCACAGTCGACGACGGATTCCCCGATTGGGCTTTCGTCGGTCTGCAGACGCCGTGGAAGGTGCGACCCATCCCCAGGGTCAGGTTGGGCAGCGCCTTCCCGGTGCGTTGGCAGTACGCCGATCCAGCTACGGGAGGAATTGTCGACAGTGTCGACGCGAGCCCCGAAGTGCGGATCAAGGGCCCCTATGACACCTGCGCCGCAGTCGGCAACGGTAGCGTCCTCGAGGTCGTGCTCTTTCCGGGCAACAGCGGTTATCAGTACGACGACCGGACTTTCTCGCACCAGCTCAATTGGGATACCGATGACGCGGTGAAGGGCGCCTGCTACTGGATTCGGGTCTACAGCGGCAAGACGCTGCAGATCAACGACCAGACCGAAGATGGGGATCTCTTCCTGGTGAAGATCAGATAGCCGCAGCTGTCAGCCTGTCGCCTGCTGGGGCCCGAGCTTGCTCCAGCGGCGGCTGGCGTCGGCCGCCAAAGGGTCGGATGCGTCGGTGTTGCCGCGCAGCTCCAGGTACTGGCGGTAGTTGTCGCGCGCCGGGTCCTTGCTTCCAAGACCTTCCTGAGCTCGACCCAGCCAGTAGTAGACCGGTGGCAGATAGCGCAGTGTGGCGCTGTCGATCAGGAACAGGTCGACGATCTCGCCCTTGCGATCGAGGCTGATCTCGAGCTCGCCCATGGCCTCGGCGTACTGCTCGCCTTCGACGTAGGCCTGGCCGAGAAGGAAGTGGGCGAACCAGCTGTCGTATCGCTCGCGGCCTTCGCGCAGCGCTTCGATAGCTTCCAGGAGTCGCCCTTCGTTCAGCGCGATCTCTCCCTCGATGAGTCTGGCGTAGGCCACCGTCTGGTTCTGTAGCTGATTTTCGAGGGTGGCGGCGATCTGTCGAGCGCCCTCCAGATCACCGGCCGCGATCAGGACCCGGGCGGCAGGGTAGAGGACGCTTTCCTGCTCGTTTAGTCGCGAGGCCGTGGCTGCGAGCTCCTGTGCCTCGTCGAGGCGACCGAGTGCCCGATGGGACTCGGCCAGCATCACCATGACCGGAGCGGTTTCGGCTGATGCCTCGCTCATCGGCGCCAGGGGAGCGAGGATCTCGACCGCCTCGCCGTAGCGCCCCAGGGTCATGGTCAGGTCGGCGCGACCGATCGGCGCCAACGCCGCGCCGAGAGCGTCGGAAGCACCGAGGTCCTCGTACATCGTGGCAGCTTCGTCCAATCTGTCGTCGGCGGCAGCCGAACGAGCGGCGGTGAAGATGGCGTATCCGAAGGCCGGATTCTGTTCCAGGACCCTTTGCGATTCGGTGATCGAGGTCTCGAAGTCGCCTGCATACATGGCATACATCGCGTAATTCATGCGCTTCAGCATGTTGCCCGGATCGAGATCGACGGCTACTTTGCCTTCCTGGAAGGCCTTGTCGAAGTCGCGCTCGTAGAGGTAGGAGAGGGCGAGATTCGAGTGACCACCGCCGTCGGCGGGGAAGAGCTCGACCAGCTTCTCGTAGCTGGCGATCGCTTCGGGGTAATTGCGCGACACCAACAGGTAGTAGCCACCCAGGGTTCGATACCGCTCACGCTCGGACATTCTGTCGACGTACTGGAGGGCCTTCTGGTAGGACTCCTCGGCTTCATCGGGTTGGCGAAGGTTGCCATAGACGACTCCCATGCCGGCATAGGCCCGACCGAACTCGGGGTCTTCTTCGACCGCCCGCTGGTACGACTCCAGGGCTTGCATGAACTGGCCCTGCACGGACAGGGCCTGACCCTCGGCATAGGCGCTCATCGCCTCGAGCGAGGCGGCGGTGAAGGTTTCGGCCGCGGCGATACGGGCACTCGCAGGCTCGGTATCACCGAGCTTGCCTCGCAGATCGGCGGCCAGGCGACCGACCGCAGGCAGGACGTCCGACTTGGATTTCGCGGATTCCCTGACCGTTGCCAGGGCTTCGGCGTCTTCGGACTCCGCTCCGACGTCGATCGCCTTGACGGTGATTCGATAGCCGGAGCCCTTTTCGGCGATCGAGCCGGCAAGAACCACATCGATGCCCTCTCTGCGTGCCACCAGTCGCGACATCGTTGCATCGAGAGCGCTGTCGGGCATCAATTGGGCAGAGACCTTCTGGGCTTTCGGCCGCGAGTACGAGCTGATGAATCCAGCACCCTCCATGGCAATGTCGAGAGCCTGCTCGACCGCTCCGTTGAAGGATGCGTCCCCTGTCTGGTTCTCGATATCGGCGATCAGGATCGACATCGGGTCGGGCTGCTGGGCGGGCGCTCTGGAGGTGGCCAGCCACCAGGTTCCCGCCAGCAGGGCCAGCACCAGACCGGCCGAGGCAATCAGCATCTTGCCGGTGAGCAGGCGCTTGACCGGCCTGAGGTTGCCCTGGTCATCGAGCGCGTCGAGCTCCTCGGCCAGCTCACGGGTCGTCTGGTATCGATCTTCGAGACCCGGCTCGAGACAGCGCGAGACGATCCTCTCGATGGGCTCGGGCACCTCGGGTACCACCGAGCGTATGGATGGCGGCGGTTCCTCAGAGCGATTGAGAACCTCGGAGACGGCACTCTTGGCGCTCTTGGCGCGGCCGCCGCCGACGAGCATGTCGTAGAAGATCAGACCCAGCGTATACAGATCGGCCCGCTGATCGGCCACCTGACCACGGAACTGTTCCGGCGGCATGTACTGCAGCGTGCCGACGACCGCCCCGGCCATCGTCTCTCCGAGATCGGGGATGTCGAGCTTCTCTAGATCGAGACCGGCAATGGCTGGCGGTTTGGTCGATTCCGCGCTGGTCGAGCGCGCCACACCGAAATCCATCAGGTGGGCCTCGCCGTCTTCGCTGTTGATCATGATGTTGGCCGGTTTGAGATCCCGGTGGACGACACCGGCGTCGTGGGCCGCCACCAGACCCGACAGGACCGAGCGGACGATCGGCAGAGCCTGTTCGACGGAGAGCTTGCCCTCGCGCTTCAACACGGAGGAGAGGTCCTCACCGTCGATGAAGCTCATGGTGATGTACTTGATGCCGTCGATCTCGCCGAGATCGTGGATGCGGACCACGTTCTTGTGGGTGACCTCACGGGCGAGGAGCAGCTCGCGCTTGAACCGTTGATCGAGCTCAGCGGCCTTCTCCGGGTCGGCTCCGATCTCGGGACGCACCACCTTGAGGGCCACCACAATCCCCAGAACGATGTCCCAGGCCTGATAGACCGCTCCCATACCGCCTAGCCCCAGCAGCTTGATGATGTGGTACCGCTTGCCGAACTGCTGACCCAGCTGCAACGGTCCGCCGTCGCTCTTGGCGGCACCGGTGGGGGGGCTGCCGGAGTCGGGTGGGGACGAGTCGTCGAGATCGTCGGTCACCAGGATGGTCCCGGCCTCTTCGTCCGCTGTCTCCAGAATCGTCTCGTCGGACCAGGAGTCGGGATCGCCCGGCGTATCGAGCAGCGTTCGATCTTCGTCGAAAGGTTGCCCGTCGCCCGGCTGCAGAAGCGTCTCGTCCTCCGAGGACTCCGGTCGCTGATTCGAGTCGTCGAGGGTGATCTCCGCTCCGCAGTTCGGGCAACGATCGCTGGCCGAGGAGACACGAATACCGCAGGCGGGGCAGTTCATGGGAATACTTTTACTCTACCCCAATCGGCCACGGTCATCGCCGAGCGGTAGCGTGCTGAAGCTGGGAGTCCGGGCGGATATCGGCGGGGAGAGCGGGCCCGGGAAAGGCGACGATCTCCCCACGGGTCAGGGCCGGTCGGTGAACTCGGTCCACCAGTTCTGGACCAACATGACCCGGCTGGAGGTGCCGGAGTCGCGTAGCGGGCGAATCACGAAGAAGCTCCGGCCGTCGGGACCAGGCGTATAGCCGCTCAGCTGGGTGGAGTTGAAGAGGGAGAGAGAGAGGGCGTCTTCGAGGACTGGCGTGGGCCGCCCAAGGGTGAAACTGTCCGGATCGACGACTTCTACTGCCATGAGGGTGGTTCCCTCGAGATAGAAGATCTCCCTCCCGGAGGGGGACCACTGGGACTGGACTCCCCCGGTGGACGTAATCTGCCACTTCTTCTCGCTATCGGGGAACGAGCGGGCGAAGACCTCTCGGGTTCCGGTCTCATCCGACGAGTAGAGAAGATAGCGCCCATCGGGAGAGACCCTCGGCAACTCTTCGTTGGCCGGATCGGTCAACAGCGGCACCGCCTCTTCCTCACTGAAGAGTCGAAGGCCGATGTCCCAGCTGTCGGTCTCTTCGGAGAACACCTGGAAGACGAAGCCACTACCATCGGGGATCCAGTCGGGCGCCAGCCCGTGCCCCACGGTTCTCGCCTCCCCGGTGCCGTCGACTCGCCGGATCTGCAACCGGCGAATGTCGGCGACCGCATAGAGAATCTCCTCCCCGGTGGGGGACCATCGTCCCCAGGCATCGAAGGTGGAGTCGAAGGTCAGGCGGGTGCGGGTACCCAACTCGAGGTCGTAGATCCAGATGTCCCAGTTGCCGGATTCGGCGACGCTGACCGCCAGCCGAGAGTGATCGGGGGACAGGTGAGGTGTCTCGCCTTCGTTCTGGATCCGGGCAATCGAGTGCAGGGTATTTCCCTCGCGGTCGATCTCCAGGATTTCACTGTGAAGCTCCGTCAGACCGTGGACAAACAGCAGTTTGCCGTCTTCGGAGGTAGCTGGTAGCCACGCCTCAGCCGCCACCAGAAAGGGGTCCCCTGTGGTCTTCAGATCCTGCAGGGAGAACGGCACCGCCCAGAGGCCAGCGGTTCCGGTCGACTGATGGTAGAGGAGATATCCAGGGGGCGAATAGGCCACCGAGAGGAGGGCCTCGCCTTCCAGCCGTAGAATCTCGCGGCGTTGGCCGTCGGCAAGAATGCCGATGGAGTCGACCAGGCGCTCGGCTGTATCCGGGCTCCTGCGATGCAGGATGTAGACGAGATCCTGCCGGTTGGGCAGCAGCGCGATCTCGTGGATATCGACTTCCTGATTCTCATCGAGCTCGGCGATCTCTTCAAACTCGCCTCCTTGGACCGAAACCTGAACGATGCCAGTCTTGTCTCCTCCCGCCACCCACAGGTGGTTGCTCCGCGTCCAGACCATGCCGCCGGATCCGCCGACATCGGCTGGCAGTCCAGCCACCGGAGTTTGATTTCCGCCCTCGATCGAGACCGTACGGATTTCCAGTTCGGCTACAAAAGCGACGGACCGACTGTCCGGCGACCAGCAGGGGTATCGGGCACCTAGAGTGCCTGGGATCAGCTGGCTGGTCATCGAATCCAGGTTGCGGATCACCAGCCCCTCCGTCTCGGGCACCAGGACTCTTCTGCCATCGGGGGATATCTGGGGCGGTTGCACTCGCGAGGCCCAGAGGCTTTCGGTGGGTACCTGGAGCATGAGCACATCGTCCACATCCGACGGCTGCAGCTTCCACGTCGCCACCGCTCCGACAAGCAGACCTGTCAGCAAGGCCACCAGAATAATGGGAGTCAGGGCCTTCCTCGGGCGTGGCTCGAGCACTGGCTCCGATGGGACCGAATCGTCGTCCTCGAGCATCGATTGCAGGCTCAGTCGGGCCTCGCCGATGTCTCGCAGACGGCTACGGGGGTCGCGGTCCAGGCAGCGAGTCAGAAGGCGGTGAAGGGCCCGCGGAGTCTCAGCCGGCAGATCGTCGAGGTCGATCTCTTGCTGGAAGATGGCACCCAGGGTCTCGGCCACCGAGTCCGCGGCGAACAGACGCTCTCCGACCAGCATCTCGTAGACGACGACGCCGAAGGCCCAGATGTCGGCTCGTTTGTCGACCGGCTTGCCCTTGGCTTGCTCCGGGGCCATATAGGCGGCCGTGCCCATCAGGACACCGGCCTGGGTCATCTGCGCGGTCAGGGTCGGCGACATGGACAGATTGATCGAGTCGCTGTCGGCGTCGGCGGGTTCGAGGGCTTTGGCCAGTCCGAAGTCCAGCACCTTGATCTGGCCTTCGGGGGTGATCTTGATGTTGGCCGGCTTCAGGTCGCGATGGATGATGCCGCGCTCGTGGGCCGCTTCCAGCGCCTCGGCCAACTGGATGGCAATGGATGTCACCTCGTCGATCGGTAGCGGACCTCGGGCGACCTGCTCGGCCAGATCCTCACCCTCCACCAACTCCATGACCAGGAGCTTCTTGCCATCGGCCTCCTCGACCTGGTGGATGCCCGCCACGTTGGCATGGTTGAGCGACGCCAGCACCTTGGCCTCGCGCTCGAACCTGGCCAGGCGCTCAGGATCCTCGGCCACGGCTTCGGGCAGCACCTTGATGGCCACTTCGCGGCCGAGCTTGGTGTCATCAGCGCGATAGACCTCACCCATACCGCCTTCTCCGAGCTTGGCGGTGATCTTGAAATGGGAGAGGCGGCTGCCGATCATGGAGCGGCGGCGAAGGTCTCTTCGAGCTCGGCGAACCAGTTGGTGATCATTACGACGTGGTCGACCTTTTCGGTGGAGTCGACCCCTTGCAACATGATCGGTGTTGGACCTTCGGGAGATAGTGTCCAATCCCTCGCCGGGAAGAGATTGATGAAGTTACCGTCGAAGAGCACTTCCGGTCTCTTGGCGCGGAGCGTCCCGCCTGAGGTGTCGATGGCGGCGACGGCGATCCCGGTCCCGGTGCGGTAGAAGAGCTCTGTGCCGTCAGGAGACCAGAAGGGATGGCCCGAGGGCTCCTCAGAGATCCGCCACTCGCCACGACCCTCTGGGAATGGGCGCACATAGATCTGAAAGGTGCCCGACTCGTTCGAGTTGTAGGCGATCCAGTTGCCATCGGGTGAGACCTGACCATCGCCCTCATTGAAGGGGGTGCTCAGGAACACTTCAGGATCGCCTTCAGCGTCCAACGGCATGAACAGGATGTCCCAACTGGTCTCCGCGTTCTGCTGGTGATAGATGAGGAACTTGCCGTCGGGTGTGACCGAGGTGGGATTCTGGTTGAACTCGTCTTCAGTCAGTTGCACCGGCTGCTCGGAGCCGTCCGCGGCCACCCGATACAGATCGAAGCTCTTACCCCTGTTCGAGGAGAAGTAGATCCACTCACCATCAGGCGACCAGGTCGGATAGTTGTCGTTGCCGTCGGCAAAGGTGAGTCGCGAACGAATGTTGCGATCGAGGTCCTCGACCCACAGGTCGCCATTGCTCCCACTGGGTAGAAGCGAGACCGCCAACTTCTTACCGTCGGGTGAGATGGCCGGGTGCCAGTAGATTCCCAGCTCTTCGATCAGCGGGCTGGTCGTGCCCTCGCGATCGACACGAACGACGCCATAACCCGTCGCGACCGAGGAACCCTGCATGTAGATGAGCTTTCCCTGGTCCGAGACCGAATAGTGCGCGGTGCCGTAAGCGCCTTCGTTGCTGGTCACATCTTCGATGACCGGACCGGGTGATCCCTGGAGCTCGAGGGTCGTCGGATCCATCGGTACCCCGTAGAGAGTTCCTTCGCGCACGTAGAGCAGATGGCCGGAATTCGCCCATCGCGGATAGGTACCGCCGCGCACCAGGACCTTCCGCTCGAGCGTTTCGAGATCGAGGGCCTCGATGGTGGCCTCGGCGAACTGGCTGTTCTGGGTGTGAGAGACGAACAGCACGGTCTTACCATCGGGTAGTGCCCAGGGCCAGCGATGGGTGACTTCGCCACTTTCAATGTCCAGGGTCGTCAGCTGCTCGGGCTCGCCCCCGGCTGCGGGAATGCGAAAGAGGGGTGCTTCCTGCTCGGGGGTGTAGACGATGCTGTCGTCCACCGTCCACGTAGCGCCGCGACAGAAGTTGAGCTCGGCGATGGTCAGGGGCGTACCCCCGGCGACCGAGACTTTCTTGAGCTCGCCCGGAGTGACGAACGCGATCCACTCGCCGTCCGGTGAGAAGAAGGGCAGATAGGCAAGCTCGCCCCCGGGCAACATCCGGCCTTCGAGCTGATTGAGATCGCGGAGATGGAGACTACGGGTCGCGGGATCTCCCGTGACATAGGCGAGCTTGGTGCCGTCGGGCGAAAGCACGACACTGCTTCCGATCTGGGTCAGCAGGGTCCGATCGACCGGCATCTCGACATTGAGATACATGCTGTCGGGCTCGGGGAGGACCGGCTCGCGGGTCCAGCCGGCAATGGCCGCCAGGCCCGCCGCAAAGGCGAGCGCCAGGGCGGCCCAGGGTAGCGCCCGCTTCCAGGCTGGCTGCGGGGCGTAGTCGACGGTCACGCCTTCGAGCTTCGCCGCCTCCGGGTCGGCCAGATAGTTGGCGATGGCGATCCGGGCTTCGCCGACAGCCTGGAGGCGGTCGGTGGTCTCCTTTTGGAGGCAGCGGTCGAGGAGGTTACGAACCGCAGGGGGTAGGTCGTCCGGGAGCTGGTTCCACTCGGGCTCGCGCGCCAGGATTCCCGCAAGCGTGTCCGACATGGTCTTGCCGGCGTAGACGGTCTGCCCGGTGAGCATCTCCATCAGGACAACACCGAAGGCCCAGATATCGGCCCGGCGGTCGGCGGGTTCGCCCCGCGCCTGCTCGGGACTCATGTATGCGGCGGTACCCATGAGGACTCCAACTCCGGTCATCTGGGCCGTCATGGTGGGGGAGAGGGAGAGCGAGGGGTGACTCGGATTCGAGTCGACTCCTGCACCGGCCTCCAGCGCCTTGGCCAATCCGAAATCCAGCACCTTGATCTTGCCGGTGCCGGTGAAGTTGATGTTGGCCGGTTTGAGATCGCGGTGGACGATACCCTGGTTGTGCGCTGCTTCGAGGGCTTCGGCGACCTGCAGGGCGATCGCCATGGCCTCGTCCACCGGGATGCGACCCCGCTGGATTCGCTCGGCCAGCGTCTCGCCCTCTACCAGCTCCATGACCAGGAAGTGACGATCGGCATCGTGCTCCACCTGGTAGATCGCGGCGATGTTGGGGTGATTGAGAGACGCCAAGACCTGCGCCTCGCGGGAGAACCGGGCCATCCGCTCCGCATCCTCCGCGAAGAGTGGTGGCAGCACCTTGATCGCGACCTCTCGCCCGAGCTTGGTGTCCTCGGCCCTGTAGACCTCACCCATCCCGCCCTCGCCAAGCTTGCCGGTGATCTTGAAGTGCGCCAGTGTCTCGCCAATCATGGGTCTCTCTCCCTACAACTCGCAATCCGTTGGAAGCGACCGGTCTCTGTGCCGGCCGAACACCGGACCACACCTACCGCACTCGCTGGGAACTGCTGCGGCGTATTCTATGACGGAAGCTCCGATCGACGTGGATGTGGGTGACCTGACCCGAGCGACCTCGTCACGTCCTCATTCGTCGCCGAGCAGCTCTTCCAGCTCTGCGAACCAGTTCTGCACCACAACGATGCGGTCCGAGCTGGCAACCTCGGACGCCGACTCGATCATGACGAAGCGCCGGCCATCACGCGAGATGTCGTAGTTGCGTCCGTAGGGTGTGCCGGGGATGAAGACGTCTTCGAAGAGAGGTCGCGGCCGTGATGCCTGGAAGCCTGAGTCGGTGCTGATCTCAACGGCCATGACGTGATCTGACGAGCGATAGAATAGCTCGCTGCCAGCCGGTGACCAGAGGGGTTCGGTGCCGCCCTGGGTCGAGATCGGGATTGTGCTTCCGGCCTCGGGGAACGGGGTGACGTAGACCTCGTTGCGGCCCGAGTCGTCGGAGACATAGGCAAGCCAAAGGCCGTCGGGGGAGAGCATGCCTTGGAACTCGTTGGCCGGCGTACCAACCACTAGAGAAACCGGCCCATCGACGGGCTTGAGAAAGAGATCGAAACCCGTCTCGGCGTGGTACTGCTTCTGAAAGACCAGCTGTTGGCCATCGGGTGTCCAGGACAGCGGTTGGTTCCCTCTCCGGTCTTCGATCCTAACCAGGGTCTCCATGGGTTTGCTCCGATCGGCCAATTGCCAGCGAATCTCTGTGAGTCCGCTCTCGTCCCTCGACGGGAAGACGAGTCGCTGGCTGTCGGGTGTCCACAGGGACCAGAAGTTGGCAGACTCGGTGGTCACCCGCGACAAGCCACCGCGAACAAGGTCGTAGGACCAGACGTGGGGAGACTCATCGGCGATCCAGGTAGCCACCTGGGTGCCATCCGGAGAGAGGCGGGGCCCCCAGAAGGCCCGCCTCTCCTCGGAGATGGCGGTTGCTGATCCATCGCGCTCCACCCAGACCATTCGATGATTCGGAGCCTGTTGTCCGCCTTCGAGGAAGATCAGGGTGCCGTTGTCGGAGATGTCGTACTGAGCCGCGCCGCTCGAATTGGTCATCACCCCGGAGAGGACGGCAACCGGCGAGCCTCGAAGCTCGAAGGTGTCGGGATCGAAGCGCACCGTGAGGAGTGAGCCTTCGCGAGCGAAGAGAAGATGGCCGGTGGGGAGATAGTGGACGTTTTGCCCGGCGAGATCGAGGGTGGCTTGCCGGGTCGCGTCGAGGGTGGTCACCCGGATCACTGGTGCCTCCGGGGCAGTGAAGGCGTGGAAGGTGTTGAAGGCGATAACTGGAGTTCCAGCGACGAAGCTCGGAGCGCTCTGGAGGTAATAGCGAATGTCCGGCAGTTCTTCGGTTACGCGTGTGGCGGTCCCGCCGCCGGCCGGGATTCGCCAGAGCAGCCGGGTGGGCCATTCGCCCCAGACGATGGTGTCGTCCTCGCCCCAGTCGCCGCCGAGAAAGACTCCCAGCTGCTGCAGGGGAGTGGCGGGACCTCGGTCCACCGACACGGTGCTGAGCTGACCCGAGGCAGCGAAGCCGATTCTCTGACCGTCCGGGGAGAAGAATGGCCCAGAAGCTCCGTCGGTATCAGCGATGGGCTGGGCGTCGAGGGAGTCCAGTTGACGCAGGAAGATCTGGCGGCGACCCTCGTAGCGAGCGGCGTAAGCGATCCTGCGACCGTCCGGCGAGATAGCCAGCGCCGGCACTCTTTCGTCGATGACCAACGGCAGCGTCGGGATCACCAGCCGCGAGACCTGTCCGCGAGAGCCCGAAGCGCTGGCACCAGGATCGTCTGCCGGAGAACCCCGCCAGACCAACCAGCCCACGACAGCCGCCAGGAGGGCTACCAGCAGCCATGGTAGGGCGTGTCGCGGCGATCCGAGTCCGGAAGGTGAGCGACTCGCCGATCCGTCATGTCGGGTCGACTCTTCCCGGGGTCGCTGCAGCCACTCCTCGATGACGATCCGGGCATCGGCGATGTCGTGCAGGCGCTGGCGCGGGTCACGGTCAAGGCAGCGACGGAGCAGTCGCCCTATCGAGGCGGGGCAATCCCCGGGTAGATCAGAGAAGTCGATCTCCGACTTGATCACCTCGGCCAGCGTCTCGGGCACACTGTCGGCCGCGAAGATGGGCCGGCCGGAGAGCATCTCCAGACAGAGGGCGCCGAAGGCCCAGATGTCAGCCCGCTTGTCCACCGGTTTGCCGCTGGCCTGCTCGGGGCTCATGTAGGCTGCCGTGCCCAGCAGGACGCCGGCCTGAGTCATCTGGGCGGTGAGCGTCGGCGACATCGAGAGATGGTCGGGGTCCACGTCGACATTTGGCGCCGTCTCCAAGGCCTTGGCCAAGCCGAAGTCCAGCACCTTGACCTGCCCCTCGGTGGTCACCTTGACGTTGGCCGGTTTGAGATCCCGGTGGACAATGCTCTTTTCATGGGCGGCCTCGAGGCCCTCGGCTATCTGCTTGGCGATTGCGAGGGTGGTCCCGACAGCAACCGGACCCTTGGCGATGAGCTCAGCCAGATCCTCGCCCTCCACCAACTCCATGACGAGGAAATGGACTGTGGCGGTCGCAGAATCCCCTCGGCCCGCTGGACGGCTCGCTTCAATGGAGTAGATGGCGGCGATGTTGGGGTGGTTGAGCGAGGCCAGGACCTTGGCTTCGCGCTCGAAACGGGCCAGACGCTCGGGATCGCCTGCCACCATTTCGGGCAGCACCTTGATGGCCACTTCGCGCCCAAGCTGGGTGTCTTCGGCCCGGTATACCTCACCCATACCGCCCTCACCGAGCTTGGCGGTGATCTTGAAGTGGGAAAGCGTCTTTCCGATCACGGGTGCCCGAGATTGTATACGGGAGGAGAAGGAGTCGGAACTGCGCCGAGTCGCCTACTCGGGTGCCCGCTTCGTCATCTCGATCTGATTGCCAAGTTCGTTGTGGTGCACTTCGTCCATGAAGGCGTGAATCAGATACAGGCCACGTCCCTGGGCCTTGAGCATGGTCTCCGGGCGTGTGGGATCGGGGAGCTGCGAGTAGTCGAAGCCTGGCCCTTCGTCGCGAATGACGTAGTGGACTCGCCCAGGGCTCTGTTGGGCACTGCAATAGATCCGGCGAGCAGACCACGGTTCGGACCGGCGGCGCTCTTCAATGAGCTCCCGGTAGGGTCCCGAGTCGCCAGTTCGCAGATCCGAGCTGACCTCGAGATTGCCATGGACCATGGCGTTCGACAGAGCTTCCAGCAACGCCGTGCCTATCTGCGATCGAACATGGTCGTCGGCAAAGCCCATTCGTGCCAGATCGTCTTGCAGGTAGGCGACCAACGGTGCGATGAGTGCCGGATCATTGGCCAACTCGAAACGGGATTCGCTCGAGTCGAGATAGCGCAACACATGCGCCCGCTCGCGGCGAGCAGCGGCTATCATCAGCACCTGCTCGACAGTCGGACAGAGCAGGTCCTTGAGGTCCGCCTTCGGCACGTAGCTCGCGGCTCCCGCCAACAAGGCCTCGGTGGCAATCTGCTCGCTGCCGCGCGAGGTCATGAGAATCATCGATACCAACGGATGATCCTCGGTAACCTGCCGCACCAGCGACAAGCCATCGAGAACCGGCATTCGTAGATCGGTCAGTACCACATCGGGAGCTTTTTCAGCGATGACGGCAAGAGCCTCTTCACCATTCTCCGCCTCCAGAATCTCGAGCTCGGCGATCGACGCGACACACCGGCCGGCCGCTTCGCGGTCTACCGCGTTGTCGTCGACGATCAGAAGTGTGGGCATTGTCGATGCTTCTCCAGATCCATCAGGCAAGCCGAGAGTCCTCTCGGATCTTCTTGGGCCAGGTGAATCGGGTCGTGGTTCCACGCTCCTCACCCCGCTCGATTCTCATCTCGCCGCCGAACCCCTCGACGATTCGTTGCACGATCGGCAAGCCCATTCCCGAGACGTTCAATCCTTCGGCGGCCTCGGTCTGCCGCTCGACATCGAATGTGCGAGCGTAGGCTTCGTCCGTCATTCCCGGACCGTCGTCGTGAACCGAGAACTCCCAGAACTCACCTTCTTCCCGAGCGCTGATCACGACCTTCCCGGTATCGCGATCATGGTGTTTCACGGCGTTGCCGACGAGGTTGCGGAGCACCTGCTCGAGAGGGCCACGAAGGGTCTCGAAGACCAAGTCCTCACCTTCGAAATCGATTTCGAAGTCTGCCGGCGAATCGAGCATGAAAGCGATTCTGCGAACCAGTCGCGAGGCGTTGACTTCGACAATCTCTTCCGTCCCGGGGCCTGCCTGGGAATAGACCAGAAGGTCGTCGACCAGGGCCTTCATCAGGAGAGTTCGGCGCCGAAGTTGTAGAAGGTGCTCCAGGGTCTTCTCAGGCAGGGAGTCTGCAAGGTCGTCTTCGATGAATCTCGCCAGGTTGGCGATAGAGCGCAGGGGCGACCGCAGATCGTGCGAAGCCACATAGGCGAACTGTTCCAGGTCGGAGTTGGATCGCGCCAATTCCTCGGTCCGACGTTCGAGCAGCAGACGGTCGCGCTTCTGTTCGGTGATGTCCCTGGCGACAGCGTAGATCAAGCCGCTGTGGACATCCGGTGCAGATCGCCAGGCGAGCCACCTGTATTGGCCATCTCGGGTCCTGTAGCGATTCTCGAAATCGATGGTGATGTTTCCGCCAGCGAGGTTTCCGACCTCGTTCAGCGTCCGCTCGCGATCGTCCGGATGGACGAACTCGATGAACTGTCGGGAGAGAAGCTCCTCCTGATCGTAGCCGAGGACCTTCTCGAACGCGGGATTCACCTTCTTGAAATAGCCGTCGAGCCCCGCCACACACATCAAATCGAGTGACAGCCTGAAAAGGCGTCGCAAATCCTCCTCTGTCGCCCTTCGGCCTTTGGGAGGCACGGAGTCTCGAGGTTCTTGGGTCATGTAACTTCCCCGGACCGCCATCCTCTTTCCTGGCGATCAACCTGACGGGTCTAGGTCCGGTCACGGAACTCCGTTGATTGTACATGCTGGGCCGCTGGTAGCCTTTGGAGGCGGCGAGTCTTACGAATCCGGTTGTCGATCTCGAAGCGAGGAGCAGCGTACTATAGGGTTGGGAGCGTAGAGATCGCCCGAAGGTGGTGCAATATTTCCAATCCTCGAATCCAAGACAAGAACAGTGCCCCGGTTCGAGCGGATGGAGACTTCGTCCTCTACTGGATGATCGCTTCTCGACGGGTACGCTGGAACTTCGCCTTCGATCGGGCCGTCGAGTGGGCGCACGAGCTGGGTAAGCCCCTGCTGGTGTTTGAGGCACTGCGAAGTGACTACCACTGGGCGTCGGATCGGCTTCATCGGTTCGTGCTCGACGGAATGTCTGACAACGAGGCAGCGCTCGAGGGTTCGGAAATCGGGTACTACCCTTATGTGGAGCCTCGGAACGGAGCTGGCAAAGGGCTGTTGGAAGCTCTTGCGGGGAGAGCGGCGGTCATCGTGACCGATGACTTCCCGACCTTCTTTCTGCCGCGCATGGTGGAGGCCGCTGCACCACGGCTTCCGGTGAAGCTGGAGATTGTCGATTCGAATGGACTTCTACCCATTCGGGCGGCGGATCGCTGTTTTACTCGGGCGTACGATTTCCGGCGATTTCTGCAGAAGAACCTGCCGGATCACCTCACGGAGATGCCGGGAGAGGCGCTGCCATCGAAGGGCGATCTGCCTCGGTTCGTTGACATTCCCGAGGACGCTGCAAAACGCTGGCCACGGGCCTCTCGTGAGTTGCTCTCCGCGGAGGACGATCTGGGTGAGCTGCCCCTCGATCACTCGATCACACCGGTCGGGGATCGCAGAGGGGGCTCCGTGGCCGGGCAGCATCAGCTGAGTCGGTTTCTGAAAGAGCGACTCGACCGGTACGGAGAAGATCGCAATCAGCCAGAGGAGGCTGCCACCAGCGGCCTCTCGCCGTATCTCCATTTCGGTCACGTGTCGGCGCACCAGATCCTGGACGCAGTAGCGAGGCGAGAGGATTGGTCTCCATGGAAGCTCGGCGACGACCGCCGGGGAGCCCGCCACGGCTGGTGGAATCTACCGGCCTCGGTGGAGTCGTTTCTCGACGAGCTGGTGACCTGGCGGGAGTTGGGTTACAACTTCTGTCATCACCGTCCGGATCATGGCTCGTACTCGGCGCTGGCTGATTGGGCGCGAGAAACGTTGGCGGCTCATGCCGGAGATGAGCGACCCTATCTCTACAGCCTCGAAGAGTTCGAAGAGGCCAGAACGCATGACGATCTCTGGAACGCGGCGCAGAATGAGCTGCGAGCGACAGGTCGAATCCACAACTATCTGCGCATGTTGTGGGGCAAGAAGATTCTGCACTGGAGCCGCAGTCCGCAGGAGGCGCTCGACATCATGATCGAGCTCAACAACAAGTACGCCATCGACGGACGCGACCCCAACTCCTACACCGGGATCCTCTGGGTGCTGGGCCGTTTCGACCGTGCCTGGGGCCCCGAGCGCCCGGTCTTTGGCAAGGTGCGCTACATGAGCTCGAAGAACACCCGGCGCAAGCTCAGAGTGAATGTCTACATCGAAGACTGGAAATAGGCCGGCCCGATCTGCTGTTTCGGGCCGCTGTGCTCGAGGTCTGGCGTCGGCCGGCGCAGAGGCCACCATCTACGATCTCCCACTGCCCACCGCTCACTGCCCACTGCTCATTGCTCACTGCCTCACTTCCCACTTCCTCAAAGATTCTGCGCCCAGTTGAGAATGAATTCGATACGGACCCGAGCCGACTCGTCGCGATCGAACTCGACCATGAGGAAGCGCTGGCCGTCGGGGGAGACGTCCCAGTTGTGCAAGGGTGCCGTGACAGTGGTGAATCGCGAGACCACATCGGGAATGATCTCGGTAGGTGGCCCGGCTCGAAAAGAGGCTCCGGGTGTCACATCGACTCTCATCAGAGGCCGCCCGGGGGCGTCGATATCGATGAAGTACAATTCGCTGCCGTCGGCATTCCAGCGAGCGTAGCCGCCGAGGCCGGGTGAAACCTGCCATTTGCCTTCGCCTTGAAGCGGCCGGACGAACACCGACGAGACGCCACTCCCGGGCGAAGAGTAAGCGATCCACCGACCATCGGGTGAGATCACGGGGGCGCTGGCGTTGGCTTCGAACAGCTGGGGCGGCTCACCGATCTTCATGAGATAGACATCCGTGGTGGTGGCCACGTTGGTGAAGGCCACCATGGAGCCGTCGGGAGTCCAGGACTCGGTGAGCGCCGAGTCGAAGCCTGGCGGACTGATGCGCTCGGCCGAGCCGCTGCCATCGGCGAGCTTGCGGTAGATTCCCGACTCGTCCCCCGCTCGTGTATAGGCCAGCCATCGGCCGTCGCGCGAATATGCAGGGTAGAAGTGCTCCTCGTTGAAGCTGATGCGATTGAGTCCCGACGTCTCCAGGTCGAAGGTCCAGATATCACCGGCTGCCGCCGTCGAGCCTTCGCCGACAGTGAAAGCGATCTGATCATCTGTTGGAGAGAATCTCGGATGCAGGAACCCGCGGGGCTCCAGAGGCAGGCGGGTCGCCTGGCCGTCCCGATCGACCAGGGTGAGAAAGGTCTGGGTGTTGGTGATGGCTGCCGGAACATAGACCAGGCTGCCGTCGTCGGCGACATCGAAATAGGCGATACCGCTGCTGGGGTCACCGCCGAGATCTTCGAAAACCTGCACGGGCTCGCCGATGACTCGGGTCTCCTCGAGATCGATCTCGGCGATGTAGAGAGCGCTGCCGCGGGCGAAGGCGATCTTGTTCGGCCAGACGAAGCGCGCCGTGCTGGCGCCTTCCAGCAACGTCTTCCGCTCGCCGGTGTCGAGTGAGTAGGCGATGATCTGGGCGCCTTCGTAGTTCTGTGGATTGCGGGTTGTGCCGAGCGTGAAGATCACGGTTCGGCCACCTGGGAGCAGGTCGGGCCAGCGATAAGTGCGCTCCCCGGCCTCAGGATCAGGGTCGATGATGACCTCGGCGTTGCCGCCGGTCGCAGCGATCCTGCGCAGACCGCTGACCCACTCCGGCGAGTAGATGATCGAGTTGTCACCACCCCAGACCGCGCCGCGGGAGTTCGGCGCCACCGCCAGGTCCGTGGCGTTGCCCCCATCGGTCGAGATGCGCTTCAGGTGCCCGTCGGCGAAGAACGCGATGGATTGACCGTCCGGGGAAAAGGTCGGTGAGAGTCCTTCCTCGGTGCCTGGGATCAATCGAGCAGCGGTTTGGTCGAGACCTCGAAAGTAGATGTTGCGGGCTCCCGTGGTCGAATCCAGCGCGGCGAAGGCGACCGATCGACCATCTGGGGAGATCGCCAGAATCGGTACGTCGACATGCGCCAGACGATGGTTCTCCGGCAGGGCCAGATCGAATCGAGTCAGCGGTCGATCAGGTGCTGGCGGGCCCGGACGGAAGGCCAACACCGCGGCGGCGATGATGGCGACGCCGGCGACCAACCAGGCCAAGATCTCGCGCCGGCCGGTGCCGGCGGTCGGGACAACAAGGTGCTGCTGCTCGGTGATATCGAAATCGTTGCCGGTTGCGGCCTCATCGAGATCCAGCCGAGCATCGGCAATATCGTGGAGTCGACCCTTGGGCTCCCGGGTAAGACAGCGGCGCAGGACGCGGCGCACGGGGCCTGGGGTCGCGGCGGGGAGCTCATCCCAGTCGGGCTCGGTTTTCAGCACCCCAGCCAGGATGTCCGACACGGTCTCTCCGCGAAACAGCCGGGTGCCCGTAAGCATCTCGTAGAGCACGCAACCGAAGGCCCAGATGTCGGCTCGGCGGTCCACTGGTTTGCCGCGGGCCTGCTCCGGGCTCATGTAGGAGGCGGTCCCCAGAATCACACCGGCCATGGTGCCTGCCGAGGTCAGGGTCGGTGACATGGAGAGATCGATGGAGCCCGATGCCGGGTCGGCTTCGAAGGCCTTGGCCAGTCCGAAATCCAGGACCTTGACCTGGTTGTCCGGGTCGATCTTCACATTCGCCGGCTTGAGGTCTCGATGAATGATGCCGGCGTTGTGGGCGGCCTCGAGGGCCGAAGCGATTTGGCGGGCGATGTCGACAGAATCTTCCACCGAGATCGCACCTCGCGCCGTGAGCTGCGAGAGATCCTCGCCCTCCGCGAGCTCCATCACCAGGACCTGTTTGCCTTCGGCCTCCTCGATCTGGTGAATCCCGGCGATGTTGGGGTGGTTCAAGGAGGCCAGGACCTTGGCCTCGCGCTGGAAACGCTCCAGTCGGTCACGATCACCGGCGACCGACTCCGGCAACACCTTGATGGCCACTTCGCGGCCAAGCTTGGTGTCCTCGGCGCGATACACCTCGCCCATACCGCCTTCACCCAGCTTGGCGGTGATCTTGAAATGCGAAAGTGTGGTGCCAATCAAAGCGGGGAGATGGTACTACAGCGCCTCGTGGTCTCCATCAGCCTTCGTCGGCGGTGGGCCCATAGAGGTCTGGCAACGGCACGTCGTTGAGTCGCAAGTACACAGTGAGCTGACCTCGATGGTGGATCATGTGATTCAGGATGGTGCTGCGGACGACCGCGATTCGCGGCATCGTGAAGAGCTCCTGTCCGCCTTTGAGCAGAGTCCAGGGCGTCAGCAAGTCTTCGTCGCTAGCCAGTCCGATGGCCGTTCGGGCTCCCTCCACGTTCAAGTCGAACTTTTCGAGAGCCTCAGCTATCGAGGTAATGGGTTGTTCGCGGGTCGGGCTCTCACCAGGGGGCTGCAGGTCGAAGTCTGCCTCGTTCACGGTCATGGTGATCCATCGCGGCAGATTGGCCAGGTGGGTCGCGAGAAAGCGCAGATCCCAGGACTTCTCGTGTGCCTTCCAGTCGAGCCGGTCGGCCGGGATTCGCTCCAGGCACATACGGGTGTTGGCCATCTCCCGGTCGAATTCGGGCAGTAGGGTTCTGGCGATCGGCATGGGGTCCTCCTTCTTCCATTGGAAAGGCTAGCACTTCCGCTCGAGTCGTGGCCGTTGCGGTGCTGCGCTAACATCGCACTACCGTGCCCAGTGCTCAACAGGCAATTCTCCGCTACTTCCGCTTGGTGCTCGGGATCTTCTTTCGGCGGATCGAGGTTACCGGTTCGGGCAATGTACCCGCCGACCGCGGTGTGCTGGCGGTCTCCTGGCATCCCAACGGGATCATCGATGGTGGAGTGCTGTTGAGCTACTTCCCGCGACCGATCATCGTCGGCGCCCGCAGTGGGCTCTTCAAGTGGCCGGTCCTCGGTTGGCTCCTTCGGCGGCTTCACGCGGTGCCGATCTACCGACGCCAGGACATGAAGAAGGGCTCCAACACCGAGCGCCAGAGCGCCAACCGGCAGGCCGTCGATGCCCTGGCGCAGGCCATCGCCGACGGCGGCTGCTCGGCTCTGTTTCCCGAGGGAACCAGCCACGACCAGTCCCATCTGCACGAGATCAAGATGGGTGCCGCCTATCTCTACTATCGGGCGGTGGAGCTCACCGCCGAGGGAGCGGAGCCACCGGTGGTGATTCCGGTCGGGCTGCACTACAGCGACAAGACCCTGTTCGGTTCGCAGCTCCTGGTGGCGATTCATCCGCCGCTTGAGCTGCCCGGGGGGCTGCGGGCTCCGTCGCCGGACGAAGAGGAGAAGCGAACCCAGGCCCGTTTGCTCACCGCCGAGTTCGATCGCGTGCTGGCCGAGGTGGTGATGGCCACCGAAAGCTGGAATCTCCACTATCTGATGCATCGGGCCCGCAAGTTGCTGCGAGCCGAGGGCGCGGCGCGGACAGGGACCCGCTCCGAAGCCCCCAGTATCGTCGAGCGGGTGCGGCACTTCGGCACCATCTGGCGGCGGTATCAGGAGGCCATCCGGCGATATCCGGAGGAGACCCGTCGACTGCTGCGCGGCGTCGCTCGCTACGACAATCTGCTCAGCGCCATGCGGATCGAGGACTACGAGCTGGACGGCAAGGCCTGGGTCACCTCACCCCGGCGGGCGGTCTGGCTGGGACTGGAGTTCCTGCTGGTCTACCTGGTCCTGCCGCCCTTCCTGATCATCGGCGTGGTGGTCAATCTGATTCCTGCCCTGGTGGTCTGGGCGTTTAATCGAGTGGTGGCCAGACACTACAAGGACGAGGCGACGCTCAAGATCCTGCTGGGGTCCTTCCTCTTTCCCATCACCTGGCTGCTGGCGGCCTGGCTGGTGGGCTGGGGCGAGGGGCTGCTGGCCGACATCTATCCGAAGATTCCCCGGGCACCGGTGCTGACCGGAGTCATCGCCTTTCTGCTCAGCGCCTTTGGCGGCATGTTGGCGCTCCAGTATCGGCAGATCGCTACCGAGACCTACCGCACCATCCGGGTCCACTTCACGCTGGCCCGAGGCAAGAAGTCGATCTCCACACTGCTCGACCTGCGGGGCCGGCTCTTCGATGACTTCATGGAGCTGGACCGAAGGTTGATGTCGAAGCCGCAGTCTGGTAGCGGTACCTCTACGCAGTGACGCAGCGGTACCGCGGCGGGCGACCAATCATCGAGCTCTTCAGCGGGCCGCTGATGCCTTGTCGAGACTGAGGGCCGATCGTCTTTCGAATCGCAGTTCACCAACACTCAGGGCGATCCCGACGATCACGGCAAAGACCAGCGCGACGATCATGCCGTTCAGCGATTCACTGACCCCTTGGAGAAAGATCCACCGCTCCTCGACGGGTAGCCGCAGTACCGGTTCCAGGGACATGCGGATGCCACCGATCATGTTCAAGGCGCCGGCCGCCAGAGCCGTGAAGGCGGTGGTACGCGCGAAACTGCGCAGCCTGAGGGTGCCGACGCCGGCGTAGCGGACAGCGGCGGCGAGGGCCGCGACGCCCAGGATCGTGATCGGCCAGAACAGTGGTCCCGCTTCGGCGATGAATGAACCCATGATGACCTCCCTATGGTTTGGTGGATTAGACCGGTCGACTTCTGAAATGGTTCCCGACCCGTTGCGGGTCACATATACAATGTCGCTCGACTCATGATTGGCACTGCGCTCTCTCATTTCAGGATCACCGCCAAGCTGGGTGAAGGCGGCATGGGTGAGGTCTATCGGGCCGAGGACACCAAGCTCGGTCGTGAGGTCGCCATCAAGGTCCTGCCGGAAGCCGTGGCCGCCGATCCGGAGCGCCTGGCACGATTCGAGAGAGAGGCCAAGGTGTTGGCGGCGTTGAACCATCCGAACATCGCCGCCATCTATTCCATCGAGTCAGAGATGCCTCAGCTCGGGCCGAGTGATCACCTCGATCCGCTGGATGAGAGTGACGCTGCGCTCGACGAGCCAGCAGCCAGCTCTGTCCACTTCCTGGTCATGGAGTTGGTAGAGGGTGAGGATCTGCAACAGCGGATTGCCAAGGGTTCGATGCCCGTAGCCGAGACGACGCCCATCGCGCTCCAGATCGCTGAGGCCCTGGAGGCGGCTCATGAGAAGGGCGTCATCCACCGCGACCTCAAACCGGCCAATGTCAAGCTGACACCCGAAGGCCAGGTCAAAGTGCTGGATTTCGGTCTGGCGAAAGCCATGGATCCGGCAGCGGGAGACCAGAGTGGCTCGATGGCCGGGAATCTCCTTTCCATGTCGCCCACTTTGACCGCCCAGATGACCCAGGCCGGAGTCATTCTCGGCACGGCCGCCTATATGAGCCCGGAGCAGGCTCGGGGTGAGGAGGTGGACAAGCGGTCTGACATCTGGGCCTTCGGGGTGCTGCTTTACGAAATGCTGACCGGTCAGAAGTCGTTCGACGGTAAGACGGTCACCGATGTCATCGCCGCGGTGGTGACGCGCGATCCTGACTGGACCGCGCTGCCAACCGGGACGCCGGAGCCGCTCAAGCGACTGATGCTGCGCTGCACGCGCAAGGAGCCGCACGAGAGACTCCATGACATCGCCGACGCCCGGTTGGAGTTGGCGGAAGGTGTGGCGAATCCGGATGCCTGGGCGAAGGAGATGGCCTTGGCGCCCGTTGCGGTCTCGAAGGCATCGAGACTCGGCTGGATCGTGGCGGTTGCCATGACCCTGGTGGCCGCCGGCTTGGCGATCTGGAGGCCGATGGAGACGAGCCAGTCGACGGCTACTGCCGATCCGGTCTGGTTTCGCATCAGTGAACCGCCAGGGCTCTCGGTTCCTTACCCCAACAGCATCGCTGTGTCCCGAGACGGCCGGAAGATTGCCTACGATGCCTTGATCGAGACCGAGCAGGGGCCGATGATGCAGATCTATCTGCGGACCCTGGGTGACTTGGAGCCTCGAGCCATCCCGGGAACCGTGCTGGGTGTCAGTCCCTTCTTTTCACCCGATGGTCAGCGTCTGGGCTTCTTCACGATTGACTCGTTCGATCTCAAGATCGTCGAGCTGGAGACCGGCGCGGTGACCACCCTGGTTCGCGTCGCCACGCCCCGCGGCGCAGTCTGGCGCGATGACGATGTGATCTTCTACGGACCGGATACCGAGTCGGGGCTGTGGCGGATCAATACCGACGGTGGCGAGAGCTCCGAAGTCACCACCCCGGACCCCGACCGGGGCGAGAGGGGGCATCGCTTCCCCGATCTCCTGCCCGATGGCAGAACCATTCTGTTTACCGTCGCAAGTTCGGACATCCTGACCTTCGATGATGCCAGGATCGATGTGATGAACCTGGAGACGGGGGCCCGCACCACGGTGGTCGAGAAGGGTAGCTACGGTCGATTCGTGGAGCCGGGCTATCTGGTCTATGCGAGGGAAGGCTCATTGATGGCAGTTTCTTTCGATCCCGAAACTCTGGAGACCGGCGGTCGGAGTGTCAAGGTGGTGGATGGGGTGACGACCTCGCCCTTGAGCGGCGGGGCCGACTTTGCCGTGAGCTCCGGTGGCACCTTGGCCTACCTGGCCGGCGATGTGGTTCGCGAGGCCAGGCAGGTTGTGTGGGCAGACCGGGAGGGAAACACGGAGCCAATCACGGAAGAAAGGCACCCCTACCAAGGCATCGAGTGCTCACCGGACGGTAGAACGCTGGCCCTGGACATCGATGCTGCCAATGCCAATGTGTGGTTGTTGGAACTAGAGCGTCGGACGTTGGTCCGCCTGACCCAGTCGCGAAGCAACAACCAGCCGATCTGGACACCAGACGGGGAGCGCGTGGCCTTCAGCAGCGCCGGCGGGGATGGGCGTCGACCCTATTGGCAGGACGTGGGAGGCGGCCTTGCCGCTGAGGAGATCCCCGCTCCCGATGTGTTCTGGTGGCCGCGCTCTTTCTCCCCAGACTCCTCCGAGTTGGTGGCAGAGCTGGAAGCGGATGCCCAGACCAATATGGATCTCTGGATCCTGCCCGTCTCAGGAGATGGAGAAGCCCGACCCCTATTGGCCACGCAACACGACGAGGCGTTGGGTCGCATTTCCCCTGACGGAGAATGGATCGCGTACCAGTCCAACGAGACCGGAGCCTATGAGGTCTATATTCAGTCCTATCCCGACCTGGGCAACAAGATCCGGGTGTCGCGCAATGGCGGGGAGAGACCGGTCTGGTCCCATGACGGACGCGAGCTCTTCTTCGCTTCCGGTCTCTCTCCCATGAACATGACCATTGCCTCGGTGCCGATCGATCCAGGGCCGCCCTTCCGAGCGGGGGCTCCAGTCGAGCTTTTTGAAACCAACCTGTTCCCAGCGCCATTCGACGTCTGCCCGGATAGCAGATTCGTCATGATTCAATTCACCGACTTCCTACCGCCGGTGCGAGGCGTCGATGTGGCGTTGGACTGGACCCGCACCCTGACGGACCTGGTGCCCGACTAGCCGGCAAGACTACCCCCTCCGAATCGAACCCTGGGCGGCTATTCACGTAGGATTCAACAGGAGCCCAGGTGGCTGTCGACGATATGAGCGCGCGAATCTTTCCCCCCAGGCTAATGCTGTCTCCTTCGGCCGAAGCCGAAGCGGCCACTCGCCAGCTATTGCGCCGGCAGCACCGCTTTCTACTGCACCTACTGACCTGGGCGTCGGTGAGCTTGTTCCTGGTCCTGCTCAATGTGCTGATCGATGGTCTCGAGACTCCCTGGAGTCTCTACCCCCTGGTCTCCTGGGGAGCGCTGGTGGCGATCCATTGGCTCCTGACCGAGGTCCTGGGGGCTCGCAAGGCGATGGCAGAGCACCAGGCGTTGGCAGACGCCTGGCAGCGGGAGGTTCTCAGGGACGAAGAGGGTGGACTGTCGGAGATAGAAGAGCTGCGCCGAAAACTTCTGGTCAGTGCCGAGGACGCCCGGGAGGCGTTGCGCCCTATCAGCCCCGAAGCCACGGCAGATGTGTCCCGCGGCGAGGCGCTGGCCCTGGATCTGGTGGCCTGGCTGCAGCAGGCCGAGCCCATGCTCGGCCGCACCGGACAGATTCTCGACTGCCGCAAACAGGTGGCAGCAGAGCTCTCCAAGCCGATGGTCGACTCGGACCGGCTGCCGCTGGACCGATTGCTGACCCAGCTCGATCTGCATGACGTCAAGCTGGCCGTCCTCGAGCGGGAGGCTGGTCGGCGACGCTCGGTCCTGGAGTCGTTCCTTCTGGTTCTGGAGAGTGCCGGAGTGGCAGGCTCCAGCGCCGAGGTGCTGACGGCGGTGGCCGATCCGCTGCGGGGAAGGGTCCGCCTGCTGCAGGAGGTGGCAGCCTCCGAGGTGGCGGGAGCGGCGCTGGGGGAGGGTGGCTCGAGCGATGCGCAACGGATCCAGGAAGAGGTCCGGTTGGCGCAAGATCTCCAGAGCTCCATTCTGCCCAGTCGAGCCCCGGAGGTGCCCGGACTCACGGTGGCGCACTTCTACCGCCCATCGAGTGAGGTGGGGGGCGACTTCTTCGACTTCTACTCGACCGCTCCGGGTCGGCTCCTGGTGGCGGTGGGAGATGCCAGCGGACACGGTCTCGACAGCTCGATGATGAGCAGCATGATGAAGAGCGCCCTCTACACCCACGTTTCAGCGGGTCGCGGACTCGACGATTCGATGATCGAGATGAACCGCATGATGTGTGACACGGTGGGTCGCCGGCGTTTGATGACTCTGGCACTGATCGAGATCGATGTGGAAGAGCGGCGCCTGCGCCGGGTCAACGCCGGTCACATCTTTCCCCTGCTTCTCCGCGGCTCGCAGGTCCGCGAGCTCGAGCAGTCCTCGTATCCACTGGGAGTCCGACGAGAGGTTGCCTACGAGATCATCGAAGACTCACTGGAGCCGGGCGACCGTCTGGTGGTGGTCACCGACGGTGGGATCGAAGCGCTCAATGCCGAGGGCGAGGTCTATGGCTGGGAGCGGTTGAACCAGCGTCTGGCGGCGCTGGCCGATCTCGAGCCCCAGGCGATCGCCGACGGATTGGCCGAGGACCTCCGGACCCACCTGGGGGAGACCTCGCCCCAGGACGATTTCACCATGGTGACGGTGGCGTTCGAACCATGAGCCGCAGACGTCGACCTCGATCGCTGGCCGATCTCGAGGCCCAGGCCGTGCGGCGGAGACGTGCGGTCCAGGTGATCTTCTATGTCCTCGGTGGTGCGGCCTTCATCCTCTTCGTCATCAATGCCGCTACCCTGGGCAGCGGGGGTGAAGAGGCCTCCCTTGCGCAGCGGTGGTGGTCGCTTATCCCAGCCCTCCTGTTTCTGGCTCTGGCGACCATCGTGGCCGCCCGTAGTTTGTGGCTGTCGGGCCGTGAGGTGAGGGTGCGCCGATGGCTGGCGGCGACCCGACCCCTGCACTCGCCGCTTCTCGAAGCGCGCGCCGCGGAGTCCAGGTTGTTGGCAGCTTTGGCCGATCTACCGGGCGGCAGAGCCGATCACGAAGCCGTCCTTGCCAGGGCCCGCACTGCTACCGACCGCCTGCTGGAGCAACCCTTCCAGGGGGACGGTCGCGAGGAGATGAAGCGCCGAGCGGCCCGAGTGGAGGCTTACCGGGTGGCCTTGAACACCATCGAGATCGACTCACTCATCAAGAGCGATTTCGCCGGCTCGAGCGCCTCCAGACAGGCGCTGGAGAAGGCGGTGGAGCTCCTGCGTGAACCCGCGCCGACCGAGCGCTCGACGGCAGCACCCTCGTTGGCGGTCCTGCCCTTCGCCGACCTGAGCCCACTGGGGGATCAGGAGTACTTCAGCCAGGGCCTGGCCGAGGAGCTGATTCACCGGCTCGGCAAGATCCAGGGAGCCAAGGTGATCGCGCGGGGTCTGGCGTTCTCGGTAGCCGAACAGGATCTGAGCCTGCGCGAGATCGGCCGGCGGCTGGGCGTGGACGCGGTCCTGGAGGGCAATGTCCAGCGCACCGGCGATCGCTTGAGTGTGACAACCCAACTCGTCGATGTGGGTCACGGGCACGAGCTCTGGTCGGGTCACTACGACGAACCGCTGGGGGATGTGTTCAGAATCGAGAACAAAGTGGTCGATGGGGTGGTAGCGGCCCTAGAGATTCGGCCGTCGGCGGATGAGCAGCGGGCCCTGGAGAAGCCCCAGACCCAGGTGGTAGGCGCCTACGACTTCTATCTGCGGGGGCGGCGCTACTTCGCCCAGTACCATGCCCGCGGCATGGAATTCGCGCTGGAGATGTTCAGCCGTGCCATCGACCTCGACGAGAACTACGCTCTGGCCCACGCCGGCATCGCCGATTGCTGTGCTTTTCTCTATGCCAACTCCGGGCGCTCACCCGAGTACCGGGACCGCGCCTTGGCGGCCAGCGGCAGGGCTCTTGAGCTCGATCCCGAGTTGGCCGAGGCCCACGTGTCGAGGGGTATCGCCCTGTCGCAAGGGGGGAGACCGGAAGAGGCTGGACCCTTCTTCGAAGCCGCTTTGAGGCTGAATCCGAGGCTCTTCGAGGCTCACTACTTCTATGCCCGTCACCACTTCACCGCTGGCGAATCCGAGCGAGCCATTGAATACTACGAGAGTGCCGCGGAGATCCGGCCCGAGGACTATCAGGTGCCGCTGCTCTCGGCGCAGATCTACGACGACCTGGGCCGGACCGCCGATGGCGAGCGGGTGCGCCGCCGAGGTGTCGAGGTGGCGGAGGATCACATCCGTCTCAATCCCGACGATGCCCGGGCTCTCTACATCGGCGCCAACGGCCTGGTCTCCTTGGGGCAGACCGAGAAGGGTCTCGAGTGGGCCCGGCTGGCTCGTGAGCTACAGCCCAACGAGCCCATGGCGCTGTACAACCTGGCCTGCATCTACTCTCTGGCCGGGGAGGTCGATGAGGCCATCGATTGTTTCGCAGCCAGTATCGAAAGCGGTTTCAGTTACCGGGACTGGGCCGAGCACGACAGCAATCTCGACAATCTCCGCCAGGACCCGCGCTTCATCGAGCTGATCGACGGTCTCTAGAGCGCCCTTGTTTACGGAATCCGTAGCGACGGGTCGAAGGGGATCGAAGCTCAGGCGACCGCAGACTCATCGGCCTCCGCCGTCGGCTGCGAACCCAGC